>Ga0209647_1001839_pt1 | contig 17614 bp, 14 predicted proteins | sample GraSoi_2013_60cm_FD_185827 | JGI IMG/M metagenome (GOLD analysis project Ga0209647, IMG submission 185827) | Grasslands soil microbial communities from the Angelo Coastal Reserve, California, USA - Sample 9_17_2013_60cm (SPAdes) (version 2) | ecosystem: Environmental > Terrestrial > Soil >...
GACGCGCCAGTGACCTCGCCAGGCATGCCATCGCAGGTAGCTGAATCCCGCACTCAACCCTTCGCATCGAGCGGTTCCGTAGCACGGCGGGCCGTAAGGAAAACGTCTCCTTCTACAACGCTGGCGGGAAAAGGGGCGACGGTTCGTCCGACGGCAAGAACCACTGCTGACCCCATTGTGGCTTCTACGGTGACGAGCGGCATAGTACCGCCGAAGTTGATCAAATCGGTGCGAGCGGTGGCTTCTTTGGACGACCTGCGGGACTTCGAAACTGGTAACGTCGTGATCGACGCAGTCGTTGGCACGGAGGGCGAAGTGCATTTCATAAGGGTGATTTCGGGACCTCCCTCACTTCGCGCCGCCGCCGTGGGAGCGGTGAAGCAATATCGATACGAACCCGCGACACGCAACGGCCAGCCTGTTCCGGAACACGTCAATATCACCATCCGCTTCCGGTTCGAATCGTAAATAGCCTTGTCTTGCGTGCGGAGGAACGTCGGCGTTCCTGTGGGCGGGAGTCGCCAGGCGGCTTACCGAGCCTTTGCCGAGGAATGAAACCACCAATGGCGCGTTTCACCTTGGCGCGCAAGATCGCCGCCTTGACAGAGGAATCCTGAGTCTTTAATGATGGTCCATCGTGCGGGAAACTCTCAGCAAGCAGCTTGCAGACATCGTTCTCCCCGACGCCCTTGGCCAAGAAATTCGCTTGGGCTCGTTGTGGGAGAACAAACCTGCTGTCATCATTTTTCTTCGTCACTATGGATGAATTTTCTGCCGTGAGCACGTCGCGCAGTTGCGCGAACACGAGCAAGTCTTCCTCGACAAAGGCGCCTCCCTCGCGGCCATCAGCCTTGGCGACCGCAACTATGCGCGCATTTTCCAGGAAGAAACGGGAATCGACTTTCCGCTGCTCGTCGACGAACATCGGCAGACGTACGCCATCGCCAACCTGGGTCGCGCCAATGTGCTTCACGTTCTTCGCCGCGATAATTTCAAGAGCCGCAATCGCGCCCGCGCCTCCGGCCATCGCCAGCACAAATTGGGGCTGAATCCATTTCAGCTGGGCGGCAGCTTCGTCTTCGGCCCGGGGAATATCGATCGCTTCGCCCACGTGAGCAAGACCTTCGGCGACAACGCACCTCCCGCGACGCTCCTTGCCGCCCTCGGATAATCGGACATGTGAAATCCATTGTCGCAAATCGCTAAATCTCCTCAGCAACGATCGACTAATCAGGAGCTAGCGTAGATTCATGCCGACCAAGTCTTGGTTTACCCAGGCCATCATGCTAGCCTCGGTCCAATGTTAAGAAACTTCCTACCCAGGGCTGTTCTACTCGCGATGATAGTCGCTTCATTTCTAGGCCTATTCCTTGGCTGGACTTCCAGAGGGGAAATCGTAAGTGCCGTGCCGCTCTCGTCGTCGCGAAAGGTGGTAGCTCACATTGGTCTTTTCGCCATCACAGCCCAGGCCCTCTTGTTCATCGCGCTGTGGACACCCTTAGTTCGGTACCGTCTTTTACTGTCGCAATCTGTCAACTTGGAGCTTGCCCTGCTCCTCATCGCAGTTCCGTGCATCTTTTGGGGACGATTGCGACGACGGTGGTGGCTGATAGCGTCTGCGGCTTTTCTGCCCGTAGTGAGCTGGTTTTCAGTTCTTGCTGAAGTGGCCTATTGATTCCACAAGTCGAAATCCTCCCGGTTCAGGCGCATAGTGGCTGGTAAACGCGGTGGATTCAATGGGTCGACGCAACACTAGGCCGAAATCCACTTACAAGGGCCTCAATTGCTAAGAGTCGTTCGCGAGCGTTGATTCAAGCGGAACACAATCCTGGCTAGGGTCTGATTGGGGTTACAGTCGGAGAAAGCGCTTCTCCACGGGGAAGTGCTGTCGGATCAACTGCCTAGATGGTGTTGCATCGACCGGTTGAGCTCGCAGCGCGCTAACTGGAAACTGACCTCCTACCGGAAAATGAGATAGGTGCTACTGGGTGGCCTCGCGGAGGGCGGCCAGGAGACGGTCTACCTCTTCGGCGGTGTTGTAATGCACGAGGCCGATGCGGAGGAGGCCGCCACTTTTTTCGACGCCGAGGCGCTCGGTCAGGTTCAGCGCGTAGTAATTTCCGTCCCAGGTGAAGATTCCACGGTCGCCGAGAAACTTCGCGATTTCCGTGGGGTGGCGATCGCCGATGCGGAGGGAGACCGTGGAGCAGCGCTCGTGGAAGCGATTTGGATCGCTGATGCCAAAGAAGCGCAGGTTGGGAATGGCGAGCAGGCCTGGGATCAAACGAGCGAGCATCGAGGTTTCGTGCTGATGCGTTACGCGGTAGGCGGCGAGCAGAGCGCTGCGGCGATCGGAGGCGGTGGGATCGTGGCGGCGGCCAAGCTCGGCGAGATAGTCGACCGCGGCGCCGATTCCGGCGATCAGCTCCTGCACTTGCGTGCCGGTTTCCCAGCGGTCGGGAAGCGCATCGGTCGCGGGGCGAACTTTGTACGGCTGGAATTGCAGCAGTCGCTCGCGCTTGCCGTAGAGCGTGCCCATGTGGGGGCCGAAGAATTTGTAGGGCGAGCAGACGAGAAAATCGCAGTCGAGCGCGCGGACGTCGATGGGTCCGTGCGGCGCGTAATGCACGGCGTCGATGAACATGAGCGCGCCGGCATCGTGCGCGAGTTTGGTGATTTGCGCGACGGGATTGATGGTGCCGACGGCGTTGGAAGCGTAGCCGACGGCGACTAGTTTTGTCCTTGGGGTGATTTTTCGCTTTAGATCGTCGAGATCGAGGGTGCAATCACTTTCGCGGATATCGACCTGGCGGATGACAACTCCCTTTTCCTCGAGCGCGCGCCAGGGGGCGACGTTGGCGTCGTGGTCGAGAGTGGTGACGACGATTTCGTCTCCGGCGTTTAGCTCGCGGCCGATGGCGCGCGCGAGCGCGAAGGTGATGGTGGTCATGTTCTGGCCGAAGACGACTTCGTCCGGGTCGCAGTGGAAAAAATCGCTCATGGCCGCTCGCGATGCCGCGATCATCGCGTCGTTGGCGCGACTGGTGGCGAATGCGCCGCAAGTGTTAGCGTTCGCGGTGAGAAAATAATTTTGCACCGCGTCGATGACCTGCTTGGGAACTTGCGTGCCCGCGGGGCCGTCGAGGAACGCGGCGGGCTCGCCGTTCACCTGCAATTTCAGCGAGGGAAACTGGGCGCGAACCCAAGCGGAATCGAGCGGTTTGCTGCTGGTTTCCTGCAAAGCTGGTGTGCTCATGTTTGTCTCGCGAGTTTAAATGCCAAATTGTCCGGCCAGCTAGTTTCTCATAACGGACGTTCCCGCTGAAATGCCGGTGAGCGTGTTACGATTAATTTCTGTTCCTCACTCATGCCTTGGTGGCGCTGGCTATCAACTCTGCGCTACGTTTCTCAAGAGGTGCATCGTGCCCGACAGTTTCACTCCGACGGAGCGCACGCGTGTGGTTCGAGAGCCGCATCGCGGCGTCTACGATCGCGAGACCATTTACAAAATTCTAGATGAGGGGATTGTTTGTCACGTCGGATTTAGCGCGGATTCGCAGCCGTTTGTGATTCCGACGCTGTACGCGCGGGTAGGCGACGCCATTTATTTTCACGGTTCCGCGGCCAGCCGCATGCTTCGCGGCACGGCGGCCGGCGTGCCCGTGTGTGTGACGGTTACCTTGACGGACGGCTTGGTGCTGGCGCGCTCGGTGTTCAACCACTCGATGAATTACCGCTCGGTAGTGGCGCTCGGCAAGGCGACACTTGTGGATGAACCGAAGGAGAAACTCGAAGCGCTGCACGCGTTCACGGAAAAGATTTTGCCGGGGCGATGGCAGGACGCGCGGCAGCCCAACGAAAAAGAGCTGAAAGCCACGAGCATCCTGAAGCTGCCTCTGACCGAAGTTTCCGCGAAGATTCGATCCGGCCCGGTGCAGGATGACGAAGAAGACTACGCGCTGCCGGTGTGGGCGGGCATTGTTCCTCTGCATTTGCAGGCCGGAGCGCCGCTTCGCGACGAACGCTGCGACGCGGCGATTCCGACGCCTGCGTATGCGGCGAATTACAAACGGTGATCTGCGCCTTGCGATGCAAGAGAGCGCCGCGCCCAACGCCGCTCGCGCCGGTTAATTGCTACTTGCAAACGGCGCGAAGGAAATCCGCCAACAGGCCGTACCCGGTCGCTTCGATTCCCGGGTTGTGTTCCACAAGGGAAAGCCCGAACACATCCAAATCGAAGCGCACCGCAGAGCTCGTGCCTTCCAGGTTCGCGAGGGGATCGGAGGCGAGCAGCATCTCTGGCTGGACGCTGCAGTCCACGCCGTCGCCGCGCCGTTCCGCCCGGCAGACCAGCTTGTAGCGCATGCCCGATGCGCGAACCGAACGGATTTTTTCTTCGCTAAGCTCGCGAATGCCGGTGCGGCGGACCTGCTCGAGCCGCAATGGCGCGTTCATTAAGACAATCGCGAGCGCCGCGACTTTCACCGCGGAGTCCCAGCCGTCCAAGTCAGCGCTCGGGTCGGTTTCCGCCACGCCCATCGCCTGGGCCCGCCTAACTCCCTCCTCAAAGGAACGGCCCTTCTCTATTTCCGTGAGCACAACATTGGTGGTGGAGTTCAGCACGCCGGAAAAGCCGCGCAGTTGCGTAGCGGGCAAGCCCAGGGGAAACATGGAGAAAATCGGCACACCATCCATCACCGTCGCCTCGTACAAGAACTTCTTGCCCTTCTCTCGAGCCAAGGAAGTCAGTTCGCTGAGCGCGTGGACGATCGGCCCTTTGTTCACGCTGATGGCGTGAGCACCCAGATCCAGCGCAGTCTTGATGTGGTCGATGGCAGGTTGACCGGTGTGCACGTTCAGCGAACTCGCCTCAAAAAACACGTCTGGCCTGGCGTGTTCGAGCCACTCGCGCACATTTCGCGTCGGCGAGACGTGGGGCTGCGCCGGCCAGCGCCCACTTAGGATTGCCAATGGGTGCAGGCCGTCCGGATCGGCAAGCCAACCGTTGCGGCGCGTGGCCACTCCGGTGAGCCGCCAGCGCACGTCATAGCGCCGCTGAATTTCCGTTTCTTTCGCGATCAGCAGGCGCAGAAACGCCTTGCCCACATTTCCAAAGCCCACGATGGCAAGGTTGTAGGAAGGAATGTTCGTTGCTCCGCAATAATTTCAGACACGTCTACGACGTTACGGCACCAATCCGACGTTCACTTTGCTGCCGCGAGCTTAGCGGATGCGGACGCGATCAGCGCGGCTTCGTCGCGCAAAACGCCGGCGACCACGACGATGGCTTCATCCGCCTGCTTCCACTGTTTCTGCTCGATGGCTTCGCGGACGGCGGGCACGGTCTTGACCGCGTAGCCGGTGTAAAAGCCTGGCGCGTAGAGCTGATGCTTGAACCACGGCCGGTTGGGCAATCCTTCAGACGTGGTTAACTTGCGCTCGCTTTCGATCAGCAAATGGTTCACTTCCGCCAGCGACGCCGAAGCGAGCCGCGAGCCGCCATCGGCTGTGGCCTGTTCGAACGCTTTGTGATATTCGGTAGCGCTACGCGTCAGTTCCTCGGCGGCATTCTCGAGCGGCGCGAAATTCAGATGCGGCGGAACGGTCTCCGCGTGCGGCGCAACGAGCGGGTGGCGCGGGTCATCCGTGGCCGTGAAAACGCCTTCCTCGATTTCGCGATTGCGCTCGCGAATATCATCCTGTGTTTTCTGCGACAGCGCCTTCAGCTCCTTCACGTACGTTTGCACGGTGTCCGCGAAGTCCCCGAATTCGAAGGGCAGCAGCTCCGCATCGGCCAGGCGCATAACCGCGGTCCCGCCGGTTTGCGCCAGGGCGCGGCCATAGACAAAATCGGTGTCGCTGAAGTGCGTGTACCAGTAGAAATCATCGTAGATGGAATGGTAGATTCCGCCGCCATCTTCGCCGCCGAATCCGATATTGAGGGAAGCGACGCCGTCGTGCTGCAGAAACGCCGTGTAGTCCGAACCCGAACCCAGTGCCGGGATACGCAGGTCCGTGCGTTCGCGGACTTCCTTGCGCTGCTCAGGAGATTTCGCGGCAGCGATTTCGTGCAAACGGCTGCGTTTCCAGGCCGAAAGCTTCGTCTCCGGATCGGAAATATCGCGCGCGACGTCGTTGCTGAATCTCTCCAGCGTGTGCGAGCCTTCCACGCCCAAATAACCGCGGCCGTTGCTGTCGGAGTTGACGTAGGCCACGGCGTGCGCGCGCAGCTCGTCGTAATGCTCCTCCGCAAACTCCGTGGAGCCGAGCAAGCCCGGTTCTTCGCCGTCCCAGGCGCACAGAATAATCGTGCGCTTCGGCTTCCATCCTGATTTGAGCAGTTCGCCGAAAGCGCGCGCTTCTTCGAGCACCGCCACCATTCCTGAGATTGGATCTTCCGCGCCGTTCACCCAGGCATCGTGATGGTTTCCGCGGATCACCCACTCATCGGGGAATACCGAGCCGGGAATTTTCGCGATCACGTCATAGACCGGCTTGATGGGCCAATTCGATATCACTTTCAGGTGAACTCTCGCGGCGCCCGGCCCGATGTGATAAGTGATGCCCAGACCGCCGCGCCAGCCTTCGGGAGCAACACGTCCGGTCAGCGCAGCAAGCAACGGCTGCGCATCGCCATAGGAGATTGGAAGCACGGGAATTTTCGTAATCGTCTGCGCATCTTTGACGTTCAGGCGCTTGGCGTTTTTTGTGGCGCCGATTCCCGGCGTGAGCGGATCGCCAGGATAAATCGGCATGTCCGCAACGCTGCCGCGCTGCACGCCATCCTTCGGGCGCCACGGTCCGTTCGGAAATGTGTCGCCCTGCATGTAACCATCTTCGTGCGGGTCGGAATAAATGATGCAGCCCACGGCGCCGTGCTCGGCGGCAACTTTGGGTTTGATCCCGCGCCAGGAATGAAAATAGCGCGCGATCACGATGGCGCCTTTCACGGAAACGCCCATGCGCTCGAGTTGCTCGTAATCTTCCGGGACGCCGTAGTTCACATACACCAACGGCGCAGTCACATCGCCGTCGATCGAATAGGCGTGATAAGTGGGCAACTGTTCGTTCTGCTGGTTCGAGGTGGGATCCTGCGGAAGGGCCGGTTCCTGCAACTTGGCCACGAACTTCGGTCCGCCGTCTACCAACTCGACCACCCGCTCTTTCGGAGTCGGGTACAGCACATCAAATTGCTCGATGTGCGCGTCCAGGCCAAACTCTTTGAATCTTGCGAGAATCCATTCGGCGTTTTCCTTGTCATAGGGAGAGCCGACGTTGTGAGGACGCGCCGAAAGGTGCTGCATATAAGCGCGTAGATTCTCGGGGCTCGGAATCGCGCGAAGCTTTTCTTCCCACTGCCGCTCGGCGCGCGAAGATTCCGCTGAATAGCCAAATAATGTTTGCTCATCAGCGATGACGTGCGTTCCAAACGGTGCGAGCGACAAACCCGTAAACAGAATTCCCTTGATGATGCTCCTGCGATTCATCAGCCCTCCTCGATGGCGCACGTATTCTGCCTGAAGCTCGCTTGTTTTGGAATGAAAGAAGGAGGGTTTCGCGCGGCGACCATCACCGGATTTCCCGGAACTACTGCCACATCGCGTTGTCAGCGGAACGACATCAGAGGTTTGGACATCAGAATGTAATGCGAGGGCACCTTAGCAACTAGATCCGGAGGGAAAGGTTCGGTGCGAACGAATTGGTATCCGAGGCGCTGATAGAAGGGCGATAGTTGCTCGCCTCGCGCGCTGATGACCCGCAAATCCATTGCGCGGGAACCTGATTCGCGCGCAAGATTCTCGGCCGCGGCTACCAATTGCCGCCCAAGTCCCGTACGTTGCCTTGCTGGCTGCACCGCAAGAAGACCCAAATAGCTGCGATCATCACGGGTCTCGATATAAACGCATCCGGCCAATCCACCGGAACCTTCCGCCACGAGGAACGTGCCGCGGCTCATGTACGCACGGACTTCCAGGTCATCGATGCGATCGCCGGCAAAGACCGCCTGCTCCACCACAAATGCCGCATTGATCAGCCGTCGGAGAGCTTCAACATCCCTGCTAACCCCTTCGCGGAGTCGAACGTTCCCTACGGGAGAAGGCGAGTTTGCACCAGCAGCCATCATCGTGATCGCGAACCCATTCTGCGCACTCCGCAACATCCTGGAACTGTGATTAGCTCAGGACTGCCTTGCCGTTGAATCTTGCGCTCGCGCCCAGTTCTTCCTCGATGCGCAGCAGTTGGTTGTACTTCGCGATGCGGTCCGTGCGCGAAGCGGACCCTGTCTTGATCTGCCCCGCCGCTGTAGCCACCGCCAAGTCCGCAATGAATGTGTCTTCCGTCTCGCCCGAGCGGTGCGAAATGATCGAGTTGTACCCGGCTTTGCGCGCCAGCTCGATCGCGTCGATCGTCTCCGTCACCGTGCCGATCTGATTCAGCTTGATCAAAATCGCGTTGGCGATGCCTTCGTTGATCCCGCGCGACAGCCGCTCCGTATTCGTCACAAACAGATCGTCGCCCACCAATTGAATCTTCTTCTTCGACGACTTGCTCCCCACGCTTAGCGTCAATTGCTTCCATCCCGCCCAATCGTCTTCCGCCATGCCATCTTCAATCGACACGATCGGATATTTTTCGGTCCAGCCGGTCCAATACGCCGCCATCTCCGCGGATGAGTGCGCGGACTTGTCCGACTTCTTGAAAACGTACTTGCCGCTGCTCTTGTCGTAAAATTCACTCGAAGCGGGATCCAGCGCGATGCTCACCTGCTCGCCGGGTTTGTAACCGGCCGCGCCAATCGCTTCCAGCACGATCTGAATGGCTTCTTCGTTCGATTTACAATTGGGTGCGAACCCGCCTTCGTCGCCAACCGCCGTGGAGTAGCCATGCTTCTTCAGCGCCGCCTTCAGCGCGTGAAACACTTCCACGCCCCAACGCAGCGCCTCCGAAAAGCTCGGCGCTCCCACGGGCATCACCATGAACTCCTGGAAGTCCACGGAATTGTCCGCATGCGCGCCGCCATTCAGGATGTTCATCATGGGAACGGGCAGCAGGTTCGCGGACCTTACCGTCGAATAGTTTGCCAAATATTTGTATAACGGCAATTTCTGCGCGGCCGCCGCACCGCGCGCCGCCGCCATGGACACGGCCAGAATCGCGTTTGCGCCCAGGCGCGACTTCGTCGGCGTGCCGTCCAAATCAATCATGCGCTTATCCAAAGCGCGCTGATCCCCCGCGTCCAAACCCGCGACCGCTTTCGCAATGTCGCCGTTCACGTTCTCGACCGCCTTCAGCACGCCCTTGCCCAAGTATCGCGACTTGTCTCCGTCGCGCAGCTCCAGCGCCTCATGTTCGCCGGTTGACGCGCCCGACGGCACCGCCGCTCGCCCCCGCGCCTCTGTACCGACGTAAACATCCGCCTCCACTGTGGGGTTTCCCCGTGAATCAATGATTTGCCGCGCGTGCACTCGTGTGATCTTCGTCGACATTGCGTGTTCGTCTCCTGATTTAGATGCGAACAAAAGATTTTACAGGAACCCCGCCGGCAACACCTAAGCGGAAAGGGGAGGGCTTCGCGCAAAAAAGAACGAACATGACTGTCCGTCACAACAAATTATATTTTCTTTGGCTGAAAACTGATCACTGAGAGCTGAAGACTTTTCTCACGCCAGTTCGGGTTCTTCGATCAGCGATTCCTGGCGCACCACTACCACAATTCCCGAATCGGTCACATGGAATCGCCGCTTGTCCGCTTCCGTGTCGTAACCGATCTCCGTACGCTCCGGCAACGTGACGTGGCGATCGATGATCGACCGCCGGATACGCGAGTGCCGTCCCACATTCACGTGGTTGTACAAAATGGAGTCGGACACTTCGCAGTAGCTGTTCACGCGTACGTTGTTTCCTACAATGCAACGCTGCACGCGTCCTCCGGACACGATGGACCCGTTCCCCACGATTGAATCGAGCGCCACGCCCATGCGCTCCGGGTCGGCGAAAACAAATTTCGCCGGCGGATATTGATGCTGCCAGGTGCGCAGCGGCCAATCCTTGTCGTAAAGGTTGAAAATCGGTGAAACCGAAACCAGATCCATGTTCGCTTCGTAGTACGCATCCAGGGTGCCAACGTCGCGCCAGTACAGCGCGTCCTTGCGGTTCTCATCGATAAAGTTGAACGCAAACACGCGGTGCTTGCTGATGATGCGCGGCAGAATGTCTTTGCCGAAATCGTGCGCGGACTTGGGATCCTCGGAGTCCGCCAGCAAAATCGGAATCATCAGGTGCGTGTTGAAAATGTAGATGCCCATCGAGGCATTGCAATGGCCCTTGTGATGCGGCGATTCCTTCGGCGCAGCCGGTTTTTCTTCAAATCCCACGATGCGCCAGTCCTTGTCCACCTCGATGACGCCAAATTGCCGCGCCGCCTGCTGGGTAGGAATTTCAATGGTCGCTACCGTAACGTCCGCGCCGGAGTCCACGTGCTGCTGCAGCATGCGGCTGTAATTCATTTTGTAAATGTGATCGCCGGAAAGGATGAACACGTACTTCGAGCGCTCGCTCCCGATCGAATAAATATTCTGGTACACCGCGTCCGCCGTGCCCTGATACCACTGCTGCGACACGCGCATCTGCGGCGGCAGCACCTCGATGTAGTCGCCAAGTCCCGCGAGCGGCGACCATCCCGCGCGAATGTGCCGGTTCAAGCTCAGCGCTTTGTACTGCGTCAGGACGAAAACGCGCCGCAAATCCGAATTGATGCAGTTGGAAAGCGTGATGTCGATGATGCGATACAGCCCGCCAAACGGCACGGCCGGCTTCGCGCGATCGCGCGTCAGCGGCCACAACCGTTCGCCCTGCCCTCCGGCAAGCAGTACTCCGATGGCATCGCGCATCGCAGACATGGCAGACCCCCGGGCGTCGCGTGGATGGCGCGGCACATTCTAACAACAGAATGGAGTGAAAAGACAAATGGTCGCGGGGACCACTTCGGGTTGCCGCGTGCTTGTCCCGGACTCCCATTCGACAAGCCGTTACGAGAGCGTAAACTTCGCCGAGTTATTCACCTCGTTACGCCCCCGCCCAGCCTCCTCCCCTAATTCCCCTCCCTGCATAAAGATTGCTTGACTTCCCTACCCCTAATTGATTAGAAGATGCCATCTACCTCGTGCGATAATCTTCAGGGGCGGTGTGCAGCAGCGAGAGAACACCGCACAGTGTCCAATCCGAACCGGATTGGGGGTGAATTAATACAGTGGCAGAAGTCATCATTCAAGAGAGTGAGTCTCTGGAAAATGCCCTGCGCCGCTTTAAGCGCAAGGTGCAACAGGAAGACATCATCAAAGAAATCAAGAAGCACAGCTTCTACATGAAACCCGGCGAAAAGCGCCGGGCAAAAGAAGCGCTTTCGCGGAAGCGACTGCGCAAGAAGCAGCGGCGCGAAGCGGACTAACCTCCCTCCTCGTCGCGGCTCGGCGCCGCACTTCCGAGAATCAGGCCCCTTAAGGCAAGGACGTTTGGGTTTCTGTTGCAGCTTCGTGCCCGCAGGCCCCAAGGGATCCCCTTCCGGCTCCCCCGGAGCGGTATCCCCCATGTTCCCAGGCCCATGGTGCAAAGTGCGCCCATTTCCCTGCCCTTTCCGGGTCTAGGGAGAGCGGCTCATGGAATACCACGATAAGGTCCTGAAGTGCTCGGAGTGTAGCGCCGAGTTTGTTTTTACTGCGGGCGAACAGATGTTTTTCGCGGACAAGGGCTTCAAGAACGAGCCCAAGCGCTGCAAGGCGTGCAAAGCCAAGCGCGCCGAAGGCGGTGGCGGCGGAGGAGGCGGTAACTCCCCGATGCGCGCCGAAACCAAAACCAATTGTTCGCAATGCGGCAAGGAAACGACCGTGCCCTTTCGTCCGACCCAGGGCCGCCCCGTCTTCTGCCGGGAATGCTTCCAGCAGCGTCGCGCTATGGGCGCCGCTTAGTCTCGTAAAGTAGCGGCGGCCTTCAGACTGGCCGCCGCACAACTCATCCCGCCGTCAGGGCCTCAAGCCAGAACTGCCAAAGTACGTCGACCGCCAATGCAATTTGGCCTCGCCACTTCCCACGTCACCGCACAGGTGTAATTTCCACAAGCCCGGCGTATGATACGCGCTTAGCAGTCCCCTACAACCAAGGATCCGGAGGGCCACCCCATGGCTCACCGCTTTACCATCGGCGTAGAAGAAGAATTTCAGATCATTGACCCGGCCACGTGTGAGCTTCGCTCTCACGTAATGCAGCTCGTCTCCGCCGCCTCGCCGGACATCGTCGAGCAAGTCAAGCACGAGATGCACCAGTCGATCGTCGAGACCGGCACGAAGATTTGCGAAAACGTGAGCGAGCTGCGCATCGAGATGCATCGCACGCGCGGCGAACTGGTCGCCGCCGCCGAGCGCGCCGGCCTGCAAGTCGCTGCCGCCGGCACGCACCCTTTCTCGAGCTGGATCGATCAAGTCATATCCCCAGGCGAGCGCTATCAGCACATCGTCGAAGAGTTGCAGCAGCTCGCGCGGTCCCTGCTCATCTTCGGCATGCACGTACACGTGGCCATGCCCGACAAACAGACCACGATCGACATGATGAACATGGTGCGCTATTTCCTTCCGCACCTGCTCGCCCTTTCCACCAGCTCGCCTTTCTGGATGGGCCGCAACACTGGCCTGAAATCCTTCCGCACGACCGTGTTCCGCCGCTTCCCGCGCACGGGCGTCCCCGAACAATTCGAATCCTGGAGCGCCTACGAAAATTTTCTCAATCTCCTCGTCAAGCTCAACTGTATCGACAGCGGCAAAAAAATCTGGTGGGACGTGCGCCCGCATCCGACGTTTGGCACGCTCGAGTTCCGCATGTGCGATGTCACCACCAAAGTCGAAGAAGCTGTGGCCATCGCCGCGCTCACCCAGGCCCTCGTCGTCAAGCTGCATCGCCTCTACACCAGCAACATGAGCTTTCGCGTGTACCGCCGCGCCCTCATTGAAGAAAATAAATGGCGCGCCGCTCGCTACGGCATCGAAGGCAAGCTCATCGACTTCGGCAAGGAAGCTGAAGTGCCCATGCGCGATCTCGCCGTCGAGTTGCTTGCCTTCGTCGACGACGTCGTTGACGAGCTCGGCAGCCGCAGCGCCGTCGAATACGTTCACACGATTCTCAACGAAGGCACCAGCGCCGAGCGGCAACTTCGCGTCTACCAGCAAACCGGCGATCTGCGCGCCGTCGTGAAGCATTTAGTGGGAGAGACTCGCGGCGGTGTCACAGCCTCGCGAGTCTCCTCCGCGCGCGCGATTAATTGAATCAAGCCCAGAGCATCTGTAATCTTCAGTACGCATCCGGAGTTTCCATTAGGAGTTCACTATGAAGAAGGTTGGCCTTCTCTGCGGGCGTGAATACAGTTTTCCTCCGGCGTTCATCGTCCGGGTGAACCAGCTTGGCAAAGCCGACGGCGTCGCCGCCGAATTCGTCAAGCTCGGCGGCACGCGCATGAACGAGCCCGCCGAATACTCCGTAATCGTCGACCGCATCTCCCACGAAGTCGAATACTACCGCGGCTATCTCAAGCACGCCGTTTTGCAAGGCACGTACGTCATCAACAATCCCTTCTGGTGGACCGCCGACGACAAGTTTTTCAACTACGCCATCGCCGCGAAACTGGGCATTGCCATTCCGAAGACTATCCTCCTCCCACAAAAAGGCTATCCCACCGACGTCGACATCACCTCCGAATCCCTGCACAATCTCAATTATCCCGTCGATTGGGACGGCCTCCTCGATTACGTTGGTCGCCCTGCCATCCTCAAGCCCTATTCCGGCGGCGGATGGAAGCACGTCTACAAGGTCAACAACAAAGAAGAGCTCCTCGCCGCCTACGACAAAACTTCTCCATACTGCATGACCTTGCAGGAATTCATCGATTTCACGGGCTACGTGCGCTGCTTCACCTTCGGCAAAAACGACATCACGCCGGTCCGCTACGATCCCAAGGAGCGCCGCTACCTCATCGAGCACGAATATCTGTCCAAAGAGCTCGGCGCGCGCATCGTCAAGGACGCGCAAACCATCAACCAGGCCCTCGGCTATGAAATGAACACCATCGAGTTTGCCATCAAGGACGGTATCCCCTACGCCATCGATTTCCTGAATCCCGCGCCGGACATGGAACGCGACCGCATCACCGAGTTCTATTTCGAGCATGTCGTCGAAAAAATGGCCAAGATGGTGATCGACCGCGCATTGCACGGCAACGTTGCCAACACTTGGCCCCGCTGGGAAGAAATGCTCGGCATTGGCGCTGCCGCGGGCTTTACCGCCGCGCCGAGGACCGCTTCCAAGCAGGTGACCACCTCTCCCTCATCCCCTGTTCCGTCGGCCTCTGTCTCCCAGGCCGATCGCTCGGGAGCGAAATTCAGATGACCGGCGCCGCCAGCCCCTCCCCGGCGGCCTCCAAGCTCGCGGAGCATTGGCGCGAAGCGCTCTTACCGATGCTCGGCAATTCGCCGGCATTTGCCGATCAGTTTTTCGCAAGCCTCCGCGCCGCCAAACTCACCTTCGGCGATCGCGTCCTTTGCCTCTTTTTGCGCCCCTTTTTCCTATCTCTCGAAGACGAGCAGCGCGTTCGAATCGTCGCGGAAACAATCGCCGCTCTCGGCGAGCGCGTAGTCGCTGCCGCGCTGGAAGATCGCGCCCTGTTCGCGCAGTTCCATCTGCGTCCCGAAGAAGAACGCCTCGCGCGCCTCCACGCCGGTTACGGCTTTGCCAGCACCGCTTCGCGCCTCGATGCTTTTCTTTTACCCGACTCGCTGAAGTTTGCCGAGTACAACGGAGAATCCCCCGCCGGCGCCGGCTATGCCGAAACGCTCGCGGAAATTTTCCGGGCTCTCCCGATGATGCCGGCGTTTGCGAGGCAATATGAGGTGCACACATATCCGCTCAGCGCCAGGCTGCTCGACGCGCTGGTGATGAGCTACATCGATTGGGGCGGCACTTCCAAGCGCCCGCAAATCGCCATTGTCGACTGGCGCGAAGTTCCCACCTGGAGCGAATTCGAAATCTTGAAAGAACGTTTTGAGAAAATGGGCGTGCCCGTGGTGCTCGCAGATCCCCGCGACCTCATCTTCGATGGGAAGACTCTCAGCGCCCACGGAACGAAAATCGATCTCGTCTACCGCCGCGTGCTCATCAACGATATCGTCGCGCGCCCAAAAGAGTGCGAAGCCCTGGTGAAGGCCTACGCCGCGAATGCCGTCTGCGTAGCCAACACCTTTCGCTGCAAGATCCCTCACGTAAAAGCGTTTTTCGCCGTGCTGACTGACGAACGCAATGGCGCTTTGTTTTCGCATCAGGAACGCGAAATCATTCGCCGCCACATTCCCTGGACTCGCGTCGTCGAAGACGTCAGCACCGCCCATTACGGCGAGCACATCGATCTCCTTGCCTTCATTCGCGAAAAGCGCGAAAACCTCGTCCTCAAACCTAGCGATGAATACGGCGGCACGGGCGTCACCCTCGGCTGGGAAACCAACGAACACGATTGGGATGAAGCCATCGGCCGCGCCATCTCCTCCACTCAGTCCCGCCCCGCCAAGCCTGCGGAAAGAAACGGCGCTTGGATCGTGCAGGAGCGTATCCCCATTCGCCGCGAAGTTTTTCCCTTCATCACGCCGAACAGGACCGTTGAGTTCCGCGACATGCTGGTCGACCTCGCTCCATATTTGTTTCGCGGCAAACTCTGCGGCTTCCTCACCCGCCTTAGCGCCACCGGCCTCGCCAACGTAACCTCCGGCGGCGGCCAAGTCCCCGCCTTCCGCGTCACTCCCCGCACCGCCTAATTCCATGGACGCGCGCCGGTAGCCCACCTTTCGCGGGAAGGCCTCCGCGTAGCGCAGGACGGAGTCCGCGCAGCCCTGCGGCCTTTCGTTTACGTCAGGTGCTCCTCAAATCTTTTTACGGTTGTACCTTCCCGCGACCTACAGCACATCCCACTGTAATCTGGCTGCAATCCTGCGTTAAAATATCTGCATGAACTTTGGCGCAGCCTCACCAGACCTGCTCCCCGGCGCAGAGAACGCCGTGGAAACCTGCCTCAGTATCAAACCCGGCGAACACGTCGCTTTGATCGCCGACGAGACGAGCCGCGCAGTGGCCGCCAGCCTCGCCGCCGCCATGGAAAATGTTCATGCAACATGCACCGGCCTGCTGCTCGAAGATTTCGGCCCCCGCCCCATAAAATCCGCCCCCGCTCCGGTGCTCGAAGCCCTCGAAACGGCCGACGTCGGCATCCTGTGCATGACTCCGCAGCCCGGCGAACTCAGCGCGCGCATGGCCATCGTCAAAGTCGTGGAGCGTCGCCAGATTCGCTATGCGCACATGGTCGGCGTAACTCCGGAAATCATGCGGCAGGGCATGCGCGCCGATTACCGCATGGTCGATCGCCTCAGCGACAAGCTTCGCGAACGCATGCTGCGTGCCGAAACGCTCACCGTAAAGACCGACGCAGGCACCGAATTCGCCGCCCATTTCGATCGCGGCCTCGACTGGGTCAAGACTAGCGGTCTCATCAGCCCGCGCTACTGGTCCAATCTTCCCGCCGGCGAAGTTTTTACCACGCCAGCCACCGTCGACGGCACCTTCGTCTGCGACGCCACCGCCGGCGATCATTTCAACGACAAGTACGGCGACTTGCAGCGCACGCCAATGGTGCTCGAGATCGAAGGCGCGCGCCTACGGCATGTCGAGTGCGAGCGCAAGGATCTCGAAGAAGAATTCTGGCAGTACTGCCACACCGACGAAAACAGCGATCGCGTCGGCGAGCTCGCCTTCGGCACCAACCTCGGACTTTCCGAAATGATCGGCATCCTTCTGCAGGACGAGAAATTCCCCGGCGTCCACATCGCCTTCGGCGATCCTTACGGCAACCAGACCCATGCCGACTGGAAATCTCGTACCCACGTCGACGTCCTCACCCGCAACTGCGACGTTTGGATCGACCAAAACCAAATCATCGCCAAAGGCCGCTACCAGCTCGACCACCTCGGCCTCTAGATACGATTTCCTCTCTGCGCTCCCCTGCGTTCTCTGCGTCTCGGCGTTAGCTTTTGATCTTTTGACTCTCGACTGTAGACTGTTGATGAGTTCGGTGTTTGCTTGCGTACTGTTAGTTTCTCGTCAGCTGAGCATTTACGGTGCCTGGTTGCCGCATGACTGAGAAAAACGTCAATTTTGTGCCGGTAAGCGCGCTGGATAAGCGCTTGCCGTCGAAGCGCGAGCTGCTGCGCGGGTTGGTGCGGCACGCTCCGTTTGTGGTGAAGAACTTTCAGCTTTATTTCCGGAATGGGTGGCGGCGGCACGTTTTGCGGACGAAGGTTGTGGCGCCTTATGCGGTGACGTTTTATGTGACGCACAAATGCAACCTGGCTTGCACGTATTGCACGCAGAAGGAGCCGGACGTTTTCAGCGAGGAACTGGGCACGGCGGACACGATTCAGTTGCTGCGAAGGATTCGCAAGGAGAGCGATTCCATTGTAATTACCGGCGGCGAGCCGACGCTGCGCAGCGACATTGAGGAAATTGTTGCGGCCGCTAGATTTGACTGCAAGTT
>Ga0209647_1001842_pt1 | contig 17599 bp, 29 predicted proteins | sample GraSoi_2013_60cm_FD_185827 | JGI IMG/M metagenome (GOLD analysis project Ga0209647, IMG submission 185827) | Grasslands soil microbial communities from the Angelo Coastal Reserve, California, USA - Sample 9_17_2013_60cm (SPAdes) (version 2) | ecosystem: Environmental > Terrestrial > Soil >...
CTGATAACGATCCAAAATGATTAAACCAGACAACCAGGGAAAAAGCATGCTTTATGAACACGCCACGCAAAGCTTTGTGGATTAGCCGACATGCTCCTGGCTGAGCAGCCGGAATAGTTCAAGCCGTGCTTTGACGGCAGGGTCCCCAGCTGGGATCAGATCACCGCCCTGGTCGATAAACAGGTCAAGGAACGCCTGGAGGACGAGGTCTGGGTCAACGTCCGAAGACATCTTATATCGTTCAGAAAACTTCTGTATTCGGGACGCAAGGAAGTAGAACCGTTGAGCTTACGGGCGGTTCGCGTCTCAACGCGTAAAGATCATTTTTATGCTAAAGAATCGAGGTGTCGAAGCCGTTGATCCAACCGGTTCTGAAAGACTGGAAAGCTAGGCTAAGGAGCTTCCTGACTTTTGAGATGATCTATGACCTCATCAACGATTTCTAAATAGATCTTTTTAAAGGCTCGAAACGCCTCGGCAATCTTTCCTTTTCGATAGATTTCGATGAGTATCTCACTGGGCCTCGCTGTCGGAAAAAGCTTGAGTAAGAATGGATAATACCGCGTCATTCGGTCTTCCAGTTGTTGAAACACTTCGCGCAAAATTGGCCGTTGTGCCTTGCTGAAAATACTGTCCCAAAACTGGCGATTATATTCAAAGAAGTCCTTGGCGTTGTTGATGCGGGTTAAACGCTTCGCCAGGTCATAGGCATGGTCAAGGTCGGCTGGAGAGAGGTGACGGTGTGCCGGTTTGAGGGCCAGAGAGATGATGGCCAACCTGAGTTCCGCAATGTCCAAGACTTCTGCCGCGGACAAAGGTCTTACAATCGCACCCTTGTACGGGCTGATAATGACCGTTCCTTCCTTTTCCAGAGCAAGGAGCGCCTCGCGGATTGGTGACCGGCTGACTTCGAATTTCTCCACGAGTTCGGCCTCCGTTAAATGGTCTCCAGGCCTGAAAACCTCATCGAGAATCGCCTCGCGGATCTTTTTAACCACGACGAACGGTACCTTCTCGCTATCTGGTGCTTGGTCCGTGTTCTTATGTGCAGTGGGCTGGCGCATTGAGCTAAGGAATCGATTCGGCCGGGCTTAGGTAAAAAAACGAATTTTCTTTAGGTGCGTATCATCCAGCATTTAAGCAGTCAAGCCTGGTCTGTATACGATGAGGTGTATTCGCATACTAATTTGAAGCAGCGCGATCAACCGGCTGCCTGGGCCGCGTAAACCGCCATGGGCTCAAATGCAGTTTGAGTTTTATTTCGCTAAAACGCGGGCCGCCGCGCATTACATACACTTTCTCACTAAAGTATACATATTTTCTGCCGTGATTGAAACAGCGCTCTCTGTATTGTATACACCAATGATTACATGTCGACAATCGCCGCTGCCTGGTGCGTCACAAGACCGCCTTCGCCGATGCCTACCAGACGGTGGTCTTCGCCTACGACTTGCTGATCGAGCAGCAGCCCAGCCCAACAGGCAGCAGTTAGGTAGCACAACGGAAGCTTTTTTAAATTTGCGCGGCGCGCCGCGCATCACTACGAACGCGCGCGCTCTTAAACGAAACGCAAACTATGCCAATATTACTATTACCGTTCCTCGTTCACGCTGCTGTGATGCAGAAGAAGCAAAATCAAACCAATCACGAATTGGTCGATATCCAGCGTAAGCAATACGAGTTAAACCTCGCAGAGTATAACGAGCGACATCAGGTAAAACCGGCTCCGACGCCTATCATCGTCAAGGGAGCCTGGAAGCGGAAGCATTAAAGAATTCGGGCGGCGCGCCGCACATCAAACGAACGCGCCGCTCTTAACACGACTAACAAATGAAAAGATACATCACTCTAAGCGCGCTGCTAGTCTTTAACGCGCTGACTGCTCATGCCTCGGCCAACAAGAGCCCGCAAGAGATCGCCGAAATGGCTTCTAATGCGGTTGTCTACATCACTACCCGCGATGCCGATGGAAAATTCTATCAAGGCACAGGTTTCATCTGCGATCCCAAGGGTGACGGTGTGCTCGAAATTGTAACCAACGCGCATGTGATGGAGGCTGCTGCCTTCGTCAAAATCGAAACGCAGGACGGCAAAGCGTTGCTGTTCGACAGCTACTGCGGTTACGACAAAAACGCCGACATCACCGTGATGAACTTTGGATGGGGTGATGCCGACTCCTATGGTCACGCAGCGTTGCTCCTGGCCGACTACCGGCCAACGATCGGCCAGCACGTCTAAGTTGCCGGTTACCCGAAAGCACTGAACTTCACCTTCAGCGATGGCATGGTCTCCTCGCTATACCAGGATAGAATCCAAATGACTGCGCCGATCAGTCACGGCTCATCCGGCTCACCGGTCATGGACGAGGAGGGCATGGTACTTGGTGTGGCGTCCAGCGCTAATAATGCAGGCGAAAACCTCAACTTCGCTGTACCAGCTAATCTGATAGCACCAACGATAAATCTAGAAGGCCGCTGCCCGAGGACAGTTGATTTCCGCAAAGACGTAGACACAAAGCCCAAAGTCGCACTGGAAACGCCGGTTAATCCTTCCGCAACAGACGATGAGCGCAACTCAGCGCTGAAGTTTGCCTGGGACTTCCTGCGCATCACCCAAGACGGCAAACCGTTTGATCTCACACCCTGGCTATCTGACCCCGTGTTCGGCTGGTACGGTAAAAAGGACCTGACTATCGCTCAGGTCGACCAGGAAATCCGTGACTACTACAAGCGTTACCCTGAGCAAACTACGCAGTACAAGGATGGTTCAATCACTATCAAGAAGATAGATGACAAGGAGTTTACTATCTATTGCATGAAGGCACGGCTTGCATGGAGTGCCGCTAACAAGCACGAACGCAAGAGCGGCTTTGTTTTGCAATCCATCTGGCTCATCCGCCGAAACGATGGCCAATGGCGGATCTTCGGCGTTGGAAACGAGAAGATCAACACTAACTGAGTTTAACCAACTAACAATGAAGAAATTAATATTAACGTTACTGATGATGGCCAGCAGTGCTAGCTGTTTTGCTCATCCAATTGGCGACACTTTTGACCAAATTGTAAATCGCTGGGGAAATCCAAAAGCCAAGGATGCGGGAGCTATCTGCGTTCTGAAGAAAGACGGCAATAGCATGCTGTCGTTATTTAAATATTAAATTGGCATTCCACCCAACATGAAACGCAGTCTTTTATTAATCGCGCTCGCTTTCGGGTTGAGCACGATCGCTAACGCCGGTCTGGCTTTCGAGGCCGGATTTAAGGCCGGATTTGTGACCGGCTATCGGCAAAACCACGGCCAATACTCGATCGCCCCGATTTGTCCGATTCCACCGATTCCCCCGGTCGGCGAGGATGATTACTCGAACGGATTCAAGTACGGCCTCTTTGAAGGGATGTCACAGTGACTGTCTATTATTACATCGTTCGGAACGCCAAGACTGGCCGAGTCAACATCAAAGCCACCTTGATTGAGAATCTCAAACGGAGCTTCGCGACGTGGCTCTGCTTGGCGGGGATCATCACACTGATTGCGTGCGTGATCAACGACGTCTGTGGCAACCCCTTTCACTTTCACAAATAACCTTTGCTTGCATCCCGGGCCGCCTGCGGGCCCGGGGAAGCTGAAAGCCAATATGAGTGAGCAAGGCACTATGCTTTCGTTCAGCGGATCGAAGGCCTTTGCGGCCCGATGTATGACGGAGTCGAATAACGACACCGGCTTGCCCGTTGTCCGTTATGAAGATCAGCAAGCTTGCAACTATCTTTCTGCCTAAGGAGCAGCCATGAAAACATTGATCAACACACTCTACATCGGCCTGCTTATCATCGCGCCCATCTGCGGCTTCTTCTGCGGGTATTTTCCTGTGGTCCTGGTGGCATTCGTGGCGGTGCTATTTGCGCCGATGATCCTAGCCCTGATCCTGAATACTGCACACAAGATTGCCATTAGCCTATTGAACGTCGCTCTGCTGGGCAGTAGCAACACTCTCTGCAAAGATGGAAACCAAACCGGTTTCTGGTTGGTCCTGGGGGCGCTGGGCGCACTCTGGCTATGGCAGTGCTTTGACGGTCGCCGCCCTAGAAAATTGCCTAGATGAAGCGCTACGCATCCAAGGCTATTGCCAATGCGGCCTAGTTATCTGCCTTCTGCTGGCAGCGATCGCTCGGCTCACCGTCGGCTTCTACACCAAAACAAACACAAGCTAAGTGAAACATGAAAAAACCACTACTACTTGCAGGCCTGACCGCTGTCAGTCTGCTAATGAATTGCGCAGCAAAAGCCAACATTGGTGATACGCTCGCTCAATCCAATGCTCGCTACGGTGAGCCGTGGCGTCATTATAGTGATGCCGATCGCAGCAATTTATATTTTTATATTACCGGAGGCTACCTAATCCTCGAGTTTGTCAGTCCCTCCACCGGGGCCGTTGAGTGCATCGAGTACACCAAAGCCCAAGGAGCCATCGATCACAACGAAGTAGATGGGATCATGAAAGAGAACTTTCCAGCTTACTACCTCGATAGTGAACATTGGAGAGTGGAGGTTGATCATCGTGGCCAAAACAGCAGGGACAACGCCAAAGTGATGGTCAGTGTGGATAACAGCTATTGGCTTGAGACTGGTTGGGATGTCCAAGCCGGGGATGGAATGAACTCTTATCTATCAATCTCAACACCGGTTGGCTGGCAGGAAATGATGCCTCTAAAGAATCAGGCCGACACTAATCGCAAGAATAACCAGTAGAATCCAGTTCCCCAGGACCCGCCGTAATGAAGATCACCGAACGAGAAGAGATACTTATGCGTCGGGCGCTGGACCCCGCTAGCTCGCCAGCTGAAGCAGAAATGGCCGCCCAGGTCTTTGTGCGCTCGTTGCGCAAGCGAGGGGTACCGGCTATGACTTCGTGCGCAAAAGCGCTCCTGAGGCTAGCCAGGGCCCGCAGCAGCGGCCTAGCGATACGCCGCCGCCAAAGCCCGAGCCGGAACCACAGCCAAAAACGTGGTCTGATCAATCGCACTCCTATTACGGGAGCTATCAGAACGCTAGCGAAGCAAAGAAAGATCCCCAATGGGATTTCATGCGTCAGCAACGAGCCCGCGCTCAGCGAGAAGCTACCCAAGATCCGCCGCCACCAACATCATGGCCCGAGCCGCCGCCCGAAAAGAAAAAAAGCAGCTATGTTGGGCGCTGGATTTCGTCACTGATTACATTAATAATGCTTGGGCTATGTCGCCAGTATCAGCACCAGGGCACCATATTTAACCAGCAGTCTGAACTTAAGCTGAGCCAACACCTGTACGTACCACACTACGCGCCGACAAACACTGAGAAGGACGCCAATTGGCAACGGATCTTAGATATGCGTGCGGCCAACGTTGACGCCAGCGCAACACCGACGCCAAGCCCGCAAACACAGACCCCGCTGCAACTCTGGAGCCACTGGCACCAAAGCCCGCATCCGCTGCCAACAAGCTGGCAAGAGCTGCCAATTGATCCAGACAACCATCCCATCGTAGGCAATGACCAGGAACACGAGTTGATTCCGGTGGGAATGCCTTTCCGAAAGACTAATGGCTCGCTGTACACAAGGGGCAAATTTTGAACCTCATCGACGCAACGGAGGGCAAATGATCAATGGTGTTCCTGACAACTCGAAGCGGTCACCTTTGAATAGCGGAACTTGTAATGGATATGGAGGCTAAGGGTTTCGGTGCTTGACGGCTAGATCTTCCGCCAGATCGACCGTAGTAGGGATGCAGTACGTTGCGCATAAGATGAGATTACTCTTGATAGTAGGACTGACGGCAGGGATGGCACTGAGCGCGCTGGCCGGTAACTTATGGGAATGGGCTCCGGGCCACTATACTTATATCGATGATCATGGCCGGGCGAGCAATGGCTGGACTTGGGCTCCCGGACACACCAGCTGGACCGATTCTTGCGGACATACCCGCAATGTTTGGGAATGGGCTCCAGGGCACTTCTCGGTTAGCGGAGACTAAATATGGGCAACTTCTTTGCTTTTTTCATGATAGCCAATCAGTGGTTGACGAACTGTCTTCTAGAGGACACCAACGATTTGTTGGAAAAAATTCGCCGACAAGGGATGACTCCCGCTGAGCGTAAAGCCGAAGACGCTAGGCGCGCTCGGACTACAGTGCTCTTGTGTGCAGCGATGGCGTTCGCACTAATGTTCTTTAGCTGGTGCGTCGTATCCTGAAGACGGGAACTAATTTATGTTACCACGCCAAAAAATTGATTCTGATCCGGTAGCGACGGCGACCATGGAACGGATTGGTCGGGATTTCAAAGAACGCCTCCAGCCGAAACCACGCGTCAGTGCAGGCTTTCTATTAGGGCTGGGCGCGCTGATTGTTGTGTTTGGATGGTTAGCGTGGCCGCGTACACCAAGCGCTGATCCGATTGGAGACGGTCGCCTGAATAACGCGCGGGCGACACCGACCCCAGTCACGTCGATAGCGCCAGCGCCAGCGCCACGAGCTGAGTTGGTCCGGTTAAATCCGAACGTGCCACGAGCGGCATTGGTTACTCTAGGCACGCCAGTAGCGCAAAAATCTGTCCAGTGGGGCGAATCATTCTGGGTGCAGATGCCCGATAGCCGCTGGATTGTTGCGACTGCGATGGGCCGGACTAACCGGGTGGAAGAATTGCCTTTGACCGGTAACAAAGTCGGCGATGCTAGATGGATCGGCGAGCACTGCTTTGTCTGGCTCAACCCGATCGGTCAAACTTTACCAACTTGGATAGATCCATAAATGACCTGGTTCATTATCTGCGTTATTACGGGGATCGTTATTCGCGCCTTCAGCCGCTCTGATGATTCAGGTGCAGGTGATTCCGTCAAGGATTCACCTGAATATCAGGAATGGCTAAAGAACAAATCTAATAACGATGACTAAACTTTATGCGCTATCGCTGCATAATGGCCCAGAGAAAGATGATCCACAAGGCTAAGCGCGCCGTTGCCCTTGAGCACTCACAAAATCAGGATAAACTATGAAAAAAGTAATCGATACAATCTTTGGCTTCCTGATGGCTACAACCTATTATGGGATCATTTGGGGGATAGTCTTTGCTATCGGTGGCTATTGGGTAATAAGACCTATTGTGGAAGAACAGAAACAGCTGAGAGTAGTCCTGAACCAGCAGTCGAACGAATGGAGATATGAGAATGATCAGCTATATGATGTTATAAATAGTCGGCTAAATCATATTCAGGATCTTCTTGAACCAAAGAGCGAAGCATCCAAATTTGCAGATGAACTGGACGAAGAAGCCAAGGATTGAATATCAATTAAGCGTTGCGCATAGTAGGTGGATCGGCGCACAGTGTTTTATCTGGCTCAACCCGATCGGTCAAACTTTACCAACTTGGATAGATCCATAAATGACCTGGTTCATTATCTGCGTTATTACGGGGATCGTTATTCGCGCCTTCAGCCGCTCTGATGATTCAGGTGCAGGTGATTCCGTCAAGGATTCACCTGAATATCAGGAATGGCTAAAGAACAAATCTAATAACGATGACTAAACTTTATGCCTAAGAAACCACAACCACAGTCCCATCCGATCGCTGATCAGTTTTCCGATGACGAGATGGAACAGATGAAGCGCTTTGGCCAAGCGTTAGGCGGCGCTCCCACCGATTTTGATGAAGAGGTCGAGAGGGCGCTGGATGCACGTCTCCGTGCACGCGAAGCCAGTGCCGGCAAGATGAAGGCGGCAGCAACCGGCGGTTCTCCCGGCCTGGGTCCAACCGAGGCTGAACAGCAGTTAGCTAAGCAGCAATCAGCGCTGCAGCAGCAGACGGCCTCTACCAGAGCGGGGGCCGTTGCTTCAGCAAGATAGGCCTTCCGTCGCGTTTTTCTCTTCCCGCAACCGTCGCAAGCAAGCGAGTTCACATTTTCGTTCGGAGAGCATAACGCGCTACTGCGCTTAGCGCCTTTGCGGCCCCGGTTCGCTTGGCCGAGGCCGTGCCGACACGTCCCGCAACCGCTCCCGACAATTCAGATTCCGTGTTAAGATTGCTTCCAGAAAACTGATCTCATGTGGCATTTGCTGAACCGGTACGTAAATTCCTCGCTCGGCAAGGATGGCACTGAAGAACGGTGAACTGCTAGCCAAGTTAAAGGCCGTTGAAATCACCGTAAGGGCAAGCCGAATACTCGGCGCAAAGAAAGTGAATCCGGCCTTGAGCCTGGAAGCGCTGAGCTGATATATCGTCAAGTTCATTCCTCCGAGGATGCTATGAAAACCGGCCTTGTCTTCTTGCTGTCTCTCACGATCGCGATAGTCCTGCCGAATCCAGTCTGGGCCCATGGAGGCGGTGGCGGCGGTGGCGGCGGGGGTGGCGGTGGCGCAGGTGGCGGCGGTGGCGGCGGCGCAGGCGGCGGTGGCGGCGGCGGCAGCAGCAGCAGTGCCGGCGGTGGTGGTGGCGGCGGCAGCAGCAGCAGTGCTGGCGGCGGCGGTCACGGCGGCGGAGGCGGTCACGGCGGCAGTACTAGCGCTGGCGGAGGCGGCAAGGGAGGAGGAATGGGGCACGGCGGCGGTAACGGTGTAGGAGTGGCACACGGCGGCGGCAACGGCCCAGCAACAGCGCTTGGCCGTGCCATCGGCCTAGTAGCAAAAGCGCTCGGCCGTGGCAACGGCCCAGGAATGGCAAAGGGCCGTGGCAACAGGACGGCCCCTGGCCGGGGATTTGGATTTGGCCACGCCAGCGTCGTGAATCCGGGGCACAACGCTTTGTCAGGGCGAACCCATTCGCAAAACACTTCGCACAGAGGCGGGACTCCTGACGGCAGAAGCTTTTCCAACCACACTCACGCACAGCACTCTTTGGCGCAGGATCAGCCGGCTCACATTACGAAGGCAGATCAGGCCGTGCAGGTTGATGACAAAGGCCCAGGAAAGACAAAAGGATTTGTTGATTCACTTCCACCCAACCAGGAGCTGCAGGCTGACCGCAGCGTGACTTTGAACCCTGAGACGATCCATTCAGACCCGGAGGACTTCGCGAACCTACAACTTCAGCCCGACCAGGAGCTGCAGGATGATGGCGCCAGGAAATTGAGTCCCCACATGATCCATTCAGGGCTCGACGACACCGTGACGAGAGGCCTGCCACCCGTCCTCGCGCTGAAGCTAGCGCGTTTGGACGCCATCTTTCTAGAAACGGATGACACTCCTGCGACAACGTTTTCGCATCGTGAAGCGCTTGACGATATTCGCGCAAAGACGTTGCCTCCAACTAGTCCCGAGCTGGATGACGATGACGCAACAGGGTGGAAGTTGGTCCCATTTTACGGTCTACTGCTGGTTTTCTTGATCGTCATAGTTTTCTCGCGCCAAGGGATACTTCGTGTGTTCCAGCGGCACACGTTCAGGCAACCTCCGAATCCCTTAGCTTAGCTAGCTGCGCCCTGAGTCAAGACGATGGTTCCTAAAAAATAAGCCTCGTTGCCCAGATCGCGGATGAAAGGTCTTCATATAACGTCCGCACATGCGAATCCGTCCATGCATAAGATCGCTGGTTAGGCGGCACCATTAGCTGCATGTGATGCAGAATGGTGGCGATGCCTTTATCTTTAACGACAATTCCAAGGCCCGGTTTTTTAGCCATAGATTAATCTCCACCGCATTGCACAAGCCCTTCCGTGTCTATAGATCCCGGTTGCTCAGACCCGGTGGCATGTTCTGTACTCAGCGCTGCTTCTGGCAGGCGTGGCGCGCATTCAGACGGGCGCTGGCTGAGGGCCAGCTCGAAGACATTCTGGAGATGCCGGTGTCGCAAGAGGTACTGAAGACAGACGCTCCGGCTACACGGAGGAGGCTAGCTGTAAGGAGATGAATACCTCTGGAGATCGAGCAAAAATTATGCAGAGATGGGGGTGATGGATTCGGGAGCGTTTAAGGCGCGTGCCGATAAAAGTGCCGGGGAAAAAATGCCGTTTCTGGCAGCCGTCAAACGCATAAACTCGCCCAAGGACTTTACGCTTATCGAAAAGGATTTCGCGCCAGATTAGAAAGAGAGCCATGCAACTACGAACCTGAAAACGCTTCTATCTCACGCCGTTTGTTCGCTGAACCTCTACACGACAGGGTTCAGCATCAGCTTCGGTCATCGCCGGTTCGGTTGGATTACGTTCAGCAAGCGCGGAATTCGGGAGACACTGCATACGCCCCTACCGGGTGTTTACGTCTCTGAAGGGCACAACGGGAGAGAGGAGATCGCAGCGGGCAGCTCTGGGCGGTGAATAGAACTACCTGGTCGGTTGAATGTTATGTTGCCGGAGCAGGGACGATAATTATGCATGGTTATGCAAAGTTATCCAACTCGGGTAAGCGGGTATACATAACATTGGATAACATTGGAGAAGAATGGTGAACATTGGGTCAAAAAGGAGGCAAAAGGAACCAATGTTCGCCGACTGCGGCTCGACCTAGCGCCAAGCGATAGGAGAGACGCCTGACGAAAAAGTTAACCGAAAAACGTGTCTAATCCAGCGCGGCGGCAACACCCATAATTTGCTAAAGTAACAAAAACCATAATTTCAATATTTTCTTGGAATTGATCAGCAACTTTGGCTAAATGCACGGCAACCAAGAAGGTTCCGTTGCAAAGAGACTTATCTGTCCTGCTATTTTCCCGGGCGGGATTTTTCTTCTCTCCTCCCATTATCTCCAGCCCTCGGGCTGCTAGCTTCGGTCCTGGCGGCAGGAACCGCCGGGTTAAAAGCCCCAGAAAAACCAGGGTAGTGGCTTTGCTGCTGGCTAACTTGTTTCTTTGTGCGCTCACCGCTCATGCCCTGGACGCGACTTGGCTCCTCAATCCGACATCGGGCAATTTTAACACCGCGGCCAACTGGACCCCGGCGACGGTGCCAACCGCACCGCGTTCTTCGGCACGTCTAACACCACTGCGCTGACGTTCTCGGCCAACGCCGTGTTCGGCGGCTGGACATTCAACTCCGGGGCCTCGGCCTACACCTTCACCAACAATCAAGCCCTCACTTTCAATGGCGTCGGCATCATCGGCGGCAGCCCCGCCATCACCAACACTCTCGTTGGCTTTCTGAATTTCACCGGCAACAGCACAGCCGGCAATGCCTCCATCACCGACAACGGAACCCTGAATTTCAAACTCAACAGCACGGCCGGAAACGCCACGATCAACAACAACGATAATATGCATTTCCTCGACAACAGCACGGCCGGAAACGCCGCCATCACCAACGGCAGCGGTGCCCTCACGGATTTCTCGTTTAGCACCGGCCCTACGGGCGACAATAAGCTCACCGCCGGCTCGATTGCGGGTGCCGGCGTATTCCAGTTGGGAGCCAACGAACTGACGGTCGGCGGCAACAACTTCTCCACTGAGGTCAGCGGCGCTATCGTTGGTACTGGCTCTCTGGTTAAGGTCGGCACCGGCACACTGACGCTCTCCGGCAACGCCAATTTGGGCGGAACAACCATCGACGGCGGCACGCTCGCGGTTAACGGCGGAGCCCTCAATGCCATCAACACCATAATCCTGGGATCAACTGCCGGCACTTCGGGGACGCTCAATATCGGCGCGGGCGGGCGCGCAACAGCCCAAAATCTCATCGTAGGTGAAAGCGGCGTTGGAATACTCGCAGTCCAAAACGGTGGGATATTGACCGATTTCGGCGGTTTTGTTGGCGATTTACCTGGCTCGCAGGGCACGGTGACCGTATCCGGCGCAGGCTCCACGTGGACGAATACCGACACCATCCAAGTCGGCGGACTGGGCACGGGCACGCTGACCATCGAAACGGCGGCATGGTGAACAGTGGGGGTGGCGGCTCCATCGGATTGTCTGCCGGCTCGACTGGTACGGTGACGGTGACCGGCGTGGGCTCCATCTGGCGCAACAGTCCAGGCGGCGGGCTCAACATCGGCAGTTTTGGCACGGGCACACTGACGATCGCGAACGGTGGGACTGTCATCAATGACACCGGCTTTGCCGCCAACATCGGCAACGGCGCCGGCTCCCGGGGCACGGTAACGGTGACCGGCCCGGGCTCCATGTGGAGCAACAGTTCGGGGGTGAACGTCGGCAACTTTGGCACGGGCACGCTCACGGTTGCGGACGGCGGCATTGTCAACGTCAACGGGCTTATTGTAATCGCGGCGAAAGCCGGTTCGATTGGAACGCTCAACATCGGCGCGGGCGCGGGCAATCCCGCGGTTGCGCCCGGCACGCTCTTCACGCAGAGCGTTGAATTTGGCGCTGGCACGGGCACGATCAATTTCAATCACACGTCCGCCAATTACGAGTTTGCGCCCGCGATCAGCGGCAACGGCAGGGTCAATGTGCTCGCGGGCACTACCATCCTGACCGGGACAACACCTACAGCGGCGGCACAACTATTGAAGACGGAGTTCTAGTCGCAGGTGTACCAATCCCGGGTCAGGCAACATCGTTTGCCCTAGGTACCGGAGACGTTTTTTTGAATGGAGGAACCCTGCGTACGCCGAGTTTGGATCCGGTGATCATCAATGTAGGTGGCAATTATATCCAAGGGCAAGGCGGGACCCTTGCTCTCGGCGTTGCCGGTATCAACGGCGCCCAATACGATCATGTGCAGGTTGGCGGTAGTGCAAGTCTGAACGGAACCCTAGCCGTGAGTTCCTTGAATAACTTCCGCCCGGTCAGTGGCAACGCATTCGAAGTCCTTCGCTCCAACGGCATACGGCGCGGCCAGTTCGCCCAAGTAAACGATTTTTTGAATAACAATCCCAACCTCCAACGGATAGATCTCTACGCGCCCAATGGAGTAGCTCTGGTCTACGTAACGGCGACGACGCCTCTTCCAACGCCGACGCCCATCCCTCCAACTCCGGTGCCGACGCCTAGTCCAACTCCAAACCCAAGACCACCCATTATAGAGGTCATCCCCAATCCGCTTCCGCCGGTAGATCCTGACAAACCGCTATCGCCCAACTTTTTGCTTGCGGCTCTGGATCCGACCGCGGAACAGCTAACCTCTCTGTTTGAATTTCCCTTTTCGGGAGCCAATACCCAGAGGTTTAATCTGACCGATCGGATGACGCAGATTCAACGGGGATCAACGGGGTTTGTCTCCGCCGTTCCCCCGACTCCAGCACCAATCCCTACCGGCAAAGAGATCGGGAAAAAAGAGGTTGTCCCTCCAGCCTTGGTACCTGGTCCGACCAACCGCTGGGGCGTTTGGGTGAACGGCTGGGGCGACTGGGTCTCTGTGGACGACGACAACTTCGCAAAGGGGTACAATTTCACGACCGGAGGCGTGAGCGTCGGTATCGACTACAGGATCACCAATTGCCTAGCCGTGGGGATATTCGGCACCTATGCTCATACGTGGACGAGCCTGAACCCAGGGGATGTCGATGTGGACACAGGCCGCGGGGGGGGCGTACGCGACCTACTGGAATCAGGGCTTCTATGTTAATGGAGGTATATACGGCGGCTACAATAGCTACGATACCAGCCGGCAAACGTTGTTGCAGGGGCGCTTGGCAAACGGGAACACTGAGGGCTACGAATTTAGTACCTTCGTAGACACCGGCTACGACTTCCACTTCGGGAATCTCAGTATTGGTCCAGTTTTCTCCGCCCAATACACAAATGTGCACGTCGACGGCTTTACCGAACACGGTGCGTTTTTGCCTCTGAATATTCATGACGATTCCGAAGAATCCTGGAGGACGGAGCTAGGGGTGCGGGCGTCTTACACTTGGCACGTAGGTAACATTATCGTCATTCCAAGCCTCTGGGCCGCTTGGGAGCATGAATACAAATACAATAGGCTGCCGATAACCTTCAGTTCAGTGGACTTTCCAGGAGTCTCCGCGACGACTTTCGGTCCGCACGTGGGTCATGATAGCGTAATTATCAATGCCGGCGTCGGAACTCAATGGACTCCTCGAATTTCAACTTATGTCGCCTATCAGGGACAGCTGGGCCGAGATAACTATAGCGCAAACGGGGTGACTGGGACGATTTCTTTTAGCTTTTAAGGAATCTCTCGCCGCGGTCCCCGCTTTAACGAATAACAAAAGTTGGCGATTCTGAAGAAGGCGAAAAGAACGGCGTTAAAGCCGTCTGCGCCAAATATGATATTAGTACTCAGAGTTACGCGAAGCTGACATCGATCCATCGGCTGTCGCCATTTTCAGCCCATTAGTAACAGTTATGGTTATATCGGAAACTAGTGGTCGGGGCCGATAACCGAACGCGGTGCGGTTAGCGCTGAGAGCGGATACGACGCGGGATAGAGCGAGAAGGGCAAGGCCAGCCTAGCTGCGCGATTCCTGGCTCAACGACCTCGTTCGCGTCCGCGCTGGAACGACACAACTGAAACCATTCCGTGCGTCGACTAGCCGCCGTATCCCCCGCTCCAAACTTCTCCAGGTTCCGCCACAGCGCCCTTTGCCTTCTGTGGCATTCTACCTAAGATGGACCCCAGCCGGTCACTGGCAAGGGCTTCCGTGAAAGCGCGCAGGGCTGCGTGATAACACCTGACAGTACAGAATCTGGCACTGCGTCGGGCCAGCTGCGATTTACAGACACGAAAGGGCCGCTGGCACATCACGCAGTGTCGGTAAATGTGACCTACGTCAGGGTATCGATACGGGTTGCTCATGGAACTTGCCTCCAGGGGTAGAGAAAACGGTCCGCAGACTCGTAATGGCACAAACGCGCCAACCCACACAGACAGCTTCAGCGTCCCATCCTTCCAAGCGGTCGCAAAGCCTCCCAAGCAACAATCGGTCGTTAGCTGCGATGCAAGATACTGCAAGCTTCACTTTTAAATTCGCCTTCACGCGACGTGACTTCCGCTTCACTAAACAGTCGGGCTGTCAGGGGCGCAACGGTCGCCAGTCATCAGGGAAAGCGGGTTCGTAGCGAGCGTTCAGAGGGCCCGCGGCCGAGCGCAGAGGCTTTCTGACCGTTCTTCCAACTACCAGGAGGGGAATAGCACTCCCGCTCTTTTGGCGCCACTCCTCTTTCCGTACAGACAACGGTCGTTAGTCGTTCAGCGTTTCGTTTTCAACATCGCAGCCAGACGTGTTGCGCCCGCACGCGAAGGCTTGATTTCGGTGGCGTCTGTCGTCACAATCGTGGCAGTTCCGCAAATTGTCGTACTTGCCGCCAAAAGGAACCCCGGTTTACGCTCCCGCCCCACGGCCCGCTTGAAACACGGGATTGTCGAGGGAAGTGCATATCCTGCAAAACGGCCCACATTGATTGTGGGCAATAACTCATATGAGAAATGTCGGTAAGGAATAAAAATAAGGAGAATAAGATGCTATTCCACATCACACAAACCCACCCTCCCGAACTGTGCCCCAAAGACGAAGGAGGATCAGCCACCCTGTATAACCCAAAGGCCGAGGTGTGAAGTTTCTGGCCATGTATGGAGCCTTTCCTGAGCACGTCATCTATTACATTGTCGAAGCAGAGAACCTTGAGGCGGTCGATGCCTTTCTGTTTCCTGGGTTCAAACGTTGCACCAGCAAAATTACGCCGGTCAGCCAGCAGCCGATTGTAAAATGAGAATGGCTTTAGCAGCATTCCTGCATAGACATTCTTGTTCTGCGTCGCATGACGCGCCGACCGCTCTTTGTCCCCGAGAGCTTGCAAGCGGCTGCAGCACCTCTCCCACCAATTGAGGGCAGTCTCTACGGACCGACCACCCTTTGACTCCAGTAAATAAACCGCGAGAAACCTCCCCTGTTTTACCCAAACTCCAGAGCCAGTGTCTGTCCATGTGGCCCGAATGCCGAGTGACCAGCTTTACAGCCGCAATGCCCGGAAGCTAATCCTCGGGCGTAATGCTGAGACTGATCACTGGCCTTCGCCCGGGAGCAGTGCACCTGACGCTGCACTGGTGGCTGGGTTCGTTGCCTCATCCGTCGAGAGTGCACGTCCTATCGAAGCTCTCAAACTGGAAATACTTATAGCAGGATGCGCTCTTCTGAAACGGTTAAATTTTTATGCAATTTTGGCGTAATGGTTAACCGTTTTCAAAGGTTGCAGCTCTCCAGAAAAGGTTAATCATTACGCAGATATTCTCTCAATGATTAACCGTTTGATTTTGCGATGCTAAGTGTTTCGAAACTTTCAAAGCTGCAAAAACGCATCCTGGCGGAAGGCATAAAAGCTCACTGGTCCGAGCCGATTCATCGAGCCTGGGGAAGTAAAACCCCGGGGCGTTTCGGTATTAGTAAGATCCTGGAGGAATTCTTCGGGGCCAGCAAAGAGGACATACAGAGACCTTATGGACGCCGCCGTTGGGCCCGGGCACAAAGCCGGCTGGCACGGGAACGGTTGACCGCGCCGCGTGCTGCTATTAGCCGCGCAATGTCCCGGCTGACTAAAAGAGGTTTTTTGGAAAGAATTGAACCAACCGGTCGCGGCAGCTGGCGACTGACTGCCAAAGGTATAGAAGCTGCGCGAGAGCTTTGTCGAGAGCTTACCCCTCCGACCAGGACTGAAATTCTCCCGAAGATAAGGCAGGCCTACCTCGAACGCAAAACGCGGCTCGAACGCGCCGGGCAAGAGATGCCTATTAGTTGGAAGGATTTTTGTGCAGGGCGTTTCCTCCAGCCGCAACAGATAGGAAAAAGGCCGGGAGTGAAAGTGGAATTGGATTTAACTGGTATCTAGATGGCATGCCGCCCGATGACATCGGCCCGATGATCGCGTCGCTGCTTTCCGAGGAAAATCGCTGGGTTAACGCCCAGCGCATCGAAGTCTCGGGCGGCATGTCCATCTAATCGCCTCAGGCAGGATTCTCAAAGGTTCCTGGACTGTTTGCGGTTCCGCGCCACTCTGTTTTTCGTTCTTTACTCGCCTGGGAAAGTGCACGTCGTACACCCTCTGCATCGAAGTCTTTGCAGTAAACCGGAGTAGCGGGCTGTTGACGCCAGGACTCATCCAGGGTGCCAGCATCGACCCCGTCGAATCCGAGTTCATCGACAAGCTTCAGGACGATGGCTTTGGCCGCGGGGTCATCGCCCGCTACAGGAAGCGCGATTCGCCCCGGCGTGCCTTTGGGCTTGCCCAGCTTCAGCAGGTGTTCAGCATAGATGTTGTTGAACGCCTTAATCACCGGACGGTTCAACTGTTGCGCAACCCAGCGGCTCTCTGTTAGGCCGGCCTCAATCCCATCGATGCGGCCGTCGCGCTGCCGTGGGTAGTAGTTGCCGGTGTCTACGACAACTACAGTGTCGGGCGTTGGTGCGAACAAATCGCGAGGCAAATTCGGAATATTCTTCTCCGGGATAGTTACAACAACGACTTCTCCGAATCTCGCCGCCTCCTCAACTGGCACTGCCTTTGCGCCGGTTTCCGCTGCCAGGTCAGCAAGCGATTCCGGGCCTCGCGAGTTGGCCACTGAAACCTGATGACCGAGAGCTGTCAGGCGTCGCGTTAGCGTGCCGCCGATTTCTCCTGCGCCGATAATGCCGATTTTCATATTGCATCAACTTTAGTGCCGTCAGGCCGAGGTACAACAAGAGGGACGAATGGAAGTAACTGCATCGGAGGCAGGTTTATCGGATGCAGGGC
>Ga0209647_1001845_pt1 | contig 17574 bp, 16 predicted proteins | sample GraSoi_2013_60cm_FD_185827 | JGI IMG/M metagenome (GOLD analysis project Ga0209647, IMG submission 185827) | Grasslands soil microbial communities from the Angelo Coastal Reserve, California, USA - Sample 9_17_2013_60cm (SPAdes) (version 2) | ecosystem: Environmental > Terrestrial > Soil >...
CACGTCTTCCAGGCCTATCACCCGATCCTCGACGAAGCGGCCGCTGCGCTGGACAGAGCCGGACAGCTCCTGTCGGCGCATCTCACCAGCGCAGAACGCGTCACCGCATAGCGAAAGGCAGAACGCAAGGGATGACGGACTTAAGAACGAGTCGAGGCCGGCTCGGAGGATCCGCCGGAGCCGACCATCCAATAAGCCGATCGTCGCGGACCCCGTGAGTCGGCCTTTGGGCCAGACCTTAATTAGACGTACGTTAGCAAGTCGGGAGTTCACATGGCACAGCCGGTCGCTTCACCAGGTCCCCGGGATATGCAGATGTCATCTGCCGCGCAAGGCCGCCGGGCAGCCTCGGCTGACCGGCGCTGGCTGGTATTGCTGGTGGTCGCGGTTGCGCAGCTGATGGTGGTGCTGGATGCCACCGTGGTCAATATCGCGCTGCCCTCAGCCCAGCATGCGCTGGGGTTTTCTAATAATGACCGGCAGTGGGTGGTGACGGGCTACGCGCTGGCCTTCGGCAGCCTGCTGCTGGTGGGCGGCCGGATCGGCGACATGTACAGCCGCAAGCGGGTCTTCATCACCGGCCTGATCGGATTCGCCGTCGCCTCTGCGATCGGCGGCGCGTCGGTCTCGTTCGCGATGCTGGTCACGGCGCGGACGCTCCAGGGCGCGTTCGGCGCCCTCCTCGCGCCGGCCGCGCTGGGCACGCTGGGCACGCTGGTCAGCACCTTCACCGAGCCGCGCGAGCGGGGGAGGGCTTTCGCGGTCTTCGGCTCGGTGGCCTCCGGCGGCGCCGGGGTGGGCCTGATCCTGGGCGGGGTGCTGACCCAGTACCTGTCCTGGCGCTACACCTTGTATGTCAACCTGGTATTCGCCGCGTTCGCCATCGCCGGCGCCCTGGCCTGGATCCGCAGCAGCCGGCCGGCCACCCGGCCGCGGCTGGACTGGCCGGGTACCGTGCTGGCCTCGGCCGGGCTGTTCCTGATCGTGTTCGGCTTCTCCCGGGCCGAGACCGCCGGGTGGGCGGCCCCGCTGACCATCGGGTCCCTGGTCGCCGGCCCGCTGCTGCTGGCCGCGTTCGTGGTCGCTGAGCGGCGGTCCGCACAGCCGCTGCTGCCGCTGCGGGTGATCCTCGACCGGACCCGGGGCGGCTCCTATGCCGTGCTCGGCCTGACCGGGATCGCGCTCTTCGGTGTCTTCTTGTTCCTGGCCTACTACCTGCAGGGGGTTAAGGGCTACAGCCCGGTGACCTCCGGGCTGTTGTTCCTGCCGTTCGTGGGCGGCATCCTGGTCAGCTCTACCGTGTCCAGCATCGTGGCGCTGCCCAGGGTCGGCCCGCGGGCCCTGATCGCCTCCGGCATGCTGCTCAGCACCGGAGCCATGGCCTACCTGACCCAGCTCACCGTGACATCCAGCTACGCCGCCGTCATCCTGCCCGCCGTGATCGTCATGGGCCTGGGTTTCGGCGTGATCTTCGCCGTTACCATCAACACCGCCACCGCCGGCGTCCGCCGGGACGCGGGCGTGGCTTCGGCGCTGGTCAACACGATGCAGCAGGTCGGCGGGTCGATCGGGCTGTCCGCGCTGAGCACCGTCGCGCTGACCGCCACGGCCAGCTACCTGGCCGCCCACCACACCGGCCGACTGGCGCCAGCGATCGCGGCCACCCGCGGCTACACCACGGCCTTCGCCGTGGCCGCCGCGATTCTGGGCCTGGGAGTGATCACGGCCGTCGTGCTGCCCTCCCGGCGCCGGCTCGCCGAACTCAGGACCGGCGCCGCCGAACCCACCCCGGCCCCCGCGCCGCAGCCGGAGCCGCAGCCGGCGCCGCAGGCGATTCCCGTCGCCCTCTCCGGCTGCTCGCCGATGATAAATCCCGTCTCCTGGTCGGATATCACATAGTTGAATGTCTCGCCGTTCCCAAACCTCAGTAACTAATAAGGCCGTCGCGGCGCGTGCTTGCCACTCGGGTCTAGGCGTGATCTATGTGGGGGGGTCGAGTGGTGGAGGCAGAGCGGCCGTTGGCGGCCTCCGAGTTCGATTTACTTGCTGCGCTGGCAAGATCACAGGAACGCGCTCCCGGGGCTCGACTTTCGGCCGCACTGGGGCTCGCCGCGGTGGCCGCACAAGGCCGGCATCCGTGGCCATAGGGGTCGCGGGTGCCATGGGGAGTTGCGGGAGCGTCAGCGGGACTGGAGGACGGCGCACAGGCGGGTGACGGCGGTGGTGAACGCGTGCGCGGGCGGGGTGGCGTACCCGAGGACGAGCGCCTCGGGGTGGGTGATGCCGGCCGGGCAGTAGGCACGCATCCCTTCGAGCGCCAGCCCGCGCCCGGCGGCGGCCGCGACGATGTCGGCCTCCCGCACGCCAGGCGCGAGCCGCAGGACGGCCTGCAGGCCAGCCGCGACCCCGGTGACGCGCGCCCGGGGCACGCTGCGGGAGAGCGCGGTGAGGAGCCGGTCGCGGCGGCGGTGGTAGAGCAGCCGGCACCGTCGCACGTGCCGGTCGTACTCGCCGGACTCGATCAGTTCGGCGAGCGTCAGCTCGTCCAGGCTGCTGCCGTGCCGGTCGGTGAGCGACTTGGCCGACACGATGTCGGGGAGCAGCCGGCTCGGCACCGCGATCCAGCCCAGCCGGACCGCCGGTGACAGCGTCTTGCTGGCCGTGCCGGCATAGACGACGTCCTCGGGAGCCAGGGCCTGCATGGCCCCGACGGCGCGCCGGTCGTAGCGGAACTCGCCGTCGTAGTCGTCCTCGATCACGATCGCTCCGGCGCGCCCGGCCCACCGGACGGCCTGCGCCCGACGATGGGGCGCCAGCGGCATGCCGAGCGGGAACTGGTGCGACGGCGTCAGCAGCACGGCCTCGGCACCGGAGATCTGGTCGATCATCGCCCCGTCGTCATCGACGGGGACCGGCCGGGGCGACAGGCCGTTCGCGTCGATGACGTCGCGGTGCTGCTGATGGCCGTAGGCCTCCACGGCCATGGCCGTGGCGCCCTGTGAGGCGAGGACCCGGCTCAGGAGCGACAGGGCCTGCGTGAAGCCCGAGCAGATCACGATCTGGTCCGCGCGCGCCCGCACTCCGCGGGTCCGCGCGAGGTAGGCCGCCAGCGCCGCGCGCAGCTCGGGTCGCCCTCGGGGGTCCGAGTACCCGAACGCCTCGGCGGGCGCCGCCGAGACCGCCCGCCTGGCGGCCGCCAGCCACGCGGCGCGCGGGAACGCGCTCAGGTCGGGCAGGCCGGGCCGCAGGCTGTAGCGCGGCGGCGACGGCTGCGCCTGGTCCGGCTCGGGCGGGGCACTCCAGGCCGCGGTGTGCTCGGCGACGCGAGTGCCGGAGCCCTGCCGGGCCGTCAGCCACCCTTCGGCCACGAGCTGGCCGTAGGCGTCGGCCACAGTGTTGCGCGCGATGCCGAGGTCGGCGGCCAGCGTGCGGCTGGCCGGCAGCCGCATCCCGGCGCGCAGCCGGCCGGTCTGCACCCCCTCACGCAGTGCCGCCTCCAGCGCCGCCCGCACCCGCGGGCCGGTTAGCTGCAGGTGCAGGTCAAGCCCAGCGACCGGGGACGTTTCCGGTCCGGGCGGGGCGCCCTCGGCGTAGTCGAGGCCAGAATTGGCCCAGGAATTCTCCATGCAAATGGACCATATACCTGGGCCTGATGCTGGCTAGGGTGGATGCATGCCGACAACAACCACCGCCGATCCCGCGGTCACGATCCCCGTCCGGCTCGACTTCGACTCCCATGCCCCTGCGTTCGCCAAGGCCATGGGTCACCTGGACCACGCCGCCACCAAAGAACTCGACCGGGTCGACTTCGATCCGAAGTTGCGCGAGCTCGTCCGCATCCGCGCCTCCCAGCTCAATGGGTGTGCCTACTGCATCGACATGCACACCAAGGACGCGCGGGCGGCCGGCGAGAGCGAGCAGCGCCTCTACGGACTATCCGCGTGGCGGGAGACCCCCTACTTCACCGCCCGGGAACAAGCGGCGCTCGCGTTCACCGAGGCGGTGACGCTGCTCGCGGGCGAGCACGTCCCGGCCTCCGAATCCGACGCGGTCGCCGCCGAGTTCGCGCCGGACGAGGTCGCCGCGCTGCTGAGCCTCATCGTAACGATCAACGTCTGGAACACGATCGCGGTCGCCACCCGCGCCTGGGTGCCCGGCTCCTACCAGCCCTGAGCGCGCGTGGCTGCCGATACCGAGCGCGAAAATTCACTAACGCAACTCGTGGCAGGAGCACTACCGTGTCGGCAATGACGACACCCGACGCCGACGCAGCCGCCCGCTTCCTCGCCCTGCACCGCCCCGGGCGGCCGCTGCTGCTGCCGAACCCGTGGGATGTCGGGTCCGCGCGGATCCTGGCCAGCCTGGGTTTCGAGGCGCTGGCCACCACCAGCAGCGGGTACGCGGCCACCCTGGGCCGGCCGGACGGATCCGTGACCCGCGAGGAGGCCATCGGGCACGCCGCCGCGATCGTGGCGGCGACGCCGCTTCCGGTCTCGGCCGACCTGGAGAACGGGTTCGCCGACGAGCCGGCGGACGTGGCCGACACCGTGGCCGCGGCGATCAAGGCCGGGCTGGCGGGCTGCTCGATCGAGGACTTCACCCGGCGCGGCGGCGACCCGATCTACGACCTCGAGCATGCGGCCGAGCGGGTGGCCGCCGCGGCCGAGGCGGCCCACGCCGGACCGCGGCGGCTGGTGCTCACCGCGCGCGCGGAGAACTTCCTGCACGGCCGCAGCGACCTGTCTGACACCGTCGCGCGCCTGCAGCGGTTCGCGGAGGCAGGCGCCGACGTCCTCTACGCGCCGGGCCTGACCCGCGCCTCCGACATCGGGGAGGTCGTGTCTTCCGTGGACCGGCCGGTCAATGTCCTCGCGGTCCGCGGCGCACCCACGGTCGCCGAGCTAGCTGACCTCGGCGTGGCCCGGATCTCCGTGGGCGGCGCCTTCGCCTACGCGGCGCTCGGCGCGCTCGCCGAGGCGGCCCGGGAGCTGCGGACCGCCGGCACCTACGGCTACCTGCGCGGCGCCGGCATCGGGCGGCAGGTCAGCGACACCGCTTTCCGGGCCTGACCGCGCCGGAAACGCGCCGTCGGGCTGGCTGGTGGGCCGGGCGGTGCGCCCAGTGGTGCGCTCCGCCGGCCAGTCTCCTTCCTGGCCGACGCGAGCACGTAGCGCGGTCGCCTGATCGCGTCGCGTCGCCGTGGCCGGCCGGCTCCGCGGCGCGGAAGGGTCCGGCGTGGTCCGTCGGGCCGCTGCCCTCGGGCTCGCTGGAACGCTGCCAGCCGAATGTTCGTTCTAATGAGCGATGTCTTCTCATGAGGCTCGCAAGTATGTTCTAATAGCTGCCATGCCTCATGCCGCCTGTGCTCCTGGGTCCAATCTTCCCCTGCGGATCCCGCCCGCCCGGCCACCGAGCGGGCGCCGCCGCCCGGCCGGGGGCGGCGCGCGGCCTCCGCCTGCCCGCGCGGGCACACGCGCACCGGGAAGGCTGACCCACCAGCAGCCACGGCTAACGGCAGGCCGTGGCGCCGGTCAGCCGGGAACTGCCTAGCACAGGCCACACGCAAGAGGTGAGAAAGTGAGAGCGCACCCCGATTACAACGTCCGCCCGAGAAGCCACCGCGTTCATGAACCACGGCACTGGGCCCCAGACGACGCGGATCGCGAGCGTAATGCCGACGGGATGTCGGCCTCCTATGAGACCCTCGCGCATCCATATGGCCGACTCGGGTATTCGCACGGTCGGGGCGGTGAGAATGCGCACGCAGGAATTCGTCAGCCACGGTCGGCGCAATGCGTATCGGCCGCGCCTCTCGCGGCGGCGCATAGCGGGGATAGCGGCAGCCGTCCTCGTCGTGGGAATTACCATTCTCGTCCTAATCCTGTCCGCGGGCGGAGCATCATGGCCCTCGAGCGTGGCCACCGTGCAGAATGAAGCCGGCCTAGCCTGCCAGAATCCCGACGTGATGTCTGAGCCTGCGCAGGTCAACTTTGCCTGCGCCAAGGCCACACGGCAGATCCTCTGGGTGTTCGCGCTGATGATGAGCGGCGATGACCCGAACTTCGCCGATGCCAGAACCGGCCGGATGGGGCTGGAGCCGATCACGCCGACGCAGGGCGGCGAGGTGGCCTGGTCCCTGAACCTGCACCATCCGTACAACCCGACCAATCCGATCGACAGCCTGGCGGTAGCGGCGCGGGCGATCAACAACATCATCGGGGGGGCCACCCTTACCGGCGCTAATGGCACTCCGGTGGTCCAGCCAGGGCTGGAGGCCGACCCGGGCAACTGCGCCCGGTATACCGGGTCGGCGGCGCTTGACTCGCACCAGGGCTTTCCGAGCCTCTGCGCGAGGCCCGTGTCCAGTCCCGCCGGGCAGGCCGCCCTCGTCGCCGATGTCTACCTGAAATGGCTCATCGGCGCTGGCCCCCAGGCCGCCCAGGACGCCGCCGTGCTGTTCGAGAACGCGAACAACCCTGGCGACCCCCAGGTGCAGTCGATCCTGAGGCATCTGCCGGGTTCAAATCTCGCGGCGTAGCCCCAGGCGCGGCGCCCATCCGCCAAATCTGCTCCGGCACCGCAAGCCCGTGCCCCCGGAAGTCCCGTGCCCTCGGAAGTGAGGTGAGCTTATGAGTCCCGTCGCAAGACCCCGGTGGCAGCAGATGACTGCGCTCGTAAGCCTCAGCACGGGCGGGGCCATCACCGGGTTCTCGTTCGTCCCTGGAGCGGCCGCCGATCTCGCGACGCCAACGAGCATGCCCATTCGCTTGATGGCTCTGCAGAAGTCAGCCCAGCCCGCAGCCTCCGACGACGTGATGCTGCGTTCGGCCATCGTCAAGGTCGCCGATTACTACCTTCGCATGGCCGAGGCCAAGACGCCGGCCGAGATGGAACAGATCATCTGGCAGCACGACAGCATCGACGGAGTCGATCACGGCGCCTCGTGCGCGGCCTTTGCCAGCCTGACTCTGGAGTTGGGCGCCCAGGTGGTCGGCCAGCAAAGCTGGGTGACTGGAGGGACCTCCTACCCTTGGCCGCTGCATCAGTGGGCCGATGTTCGAGTTGACCCGAATCCGTCGTCGCTGGGAATTACCTCGGTCTTGCAGGATGCGCAGGCGAATCATCGCTGGCATCCGCTGGGCGACGGCTACCAGCCCATGCCGGGCGACTGGGTCCTATTTGATGGCCACGTCGAGGTGGTCACGAAATACGCCGGCGGGACCTTGTACACCATCGGCGGCGATTCGCTGCCAAATTTCTCGGTCAATGCCCACGAGTACCCTGATCCCCTAGGCGGCCAGGGCATCGCCGGATTCGTCAACAATGGTGTGCTTTCCGGTACGGCGAGCCGGGCAGCTGGCAGCACGGGGCCGGTACCGGCCGGGAAGCAGTGGGCCGGGAGCCAGGCGCCAGCCGAGCCGGCCGCGAGCCAGGCGCCAGCCCAGCCGGCCGCGAGCCAGGCGCCAGCCCAGCCGGCCGCGGGCCTGGCGGCCATCCCGGGTGCGTCACAAGCTGCGACCCCGCAGCCGAGACCGGTCCGGTCACCGGGCAGCGCGGCCATCCCGGCCACGCCGGTTCCCACCGCGGCCACGCCGGCTCCGGCCCCAGCCGCGCGGAAGACCGCCCCCAGCCCTGGCCTGCTCAGCCGGGCGGCACCACGGCGGGCCCGGCCCGAGCATCAGCGTGCGCCACAGGGCGGCCAGCAGCCGGACCAGGCGGGCGCCAGCCCAGGGGCTGACGCCGACGTGCCGGGCACAGGTTCTTCCTGGCCGGCCGACACGCCCCCGCGGGCGACGCCGGGCAGGCCGGGAGCGCCGCCCACCGGGGGAGCGACGGCCACCGCGGGGGCGCCTTCCACCGCGGGGGCGCCGGGCAGGCCGGGAGGGTCGGCCGCGACGGCCGGGCCGGGCGCAGCGGCCATCCCGGGAGCGCCGGCCGCGGCGCCTGGCCCATGGGCCGGCCCGAAGGCGCGGCGTGCGAGGCGGGACAGCAACCCCAAGCCCCATCAGTCGCCCGCGCCGACGTCCCCGACGGCCACGGACGTTCAGCAGGCGTTCATCGACCAGATCGCACCCGGAGCACTGGCCGCGCAGCGCAAGTACGGCGTCCCCGCGGCGGTGACGATCGCCCAGGCCATCGAGGAGTCCGGCTGGGGCCAGAGCGGCCTGGCCACCGCCGATCACAACCTGTTCGGAATCAAGGGAACCGGCCCGGCCGGCTCCGATCCGCAAACGACGCAGGAGTTCGAGAACGGCCAGATGGTGACGCGCATCGCCTTGTTCCGCGTGTATCACGACGTCGCCGAGAGCATTGATGATCACGGCAAGCTGCTTGCGACCAGCGGCTACTACCGGCAGGCCATGGCGGACCGCCTGAATCCGAACAAGTTCGCGACTTCCCTCACGGGCGTCTACGCGACGGATCCTAACTATGGCGCGAAGCTGATCAGCCTCATGCAGCAATACAACTTGTACCGCTACGACCTCGCCCAGCCGGCCCCGGCGCCGGGAGCGGCAGCCCCGGGCGGAGCGTCCATCCCCGGGGTGCCGGCCCATGCTGCTCCCGCGCCGCCTGCCGGCACGCAGCAGCCCCCGCGGCCCGTCCGCCCGTCGCATCATCTGCGGCACGTCCACGCGCGACATCATGTGCGGCCCGTCCGTCCGTCGCCGCCGGCCCGGCCGACACCCGCGCCCACGCCGACACCCGTGCCCACGCCTCTGCCGACGCGGACATCGACACCGACATCGACGCCGACGCCGGCACCGGCACCGGCACCGGCACCGACACACGCGCAGCCGACACCCGTGCCGGAGCCCTTCCAGTCGGCACCTTCGCCGCAGCCCCCAACCTCGCGCAGCGCGACGCAGGCGCCAGGCAGGCCGTCGGCTCCACCTCGTCCCCGGTCGACGGCGGTGCAGCAGGCGCAGCTCGTATCGGCGATGCGGGTGTCCACGCCAGTCAGCCGCCCGGCGTGGAACGTGGCATCCCGCGTTGCCCGCACCCCCGCGAGCCGCGGTCGCCGCCACCATCTTCCGCTGCCCGTCCGGAACGCCTTCCTCGCGACGGCCAGGGGGCCGATCCGGCAAGCGGAACCTCTCTACCGGGACGTGGCCAGCTACAGCGGCATCCCCTGGGAGATTCTTGCGGCATGCGACTGGATGCAGTGCGAGGCCCGGCCTCGCCGTTCGCCGGTCCAGGGCGAGAAGCTAGGCAGCCTCAATCCCGACGGCACGATCTATCACACGAAGTCTGAGGCGCTAGCACAGGTCGCCGACGACCTGATTGACCTCGCCGGAGCCGTTTACGGGATCGACGTGACGGCCCAGGCCCATCTCTCCGTTAGCGATCTCGCCAATGTCTTCGCCGCGTTCCGCTGGGGCGGGCTGCTCAAGCTGCACCGCACATCCGCCATGGAATTCCCCTATTCCGTGGCCGGCCTGACCGAGCAGCATATTAACATGCGCTGGCCCAACATAGATGATCTGAATGCACCGGACAAGCCGGGAGCTCGATTCCACAGGCCCTTCGGGGCCGTGCCGGTCATGCTGGGCCTCAATTACCCGGCCATCGCCTAGGCATTGGTGCCAAAATAGAAAGAAGGCTGACCACGTGGTTCGTTTCCTGCTCTTTCTGCTGGGCATGCTCACCGCGGACAGGCGGGGGCCGAGGGAAGCAGCCTGGTACGGCGCCGGCGGCGCATACGCGGCCACTGAGCCTGGTCCCCTGGACACCGATCCTGAGTGGCCGCCCAACGCCGAAGCCTGGCCACGTGAGCCAGGGCCGCTACCTCCCCGCCATCCGGACAGGGCCGGGGGCGGCCACCCACAGCGCCCGGGAAGGTGGGCAGGTGATCCTGGCCCGCGCCGCCGCCGCATCCCGCGCTGGGCCAAGATGACAGCTGTCGTCGTCGTGGCGGGGCTGATACTCCGGCGTGCGGTTGCCGCGGTAACGCTGATGGCGCTCTCGGGAGCGCTGCACCTGGTGGGTATCAACGTTCATCTGCCGCATGTCAAGCTCGCCTGGCCCTGGCAGACGATCAGCGCGGGCACCACTACCAATACCGACCTGGGCCCGTGGGTGCTGCAGAAGATTGAGGGAATCTCGAAGCCAGCCCTAGGCCAGGCCAACTTCACTTTCTTCTTCACCCACAAGGTTTCCAAGAGCATAGGTCCCTGGCCGTGCTGGTATGCCAGTACGTTCTACGCGGTGGGCCACGCCTCAGCCACAGTCGATCTCAATCCGGGCCCGGCCTGGTGGACGCGCGCCTCCGGGCACTACCGGCTGCAGGTTCTCAGCCGCCCGGCCACGGGCACGCCTGGTCAGGTGGCGGTCACGATGGTTCTGCCGCTGCCGCAGCTCCCGCAGTCGGCCCACGACGTCACGATCGACAACCTCCCGTCCAAGCCGATAGACACGCAGCACAGCTGGACGTACCCGGGCTTCGGCTGCGGTGTGGTGCTGCGGCCTCAGTTCCCGGATTCCGTGCTGTATGCGCAGGCCCAGAGCATTGCCTTCGACAAGTCCCGGCACGCTCCGCAGATTACGGGTCAGCTGATCGCGACCGCTGAGGCGCAGGCAGTGCAGACCATCCGAGACAACTTTGTTCAGCCCACGGTCAATGCGTTCGGCTACACGCTGGACCGGTTCACCATTCGCTGGGCCGCGCCGCGATAACGCGGCGGCAGTCGACGGAGCCGTCGGTCTGTCTTGGCTAGGCCCGCGTGCGGGGCTCAGCCCCGGCGCCGGCGAGCAGGTACCCGCGGCCCGTGTCGACCTTCTAGCCACGGCCGGCTGTGACATATACGCGCGGCGCTGGGTCTGACACCCTGGAACCTGGGCATGACGGGGGAGAGCTTCCCGCCGATCACGGAGAGGAGATGACTCGATGAGCCCAATCTCGCGCGGATTCCACGGCCGCCGCCGCACCCCGGCGGGCGCTGAGGGCCGCGTGCCGCCGGGCCAGTACGTGACCAGTGACTTCCCGGTGCTGTCGGCGGGCCCGACGCCGCACACCCCGCTGGAGAAGTGGACGTTCTCGATCACCCAGGAGGGCGGCCCTAGCAAGTCCTGGAGCTGGACCGAGATGCGCGGGCTGTCGGCCGAGACCGTCACCGCTGACATCCACTGCGTCACCCGCTGGTCGAAGCTCGACACCGAGTGGCAGGCGGTGTCGCTGGACACGCTGCTGGCGCAGGTCGAGCACGACGCCGAGTACGTTATGGCGTTCAGCGACGGCGGCTATACGACGAACCTGCCACTGGCGGACGTCACCGGCGGCCAGGCCTGGCTGGCGTTCGGCTACGACGGCAAGCCGCTGGAGCCCGAGCACGGCGGCCCGGCGCGGCTGCTGGTGCCGCACCTGTATTTCTGGAAGAGCGCGAAGTGGGTACGCGGCCTCGAGCTACGCGACGATGACGAGCCAGGCTTCTGGGAGACCTACGGCTACCACATGTACGGAGACCCATGGAAGGAACAGCGGTACGCGGGCGACTGACCTGGCAGGTCGCCACGGTTAGCCAGTTGATCGACGAGACGCCCTCGGTCCGGACGATCGTGCTGCAGGTACCGGACTGGGCCGGCCACCGCGCCGGGCAGCATCTGGATGTGCGGCTGACCGCCGAGGACGGCTACAGCGCCGAGCGGTCATACTCGATCGCCTCGGCCCCCGGCGAGCCGGTCGCGATCACGGTGGAGCGGCTGGACGACGGCGAGGTCTCGCCGTACCTCACCGGGGAGCTGCAGGTCGGTGACGAACTGGAGCTGCGCGGCCCGATCGGCGGGTACTTCGTCTGGGACGCCGATCACGACCGCGGCCCGCTCATGCTGCTCGCCGGCGGGTCGGGAATCGCCCCGCTCCGGTCGATCCTGCGGCAGCGCGAGCACAGTGGCAGCATGGTGCCCACCAGGCTGGTGTACTCGTCCCGGTCGCTGCCGGATGTGATCTACCGCGGCGAGCTTGATCGCTGCGACGGCGGCGTGGAAGTGATCTACACGCTGACCCGGCAGCAGCCGCCCGGCTGGTCCGGCCACGCCGGCCGGGTCGATGCCGCGCTGCTCGCCGAGGCCACCTGGCCCGCCAGCCAGGATCCGATCGCCTTCGTCTGCGGCCCCACCAGCTTCGTCGAGACCGTCGCCGAAGGACTGGTCGGGCTCGGCTATCCGGCGCGCCGCGTGAAGACCGAGCGCTTCGGCGCGACAGGGGGACCTGGAGGGCCCGATGGAGGCACTTGACGGCAATGCGATCGGAGGCCTGCTGCAGGAGGTCTTCGGCACCGAGATGACCAACGCCACGGGCATGTGCGGGACCTGCGGCGCCGCCGGGCCGGTGGCGGAGTGCGTCGTCTACCTGCGCGCTCCGGGCACCGTGGTCCGCTGTCGCAACTGCGGATACGTGCTGATGGTCTTTGTCAAGGTCAGGGACATGAACTGCGTCGACCTGCGAGGCCTCGCCACGCTGGGCCGCGGGTGACCCGCCCATCGACGTGCTCGGGTGCCCCGGCCGCGCGGGCGCGTTAGGCTCAGCGGGTGGTGCAGGAAACTGATCTTGAGCTGAGCGACGGCCGCATCCTGCATTTCTACGACACCGGCACCGATGATGCCGAGGCCCGCCTCGCGGTTTTCTGGCATCACGGCACGCCGAACACCGGTGCGACGTGTCGGTCCTCAACTCTTCCGAGGTGGCCGTGGACTGGCTCCGCGACCACGCCAGCCAGCCCTGAGCCCCGCTTCCGACCCGAGAGGAGCGCTGTGAAGATCGACCGATCGGTGGCGCTGCTGCCGCTGGCGCCCGGGTGATGGCTCGCGGGCTCTTCGTCAGCCTCGACGGACCGGGCGGAACCGGCAAGACCACCACCGCGGCGCTTGTCCGCGACGAGCTCGCCGCTCACGGGTTGCAGGTCCACCGGACGGCTGAGCCATCTCCCACCCCGTTAGGCCAGCTGATCCGGGCCAGCACCGACACTTACCACGGGATCGCGCTGGCCTGCCTCATCGCCGGCGACCGGCATCATCACCTCGCCGCGGAGATACGCCCCCGCCTGGAGTCGGGTGCCATCGTCATCAGCGACCGGTACCTGCCGGCCAGCCTTGTCCTGCAGCGCATGGACGGCCTGGACTGGGACACCATCTGGCAGCTCAATGCCCCCGTCGTGGTCCCCGATCTGGCCGTCATCCTGAACGCCGACCCGGAGATCCTCGCCAGTCGGCTGGGTGGCCGCGGCGCTCACAGCCGCTTCGAGCGCCTGGCCGAGGGTCCAGCCATTGAATCCAGCCTCTACCGCGACACCGCCGTCCGGCTGGTCGCTCTCGGCTGGCCGGTCTGCGACATCGATACGACCGCCAGCACGTCTGATGAGGTGGCGGCCATAGTCACCGACCGTATCCTCACCTTGCTCGCCGACCGGAGCGCTGATGGCAGCTAGCGGCTGTGCGGCCAATTCGGCAGGGCCGGCTGGCTCAGGCCGCGCGGCGGCGGACCATCCAGATGGTGGCGGCGATCAGGAGCAGGGAGAGCGCGAGCAGCCAGCCGCCCTCGATGAGCTGGAAGTGCCAGTACCGGGTCGCGGGCTGGTAGATCGTCCACTGGGTGTAGCCGGGGTGGGGGCCGCCGTTGAGGATCGCGATGATCTGGTTCTCGCTAGTGACGCGATGGCCGTTCGGCCCGGTCCACCAGTTGCTGATCACCCAGCTGGAGGGGCTCGTCTGGCCGGTGCGGGTGGTCAGCGGGGCCTCGTAGTGCCGGCGCAGGAACAGCAAGGTGGCCAGCAAGAGCCCGGACCAGGCGGCGAGGGCGGCGGCCATGGCGGGGACGGCCCGGCGGATGAGCACGCCGGCCAGGGCGCCGATCGCGAACGCGGTCAGGGTCCAGGCGGCGAAGGCGATCCCGGTCAAGGTGAAATAGATGGGCGCGAACGCGCTGGCCTGGGCGAACTCACGCCCGGCGAAGAACGGGTAGAAGAACCATCCGAACAGCTGGCTGAACGCCGCGGCAGCGGCAGTGAGCGTCAGGGCCGGCAGCGCCAGGCGGGCCAGCGTCGGCCGGGTCCGCCCGGCGCCCTGGGTCCAGGCGAACCGGAAGGTGCCGCTGTCCAGTTCCCGGGCCAGGATCGGCGCTCCGGCGAACACCCCCGCCAGCGCCGGGACCGCCAGCAGCACGGCCGCGCTGGTCTCGGCGATAAGGAAGTAATCGTTGTCGAACAGCAGGAACGCGCCTACGCAGCGCTTCCCGGGGGCCGACAGGGAGCAGTCGGCCACGGCGGCGTAGGCGCCGCGGATCCGCAGTCCCATGATCAGCAGGTACAGGGCCAGCACGCCGAGGAACGCTGCCGCGCCGGCCGCCGACATGCGGTACTGCCGCCAGCTCACCCAGGTCAGCCGGCGCCACGGCACCGGCGGGGGCGTGGTATCCCGGCGCGCTGGCGCGGGCGTGTTCAGGGTGATCATCTGCTTACCTCCGTAGGCTCGGCCTTCTGGGTGCGCGCCGGGCCGGGCAGCGCCGCGGCGCCGGGCTCGCGCAGGTAGGCCAGGACGAGTTCTTCCACGCTGACCGGGTGCGCCTCCCAGCCCGGCGGCACCGGATCGCCCGGCCCGCCGGTCCTGACCAGCAGGTGGGCCTGCGCCTCGGCGCGGCGGGCGTGCACCACGGACAGCCGCTGCGCAATCCGGCCGGCCTCGGCCGCCGGGCCGGTCAGCACGCGGTGGCGGGCGAGCAGTTCGTCTACCTCGCCGGCCACCTGCACCCGGCCGCCGGACACCAGGATCAGGTAGTCGGCGACCCGCTCGAGCTCGGCCAGCACGTGCGAGGACAGCACCACCGACATGCCGTCCTCGGCGGCCGCCGCCAGCACCATGCCCATGAAGTCGTGCCGGGCCAGGGGGTCGAGGTTGGCCAGCGGCTCATCCAGCACCAGCAGCCGCGGCCGCCGGGCCAGCGCCAGGGTCAGCGCGAGCTGCGCCTGCTGTCCGCCCGACAGCTTGCCCGCCCTGCGCTTGAGCGGGATGCCCAGCTCGGCCAGCCGCTCCTGCGCGTAGCCGTGGTCGAAGCGCCGGTTGAGGTTGCCGGTCAGCTGCAGCATGTCGGCCGCCGGCAGGTTCTTGTACAGCGGCGCATCCTGGGCGACGAACGCGATGCCGTCCAGCGCGGCCGGCGACCCGGCCGGCTCGCCGCCGAGCACGTTCACGGCCCCCGCGGTCGGCCTGGCCAGGCCCACCGCCAGGTTCAGCAAGGTGGTCTTGCCGGCGCCGTTGGGGCCGACCAGAGCGGCCACGTGCCCGGCCGGGACCGCGACCGTGAAATTGCGCAGCGCCCACGTGCTGCCGTAACGCTTGCCCAGGCCGCTGGTCTCGATGACGTTCATGCGACACCCTCCTTCTGGCTGTCACTCGTGCCGCGGCGTCCCGGCGCGCCGCGGCGCTCAAAGAAATCCCGCAGCGCGCTGGTGAACAGGGCCACGATCCCGTCCTCGTCCAGCCCTGCCGCGTCCGCGGTGCCCAGCCAGGCCAGCAGCGACCGCCGGAGCGTGGCCAGTTCCGGCAGCGCGACCTGGCTCAACGTGGCCTGGACGAACGTGCCCTGACCGGGCCGGCCCACGGCCAGGCCCTTGGTCTCCAGCTCCTTGTAGGCCTTCAGCACCGTGTTCGGGTTGATCGCCAGCGAGGCGACCGCGTCCCGGACCTTGGGCAGCTGGTCGCCGGGCTTGAGGTAACCCAGCCGCAGCGCGTGTTCCACCTGGTGCACCAGCTGCAGGTAGGTCGGCACGCCCGAGGCAGTGTCCAGCCGGAACTCGATCGGCGACGCGGACCTGGCCAGGGGCGTGTCCCCGTCTCCGCCGCCCGCATCAGGCGGGGTGGCGCCAGCCGGGCCATCTGCCATCCTGATCTCTTTATCTATGTCCATATGACAAGCGTACAGGCGACAGTGTCGCTGTCAAGGCCTGCCGTGCCTGCTTGACAGTCTCCTACGAGGCCTTTACCGTTATACCAACATCATAGAATAATGTCATGATGGAAGAAGGCTGATGTTCCGGTTCCGGCTCGACGGCTCCTCCGGCGTCCCGCCCTACCTGCAGCTCGTCCACCAGGTGCGGCAGTCGCTGCTGCTGGGCTACCTGCGGGAAGGTGACCGCCTGCCGACGGTCAAGGACGTCGCCAGCGACCTGGCGATCAACCCGAACACGGTCGTCAAGGCCTACCGGCAGCTGGAGCACGAGGGCCTGGCCGGAGGCCGGCCGGGCCAGGGCACGTTCATTACCGGCACCGTGTCCGCGGGCCCGCCGGACGCGTACGAGAACCTGCGCGCGTCGCTGGAGGAATGGCTCCGCGCCGCCGAAGAGGCCGGGCTCAGCGACGAGGCGGTAACGGCGCTGATCGCCGTGGCCCGCCACGACATGAGGAAGGAGAGGGTCTGATGACCCAGGACGACGCCGGCGGCGGTGCCCCGGCACTGCGGGCCGAGCGGCTCGGCAGGCGTTACGGCCACCTGTGGGGGCTGCGCGACTGCACGCTTGAGCTGCCGGCCGGCGCGATCGCCGCTCTGGTCGGCCCGAACGGCGCGGGCAAGACCACGTTGCTCGAGATGATCATCGGGCTGATCGAGCCGACCGAAGGGGAGGTGTCGGTGTTCGGCGTGACCTCGCGCGCGCAGGTGGCGGCGAGGCTGGCGCGGGTCGGCTACGTCGCCCAGGACCATCCGCTCTACCGTGACTTCAGCGTCGCGGACATGTTCCGCCTGGGCCGGGCGCTGAACCCCAGCTGGGATCAGGGGCTGGCGCAGGCACGGATGGACGCGCTCGGCATCCCGCTCAAGCGCAAGGTCAAGACCTTGTCCGGCGGGCAGCGGGCCCAGGTCTCGCTGACCGTGGCGCTGGCCAAGCGCGCGCCGCTGCTGGTGCTCGATGAGCCGGTCTCCAGCCTCGACCCGGTCGCCCGGCTGGAGTTCATGCGGGAGGTGATGGCCTCGGTCGTCGGCACTGGCCTGACCGTCATCATCGCCTCGCACGTGGTCTCCGAGCTGGAGCGGCTGTGCGACTGGCTGATCGTGCTCACCGGCGGGCGCGTGCAGATAGCCGGGCCGGCCGATGACCTGCTCGCCGCGCACCGGCTGCTCACCGTGCCCCGCGCGACCCCGGACGCGGAGCTTCCCGGGCTCCCCGTCCACCGCACCGACAGCGACCGGCACTCCACCGTGCTGGTCCGCGCCGACCGGGCCCGGCTGGCGGCAATGAGGCGCCCTGAGTGGCTGGCCGACCCGGTGGGCTTCGAGCAACTCGTTATGGCTTACCTGCAGCGCCGCCCGGAGACGGCGGCCGCAGACGATGATTCCCTGGCTGTGGCGCGGCCCGGGCCGGCGGCGACGGAGGTAACGCGATGATCTGGGTCAGCTGGCGGCAGCACCGCAGCCAGGCCATAGCCTGCCTGGGCGTGCTCGCCGCCCTCACGGTGTACGCGATCCTGCTCGGCACTTCGATGCGCACGGCGTTCAGCCACGACCACCTCGCCGCCTGCGTGGCCCGCAGCCAGGGGAGCAGCTGCCCGGACGCCGTCCAGGCCTTCACGGACGAGTTCGGCTCGGCGGTC
>Ga0209647_1001848_pt1 | contig 17560 bp, 16 predicted proteins | sample GraSoi_2013_60cm_FD_185827 | JGI IMG/M metagenome (GOLD analysis project Ga0209647, IMG submission 185827) | Grasslands soil microbial communities from the Angelo Coastal Reserve, California, USA - Sample 9_17_2013_60cm (SPAdes) (version 2) | ecosystem: Environmental > Terrestrial > Soil >...
TGTCAGCGTGGCGGCTAATCAGACGCTTATCCCCAACCCTGACCTGTCCCAGATACCCGTTGCCAAGACACGCAACTTCGTGTTCGACAATAACCCGAATGTGGACACCAATGATCCGGTAACAACCTTCATCACCGGCGCTGGTGGCCAGAGGCCCGCATGGGGCATCGCTACCGACGGCCAGAGAAATGCACTAGCGGCGGACTTCGGTCGAGTCACGGCGGCGCCCAGCTTCGGTACCCGCGAAACCTGGACCCTGACCAATGCGCGCGATCGCTGGGACCACCCCATTCACATTCACTTTGAGGAAGGAGTGATTCTTTCTCGCACAGATAATAGAGGGAATTCTGTGCCCATATCACTGGCGGAGCAGGGACGCAAGGATGTTTACCGCCTGCATCCGGGCGGAAGTGTCACCATCACCATGCAGTTCCGCGATTGGGGCGGCATGTTTATGGAGCACTGCCACAACACCATGCACGAGGATAATGCCATGCTGATGCGCTGGGAAATCGACAATGGCGGCGCTCCGTTCTTGAGACCGCTGCCAACTCCGATCCCGTCGCCTCAGGGCGTGACCTTTGAGGCCCCGGATGACAACATGTGCAATGGCGTGGAATTTCAAACAGAACCGTGCTGACAGAAAGGCTGCGCCAGCACGCTGGCGGGCCGTCCCTCCTCGAAAAGGGGCGGCTCGCCGATTATCTTGAAGTTGGACTGATAAGGAGTTCGGGCCATGCAAGTAAAAAATTGGGTAAGGATCGCAGTTTGTTCAGTGTTGCTCGTAGCTGGGTTGGTGCTCCTTCAGATCAGCCCCGCATCGGCTGATTCGCGCAGGGGAGCTGACTACTTCACCAACGTCACGCTCATCACCCAGGACGGAACCATGGTCCATTTTTACGATGACCTGCTCAAAGGCAAAATTGTTGCCATCAACCTGATCTATACCAATTGCGAGTACTCGTGTCCCCTGGAGACTGCTCGTTTGGCACAGGTGCAAAAACTTCTTGGCGACCGCGTTGGCAAGGATATTTTCTTTTATTCCATCAGCATTGATCCGGTTCGGGACACTCCAGCCGCTCTCAAGGCCTATGCCGCAAAATTTCATGCCGGGCCGGGCTGGACATTCCTTACAGGAAAAAAAGAGGACATTGATCTGCTCAGCAAAAAGCTGGGATTATATTCCGATCCCAGGCTCAGCAAAGATGGACATACTCCTCACCTGCTGATCGGCAACGAAGCAACAGGCCAGTGGATGCGGGACTCCGCCAGCGACAATCCAAAATTTCTTGCCAACTTGATTGGCAATTTTATGAACAGTTGGAGAAATGCCAGCACCGCCCCGCAAAAAAAGAGCTACTCTGAGGCGACGCCGATTGATCTGAGCAATATCGGGAAGTACCTCTTCTCCAAGGAATGCGCGGCCTGTCACACCATTGGACATGGCGACAAAATCGGGCCGGACCTGCTCGGCATAACCAATGTTCGCGACCGGGGATGGCTCAGGCGCTACATCCATGAGCCGGACAAAATGTTGGCTGAAAAAGATCCTATTGCCCTGGAGCTCTTTCAAAAATACAAAGAGGTGCGGATGCCGAACTTGCGCGTGGGCGATGCTGACATGGATGCGCTTATTAACTTCCTGGCTTCTCAGGGAACCGACACAGCCCCTAGGCCGAAACCCGAGGAACCCAAGACCGGCGTAGCTTTGAAGTAGTCCCATGTAAACGCCATATTTCGTAGGCACTTTGGCCGTAGTGTCACACGACAGGACACGTATCAGGGTACGCCCCCAGCCCTCACCTTTAGGTGAGGTGAGCGAAGCGAATAGGGGCCGTAAGAGAAAAAACGAAATTTCCTTGCGCCGCCGGCCCGCGCGCAGCGCAGCGGAGAGTGTTCCTTCTCTCCGCATTTTTTCCATCCGGCTAGCCGCTTCGTGCGTTATGCATCTTTCACACCCCCTTACGGACACGTCAACGGCCCGAACGGCGTCGCCGGTTTCGTAAGTGCCTTGGTGTTGGGATAGCTGAATGCTCCGCTGATCGCGCTGGAAGGCGATTTCTGCTCGAACCACTGCAACAGCGCCTCAGTCTGCGGATGATAGGTAAATCCGGAAACGTGTACCGGGAAGACGGCGTTGGCCAGCACCTCGACCGGGTCTCCGACCTCAAGATCGTTTTGGCAGGTGCCAGGCGAGTTGGGGAACTGCCAGGCCGGAACCAGGTTGTTGACGAAAGGATCGTCGAAGATCTCGGAAAGTTCATGGCTGAGAGCGGTCACATCCTGAAAACCGCCGCTGAAAACGCCCGGAGAAATCCAGCTGGCAAAGGCAAACACCCAGCGCGATTCCTTCGGCGTGCCATTGTCAGTGAAGTAGGTATGGAAGCCCAGAACGCAGCAGGCGCCCATGCCGCCGGAGCTGTTCACCGAGTAGAGGAAGGTATTGGGGAAAAGCGCCACGTTCACGGCGTTGGTGGTGAAACGGCGTGCGTTGATTTCGTTCACCACGATGTTGGAAATCTGCTGGTCAAAGAACTGGTCCAGCAGGAAGACCACCGTGCGGCCATCGGCGGCTTTGCTGGTGAAGTACGTTCGCACCTGCGTTTTTCTGCCGTTCAGGATGATGGTGGTAAACCGCGGAACGTTGAGAGTAAGAGTGTGAACAATAGCCGCCGGATGCAGCGCGGTGTGCCAGGTCGACTTCATGATGTGGAAGAACTCCGCGCGCTGCACAGCGTCGGCAAACTGGATGGCCGCGCCGCTGGAGTAATTGAACGGCTGGAAGTTGGGCGAATTGAGAGTAGGTGTTTGAAACGCGCCCACCGGAACTGTGGTAAACGTCACCAGATTCGCGTTTTGCAGCCTGAGCGACACCGCGATGATATGCGTGGGAACGCTGATGGCCGCTCCGCCCGTGGGAGGCGCGCCCACCATGGTAAACGGCCACGTTCTGCCCCGGCTGGAGAATGATCCCTGGAAGTTGGGCACAGAGATCACGTTGGCCAGCGCGAAAGACGTGGCTTGCGCGTTCGGAGCTGCCATCGCAGCCGATACTTGAGTGTTGAGAAAATCGGGCAGGGAATGAATGGAAAGCGGATGCAGCCGCTGATACTTGGGCGAAGGCGGCGTAGTAGAGGGAAGTTCTTTCACGCTGGAAACGTCAGGCAGGTTCTGGGCAATCAGGTTAACAGCGGTGAACATAACCAGTAGAACGGCAAGGAAGAAAAGGACTCTGTGGGTCACGGTGGAACTCCTGGGGCCGAAAAACCGCTCGACCAGACGCAACCGGAGTTGAGGCTGGTGTCACTCACATTAGGATGCGCAATTCGCATTCGACGCCGGCAGAGCTGCTGGATCGTGAAGCGTCATCCGTCTGCCGGTCGCGGCGTTCGCCGTTTCGATTTCGCCGAATCTGCCGTTGGGCGCGTGCCTTGTGCATATAATGCTTGTCGTGGGGAAGCGCTGCATCGCTTTAGTTTTTGCGGCGCGAACGCGCTATTATGTTTCTAGCTCCGCATGGACCAGGACCTGACAATTCTGAAAGATGATATGGTCGCCTTCATTGAAGGCCATGGCCTGCGCCGCTTCAGCGCTTACGTGAGCGACGAGGTCGCCAGCGTTCCCTGGTCGGCCGATGAGGACCACCCCGACGCGTGGAAGGACTTTGTCGAACTGGCCAAGGCTTCCAATGTGAGCTTTGTCACCATGAACCACGTCGCACTGGATAAAGAAGATGTGGATCTGCTGATCAACCGTCTCCAGGAAATCGAGTACATGAATGAGGAGGACCTGGAAGAGGCAGGCTGGCTGAAGAGCTTTGTCGGCAAGGTCGGCTACTTGCAGATCGGGTTCCCCTGCCAGGGCGTGATGTTCCTCTATGAAGTCTCCACGCCGTGGTATGAGACGTATCAGCGCCTGGAGACCGCGGCCGACGATTATGACGGCATCCTGATTGACGATACCGACCAGGACGACGAATAGGCTCTTGCATAATGAAAGCCATCTGGTCTTTCGCCACTCCCGACCCCGCTCAAATCGAAGCCCTTCGCACCGAAGCGCGGCTCTCCCCGCTTCTGGCTCGTCTGCTGGCGCTGCGTGGTATCACCGCGTCCGACGCTGCCACGTTTCTGTCGCCGTCACTAGATCAGCTGCATTCGCCGTATCTCATGCGCGGCATGAGCGTGGCCGTGGATCGTCTCAGCGCCGCCATCGCCAACAAAGAGGGAATCCTGATCTACGGCGACTACGACGTGGACGGCACCACCGCGGTCGTTATTCTCAAGACTGCCATTGAGCTTTGCGGTGGCGCGGCCGACTTCCATGTCCCGCACCGGATCAAAGAAGGTTACGGAATAAAAGACGACGTCATCGAGCGCGCCGCGGTCGCGGGCATCAAGCTGGTGATCAGCGTAGACACCGGCATTCGCGCCTTCCAGGCCGCTGAGACCGCGCGTCGCGTCGGCCTTGACCTGATCGTCACCGATCATCATCTGCCTGAGGCGCATGAAGGCGTGCCCAACGCGCTGGCGGTGCTCAACCCAAACCAGCAAGGCTGCGACTATCCCTGCAAAGAGCTGTGCGGTGCCGGCGTTGCATTCAAAATTGCGCAGGCGCTTTTTGCCAAATTCAAAGACGAAGCCGACCAGGCCAGGCTCATTCCATCGTTCCTGAAGATGGTAGCTATTGCCACGATTGCCGACGCGGTCCCGCTGGTCGGCGAAAACCGCATCATCGCACGGCTGGGTTTAGAGGGATTGCGACGCCCGGTGAATGGCGGCCTCAAGGCTTTGTTTGAGGTCTCTGGCCTGACCGGCGAACGCACGCTTGCCGCGGGCGATGTCGGCTTCCGTCTGGGCCCCCGCATCAACGCCGCCGGGCGTATGGATGTGGCCCGTGATGTGATCGAACTATTTACCTGCAAAGATCAGGCGCGCTGCAAGGAGATTGCGGAGAAGCTGAACCAGCTCAACCTTGAGCGCCAGGCAGAAGAGCAGCGCATCGTTGCCGAGATTGAAGCGCAACTCGCCGCCGAGCCCGACCTGACCGGCAAGTACTGCATGGTGTTTGATGGTGATGGCTGGCACCGCGGCGTCGTAGGCATTGTGGCGTCACGCGTGGTCGAAAAGACCGGACGGCCCGCGCTGGTGATCGCCAAAGAAGGAGAAGAGGCCCACGGCTCCGGCCGCTCAATCTCGGCCTTTCATCTGCTGGACGCCCTGGAGTCCTGCCACGACCTCTTTACCCGTTTCGGAGGACACGCCCATGCGGTCGGCTTTGCCCTGCCCAGCAAGGACGTACCGATCCTCAAGCAGCGGTTGAATGTTTATGCACAAACAAAACTCAGACCGGAAGATCTTGTGCCCCAGTTGATGATCGACGCCGAGATTCCGCTTAGTTCCGTTACTCCCGAACTGTTTGCCAATCTCGGCCGATTGGAGCCTTTTGGCCATGGCAATCCCGAGCCGGTTTTCTCAAGTTCGGGAGTCAGCCTACTGCTGCCGCCCAGGATCCTCAAGGACAAACATATCAAGCTGCGGGTAAATCAGAAGCTTCCCGATGCGCGAGCCAGTTTCAACTATGAAGCGGTGGGCTGGCGGATGGCTGAGCGCCTGCAATCTGAGTCGCTGCAACCCGGCGACCGCCTCGACGTTGCCTTTACCGTAGGCATGAACTCGCATCCCGATTTCGGCGGCCTGGAGCTGACGCTGGAGGACTTCAGAAAAGCAACTCCCGCAGCCGTTTCCGTTTGCGGCTGAAAGACAATAGAGTTATAGTCGCGGCTATGGCTGAAGCTTTGATCTTTTGTTCCAAGTGCGGAGCGCAAAACTCCGGAACAGTGCAGGTTTGCCAGAATTGTGGCGCGGCGTTGTGGCCGGCCGCTACATCCGTTCAGCCTGCTCAGGCGGGGCCGCCGGTATACGTTCCGCAGCCGGCCGTTTACGTTCCTGCCCCATCGGCTCCGTATGCAGGCTTCTGGATCAGGGTTTTGGCGTACATTATTGATCGCATCGTTATCGGTATCGCGGCTACGCCTTTCTATGTTGTTCTAGTTCTGCCTAGTGTACTCAGGATAATTCATGAGGCCGAAAGCAGCGGCGGCGAGCCTTCCCCGGAGATGATTTTTTCTATTATTGGCAGTGCTTCCATCTTTTTCATTGTCGCTTTCGTCGGATATTGGCTTTATGAGGCGCTACTGACGGCTTCTTCCTGGCAGGGGACCGTCGGCAAACGAGTTCTGCGCTTGAAAGTGACGGATGAGGCCGGCAACCGCATCAGTTTTGCCCGTTCGACCGGCAGATTCTTCGCGAAAATTCTCTCCCAAGTGATTCTATGGATCGGCTTCATTATGGTTGCCTTCACAGATAAAAAACGCGGCCTGCATGACATGCTCGCCGGCACCCTGGTGATGCGTTATTAATCACGAATGACAGCGGCTCCGCGTCAGCCGTTCTGCCTCTGGCTCATTTACCATTAGGGGTAGATGCCCTTTGATCCTAAACGTCTGAGAAAGATTTTTGCCGCGGGCGCGGTCTTGATTGTTGTGATCGCGGCGGGATTCTATCTTCACACGTTTTGGAAAGTGAAGAGCCAGATTCCACCGGCCCAGAAGAGCATCCCCAAAAACGTCTTGCAGAGCGCGGCAGGATTCACATTCTCCAAGTATGACGGCCCGAATAAGCTCTTCACCATCCACGCTGCCAGCGTGCAGCAATATAAAGAAGGCGGCCGCGCGGCGCTGCATGACGTCAGCATCATTGTCTACGGACGCAACCAGGACCGCTCCGACCAGATTTATGGCTCTGATTTTGCCTATGATCCCGTGGCCAAGGTAGTCACTGCGGAAGGCGAAGTCAGAATCGATCTGGAGGCCAACTCCGCCGGCGCCGCTGCGCCTGGCCGGCCGCCTGCGCCCGAAACCAGAAATCTCATACACGTCAAGACCAGCGCGTTGACGTTCAATGAGAACACCGGAATCGCGCAGACCAAAGCGCCAATAGAGTTTCGCGTGCCTGAAGCCAGCGGTTCGGCCGTGGGCGCCACGTATGACTCGCACGGCGGAGTGCTCACGCTGAAGTCGGCGGTCAAGATCGTTACCAACGGCAAGCGCAAGGCCACCATCACCGGCCAGAGCGCGACGATTACCAAGAACCCAAGCAAGGTTCAACTGCAGTCGGCGCGAATCGAAGATCCGCAGCGGACCATCTCCGCTGACACAGTCTCGGTCTTCATGCGCGACGACAACAACGTGGATCGCATCGTGGCCTCCGGTAACCTGCATGCGGTAAAGAACGGGCCAAAAGCATTTGAAGTCAACGCTCCGCAAGGGGAGCTGATCATGGCAGACGCAAACCAGGCGCGGTCTGGCTCGCTTTCCGGTGGCGTGACCTTTGCCAGCAAGAGCGACTCTCCAGCAGACGGGAAGGCAGGGAAGATACTTCTGGCTTTCGGCGCGGAAAATCGAATCACCAAGGCGCGGGCTGAAGACTCAGTGCAGCTTAAACAAGGCACGACCGGCAAATCACAGGAGCTACACGCGGCCGCCGTTGATCTCTACCTGAAAGAAGGAAAAAAACTGGAGAAGGCGATTACTTCTGCCGGTCCGGCCGACATCGTTCTGCAGCAGGGTGAAGGGAAGACCACCATCAGCGCTGGCCGCTTCGAAACCACGTTCAATGCGCAGAATCGTCCCGCGGTGCTGTACGGCACGCCTGACACGAAGATTGTGGATTCGGCCCCAGGCAAGCCGGACCGCATCCTTACCGCACGCGAGCTGCGGGCCAAATTCAACGACAAGGGAGAGATTGTCTCCGCTGAGCAGACCGGCGATTTTCATTATCAGGAAGGTACACAGACCGCCTCTGCCGAGCAGGCGAAGTATGGCGCAGCGGATGAGACTATCGTGCTTTCAGGATCGCCGCGGGTCGTGGATTCAACCGGAACTCTCACCGCTGACACTATCCTGCTCAATCGCAAGACCCGCAACGCCTTTGCTCAGGACCACGTTAAAACGACCTACACTGGTCTCAAGGCCCAGCCCAACGGGGCCATGCTGGGAGCCACAGATCCAATTCACGTGACTGGAACAACCGTAACCGTGAATAGCGCCACCGGAGTAGCTCGCTATACGCAGGCGCGCCTCTGGCAGGGCGCAAACATCGTGGAGGCGCCCGTAATTAGCTTTGATCGCACGCACAGGAGTCTGGGGGCGCAGGGTAGCCAGTCCGGCCAGGTTGCATCAGTTTTTGTGCAAAAGGACAAAAAGGGGAAGGTGACGCCGGTCAACGTGACCTCTGACAAGCTGACCTACGTAGATTCCGAGCGCAAAGCGGTCTTCAGCGGCAGGGTTTTAACCCGGGCTGAAGATACCAGGATCGCCGCTGATTCCGTTCAGGTCATCTTATTACCCAAGGGAAGCCAACCTGAGAATCAGGGAGCAAGCCAACTGGAACGCATTGTGGCTCAAGGGGATATACAGATCGAACAGGGAGGAAGGAAGGCCACCGGCAGCCAGCTGGTTTACACCGCAGCGGACGAGAAAATGGTGTTAACCGGTACTCCCGGCCATCGTCCTAGCATTTTTGATGCCGAACGGGGCGAAATCTCGGGCGATTCGTTGACTTTTTTTACCCACGATGGTAGGGTGCTCGTAGGTAGTGGAGAAACTTCCCAAACCCAGACTCCAATCAGGAATCGAGACGCGAGCACGAAGTAATGCAGACCCTGGCTACGGACGAAATCGCGAAATCGTACCGCGGTCGCAGGGTAGTTAACGGAGTCAGTCTCCACATCAACCAAGCTGAAGTAGTGGGGCTGCTGGGCCCCAATGGCGCTGGCAAGACAACAACTTTTTACATGACCGTGGGGCTTGTGCCCCCTGATAGTGGCCGCATCCTGGTGGATGGGCAAGACATTTCTGACGTTCCCATGTATCTGCGGGCGCGTAATTATGGCATCAGCTATCTGCCGCAGGAGCCCTCGGTTTTTCGCAAGCTCACGGTCGAAGAGAACATCATGGCGGTGCTTGAAGTCCAGCCTATTTCATGGCAGGAGCGCAGGCGCAAGCGCGACCAGCTCATTGACGAGCTTGGCCTCGGCCACATTCGCACCAACATGGGGTATGCGCTTTCCGGCGGCGAACGCCGCCGCGTTGAGATCGCCCGGGCGCTCTGCATCGCGCCCAAATTCATTCTCCTGGATGAGCCGTTTTCGGGTATCGACCCGATTGCCGTCCTCGACCTGCAAAAGATAATCTTTGATTTAAAGGGAAGCGGGATCGGAGTGCTGATCACGGACCACAACGTTCGTGAAACGCTCTCTGTGACCGATCGGGCCTACATCATTAATGAGGGCCGAATCTTCCGCACTGGCACACCTGAGCAGTTGGGTAACGACCCAGAAGTGAAACGAGTCTATCTGGGAGAGAGTTTTTCGTTTGTATAGTGGACTCAATTACGTTGAAACACCGGGTGAGCGGATGGCGAGTGCTGTTCAGCACGAGCCAAACGCGAGGGCGGAGCAGCGCAGCGTTGCGGAGCCCTCAAAGAAACGCCGCGCCGCATTTGCTAATTTTGTAGCTGAAGGATTTTGGCAGTACTCAAATTACGACAGTACCCTTTCAGGCTGCGGCCTGAAATGCAATAGTGAAAGCTAAGAAGAAGCAGGGATGGTCTTACTCCAGCACAAATTGAACCTGAGAGTCTCTCAGAAGCAGATCCTCACTCCGGGTCTGGTCCAGATGGTGAGCGTTCTTGCGCTCAACAAGCTGGAGCTTAGAGAGATGATCAACACCGAGATGATCGAGAATCCCGTATTGGAAGAGCTGGATTCCACTGTTCCGCTTTTGGATGAAGTTGCCGGCCGCGAAGAGGCGCAGGATCGCCAGGATGCAAAGGACATAAAGGACAAGGAAGAAGAGGCTGCGCCTGAAGCCGACAAGAAAGACCCTTTTGACGAGATCGATTTCGGCTCGTTCTTCAAAGACTATCTGGATCCCGGGTATCGCAACTCCGCTGACCTGGAGGAGATTGACCGCCCATCGTTTGAAAATTTTCTGTCCAAGCCCGGCACTCTCACCGACCATCTTCTGTGGCAGCTGGGTTCCGTAACGGTTCGTCCAGCGGTCTATGCCGCAGCCGAACTGGTGATCGGTAATCTGAATGAAGATGGGTACCTTACCGCGTCAGAAGACGAGTTGATGGGAGTGGCGCAATCGCAGCAGGTTGACGAAGCCGCAACCGCTGTAGCCGGCCCAGAAGAGCAGTCGGCAGAACAGACTGCCGGTGAGCCGTCACATCTTGAACTGGTAGTCTCGCACGAACCAGCGCCGGAGGCAGTGGCGGCGGAGAAACGCAACGGGTTCACTCCCGTGCTGCAATTCACTCGCGACGACCTCCGGGAAGCCATTGGACTGATACAGCACTTCGACCCGGTCGGCGTGGCTGCACGTGATTTGCGCGAATGCTTGATGGCCCAGCTTGAGCATCTGCTCAAAACCCGCGACATGGAAGGTTCTGACGATCCGGAAAACGATCAGGTGGTGGAAGACGCTCTCAAGATCGTGGACAAGCAACTCCACTTTCTGCAGAATAAGCAATATAAGGAAATCGCCAAGGCCATCACCCGCCCCATGGAAGCGGTCATACAAGCGCACGAATTTATTCGCACACTCGATCCCAAGCCCGGCCTGCGCTACAACAAGATCGAGCCCAAACTGATCGAGCCGGACGTTGCTTTTGTGAAGCACGGAGATGAATACCTGGTTCTGATGAATGACGAAGACCTCCCACAGCTTCGCGTCAGCCCCACCTATCGCAGAATGCTGAACCAGGATGGCGGCGTGGAAAAAGACGTCAAGAACTACGTCAAGGAACGCTACAAATCTGCCGTTCAACTCATTAAAAACATTGAACAAAGAAGGCAGACGATTCTGAAGGTCTGCTATGCAATCATTGGTCGCCAGCGGGAGTTCCTGGACCAGGGCATCGATATGCTCAAGCCGATGATGATCAAGGAAGTGGCGGAAGAGATTGGCGTCCATCCTTCCACGGTGAGCCGGGCCGTGGCCAGCAAGTACGTACACACGTCGCAGGGCGTGTTTGAGCTGCGCTACTTTTTCTCAGAGAGCGTGCAGGGCCCTGAAGGCGCGGGCACATCTCTGCTAATCTTGAAACGGCGAGTCAAGAAACTTATTGAAGAGGAAGACGCGGCGCATCCGCTAACCGACGACCAGATTACCCGCATCTTACAGTCCCAGGGCATTCAAGTCACCCGGCGCACAGTAGCCAAGTATCGTGAAGACATGAAAATTCCCAGCACGCACCAAAGGAGGACCAAGAGTTAGACGCGGAATCGCGGGCACAACCAGCCGGCGTTTCCGGAAAGACGTTACAGCCGCCTGTACCCGTGCCGTACCTCCCATGCACTCGTCAGACGACTCCAAGTGCCACACATTTCAGGAGGGAGTCAATGAACGTCGAATATACTGGCCGGCAGTTTGAAATCACTCCTATCACCCGCAAGCAGGTCGAAGGCGGGCTCGAAAAAATCCAAAAAATCTTAGGCAGCAATTTTGACACGCACGTGATCCTGTCCACGGAGAAGCGTCGTCACATCGCGGAAATCACCGTTACGGTGCGCAATCATCCGTCCATCGTCGGCCTTTCTGAGGCCATAGAGATGAGCACGGCGATTGGAGGAGCGCTGGACCGGATCGAACGCCAGGCGGTGAAATATAAGACACGATGGAAGAGCAAGAAACGTCAGGCCCGCAAAAAACTCGAGCAAGCCGGCGAGCAGGCAGAAGAGGTCAGAGTGGCGGTGAATGGCGATCTGACTACGGCTGTGCCCGTCAAGGTACATAGCTTTCCCAGCGTGGTGAAAGTCACCGAAACGCACGTGGTCAAGAGCTCTGACTCCGTATCGTACAAGCCGCTCACGTTGGAAGAAGCAGTCAAAGAAGCCGAGTTTCGCGACCGCGAGGTCTTTGTCTTTCGCGATCTGCAAGGCAAGGTAAAAGTGCTGCACCGCAAGAAAGATGGCAAGATGGAACTGATAGAGGCTCCTTAGGGCCGATGTTTTGGATATAAGAGAGGGGCGCTGCGGCGCCCCTTTTGTAGTTCATCCAACATGTGCGGCACATGAGGATGGAGCAGGCATTTGTGCCTGCGTTTCAGATCTGCAACTTTCCGGCGTCAGCCGGATTCAAAGTAGCCCACTAGCGGAATCCGCACAAGAGTACGGGACCGCTGCCTGTTGAAAATCTCTTCTCCCAAGCAAGGGTATAATCAAAGTTCCGGCATGAGTTATCAGGTACTAGCGCGCAAATACCGCCCACAGCGCTTTTCTGAGGTGATTGGGCAGGAGCACGTCACCCGTACGCTGAAAAACGCCATTGAGCAGCAGCGGATTGCGCACGGCTACATCTTCAGCGGGCATCGGGGAATCGGCAAGACCACGATTGCCCGCATCCTGGCCATGGCGCTGAATTGCCGTGGCGTTGATGGCAAAGCGGACAAGCCAACGCCCGAACCCTGCGGCGTGTGCGAGTCATGCACTGAGGTGCGGGCTGGAAACTCCGTGGACGTGATCGAAATTGATGCTGCCACCAACCGCGGCATCGATGAGATCCGTGAGCTGCGAGACGCGGCCCGCTATCGCCCCGCGCGCGACCGCTTCAAAATTTACATCCTGGATGAAGCCCACCAGATTACTGATGCGGCCTTTAACGCGCTGCTCAAAACCCTGGAAGAACCGCCGCCGCACATCATCTTTATGATGGCCACCACGCAGGCGGAGGACATCCCGCAGACCATACGCTCGCGCTGCCAGCACTTCAGCTTTCATGCCGTCAGGTTTGATGAGATTGTAGGACAGTTGAAGGAGATCGCGGGAAAAGAAGGCATTCAGGCCGACGATGAAGCCCTCGCAGTCCTGGCCGAGGCCGGTGACGGTTCCATGCGCGACGCGCTCTCCATCATGGACCAGGCCATTGCCTGCTGCGGCGCGAAGCTCAGCGGCGAACTGGTGCGCGGACTGGTGGGGAACGTCGGTTCAGAAGTTCTGGAAGACCTGATGGGCACAGTGGCGCGCAGCTCCAGCGAAGATGCTCTTCGGCTGCTCGACCGGCTGATGACGGAAGGCCACAATCCCGCTCACTTTGCCAAACAACTGGTGCGATTTCTGCGCAACGCTGTAGTCGCCAAAGTAGCGGGCAAAGACTCGCCTTTGTTGCAGATCTCGTCTGACGAACGGGCGCGCGTGGCGCGGATCGCCGAGCAGTTTTCTGAAGAAGACATGGCGCGTTTTCTGCAAATCATGCTGCGCACCTTTGACGAACTGGGTTATCGCCAGGAGCAGAGATTCCACCTGGAACTGGGCGTGCTGAAGCTGGTCCATGCACAGCGGATGCTTCCGCTGGAACAGATTCTGAGCCAGGCTGGGGTCGAAGCGCCACGCACATCTGAGCTGCAGAAAGCGCCGGCTTCGCGTCCGTCTGCAGCTTCAGCCGTGAACGCACCAGCGCCGGGCGGGTCGGCTCCCAAGCAGCAGAACTATGTTTCGCCTTTCGAGGCGGACCGGGCGCGCAAGGGACGCAGCTTTGATCCTGAACTTTCTGCTAACCCACAAGCGCAAAGCCAAACGGTGGCGACCGCGGCTGCTGTCGCCGTGGAAGAACCTGAGCCGGTCAGCGGCGTTACGGATGATCCAGGCGCAGGCGCAATTTTGGGCCATGTGCTTGCGGAGTTGGAAAAAGCTGGACACAAGATGCTGGCCTCAACCTTGGAGAGCGGGAGCGTAACCCTCCAGGGCAACGAACTTCTGGTGACCATCTCACGGCCGGCATCGGTCATTGATTTGATGATGGGTCCGGAGCCGAAGCGGCTAGCCAATGCAGCAGCCAGTGCAGCGATGGGGCGTCCGCTGAAAGTCAACGTGGTGAGCGGACTGCCCGCGGCGCCGACCGGGCCGGCAGCCCAGATTTCGCGTCCGCGCGATGGCGCCAGCGCACGCAGCCGAGCCGCGGAAGATCCGGTGGTGCAGCGCATGAGGGAAAAGTTCGGCGCAGAAATTCGCACGGTGATCGACCATCGTCAAAAGAACTAGGAGAAACGCATGGGCGGATTTAACACACGCCAATTTCAGGAAATGCTGGAGCACGCGCAGAAGCAAGCCCAGGACCTGCAGAGCAAGATGAAGCAAACCGTGGTGGAAGCTTCGTCCGGAGGCGGCACGGTGACGATAAAGATGAACGGCCAGAAGCAGGTGCTGGAAACCAGGATCGATCCCGAGGCGGTCAAGGCCGGGGACGTAGAAATGCTTCAGGACCTGGTCACGGCCGCCGTCAACGCAGCGGCACAGAAAGTGGATGAAGCCATGCAATCTACAGTGGGCGGAATGCTGGGCGGGATGGGAATTCCCGGTCTCTGAGCCCGGGTTCTAGAGGAGCTTGTGTCTAAATTCGCCGAGCCTATGGCTCGACTCATTGAAGAACTGAAGAAACTTCCCGGCGTGGGCAGCAAGAGCGCGCAGCGCATGGCGTTCCACATACTGCGCTCCAGTGAAGACGACGCCGAGGCCCTCGCCGGGGCCGTCCGCGACCTTAAGCAAAAACTTCATCTTTGCTCCGTATGTAACAACATAACCGACGTTGATCCCTGCAGCTATTGCGCCAGCCCTACGCGCAATCAACGCCTGGTGTGCGTGGTGGAAGAGCCCACCAACATCTCTTCCATCGAGAAGGCGCGTTTCTATAACGGCGTCTATCACGTTTTACACGGAGCAATCTCACCGCTGCAAGGCGTCGGCCCGGAGCAGCTCCGGATCCCTTCACTGCTCAAGCGAATCGAGAGCGGCAGCCTGGACGAGGTGATTATCGCCACCAATCCCACCATCGAGGGAGAAGCCACGGCCGTTCATCTGAGTGGATTGTTGAAGCGTCCCGGGCTGAAGGTGACGCGCATCGCCACCGGAATTCCTGCCGGCAGCGACATTGAATACGCCGATGAAGTGACCATGCTGAAGGCGATGGAAGGCAGAAGAGAGCTATGACCGATTTAGACCACGATTCCTGGTTTATCCAAGAAGTTGAAAAGGGGCAGGCGCAGGCTGATTGGGGAGAACTAATCGATCATGAAGAAGTAGTGAAACGTATAGAGAAACATCTGCAAGACCAGCAGTCAGGTTCCTGAAACACATTTCAGGGGCTGAAACCCCGTCCGCCACTGGCAGCCCTTACTAATCAGGTTCTAGAAATTGCGCTCAAGCTCGACTGGCAATGGCTGCGTGCGCTCACCTAACAAATCCGCGCTTTTGCCGAAGAGGAAAGTGGCTGCCGGTTGCGGACGCTCACCAGGAAAACGACACTTTCCCAACACACGAATCTGCCCGATCAACTCTCAAAGGAATCTCAATCTTAGCTAAAATTGGTTATTTTTCACGGGTGCACGACTGTGGAAGAGCTTCTCGGCACTGAAACTCCTGTTTAGTCTGAACTTTTTGCCCTCATCCATTGCCCAGCGGAACGGAAAATCGAGTCCTGCGCGACTTAGCAGAATGTTCCCCCTGAAAGTGGTGCACCTGCGGGCACGAATCACCACACGCAAACCACCTCACTCGCAATCGGCAGTAACCCCTTCACACTTCATCGCGCGCGCCTCGATCGTGGGATAGCATTTTTGATTGGAACTGCAGTAGTAGGCGTAACCCTTAGGGCAACAGTTCACACCACAATCCAGATAACCGGCCGGGCAGCAGCAGCCTGTTCCCGTAGAGCAGCAGACGCGCGCGCCCTGGCAGCAATAGCTGCCACAATTGACCGGGTAACCGCTGGGGCATCGTTGGGAAGCATTGGCGATGCTAATGGGAATAATCGCTCCACTTGCCGTGTCTTTGGTTACCAAGACGTGAAAGCAGAGAATAAGGAAGCCCAAGATGAATAGGCTTCGGAAGAGCTTCCAAGCTTGCGATCCGTTCATCGGATTTGCCTCCTATCTTTGGATCCGGAGTACCGGTTTTTTACAGCCGACTAACGACTTGGGCTTCCTGGTCCGGTGTTAATTTTCCCTGCCAGACGTCAGTTACCACACCTTTCGCATTTACTAAAATCAGCGTCGGGGTGCCTGTAATCCCCAGCGTGTCGAGCGAGACTTGCCTAACGTCGTCTAGATGTATTCCGAGATTGCTCAAGTACTTACGTCCCTCGTCGGGAGTTTGCGGCATAACGGCAACCAGTCTTATGCTAGCTCCCTTCAGCAGCAACTCGCGATAAAAGGGAGCGCTCTCTGTGCAAAAATGGCAACTGCTCGACAAGCCCAATAACAGCGTGCGGCGACCTCCGACCCATTTTTCACCCGGTAGGTTGATGTTGATGCCGGAACGGATCAGGTTTCCCGCGTTAGCCTCATGAGGCAGGAGATATGTTTTGCTTACGACTACACCCAGCAAGAGTGCGACACCAATGATCGCAACGTTAGCTAGAATTTCTATCTTTCTCGCCAGTCCATTCATCGGGGAACCTTTTATAAAACGCTTCGCGAAGCGGGAATCTCCCGGCGTTAACCGCACGATGCCACCAAGTCCGCATGTTTGTAAAGCGGGACAATGCTAATTCGCGGCCTGTAGGAAGTCAATCTGGAAAGTCTCTTTTGTAGTAGCTTCTTTACAAGGCTTGTCTTTAAAGCCACAAGTTCGACTAGAGATAATCTTGGAAGATTCTAATCTGGCACATTCTAAGTGATCTGTAATGTCATACAGAGACTTCGGCCTCAAGGCTAGCCGGTCTGGGTCGCGGCTCGGTCCTGATTCCGTATTCATACACGACTGGATGAAACAGATCATGAGGTCCTAAAGGGGCTAGTAGTTAGCCGTTTGCATTCTTTTGCCTATCGTGATCATTGTCTGGTTAGTAGCTCTTTCAAGAGATTAGTTCCTCAGCTTGGCCAGCAAATCCTGCGGGTGGACGGGTTTGGCCAGGATTTCAAATTCGTGGCCCTGGGCGCGGGCTTGTTCCAGCAGGTCTGCGGTGGCAGCCTGGCCAGAGAACAGCAGGATCTTGCAGCCGGGAAGGATTTTGCGGATTCGAATCGCCGCCTCAATGCCGTTCATGTCAGGCATGATGACGTCGCTGATAATCAGGTCAGGCCGGCTATCGCGGGCGCGTTCCACCGCGGCGGTGCCGGTATAAACCGCGGAAGCGTCAAATCCATTCTGGTTCAGGATGATCGCCAGAGTATCTGCAATCACTCGCTCGTCGTCCACTACCAACACCCGGGGCTTAGTGGGCTGGCCATTCATCGATGTCAAAATTTGGAGCTCCTACGCGGAATAAACCTCAAACAACGATTATACGCGACACGTGTTCTCAATATGAGAGATGCTGGTTTTCAGGAAAAAGTGGGCCAGTGAGGGCCAACCCGGCCTTTTAAACCGGCTTCTCACCTTTTTGAACCACAGGAGGAGCGTTTTATGCGCAGAGCAGCCGCGCTAATACTGTTTGCGCTGCTTGCGGTAGCGATGGCGTTTGCCCAGGCCCCCGCGGGCACCAGCAACAATCCGTCAACCA
>Ga0209647_1001852_pt1 | contig 17548 bp, 19 predicted proteins | sample GraSoi_2013_60cm_FD_185827 | JGI IMG/M metagenome (GOLD analysis project Ga0209647, IMG submission 185827) | Grasslands soil microbial communities from the Angelo Coastal Reserve, California, USA - Sample 9_17_2013_60cm (SPAdes) (version 2) | ecosystem: Environmental > Terrestrial > Soil >...
GCCGGTCGCGATGGAAGAGGGGGTGCATTTTGCCATCCGCGAGGGTGGACGCACCGTAGGCGCTGGCGTCTGCACCAGGGTCGAAGAATAAGAGCTGTCGTTTTGTTGTTATATATTATAGGGATGCAATCTATTGTGCCCTGAGATAGAATCTATAAGAGGATGCAATTCATTGCATCCCTGCAAACATAGACAACAAATGACGAGCATTTACAGGAGAAGAGGGAATGGCTAGTAAAGGGAAAGAGAACCGCATCGTTGTTACGTTGGCTTGCACCGTTTGCAAACAGCGGAACTACACTACCTCAAAAAATAAAAAGAACAATCCTGAGCGCCTTGAGCTTAGGAAGTTTTGTCCTACTGACCGTGTGCATACAATCCACCGCGAAACCAAATAGGATAGTAGATCTGGTACCCACATCGTGAAAGGTACGGATCGAGAGAGGTTGAACGTGGCAAATAAGATGACCGACAACAAGAAAAATACTAGCCAGAGCGAAATAGTGGAATCACGAGTTCGAAGCGGCGAAAAAGAGCAAAGTAAGAACGCCAAAGCCATGGCGCGTGAACGAGATGAACGTAAGGGACGGGAGACCAGGGAGAGTAGAAGACGGGAGACTAAATCGGCTCCAACTACTCAGTCTCGCTTCCGAAACAATCGTGTTGTACGTTTTATTCGCGAAGCCTACCAGGAACTGCGTTATAAAGTAACATGGCCAACCTTTCAGGAAGCCAGGAACATGACTTTTGTAGTTATTGCACTTTCGGTCGCTGTTGGTCTCCTATTGGGTGCAGCAGATCTGGGACTCTTTAATCTCTTCCAGCTGATTAGCCGCCAGTAGGTCTTGAAAGACATTCCTCAGCCCTGGAAAGATGCAAGGAAGTATTGCGATGAGAGGAAATGCTGTGGTTACTGAACATACCAATGGATCAGAACAGGTAGCGCCAGACAATACGGAGCAGCAGTCGGGTTCCGGAGCAGATGAGCGTCAATGGTATGCCATCCATACTTATTCTGGCTATGAAAACAAAGTCAAAAGCCACCTTGAGGCGCGCATTGCATCAATGGATATGCGTAACAAAATCTTCCGGGTTATCGTACCCATGGAGGAAGAGGTGGAGATTAAGCAAGGCCAACGGCGTACTGTGCAGCGTAAGGTCTTCCCCGGCTATGTGCTGGTGGAGATGATTATGAGCGATGAGGCCTGGTATGTTGTACGTAATACGCCTGGTGTCACTAGCTTTGTTGGGTCTGGTACTCGCCCTGTTCCTCTTCAGGAGCATGAGATAAAATCGATTCTGAAGCAGGTAACGAAGGAAACAGAGAAACCAAAGGCCAAAATCAGTTTCTCTAAAGGCCAGAGTGTACGTGTTATTGATGGGCCTTTCACTGAATTCATCGGCACTGTCAGCGATATTAATATGGACCGCAATAAAGTGACGGTGCTCGTTTCGTTCTTCGGTCGCGAGACACCAGTAGTTCTGGATTTCTTGCAGGTCGAGAAAATCTAATCCACGTTTGAGGAGTTGGCAACAATATGGCAAAACGTGTCAAGGCTGTAGTCAAGCTACAGATTCCGGCAGGGAAAGCTAACCCGGCGCCACCTATCGGCACCGCGCTTGGCCCGCAGGGCGTCAACATCATGGCGTTCTGCAAGGAGTACAACGAGCGGACCGCGAACCAGGTTGGCATGATCATCCCTGCTGAAATTACGATCTATGAAGATCGTTCGTTCACATTCATTACAAAAACGCCACCGGTAACAGACCTGTTGAAAAGGGCTGCCGGTGTTGAAAAGGGGACGGCGACCCCCGGTAAAAGCAAGGTCGGCGCAATTGACCGCGCCAAAGTGCGCGAAATCGCCGAAACGAAAATGAAAGACCTCAATGTCATTGATATTGAGGGTGCTGAGAGAATGGTCGAAGGGACCGCTCGCAGCATGGGTATCGATATAAGCTGAACAGGCATTGCCCGCAAGTCACTGCGGTTATACTGCCACAAGGAGGGCTAAAGTAAACATATGGCACAACACGGAAAAAAATATCTGGAAGCACAGAAGCTTGTCGAGGATGGCAAGCTCTATCAGCCTCGCGAGGCCATTTCACTCCTCAAGGAAATGAATTACGTGAAGTTTGACCCCACGGTCGAAGTACACATGAAACTCGGCGTCGATCCTCGCCACGCCGACCAGCAGGTGCGCGGAATAGCTATGTTGCCCGCTGGTGCCGGTAAAGAAGTGAAGGTGCTGGTATTCGCACAGGGCGAGAAAGTCGTCGAAGCAGAAGCCGCCGGCGCAGATTTTGTTGGCCTGGATGACCTGATTAAACAGATCGAAGGCGACTGGTTCGGTTTCGATGTCGCGATTGCAACGCCCGATGTGATGAGTAAAGTAGGGCGACTCGGTAAAAAACTCGGTCCGCGTGGATTGATGCCCAGTCCTAAAGCAGGCACGATTACCTTCGATGTCGCGAAAACCGTTCGCGAGGTGAAAGAGGGCCGTGTCGAGTTCAAAGTCGATAAGACTGCTCTACTGCATATTCCTGCAGGGAAACTGTCTTTCAACGACGATGCGTTGATGGCAAACATCACCTCCGTCGTTGACGCGGTGGTTCGCGCCAGGCCATCGGGCGCTAAAGGCACCTATGTCAAGAGCGTCGTGTTGTCATCCACCATGTCACCGAGCGTGCGGCTGGATGTCCCGACAGCTCTCGCCCTGAAACCGGTGTAAGCAAACATAAATTGGGAGAGCAGGGGGCACAGCCCTCTGCACCCCAGGCAGAGCCATCCAGGTATAGCTTCATACTACAATCGAATACCGTTAACCGAAGACAGCAAGTATGCTATAAGCATATAAATGGCACACCAGGTGCCGGCTTGCCGAGGGAACCAATATGCAAATGCTGGCTTGTACCTGCATAGCAAATTATACATTCTCTATGGCCTTCGGTAATCAACCGAAGGCTATTTTTATACATTGTAAATTAGCGCAACCACTTATCTTCTCGGAAAGGAGGGAGGCCATAAATGCCTACACAAGCAAAAGCAGAAAAAATCGATGCATTGACCGACAAGCTGGGCCGCGCAGTAGTGACCATACTGGTGCAGACCCAGGGCTTGAACGTCAAGGATATGAACGAGCTACGCAGCAGAATGCGTGCTGCCAAAGTAGAGTTCCAGATCGCCAAGAACACGCTCTTGCGCATTGCAACAGAGCGCAATCACATGGACCACCTGGACACAAGCATCTTTAATGGTCAAACCGCGGTTGCATTTGGCTTCGATGACGAGATAGCTGCGGCCAAGGCCGTCGCCGATTATGTACGTACCTCCAAGGTAGCGGTACTCAAGTCGGGTATTCTAGGCGGTCGTACGCTGACTGCTGACCAGGTTGATAGTCTTGCCAAAATGCCGGGCGGAAAGAACTATGCCAAGGCCCAGGCCGTCGGCGTTATCCAGGGGCCGCTGGCTACTACCTACAGTTTGCTTACCGCGCCTATGCGCGACCTTAGTTATGTAATTCAGGCACGCGCCGAACAGCTCAAAGGCGAAGCCAGCGAGTAAGATCAGATTTTGAAAGCCATGCTTCCAACGCCGCTACGCGGCTAACCTATGGTTCAGGAGGCATGCAAGGAGAGGAAAAAAACATGTCCGTAGACACTATCATTGCCGAAATTGAGAAACTAAACGTACTGGAACTTGTAGAGTTGACCAAAACCCTGCAGGAAAAGTGGGGCGTAAGCGCCGCACCCGTTTCAGCAGGGCCCGCCGTAGCGGTCGCTACCGAAGCTGCGCCTGCCGCCGCTCCCGTTGAGGAGCAGACCGAGTTTGATGCTATTCTCTCGGAGGTCGGCCCCAACAAGATCAACGTTATCAAAGTTGTGCGTGAGCTTACAGGCCTGGGCCTGAAAGAGGCGAAGGCGGTGGTTGACGAGGCTCCCAAGCCTATTAAAGAGGGTGTCTCTAAGGAAGAGGCTGAGCAGATCGCCCAGAAGATGTCCGACGTTGGCGCCAAGGTCACCATTCAGTAGGATCATGGCTCTACAAAAGCCGGGGTACACGAACAATGTTGTAGGGACGCAATTCGTTGCGTCCGCCTGGGGAGGCACTCCAAACGAGGACGCAATTCGTTGCGTCCCTACAACATTACCGATTATTTCGGCAAACTCCATAAGAGCCCAGCGGGAAGAAGATTGTATGATTGCGCCTCTACGCTTTGCATGCTATAATGCGGACGTAGAGAGATTAGGGCAACACCAAGGATACTAACAGGAGTGTAGCCTCAAAGGTCGCTCACGCAATCAGGCACATATATAGGAGGTGTTAAAGCGTGCCGTTAAGTGTCGAAGAAAAAGCGGAAATCATTGCTGATGCTCGCATTCACGAAACGGATACAGGCTCGGCCGAGGTGCAGGTCTCGATCCTGACCCGGCGCATTAATCAGCTTACTGAGCATATGAAAGTTCATAAGCATGACCTGCATTCGCGCCGTGGTTTATTGATGTTAGTTGGCCGGAGACGACGACTCCTGGCCTATCTCAGTAAGAAAAGCCCAGAACGTTATCGTAATCTGATTGCAAGACTTGGCTTGCGCCACTAATTGTAAGAATTGTGTTGGGTGCGGTCGGCGCATCCCTTAGCTGGCAAAGAATGCCGATTTTAGCCCGACCGCGGCTCCATTTTTCTCCTGCCACATGGGACACACATGTTGTAGAGAGACAAGCGACAGAAGGAAGTAAACGAAGTATTCCCCGCAACACTCAATGATTGATGCAGAAGAGTGAAACCACAGCAGGCAACGAAACGCAAGTAAACAAGCTTAGTACCGGCAGATAGTTGTAGCATCCAGTTCACGCAGGCATGAGCATAAAACAAACTGGAGTAGCGAAAGAGCAAGTAGGGGAAGCAAATAGGCCCCGCTCTATTGAGGTCCTGAAGTAGTAAAGCATCACACCTTGTAGAGGTACACCTTATAGGTGCCTCCTTTTTGATTGAACAAAGCCAAAAGTTACTCTACAAGGGTTGTGGTAAGTATGTAGTCCGGAGGAACTATGATTCACCGACAAGAAGCTGTCATCGGCGGCAGGGTAATGAGTATTGAAACCGGCCGCGTGGCAGAGCAAGCCAATGGCGCAGTTCTGGTGCGCTATGGCGAAACCGTCATCCTGGCCACCGCAGTTGGCAGTGATGAGCCTCGTGAAGGCATTGATTTTTTCCCTTTGACCGTTGATGTAGAAGAACGTATGTATGCCGCTGGAAAGATTCCAGGCGGATTTATTAAACGTGAAGGTCGTGCCACAGAACACGCTATCCTCGCCTGCCGCCTTGCTGATCGTCCCCTTCGCCCACTCTTTCCCAAAGGATACCGCAACGACGTACAGATCGTCATTACGGTTCTCTCAGCGGACCAGGAAAATGATCCCGATATTCTGGGCATTGTAGGTGCTTCGGCAGCTCTAAGTATATCGGATATTCCTTTTGCCGGGCCTGTTGGCGCGGTACGCGTAGGCTACGTTGATGACCAGTTGGTAATTAACCCACTTGCGTCGCAAATGAGCCGGTCCAGGCTTGATCTCACCATCGCAGGCACCGCCGACGCGGTCATGATGGTTGAGGGGGGCGCGAAGGAACTTCCTGAAGAACTGATGCTGGAGGCGGTGCGATTTGGCCAGGAGGCCCTGCAAGATATCATCAAGATGCAGGAAAAGCTGATGCAGGCTTTAAACCATGCCAAGCGACCTTTCGAGCCAGTACCGGCTGACGAAGAGTTAAGGCAAAAAGTAGCAGAGTTTGTCTATCCACGTTTTGAGGCTGCAGTTAACAATCCAAATAAAACCACACGTTCAGCGGCGCTCAGCATGGTACAAGAGGAGCTGATAACCACATTGGGCGCGCAGTACCCTGATCGCTTGAAGGATATCATCGCCTTCTACGAAAAGGAACTGAAGTCCTATGTGCGCAACAATATTCTGGACAACGGTACACGCCCGGATGGACGCGATCTCAAGACCATTCGCCCCATTAGTTGTGAAGTTGGTCTATTGCCGCGTACTCATGGCTCCGCCCTTTTCACGCGTGGACAGACTCAGGTGCTTAGCGTGGTGACGCTGGGCTCCCCGGGCGACGAGCAGGTGATCGACGGGTTGGGCGCTAGCGAAAGCAAGCGCTTCATGCATCATTACAACTTCCCGCCATTCTCGACCGGCGAGAGCAAGCCGTTGCGTGGCCCAGGCCGGCGTGATATCGGGCATGGGGCGCTGGCGGAACGCGCTGTCGCAGCGGTTATTCCCGCGCAAGATGAGTTTCCCTATACCATCCGCGCCGTGTCCGATGTGCTTTCCTCGAATGGTTCAACCTCGATGGGTTCGGTATGTGGCACAACGCTATCATTGATGGATGCCGGTGTGCCCATTCATGCCCCCGTTGCCGGTGTGGCCATGGGCCTCATCACGGGTGAGGGTGAGCGCGCTGGCAAATGGGCGGTGTTAAGCGACATTCAGGGTATCGAAGATGCCCTGGGTGATATGGACTTCAAGGTTGCTGGCACCGCTGATGGCGTAACAGCGCTCCAGATGGATATCAAGGTCAAGGGCATCACCTACGAAATCATGGCGAAGGCCCTTGAACAGGCGCGCGAAGGCCGTATGTACATCATGGAAAAGATGCTTGACACCCTTGACGCACCCCGCGAGGAGTTGTCAGTGTATGCGCCACGCATCCAGACCATCAAGATCAATCCCGACAAGATCGGTGCTGTCATCGGCCCCGGCGGCAAAATGATTCGCAGGATTCAGGAGGAGAGCGGGGCGAAGATTGACATTGAAGACGATGGCTCCGTAAACGTCTCAGCAACCTCTGGTGAAGCAATGCAGCGTGCCCTCGATGCGGTGCGCGCTCTTACCGAGGAGGTCGAGGTTGGCCGCATTTACACTGGCACGGTGCGCCGGCTGGTGGATTTCGGCGCCTTTGTAGAGATTCTGCCCGGAAAAGAGGGACTGGTTCGCACATCGCAACTGGCTGACTACCAGGTAATGCGTCCAGAAGATGTCGTCTCGGTGGGCGATGAGATCACCGTAATGGTCGTTGAAGTCGATTCTCAGGGCCGCATCAACCTCTCGCGCCGTGCCGCCTTGAGCGGCGAGATACCCTCGGCAGCCGAGATGGATGGCGAACGTCGTGGCGCAGGCCGCGGCATGGGACGACCTGGTGGCGGCAATTATGGCGGTGGACGTCGTGACAATACGAACCCCAACCGTGGCCCTGGCGGCTATAACGACCGGGGTGGTTACGGTGGCGAACGTGATCGCGGTGGCTACAGTGGCGGACGTTCTGGCGGCGGCTATGGCGACCGGGGTGGCAGTGGTGGCAGTGGTGGCGGCTATGGTGGTCAGCGTCGTCCAATGGGTCCTGGTGGCCCAAGTCGTGGCCCAGGCGGCCCACGCCGTGAAGGTGGCTTCGGACAGCGTCCCCCGGACCGGCGCTGGTAAACTTTGGTACCATTGCCGTTTCTGACGGTTCAAAAACGAACTATACTTGTAGGGGCCATTGATGAGCCCCTACACTATTTGAAAAGAGGTTACTATGACGTCAGAAGAGATCTTAAGGGAGATAGCCGCGGAGGTCTCTGTATGCACAAAATGCGATCTCTCTAAAAACCGCACAAAGGCGGTTCCCGGTGAGGGCAATCCACATGCCAAAATTTTCTTCATTGGCGAGGGCCCTGGCTTCCATGAAGATCAACAAGGACGCCCATTTGTTGGCCCTGCTGGTCAATTTCTCGAAGAACTACTGGCGAGTATCAATCTAAAGCGCTCAGATGTATTTATCACCAACGTCGTAAAATGCCGTCCTCCTGGTAACCGTGATCCCCTCCCCGAGGAAATCAACGCTTGCAACGATTACCTTGACCGGCAGATTGCTGCTATCGACCCACAAGTCATCGTCACGCTTGGCCGCTACTCTATGGTCAAGTTCTTTGGTAACGAGAAGATTAGCGCTATTCATGGTCGTGCCCGCAAAATCGATGGCCGTATTTGTATTGCCATGTATCATCCCGCAGCAGGCCTCCACCAGGCCAGCCTCAAAGAGACCATTCGCACCGATTTCAAAAAGATTCCCCTACTATTATCCGAAGCGGAACGCTTAGAGGCAGAGGGGAAGTTGAAGGCCGAGCCACCCAAACCTAAAGAGGAACCCCCACAGCAATTGTCACTGTTCTAATACGCTGACTCTTGAATTAGACTCGAGCGGAAGAGGCGCGATAATGCACTTTAAAGTCATAATCGCGCCTCATTTATTCTCCCGCAGTAGCCCCGACCACAAAAGCGTCAACCTCGCCAACTTTGCCCCTCCAGTAAGGCACCTTAATTTTATGCCCGGCGCTCATGATGGTTACATCGCTCATATGAGCATAGCGCGAGACAATCGGCAATCCTTCGGGACCAATTTCAGGCTGGTCGTGCGGAGGCACAAGAGCCATGTAATATTCGCGCAGGGCATCCGCAGTTTCTGGTTCGCGCTGCCTGTGGAGTTCTTCGTTCAGGTCTATATAGAACTGCGCGTAACGCTGGGTGCTCACCATCACACCGAATACGAGCAAGCCGTGCATCTGGAGCATCATTTCGATCTCCAGGTCCTGCTGCTCGACTAAGCGTACCCACATCTGCAAAGCGAAATCCTGATCGCCATATTCTTTGAGCCATAGATTGCGCCGCTCCATGCGTGTTAGAGGGCGGAACGCATTCTCCATGGACGACGCCTCGGAAGACACGTCAGGCGAGATTTGCTCCTTTGGTTTTTCATTATCCGCTGGGGGTGGTGTGGATGCAGTACTCACTATTCTCCCCTATCCATCAGAATTATTGGGGTAAACGAAAACGTCTGTAGGGACGCAATAATGGAGATGAACATAATAATTGTGTTCATCTCCATTATCCTGGCTCTATGATTACGCTCGAATCGTGTCGAGCATAGAGAGATTGATGAAGAGGTCGCAACTCTGGCGCAGGATACCCGACAGCGATTCGTCGAAGGCTGCTACTTCGACACGCACGCCATGGTCGGAGCAGTAGTCGAGCATGGGTATAAAATCGCCATCGCCGCTGACCAGGACGATACAATCAACAGCCTTGCCCTCCACGAGGCGCACGACATCCATACACAAATCCAGGTCCAGGTCTGCCTTCTTCGCTCCACTGGAGAACGTCTTGTAGTCCTTTGTCGTGATGCGATAGCCCAACCCTTTCACGGCCTGCAGGAACATCTGCTCGTCTCCAGGCTGTGGGCTGGTGGGGCAATAAGCCTGTGCTCTTACCAGGCGGCGATTGCCGCGCAAGAAGTCCAGCAGCTTGCCAAAGTCTATCGTCATACGCAACGTACGCGCTGAGTAGAGCAGATTGGCTACATCTACGAAGACGCCCACTCTTTCAGTCGAAGGAAACTGAGGGAGGGATACTGATATATTGGTTGGAGCTTGATTGGCATGCCTTAGTTCAGCCAACAAGCGATCGCTCTGCGCCTCAATGGCCTGCGCGACTACATTCGCAAGATGATTGATCGAAGCGGATGAAGCCGGGATTTCATTCTGGCGCGTAGGATAGGAAGGTATACGTTGTGCTTCGTTACGAATTGGCCGAGCGGGACGCGTCAAGTTACTACCACGGGCAGGAGAGGGATCAGGCCCCATGAATGGCCCTGTCCCATCATTGCCATGATTCATCTGGCTCACAGTATAGCCAGATACTATACTATGCTGGCTTGTCACTTGAGTCGCAGCGCCGGGCACCACAATATTGTGCGGCACATTGGCAGGGGGTGACGCTGAATCTGCCGGTAATGCGGCAGGCAAATTGGGTGTCACCGCTTTGGTGGCGGCAGGAGTACTGGCGCTGCTAGAACGACGGCGCCGGCGACGACGCGAACTGGCTGCCTGCAATTCTGAATATTCCAAAGGCGGCAGGTCTTCGGGCGCAACTTCTGGAACCTGCGGCTCGCTGGCTTCGGTAGCTGCTGCAGTCACTTCAGCCGTAGATTCGACAGGTGCCACAGGCGCTGCCTGCTCTTTGCGGCCTTGTTGTGCTTGTCCATGGCGCCGGCGGCCATTTTTAGAGGAAGCCACCTTCGTGCCCCGCGCTTCTGGCGCTTCTACCGGTTCCTGGGCAACCGCTTGTTTTGGCGCAGGCTGCTCAGTTGGTTGAGCTACACTTGTGGACTGTTGTGCGGCCTGCACGTCTCGTTCTTGCCCTTTATCCGTTCGAGCAAAAACCTGCGCTGGTGCGTGACTATCCTGGCTTTCTTCTGTAGGCGCTTGCACAGGTGCAACCGGTACAGGTGTCGCGGGAATACCTGATAGCGCTGGGGGTCGTCTATCGAAGCGATAGCGACGCGCCGGTCGTGGTTGCTCTTCAGCAGGAGTTGGTTCTACTGTAGCTTGCTCCTCCACTGGAGCGGCTTGCACCTGAGCTGTTTCCTCTACAGAGGGCACCAGCGAGGCTTCGGGATTTACAGTACCCGTCGTGGGTACTGTTTCTACTAGCATTTCATCGCGTTGCCGCAAGTTTCCATGGCGTGGTAAACGGTTGCGCGATGCCGGGCGTAACAGTGGCGACACGGGACGCTCGGTCGTAACAGCAGGCTCTGCCCCGGATGTGGGAGGCTGTTGCTCTGCCAGGGTAGGAAGTTGTCCATCTTCTGCTGCTTGAGTGGGTTCAGAGATTTCCTGAACTGCATTGCCACTGCTTTCCGGGGATGCGGACAACTCCTCGCTTGCAGGAGCATCTAGCACTCCACCAGCAAATGGCGTTTCTTCCAGAATGGCACTCTCTGCGAAAGGCGTATTCTCCCAGCCAGTAATAAATTGATTTCCGTCCTGCTCTTCTCCAGCATTCAACGAGGAGAATGGTTCTGCTTGCGCGTCTTGCAGTAGAGGCCCAAAACTCTCTGTTTGGCGGAATTCCTCGATGAAGTCGGTGAAAGCGCGTACGGACTGTTCTTCAACCTGCTCTTCAACTGTCTGTGTTTCAGTTTCTTGTATCTGTGCCTCCTGAGCAGGTGTTGCAACTACTGTTTCTTCAGAAGTTGCGGTGTCTTCGGGGGCAAATGATTCCTCAACGACGGTCACATTGACGTCGTTATTCTCCGGTTCAGCATTTTGTGTTGTCACTAAGATCTCCAGTCTCAGCAGTAATGGACCGGAGCACGGGCTATAGCCATTGAGAATATTCGATTGCAGATGGTTGAGGCGTACACTAGTACTTGCGCCAATCGTCTCACGCTAATGCAACGGGTGTTCAGGAGAGGACAAAAGGTTAAAACTGGTAGATTCTTAGTCATCCTTACATCGTCTCTCTCACCAATCCGCGTTGTCTTAATAGGCTGGATCACTGATCCGCCTCCACTTTATTCTCGGACAGGCTTATACGTTACATTTACGACCCGGTCCGGTCTGGTCTACGCCGTTATCTTTACTCTTGTTGTACACCACCACTCAACGGCGGAACACTGGTGGGTACAGATGGAACAGAAGGCTCCTTGCCTTCGTTCGTCGCTATTGGCGATTGCCGGTGAACTGCGCTGTTACCTTTCTCATGCCCAAAACCATCTGAGGAGAAGCTTTTCGCCTCGCTTACCGTCGCGGGCTGGCGAGTAACACGCCAGATGTGGACGATACGCTCCACGGCTGTCACATGCGAAAAAATCGCCAGCAGCAGCAACGCCCAGATAACAAAGCCAGTCAAGAGCCCAATAGCCAGTATGACGACACGTTCAGGGCGAGCCAGCAGCCCGGTTTTACACTCTAAGCCTAACCCTTCGGCGCGAGCTTTCGCGTAGCTAACCATTATTGAGCCGACCACAGTAATATAGATGAGCGAAATCATCCAGGGTTGCTCATTCCCAAAGGGCCAGAAGCGATCTTGTAGGCCTGGTTCTCGTAGTGCATAGATGAGTAACCCAAACAAGATAATACTTTCTGAGTAGCGGTCGAGCGTCGAGTCGAAGAATGCGCCAAAGGTCGTGGCGGCATTACGAGCACGGGCCATAGCTCCATCAAACATGTCAAAGATTCCGGCAAACAGCACCAGCAAGCCACCAGCCAACAACCATCCTTGAGCGATTACAAAGGCTGTTAATATACTGAGCAGCAGCCCCAATACGGTCAAAGTATTTGGGGTGACCCCTAGTCCGGCCAGCGGTCGCATAATCGATGTGACAAATTGCCGGACTCGTTGCTGTATGTGTCTGCTAATCATACCTTTATTGTATCATATTTGGTGCATTTGGACTAGCCCTTTTTGGGAGCTATGCCACCCATTGCCGGCGTTCCTGCCGGCGCTTGTTAATATGATGACTCGCCAATCGCAGGTAATCATTCACACGCCACAACTTCCCACCCGGCGCGCTCAAGCCGGACTCGATGGTAGCGCGTACCTCCTGCGCAGTTGCTCCTTCGAACCAGGTGCAGCCACGCCCAATGGCGCTCAACGTATGGGCATCGCTGTTGCCAAGTTCGGGCCAGCCATACACTTCTCGATTGGTTCTCATCGCCAGGCGATTCGCATAGATGCCACAAAAGCTGGCATTCCACGTCTCTATACCGTCGAGCCAGACATCCCTGGTTGCGAAAATACGATCCAGTACCTCGCGCTGGCAACTGTGACGGAAGATGGGATTGAGCGGGTGTGCAACTATCGCAAGCCCTCCTTGCGCATGCACCAGGTCAATGCTGTGCTCCATACTCAAATCCGGCGGAATGCGTTTTTCAATAAAGAGCGCCAGCATGTGGCCTTCGCTGGTGCTCACTTCTTCTCCTACAATAAAGTCAAAGCGATAGTCATTCTCCTTCCAGAGATCGCGGGCTCGCAAGGCACCTTCCACGACGTCATGATCGGTGATCGCGATCACATCCAGGTCGGTATTAAGCTCGACATGGTCCAGGATCTGCTCTATAGTGCCAATACCGTCGCTATAAGTACTGTGCATATGCAAATCAGCTCTGCCCCACTTTCCTGAATGCAATGCCTGCCGCTGGGTCATCTGCCTGCGTTTTTTCAGCATAGCAGTTCCCCTACTTGCAGGCCGGGAAATGCTCTTCGTGCCGATAGGTCTACTCGTAATCATGCTGCTTCTAGTAGTCACTTCTTTCTAATTTGCTGCTGTACAAATGGGAACACCTGCTTGATGCGCCCGACCGTGTATTGTTTTTGTTGTCGCCAGGGTCTTGTCTAATCTTCTAAGTTCATCTCCGCTGCAACCAAAGCTGTACCGGCAGGAAAGGTTTCCATGTTGGTTGCCGGGTCTACCAGGTGCTGCAGGCGTTGAACACAAAGTTCAAAGCGGCTGGTATTCAAAGAACAGTAGACCTGGCGACCGACGCGGCGGGTAGTAATCAAACCGGCTCGCCGTAGTTTGCGCAGGTGCCACGAGACGAGCGGCTGGCTAATGTCCAATAGGTCTGTCAGTTCAGTGACGGTAATTTCTTCGTGGTGTACCAGATGATAGACTATGGTGATACTAACTATATCACCCAAGGCTTTCAACATGGTTTTGAGTTCACGCCATTCGTTCATCCGGCACCGTACACCCCTGTTATATAAACAAAGTTTTTATAAACCTTTGTTTATATAGTAGTCTCCTGACACGAAAAAAAGCAAGAGCAAGGTACTTTTTGTCTCAAATCTGTACACAGGGAACGTTCAAAGAAGCGTTTCAGAAGCGCTGGATGAGCTACACTCTCATAAAAGATAGCAAGGAGTTCATGTTATGGCATATTTAGCTATGCAATCAGATTTAGTCAATCCCATGTGCAAGTTTTTTTCTTTAAGCGCCGCCTACGGCGACGAGAGGGGAGAGTAAGCTGTGGGGACACCCCACACCCCGCCAGGGGCTGCCGCCCCTGGACCCTGCTTATGAAAGAGGAGCGATAGAACGTTTATGGATACAAATGTTAGCAACGAAACCACGCGGGTCCAGGAGGCAGAACGCAAGGTCGTCATGGACGTGCGCGATATTACGAAGAGTCTTCCCCTCGGCCACGAGCGCATCGAGATCCTTAAGGGTATTAGCTTCCAGATTAAAAGTGGAGAGTTTGTCTCCATCGTCGGGCCGTCCGGTTCAGGGAAGAGCACCTTGCTTGGTATTATTGCCGGCCTGGACAACCCTACCTCCGGCTCGGTGCTTATCGATGACGTCGATATCACGCGCATGAGCGAGGGCAAGCTGGCGGCGATCCGCAACAGCAAGATCGGGATGGTCTTCCAGACTTTCAACCTGATTCCGACCCTGACCGCGCAAGAGAACGTTGAAGTCCCGCTCTACGTTGGCAAACACAAAGGTTCGCCCGCGGAGCGCTCTAAAGAGCTGCTCGGCCTGGTGGGGCTCTCGCACCGGCTCGACCATCGCCCCAACCAGCTCTCCGGTGGGGAGCAGCAGCGTGTCGCGATCGCGCGTGCGCTGGCAACCGATCCTGCCTTTGTGATCGCCGACGAGCCTACAGGGAACCTCGATGCGCGCAACGGCGAAAACCTGCTCAAGCTCATCGCCGAGCTGCGCGAAAAGACCGGAAAGACCTTCATCATCGCGACCCACGATCCTGTGGTGGCCTCACATGCCGATCGTGCTATTCGTATCGTGGATGGTAAAATCGGCGAACTCGACCATTCTAACGACAGGATTACCCAGTAGCTCAAAGGAAGGACCCGACGACGATGAAAGTTTCAATGTACTTCCACTATACATCTCGTTCGCTGCTCAGGGGCGGTCAGCGAACAATCCTGGCGGTGTTCTGCGTGGCGGTTGGCGTGATGGCGATTGTCTCCCTGCAACTCGTCGGCTTCATGCTGCAGAACTCGCTGACCGCCAACGTGCGCGATACGAATGGTGGCGATATCGCGGTGACCGCTCAGAGTGTGCCGCTCAGCGCGAGCGACCTGTCCTTCTTCAACCGGCTCCAGAGCGATGGCACCATCTCCAACTATACCGCTATTAGCGAAGCAAGCGGCGGTTTGAGCGCGGTGACGCCCTCATTCCAGTCCTTTAGCGTCGAGGTGGTCGATCCGGCTCACTATCCGCTCGTCTCGCCGCCAATATTCGTGACCCCGGGCAATGGGAAGATCTCAGATCTGCTCATGAATAACCAGGTGATCGTTACCCAGAACTTTCTCGACCGGTATGCTAAAAAGTCAGGCGAGAGCTTTGATGTGTATATCAAGACGCGTACCGGTGCAGGCCGTACACTGCATGTAACGATTGCCGGTGTCATCGCCAATTCCGGGGGCTTTTCCCAGTCTGGTAACCTCCTACTTATGTCATCTCAGGACTACCAGGCCGCGGCCCCGGATAGCCCCGCGGCCTACAGCCTCGTCGATGTGACAACGGCGGACGCGGCTCACACCGACTCCGCGGTCAAGGCCATTAACCGGCAGTTCCCGCTAGCCTCGACCCAGACGGTTGCCGACGTGCTGAAAACACAGCAGTCCTCGGTCGACACCATCACCAAGTTTCTGGAGGTCTCGGGCCTCCTGGCCCTCCTTATTGGTGGGGTTGGTATCGTCAATACGATGCAGGTCTTACTCTCACGCCGCAGAACGGAGATTGCCATGCTCAAGACCGCGGGCTATCGCCGCCTGGATCTCTATGTGCTCTTTGGCCTGGAGGCGAGCCTGCTGGGTCTGATGGGCGGCGTGATTGGCGCGGCGGCTGCCACGGGCGTGAGTTACATCGTGCGCCTGCTGATGGAGAATCTGGGCATCAACGTGCTCTTCCTGCTCAATCCCTGGACGATCGCCGGAGGTGTCGCCATCGGTTTCGGCAGCGCGCTGATCTTCGGCCTGATGCCCATAGTTCAGGCCGCCAATATTCGCCCGCTGAATGTGATCCGCGAGACCTCCGAGCACAGGGGGGTGAGCAGCACTGCCCTGACGCTGGCTTTGCTCGTCATTTTCTCCGTCCTCTTCTGCGCGCTGGCGATTGTGATCCTCAATAATGACGTGGTGCTGGGCATCGAGGCGGTCTATGGCGCCTTCGCCTTCCTGCTGCTGCTGGGCCTGTTCTTCAGCCTGGTTGTGCTTGTCATCAGCAAACTGCCGGTGCCGGAGCACTTTAACCTCAGGTACCTGGCCCTGGTCCTGGGTGGTGTTGCTGCATCGATCCTGCTCTACCTGGTCCTCCCTGTGTTCGGCATAATCCTACTAGCCACAGTGCTGCTCGGGGCTCTCATCGCGCTTTCGTCGCCCACCTGGAAGGTCAGTATGAAGATGGCGCTGCGCAATATAGGGCGACGGCGCGCACGCACGACCACCACGGCTGTAGCCCTGTTTGTCGGGATCTTTACTATTGGACTGGTGCTGACCCTGGGACTAGATCTGCAGGCAGGGATTAGTCAGGCCTTTACTCAGAACCAGTACAATGTCGTCGCAGTCACTTCTGGAGCGGATTCGTCGGCCCTGGGAGCGCAGCTCGGCACAATTCCGGGTCTCTCAAAGTCCCGCCAGGATGCGTTTGCCCAGACGATTCCGCTTGCCGTCAATGACGAGCCCTTGCAGCAGGTGCTGCCGGCGGGCCAGCATCGCCAGGAAGCTCTTAGCTTTCTGAGTTCTATGGAGGGATACGACCTGGCTTCTACGCTGCCGTCACTGCAGCTTACACAAGGTCGTAACCTGGCTGCCAGTGATGCTAGCTCAAATAATGTGGTGATCATCGACCAGTTGACCAGCTCAGGCTCGCTCCAGATGAACCTGAAGCCGGGCGATACGATCACTTTCGCCAGCACTGATGGCAGGATGCAAAAAACTGTTACGGTTGCCGGCGTATATACTGGTGCTGTCAGTGTTGACCACGTAGGTCTTGTGCTGGCCCCGGCCGAGATCGTGCATGCGCTCAGCCCGGCTAAAACTGGCGCGGCCACTGTTACATATATGAAAATCGATACCGCGCAGGTCAACCACGCCCTGGACGTCATTGGGCGGCTCGCCCCGAATGCGACGGTGCAGAACCTGGCCGATGTGGGCGCCTCCTTTGCGCAGCAGCTCAATAGTGTTCTAGATATGCTTGTGGCGATCGCCTCGCTCTCGATGATTGCCGGCGTGATCATCATCGCCAACTCGGTCGCCCTGGCGATGCTGGAGCGGAGGCGAGAAATCGGTATCCTCAAATCGGTCGGCTATACCAGTGGTACCGTCTTGAGAGAGGTGCTGATTGAGAACGGGATCGTAGGTGCTACCGGTGCGTTCATCGCGATGCTGCTGGCCGCTGGCGGGGTCATCCTGCTCGGGCGCCTGTTCTTCAACCTCACCCTGAGCACAGCGCCCTGGATCGTCGTCTGCCTGGTAGTGGGTTCGGCCCTGCTGGCGATGGCAACGGCGGCCCTCGTTGCCTGGGGCGCGGTTCGTGTTCGCCCACTGGAAGTTCTGCGCTATGAGTAGGCAATCAACCAAACGGGAGTGGGTGCATGGGTTAGCCACATCATGACCCGATGAGAGCGGAAGACCCTTACAAGCGTGCCGATGCTGCAACATTCTGCTCCGCTGGTTTCTGTCACATCCATCCAGCTCCCGC
>Ga0209647_1001853_pt1 | contig 17547 bp, 19 predicted proteins | sample GraSoi_2013_60cm_FD_185827 | JGI IMG/M metagenome (GOLD analysis project Ga0209647, IMG submission 185827) | Grasslands soil microbial communities from the Angelo Coastal Reserve, California, USA - Sample 9_17_2013_60cm (SPAdes) (version 2) | ecosystem: Environmental > Terrestrial > Soil >...
GTCAGCTTGTCGCGCGCTGTCTTGACGGCGGCCTCGTCGATCGTTTGCCACAGTGAAGCGGGGAGATCGGCCTGGCTGCGGTGGAGATAGTCCATCGCTCAGTTCCCCTTGAGCGGACCGACGGTGAATCCGCCCTCGGGCGCACTCTCCCGGCTTTCGCGGCGCTGGCCCTTGGTGCGGTCGCCGTCGACCTCGTCGGCCGTCCCCTTCTCGATCTCGAGGATAGGCTGCTCGGTGAACAGGTAAGTCTTGAGGAAACGATTGAAATCGCTGTCGGAGCGGCGGATGTATTCGAGCAGCATCGAGGCGTGCTCCATCTCCTCGCGCATGTTGTGCAGCATCAGGCCTTTGAGCGTCTCGTCCTCGGTGTCGTCGGCGCGCTGGCGATACCAGTCGATGGCGTCGAGCTCCTCCATGAGCGAGACGACGGCGTGATGCAGGGTCAGCACCTTCTTCGACAGGCGCTCACGCGGCGCGTGCAGGTTCTCGCTCGACATTCATCCTCTCTGCTGCTTTAAGGCGACGCTATCGGCGGTAGAACAGGTCATGCCGGCCCGGGTGACGCAGAACGCTTCTTGCGGACGCAAGTTCCGCGTCAGCGCGGCGGCGGCGGCGTCCAGACGCGCACGGCGAGCAACTCGTGGATGGAAATGAGTTCGCGGGCAATGGTGATGATTGCGGCGAGAAATCCCGAGACGAGGCCGGCCAGCACCAACCCGACCACGAGCCCGATGATTGCCCCGAGTATGCTGCGCGCCTCGACGTAACCCTGGCCGATATAGGGCCAGACGTCGCCATACCAGCCTTCGATCATGCCGAAGACGATCAGGAGCAGGGCAATTATCTTGTTGGTGATGTCGAGGGTACCGATGAGCAGCCGGTTCATGGACGATCTCCCGATGCAGGCGCCGGCCCGAGGCGGACGTGCTGCCGGCGCGATCTTCTTGCGTCGCTGCCGCCGCTCGGACGAACCCGCCGTGCCTAGCGCCGGCCGTGCAGCAGATAGGCGATCGCGTAGCCGACCGCGCCGGCGATCAGGAGAGCGGCCAGCGGCCGCTCCTCGACACGGCGTGCCAGCTCGCGCGCGGTGCGCTCGCCCTGGGCATAGGCTTCGCCCGCCACTTTCCGGGCCTCCGCGCGGGCTTTCTGCGCGACGTCCCAGGCGGCTTCGCTGGTCTCCTGCGCCGTCTGTGCGGCGCGCTGCGCCATGTCCTTGGCCTGCTGGCTCGCGGCGTCGATGCGGTCTGACGCCTTATCGGCGAGCTTGCTCGCCTCGTCGGCCATATTGGTCGCCATCTCAGATCCCTCCTGCACGGCTAGCTCGTTCAGAGAGGGAAACAGCCGAGAGCGGCGTTTATCCCGGGTTGACGACGCGAAAGCTCAGGCGGCGGCGATGCCGGCGCCCTCAGCCATGGGCGGTGTCGAGCTCGGCGGAGAGGGGATCCGACGCGGGATGCTCGCGGAACGCGTGGATCTCCTCGGCGACGGGGATCTCGCGATAATTTGCCGCGCCGAGCAGCCCGTCGATCTTGCCGCCGCCTTCGGACAGCGGCAGCAGGATGCTGCGATAGACGATCGGCACGCCCTGGTGGATGCCGACGCCGCCGCTGCTGATCGGCACGCCCTTGGCGACGACGCGGGCGATATAGGACGTCGCCACGTGCAGCAGCGAATCCTTCTGGCAATCGGCGATGGATTGGCGCTCGAAGGTCGGCCAGCTCGGGTCGCGCAGGCTCTCGCCGACGAAGGCGAGGCGCGAGCGCTCGGCCTTGGGATCGAGGTCGATCAGGAGGCAGTGCCGCCAATCCTCGCCGAAAGCGCGCGGGTCGATCTGCGCGCGGCGCGGCAGGCCGTGTCCGTCGGCCAGCGCCCGCCATTGCGCGAGCACGCGCATGACCAGCCGTTGTTCGTGCTGTTGCAGTGCGAAGGAGCTGTCCATTGCCGCGGTCTCGAGCGTTCTGCCGCCGGGATGCTAGCGGCTTGTCGTTAACGAAAACTTATCCACGCGGGCGTTTCGCGCCCGGGCCGGCACCGGCCGCGGCGTGGCCAGATGCCGGCGCGCCGTCTCGATGAAGCGCGACAGCGCCGTCGAGAGGAAGGCGTCGGCGCGCCGGACCAGCACCGTCGGGACGCGCGCCTCCCGTGCCGGCAGCGCGTGCAGCGCCACCCGGCCTTCGGCGGCTGCCTTGGCCACGACGGCGCGCGGCAGCAAGGTGACGCCGATGCCGGCGCCGACGCAGCCGATGATGCCGTCGAGCGTGCCGAATTCGAGCCGGCGCACGCCGACCGCGCCACGCGCCGCCAGCAGCGCCTCGAGGTGGAGGCGGTAGGTGCAGCCGGGGCGGAAGACGACGATCTTGAGCGGCGTTGCCGCGACGATGTCGTCGAGCGAGGTGAGCCAGGGCGCGGTGACCACCACCAGCTCCTCCTCCAGCAGCGGCAGTGCCGCGAACTCGGCGTGGTCGACCGGTCCCGCCACGAAAGCGGCCTCGACCTGCCGTTCGCGCACGGCCTCGAGGAGGGCCGCCGAGGTGCCCGTGACGATCTCGATATCGACCTCCGGGCAAGCCGCGGCATAGGCCGCGAGGACCGGCGGCAGGCGCATCGCCGTGGCCGTCTCGAGCGCACCGATGACGATCTGTCCGCGCGCCACCGCGCTGTCCGCGGCCGCCTGCTTAGCTTCCGCCATGAGCCGGCCGATACGCTCGGCGTAGGGCAGGAGCTGGCGGCCGGCGCTGGTCAGGCTCACGCCACGGCTGTGGCGATGAAACAGCGGCACGCCGAGCTCGGCCTCGAGCAGGCGGACGCGCTGGGTCACGTTGGACTGCACCGTGTTGAGCCGTTGCGCCGCCTTGGTGATGCCGCCCGCCTGCGCCACCGCCGCGAAGACCGCGAGATCGCCGGTGTCCATGGTTCTGCTCCTCCTGCCACCATCACGGAAACAGATGGCTTCTTTCAGGATAAACCATTTTTTGTGAGGTTTCGCGCGGCCTAATCTGGGTCTGGCAACGGCAAAGAGAGAGGAGCGGGCCGCGATGGCAGCGAACGAATTCTTGCGCAGGCTGGGAATCGAGCACCCGGTCATCCAAGGACCGATGGGCGGCGGCCCATCGACGCCCGAGCTCGTCGCGGCGGTCTCGAACGCCGGCGGCCTCGGCTCGCTGGGCGCGGCTTACCTCACGCCCGACCAGATCGCCGACGCCATCGGGCGGATCAATGCGCTCACCGACCGGCCCTTCAACGTGAACCTTTTTGCCGGCGCTTGGCAAAGCGCGAACGCGCTCGATCCCGCGCCGATGCTGGCGCTGCTCGCCGAGGTGCACGCTGCTTTGGGTCTGCCCGCGCCGACGTTGCCGGCAGTGCCGCCCGATCCGTTCGACGCGCAACTCGAAGCGGTGCTCGCCGCGCGCCCGCCGATCTTCAGCTTCACCTTCGGCATACCCGGCAAGGATGCGATGGCGCGCATCAGGGCGAACGGCGCCACCATCCTCGGCACCGCCACCACCGTGCACGAAGGACGCATGCTGGCCGAAGCCGGCGTCGATGCGATCGTCGCGCAAGGCGCCGAGGCCGGCGCGCATCGCGGCACGTTCGCCGCGCCCTTCGAGGCCGCGATGGTTCCGACGCTCGATCTCGTGGCGGGGATCGCCGCGGCCGTGCGTGTGCCGGTGATCGCCACCGGCGGGATCATGGACGGACGCGCGATTGCCGCGGCGCTGGCGCGCGGCGCCGCCGCGGCGCAGCTCGGCACCGCGTTCCTGACATGCCCGGAATCGGGCGCGCCCGCGGCGCACAAGCAGGCGATCCTCGCGGCGCACGAGGACCGTACGGTCATCACGCGCGCCTTCTCCGGCCGGCCGGCGCGCGGCATTCCCAACGCCTTCATGGCCAGGCTCGCCGGGCAGGAGGACATCATCCTACCCTATCCGCTGCAGAACATGCTGACCCGCGCGATGCGGACGGCCGCGGCCAAAGGCGGGGACGCGGGCTTTCTGTCGCTATGGGCTGGGACGGGCGCGCCTCAGGCGCGCGCCATGGCGGCCGGCGCGCTGGTCGCGCGCCTAGCCGAAGAAATGCGTGATGCTCGGTGAGAGGAACGAATCGCGCCACGGCGAGAGCGCGAGCAGCGCGAACAGGATGAGCGCGAGGCCGCCGAAGGTGAAGGCGCGATCGAGGAAGGACGGCGCCTTCTTCGGCCCGCGCGAGGATCGGCGCGGCGATGCGGGCTCGTTCCGCTCGGATCGCGATTGCCGCGCTTGTGCGAGCTCGGCCATCAGCGAGTCGGCGGTCACCGCCGTGGCCGCGAGGCGCGGCTTCGGCGCGCTGTCCTGGACCGGGCGACCGCCGGCGTAGCGGCTCCCCAGCACGTGCTCGATCGTCGCTGCGAGCTCGTCGGCGACCGCCGGCCGAAGCGAGGCGGTGGTCGCTGGCGGCTCGATCGGCATGCCCACGACCGCGGGCGGCTCGGTCCCGAGCTCGTTGGCGGCGTTGCGCTCGTAGGACCAGTAGGACGGGCGGAAATTGGCGGCGGTGGCGGCGCCCTTGTCATAGAAGACGTCGCCTGCCGTGGGCGCGACCGGCGCGGGCGCGGTGGCCTCCGGGGCGGCGCTCGGCAGCGGCGCGCGGCCGGTGAGGCGCTCAGGCGTCCGACGCCGGGAGGGCAGGGCAGGAGGCGGCTCAGCGCCCTTGCCCATGAGATCGGATGCCAGCGTGGCATAGCGGTTCTGAGTGGACATCGACCCCCCAGATAAATCGCGACCATCGATGGTGTGGAGTATAGGGCCTCGACTATTAATTGGCGGTTAGGAACTGGCGGCAATTCACGGCTATCGGTTTGGCCGAAAATCTCCGCGAAATTTTTGCCAAATTGAAGTCGTCGGGGATGCGGGCTTTGATCCGTGGAGAAACACGTTTCGACGCGGAGGAGCGGTGCGGATGTGCCTGCGCCGGCACGTGAGTGCAGCGCAAAACAGCGCTGCGGCACATATTGCTGTGGTAATCCACGCAATATCCGATGCGCGACGGGAGCGAACGTCGCAGTGCACACCCAGATACTGCCGGTTTGCCTTCTGATTGTCTACATTATGGATAGAACATCGGGCTGCGGCGTTAACCGTGTCGAGATGCGTGCACTCTTAGCCATGAAGACCTCTCCCTCGACGGCGCTTGCCGCGCTCGGAGCATTCTTTGTCATCGGCCTGATGTTTGATTTGCGTGCGCTTGCCGATGAGCTCGGCTACCAGCACCGTCTGATGGCGTGCCTGGGAATGTACGAGCTCAAGGCGAACATCAGCGATGAGGATCCGCGCACGATCTGCAATCGGGCGCTCGTCGGGCCGGTGGCGGCGGATTTCGATTAGGGCCGTTCAGGCGCGGTCACTCGACGGAGCGGAAGAGCCATTCCAGACCCTGCAACGTCTGGTCGCCCGGCAAGAACACCAGCGCCAACGAAATGAGGGCGAGCAAGCTCCACAGGATGAGCTCGGCAAGCTCGCGGCTGCTCGGGCTGGCAATGCTGCGGAACGCGTCGAATATGACCCAGTGAGGCTTCACGGCGGGCGCCCGTCCGATTGTTGTGTGGCGCCATCTTCCCCCTTTGCCGCTGTCACCTCAAGCCCCGTTAGATGGCAATCGATATTTCCGGCTCGCCTGATCGGCTCGATTTGGCGCAGATATTTGTTTTAGAATCAGAATCACACGTGTCTTCACTGATATTCGAGACGAGGCGCCGCCGCGCCCCGGAAGCGGCTCGTCCGACTTCACTGCGTGTCGATCTCGAGCTTGGCAGTGTCGCCCGGCCGCATATAGGGCACCGCGACCGGGCGGCTGCCCGTGAGGAAGGAAATGGCGATGATGCCGTCCTCGGAGCGCTCGCCGCGAAGCTCGATGGTGCCCGAGCGCGGCTCCGGGATGGCGATCCGCGTCCGATGGCTCGACAAGGTGAAGAGCCGCTGGTAGTCGCCGGCGATGATCAGGATCGTGTCGCCGCTTTCGGTCTGCGTGTCCCAGTCCCACAGCGTCAACCACAACGGACGGACTTTGCGGGCCTCGATGTCGCTGCGCATCTGGCGTCGCTCCGGCGGCGACAGCCCCATGGAGTCGAGTGCCTGGTTGTAATCCTGAGCGGCAACGCCTGGCAGGTAGACGCGATCGGGCATGACAAACTTGGTGGAGGCGGTCTCCCGCACGGCGGGCGCGCCCGACGCGGCATAGCCGATGCCCCGGTCGACGACAGCGCCGATCCCGCCGCCGGATAGCGCGGCGGCGGCGAGGAGAAATGCAAGCCAGCCCCAACCGAGGGAAAGCTGGCGCGGCTGCGTGATGTGCACGTTCATCTGCGATGCCTTTGAGTAGCGCTTGATCGTGGCCGAAGGCGATTAACGAAGGATTTAGCGCCGCATGAGGATTGGCGTGGTGTTGCTGCGACCCGCTAAGCTGCGGCGTGAGCGATCGCCCGACGCCGCCCGCAAGGCAGCCCATCCTCAACCTCCCGCCGATCACCAAGGCGCTGCTGATCGTCAACGTCGCCGTGCATGTGCTGCGGCTCCTGCTGCCGGCGCATCTCGACGACGCGCTGGTGTCGACCCTGGCGTTCATCCCCGCGCGCTACACCCTGGCCGATGGCTTGGGCTGGCCGGCGCTGGTCGATCCCATCACCTACCAGTTCCTGCACGCCAACTTCATTCATCTCGGCGTGAACATGCTGGCGTTGCTTGCCTTCGGCTCGGGCGTCGAGCGGCGCATCGGCGGCTGGCGCATGCTGGTTTTCTTCCTCGTTTGCGGTGTCGTCAGCGCTCTCGCGCACCTGGCCGCATACCCGTCCACGCCCGAGCCGATCGTCGGCGCATCGGGCGCGATCAGCGGCTTGTTCGGTGGCGTGCTGCGATTTCAGTTCGGCGCCGCTCCTGGGCGCCGGCGCGGGCTGTGGCCGATCATCATTCTATGGATCGCCGTGAATTTCGTCGTCGGGCAAACCGGCATGCCCGGCGCCGACAGCGCGCCCATAGCCTGGGTCGCGCATCTCGGCGGCTTCCTCGCCGGCCTGCTGCTGTTCGATCTCGCCGCGCGCCATGCGACGCGCGATCGCCCATAGAGCACCCGCCCGCGGCGACGCGCGGGTGTCTGCTCAGGGCTTGGATTAGGTGGCGTCCCCTACCGGAGGGGACTGCCGCGGAGCGGGGTTCAACAAGTTCAAGCACTTGCCCGGTCGGTACATTCGGCATTTCACTACCGTTTTACACTACCGTCAACATCGAACAGAGATCAGGCCTAGGTCGGGCGCCCCCGTTCGGGAAATAGGCCAAGCATTCCGATCAAGGACGACCGTCAGGCTCATAACCTGAAGGTCAGAGGTTCAAATCCTCTCCCCGCAACCAACTTTATCGAACGCGCCGCCTCATGGATCGAGGCGGCGTTTTTGTTGCCCGATGCCAGCTGCAGCAGCGCGCCGAGCTCGCCCACGATCTCGATCGCATGGCCCGCGTCCTCCGGCGTCACGCGGATCTCGTCGATGAGACCGCGCAGCGCCTCCGCGGCGGAGGCGCGCGTGTCTTCGGCGGTAAGCGCGTCGTGCAATCCAGCGACCTTCCTGCGATAGATCTCCGAAGCGTTCGGATGGATGCTGACCGGCGGGGGCGTCGGCGAAGACGCTTGCGCCGCGAGCTGTGCGTGGCGCGCCTCGAGCGCGGCGAGTTCGCGCTGAAGGACGCCCGAGAACGCGCCCGCCTTGATTGCCTCGACGACGGCGTGGATCTCGCGGTCGACCTTCTCGAGCTCGCGCCGTCCGGCCTCGGCCTCGGCGCGCCTGCCGGCGGTGAGCCGGTTGACCTCGCGGTGGAACTCGGCCACGAACTCCTTGACCGCCTCCGGCGCCATCAGCTGCTCCTTCAGGCCCTCGAGTACCATGGCTTCGAGTTCGCGCCGCTTGATGGTGCGGCGATTGCCGCAGGTGCCCTTGTCGCGCGCCGTGCTGCAGCCGTAGCTGGTGCCGCCGACGAGCGACATGCCGCCGCCGCACGCGCCGCACCGGATGAGGCCCGACAGAAGATGTGAGGGGCGGCGCGCCGCGACGATTCCGGTGCGTCGGCCGCCCGCGGGATCGCGCTTGCGCTCGAGCTTCAGGTCGAGCGTCTGTTGACGCCGCTTCGCCGCGTCCCAGAGCTCCTGGGCCAGGATGCGCAGCTCCGGTACCTCGACGATGCGCCACTCGCTCTCGGCGTTGCGCCGCGAAACGCGCCGGCCGGTGTCGGGGTCCTTCACATATTCGAGCCGGTTCCAGACGAGGCGGCCGACATAGAGCTCGTTGTTGAGGATGCCGGTGCCGCGCTGGCGGTTGCCGTTGATGGTGGACTGGCCCCAGGCCGTGCCGCGCGGGCCGGCGATGCCGTCGCGATTGAGGCCGACGGCAATGGCGCGTGGCGCGCGTCCCTCGACATACTCGCGGAAGATCCGCCGAACGATCCCGGCCTGGTCGGGATCGATCACGCGGTAGCCGCGGTCGCCTTTGCCCGCCCTGTGCGGATCACCGTCGCGACCATTGCGGCTTTGGTCGATGCGATAGCCGTAACAGATGCCACCGCCCGAGCAGCCCTGGAGCACGCGACCTTCGAGCCCGCCCCAGACCTTCTCGGCGAGCAGGGTCAAGGCGACCGAGTTCATGGCGCCGGCGAAGGCGACATGGAGCGGTGTGATTTCGCCCTCCGCCAGGGTGACGATGGGAATCCCGAGATACCTGAGCCGCTTGTAGAGGCCGGCGGTGTCTTCCTGGTCGCGCGAGAAGCGGTCGAGCGAGACGGCAACGGCGACATCGAAGCCGCCGGCGCGCGCGTACTCGCGGAGCGCCTGATAGGCGGGCCGGAACGCGGAGGCGCCGCTCATGGCGCGATCCTCGTAGGCGCGGACGAAGTTCCACCCCTTGCCCAGGATGAACGCCTTGCACTGCCGGATCTGGTCGTCGATCGAGGCATCGCGCTGATTATCGGAGCTGTATCGGGCGTACACCGCGACACGCATCAGGGCCTCCGCGGATCCAAGTTGCCTTCCTCACCCTGCGCCTCTTGTGCATTTTTGCGCAAGTCCTCGATCAAATCGGCGTACCAGCGAGATGCCGCGATCTGTTGGCCGCGGATGTAATAGCCCTCGGCCGCCGCAAGGCTGTTATCGAGCAAAGCCGGAATGGCCGCGGCGCGCTCGGGCATCTCGATCGCCATGTAACTTGCCGCGCAGTGACGGAAGCGATGCGAGCGCAGCGTGCGCTTGACTTTGCGTTTCGTGATGATGGCGAGACGCCGATTGACACCCCAATAGCTCAGTGGCGCTCCGTACTGGTTGATCCAAAACACATCCGAACTCCGGCCCTGGAGCAGGATCGGACGATAATGCTCCAGATAGCGCTGAATGGAGCGCGTCAGGCTCGACGGCAGCTGCTTCTCGATAGGCTTGTGGGCCTTCGTCTCTTCCGGCTTAAACTTGATCCAGAAGAAACTGGGGAAGGCGAGCAAGTGTTTCCCGATGCGTATCATCGCCAGGTTCCTCAGCCGGAGCTGGCACGCCGTTTGGAAGGCGAGCAGGAGCCCGTCTCGGAAGCGCACGGCGGCAAGGATTGGGTCGGATGCGTATAGAGCTTCCGCGCTCTCCATAAGAGCACGGCTCGCTCTGTAGAGGCGTTTCGGGTGCACGAGATCCGGTTCAATGCGCCGCGCCGGGATGATGACCCGTTTCAGTCTGTTGACGATCTTCCGGATCCAGGCGATGTCCTCTTGCCGGTCGGGAAACATGACGCGAAGGGCATTGCCGATGTTGTCCACGTACGACCATACGGATCGCGTTTCTAGGCCTCGCTCCTTCAATGCATCGATATAGCTCGACAGCAACCGGTGCGCCCGCCGGAACGGATGCTCGTCGGCGTCCAACTGGCCCGTCGCACTAAGATACATCAGCCAGCGCCCGTAGCCGTTCCGACGGCTCTTTGTGGTCGGGAGCCCCCAATCCGCTGCTTCGCCTGCGTCATCCATCAGACCGCCGGCCGACGTGGCCCTGGTCCATGCCTCGTGGTCGACCGCCGGCCACTGCTCGAGCGGCAGAGGGCTCCGCGTGCCCGCTTTTGCGTCGGCGCTCATTCGCCGTCCTTCCTGGGCCGCCTATTTTTGCCGCGCGCCGGCTCGAGCACGTGGTCCTGGAAGTACTCGTTGATGATCGTGCCGACGAAGGCGATGTAGAAGTCCTTTGCCGTCTGCATGCTCTTGTGGCCCAGGAGGAAGCTCACCATGGCGAACGCCTCGGGGTTCTTCCGCAGGATGTTGGCGGCCGCGAAGTGGCGGAAGAGGTGCGGGTTCATCTCGACGCCCACGTGGTCGCGGATAGCCTTCATTATCTGCCAGCGCAGCGTCACCTCGTGCTTGAAGCCGCCGACATCACCCGGGAAGATCTTGGTTGTGGCACTGTTGGACAGCTCGACGAGGTAGCGCTTTATGAAGAGCTCCAGGATCTCCCTGGTGCGGCCCTTGATGATGAACTGCTGGTCCTGCCCGTTCTTCACCTCGAACCCCTCGAGCACGAGGCGGAGTTCCCCGCGGCGGTTCGGCAGCGCGTAGACCAGGTGCTTGTCCATCTCCAGGCGCAGCAGATTGCCGAGTCGGATCGGCGCGACCAGCAGGATCGCGATGGCAAGGGCGGTTTGGACGAGCAGTGCGGCCTTCCTGGGATTTTTCGTGCGACGCGCTTGAGCGAGTAGTCGCTCGGGCAGGGCAAGCAGCTTCTGCTGGATCACCGGATCGAGCAGCGGGCGGAGCCGCTGCATATTCTTGCTAGTCATGCCCACGCGCCGGCAGTTAACCCGCTTGCAGGCCCTGGCAAGGAGTTTGATTGAGTCCGGCGCGAGCCGGGCCCAATGGCGCGCAATGCCAAGCATGGTGGCGGCCGTCTCGGCAAGGCCGGGCGTCGACTTCCCGTCGCGCCTCAAATACCAGGTCAAGGCGGCCTCGAAATGCTTGGGCGCGAGCGCAAGCTCGAGGCTCGCTACATCGCTCGACCGCATTGCGCCGCTGTGGACGAGCGCCGAGAGATAGCGCCACACCTGTTCGGTCTTCGTGAAGAGCGTGCTGGGCTTGAATGGCTTATCGGGCGCGCGGTCGTCGAGCAGGCTGGCCCCGCTCATGAGGCCCCGCCACCGGTCGATCTCTTCGCGCAGGGAAGCCGGGAAGAGCCCTTCCTCGATGCGGACGCGCTTCCTGAACTCCGGCACGGTCAGCCGGGTCGCGGGCCAGCCTTTGACGGTATCGGAAGCCTCATTCCAGCTTCTGCAGCAGGATTGGAAGATGGCGTTCGGCCGTTTCTCGCGCGTCTCTTCGATCAAGTAACGATGGAAGCCAGCCGCCTCACCATCGTCGACCACAGCCGGATCGATTCCCTGCGCGCTGAAGTAGTGGATCATCGACGAAAGTCTCCACTTCAGCCGCTCCTCAAGCGGATCGCGCATTGCGCGCCAGGCGGGCAGGAGATCACGGGGGCAGGGGCGGATCCGAACTGGAATCCCGTAGCTCCTAAAGACGGCGGTGACGTTGGAGAGGATGGTCCCCCAGGTCTTTTTCTCGATCCCGTGGGCCGCCGGAACAAACTTCTGGAGGCGCGAACGGTTCGGGTAGAAGGTGGCAGGATCGCGTTCGGGGGCGAGTCCCAGATGTGTCGCGTAGCTGTTGAGTGCGGAACGGTCCCGCTTTTGCGTCGGATCGAGGTTGGGGTCCGTTTCAACGCGCTGCCGCAGTTCGGAGACGGTTGGCCCTCGTGAGCTTGAGGTCGGCCCGCCGCTTCCGGAGATGGAAGTAGGGAAGTCGGAGGGAAGGTCCTTGTCCATCGCTAGCCTTTCGGGTGCTGGTTATTGGGTCAGAAAGGGATTCGGGAGAACTCTAACTGACAGATCTGGACATTCGGGAAAGAGTACCACAATAATGCTTCGAAATCAGAAGGTTGGCTGATCCCGAGACTGCGGCGTGACCGATCTATGTGTTTGTAATTACTCACCTGCTCTTTCCTCGGATATAACGCGACCGCAGATACGCCATCAGGTCTTCGCGCCTGATGCGGATCTGCCTGCCAATACGCATGGCCTTTAGGCGGCCGGCTTCGATCTCGCCCCGAAGGGTCTTCGGGTGCACCTGGGCAATGCTTGCCGCTTCGGCCAATGTAAGCAGCGCGGTGAGCCTGACGCTGTTAGCCATCGGCCTGCCTGTCGACGTCGATAGGGCCGGCAGTCGAGCCAATCGAGGTGGCTGCAAATTCGCGCGCAGCCTGGCGGGCAAGTAGGCGCACCAAACCCAAGAAGAGGTCCGCTGGTGCATGTACCGAAGTCTGCGGTGATGCGTGGCGGACTCGCTGGGGGGATTGCCGACGCTGACCACCGGCACTGGTGACGGGATTCCGAATGGGCATGTGCGCCAAAGCTCGTTGCCTGCTTTGGGCCCATCAAAAATCGGATGGCTGCACACCAAAAAGAGCCACCCGGATTAATGTGCACTAATCCGCTGGTGGGTCACCCGCGACGAACAGTTTTTTGGCCTTCGCATATCGTTGCTGCAGCGTGCGCCAGTTTGGTCTATTGCCGCCGACACCAAATCTCGCGTAGTCGTCCTGCCGCGCCAGCACCTTGCAGGCTTGCCCGACACTCACGTGACGTTCGTCCCGGATTCTCTCCACGTCAGCGATGAGCTTTGCTTCGGCTGACGGGGTCCATTTACGCGGCGGACCAGGTGAACGTTTAAAGTGTTGAAAGCCCGGCACAAAGTCGTACAGAAGGTTCCACGCGAGCTTTTCCCATTCGCGTTTCTTTGGATCAAGTTCGTAATGTGCGAAGACTAGGTCCACCTTGGTGCGATGTTCGTGAAGCACAGGGTGCCCCCAGTTAGCGGAAGTTTGGAAGCGCAGAACCTTGGGGAGGGGGTCACGCCGACCAAGATCTCCCGTGAATTGAGGGCGGCGGCGTAGTGGCATTGAAGTGCGGCGCGCGGGCTGGGCTGGAAGCTTGTTTGCTGTTCAAGCTATAGCCAGATGCCTGACGGCACCTAGAGCCAATATTCAACCGAACAGCCACATTGGCGCACCTGAGAGCTGCTCGACGGCAAAGAGGGGCGGTTCGCAACGATCGCTAGCGGTCGGTTTTGCGCCGTGGGAGCTCACATCATCTGGTCGAGACTGCGCTCAAGGAGCCGAACGAGCCTCTCAGTTAGTTCGATTGTTCTTTCGGCGCACTTGCGTGTATCAGGAGAAAAGTGATCGCCGTGGCGCGACAGCATGAGGTAGAACCATCTCAGCCGGATACGATGGTTTCTAAGCGCCTTTGACAATTCGTCGCGTCCAAGCGCCATAGGTTCTCCGATCCCGGCTCACGGTCCAAAGCGTCTCGCATTAGGACCATCTGTGATGGCGCTTCGAGGCATTATCAGAATCGCTTCGGCGTTAGCTCTGCCTCCGGGATAGAGATCCGAACCGCCTCCCAGGCAACCGCCCGGCCTGGGAGACCTGCTGCCTGCGTGTAGGTGGATTTGACGAAATAGCCGATCTTAGGCGCAATCCACCAGGTCCGCGTCCCGTCATATTGCGGGCCATGGCTAAATTCGCGCCATTGGACAACGAAGGTCTCGAATGTTCCGGCCGGTACCGTGACTGTTTCTCGGCCCGTCACCCGAAATTCGCTCGTGTAATATACCGGCAGCCAGCTTTCCGCGATTCCCGTGGCCACCCGGCCGGCAGCAGCTATCGTCTCGAAGGTCCTCTGATTTCCAACCTTGAGCGGCCACAGGCTCTCGAGACCCTTGTCGATCCAAGAGCTATTCTCAAGAGCAAAGATGGCAAATCGTCGAAAGGGCCGACCCCGCTGGTCTGTGAAACTGCACCAGAAGCCATCCCCGCTTGTGGCGGTAATCTTGACCCCATTCGAGAATTCAATGACTGTTCCCGGCGCGGGACAGCGGAAGTCCTCTTGGCTATGGGCCGGGGCTATCCATAGCGATGTGGCGCTAAGCAACGCGCCCGCTATCAGACACAGCAGACGGTCCTTCAAGGTTCAGTCTCCTCTAAGGTCCGCATTCGCCAAAGCAAGCCACAACCTACCATGAATATCGGATTTTTCGATATTAGATTTTTCGATTTAGAGGACTTGCCGGTCGGAGCGCCCGGAGGTCCCGTCGGTGTGGGTCAAGCCCCGCGATCACAAGCTCGTTGGAGAGAGCCTCGCGACCGTTCGCAAACGGGCAGGGATCACTCAACAGGAATTGGCCAAGCGCCTTAGGAAGCCCCAATCGTTCGTGTCGTCTTTTGAATCGGGCCAGCGTCGAATCGACCTACTGGAGTTCTTTCTGATCGTCGAGGCTCTTGGAGCCGACCCGCGTAAGACATTCTCTGACATTGCGACGCGGCGGCGTGCGCGCCGTAACTTATAGCCCACTACCAGCGGACAGGCCGCCGCTTATCACCTCGAGCTCGCCACAGCGCGCCGGGCACCCTCACCATGCCGCCGGCGGAACCGCACGGAGCTCGTTTGCGGCACTTTATCCGTCTGGTCCGTGCCTCGCTCAGACCGGCTGTGGTGACGCCACCGCAACACGGCGCCCGACGCTGCGGATCGCGTCGAAAAACAGCCGTGGACTTCCCCACAGCGAGTTGACGAAGATCGCGGTGACGCTCACCGCCATCGCCACCATGGCCCAGACCGGGTGGATGAGGCCAGTGGCGGCGAGCGGAATACCCACGCCGTTGAAGAGGAAGGCGAGCGTGACGTTCTGGACCATCTTGCCGTAGCTCCGGCGGCTGATCTCTCGGGCGATGGGGAGCGCGTCCAACCGGTTCGACAGGATGATGATGTCCGCCGCCTCGATCGCGATGTCGGTGCCGCCGCCCATGGCGATGCCGATATCGGCTTGCATGAGCGCCGGCGCGTCGTTGATTCCGTCGCCGACCATGGCGACACGGCCATCGGCCTGAAGCCTTCGCACGATCGCGGCCTTGTCCTGCGGCAGCACGCCCGCATGCACCGCGTCGATACCGAGATCGCCGGCGACGCGACGCGCGGCGCGCTCGTTATCGCCGGTGACGAGGATGGTCTTGAGACCGGCTTGTCGCAGCGCCGCGACCGCTGAGACGGCATCGGCTCGGAGCGTATCGCCCAAGGCGAGGACGCCCAGCGCCCGCCCCTCGCGCGCGACGGCGATCACGGTGCGCCCCGCCGCCTCGAGAGCGTCGATGCGCTTGCGCAGAGACGCGAGATCGATCTTCCGTTCCGCGAGGAAGCGCGGGCTGCCGACGAGAACCTCGTCGGTGCCGATGCGAGCGACGACGCCCTTGCCGGGGAATGCCTCGAAGGATGCGACCTCCGGGGGCGTCGCGCCGCACTCGAACGCCGCCTTGACCACGGCTTGAGCAAGAGGGTGCTCCGAGGACGCTTCGGCGGCGGCGGCAAGGGCGAGAAGCTCCTGCTCGCTCGCGTCGAGCGCTTCGATCTCACGCACCACCGGGCGGCCTTCGGTGAGCGTGCCCGTCTTGTCGAGCACGATCTGCTTCACGGTGCGGAAGCCCTGGAAAGCCTCGCCGGTCCGCATCAGGATGCCCCGCTCGGCGGCTTGTCCGGCACCGCGCACGATCGAGAGCGGCGCCGAGATGCCGACCGCGCAAGGGTACCCCATCACCAACACGCTGAGCCCCGCGAAGACCGCGCGTTCCACATCGACTTGGCCCGCACCGAGCCAGGAGCCGACGAGCCAGCCAATGACCGCAAGCGCTGCGATGCCGAGAACGGTGGGCGTATAGACGCGCAGCACGCGGTCAACGAGATGGAGGATGCCCGGCTTCAACGCCCGCGCGTCCTCGACGTGACGGATGACCTGATGAAGGAAGCTCCCCTCGCCGATTGCCGTGATCTTCACGAGCAGCGTGCCCGTGCCGTTGATCGAGCCGCCGATGACCGCATCGCCCTCGGCCTTCTCGACCGGAACCGCTTCGCCGGTCACCAACGATTGATCGACGCCGGAGCGGCCGCTCATCACCGTGCCGTCGACCGGCACCCGCTCGCCGGGGCGAATGCGCACGAGATCGCCGAGCTTCACGTCCTCGATCGGCACCTCGATCTCCTGGGTCCCGCGCAGGAGACGCGCGGTCTCGGGCTGCAAGTCGAGGAGACGCTTCACCGCCTGCGAACTCCGCGTCTTGACGATGAGCGAGAGCCACTCCGAGAAGATATGATAGGTACCGACCATCACGGCGACGGCGAAGAACGCCGCCGCCGGATAGCCGGGCCGGTTGAGCACGAGGCCGATGACGCCGCCAGCCATGCCGGCGAACGCGCCGATCTCAAGCAGCACATGCTGATTGAGGATACCGCGGCGGAGCGCCTGGAAGGCCATGTAGAGAATGTGCCGCCCGACGCCGAACACCAAGGCTACCGCCAAGGCGCCGGTAAGCCAGGGCGCGACATCGGTCAAATATCCCTCCAGGTTGAGATAGAGCAGCGTCAGCGCCATGACGGTGAGGCTGCCGGCGGCCCCGATCGCAGCCCATAATCCGGTTGATCGCAGGACCAGATAGACGAAGCCGCCGAGGCTCAGACACACCAGCGCCGGCAGGAAGCCGATCCAGCCCACTTGGGGATCGGCGATGATGGGGATGGACGCGACGCTGAGGACGACGGCGAGGACGAAGCGCCGCGCCTCGCGCACGAGATCGCGCTCTTCCTCCTCGAACGCCCGGAGCTTCCGGGGATCATGGATGGTGTAGCCGATGTCGCGCAGGGTTTGCAGCAAATCGTCCGGACGCGCGACGGCGGGATCGTATTCGACCAGCGCCTGCTCATGCGTCAGGCTTACCGCCACCTTGTCGACGCCGGGCATTCGGCCGAGCGCTTTCTCGATCGTGCCGGTGCAAAGCGAACAATGGAGACCGCCGATACGGGCGCGAATCTTTCTTCGACCGGGCCGGGTCGAGGGCTCCTCGCTCCAGGGTTGGACAGTCGATGCGATGGTCGTCGCGGTCATTAGTCATCTCCAGAGCTTACGGTTTGGCGGAGAGAGCGAGGCTGATGGACCAGACGCCGAGAACGATCAGAAGGACACCGGTCCAAAAAGGGATACGCCGCGACAGCCCTGCCATCCAGTCGAGCGCTCGTTGGGCGGGTTCGAAGAGGACGGCAATGACGAGCGGCAACGAGAGGCCGAAGCCGAAGATGGCAAGCGATACGAAGCCGCTCGCGAGCGTGCCACCTGTCGCGCCTTCGGCTGCCGCGGCACCGAGCAATGCAAGGATCAAAGGCGTCGCACAAGCCGGGATGTTGAGGCCGAACAGCAGCCCCAAGCCGGCAGACCCACGGAGATTGGAGAGGCGAGCCAAGCTCGGTCCGAGAGAGGCCATGACAACCCCCGGCCGCCCAATCACGAGCAACCCAATCAGCACATAGATCGCCCCGAGTGCGATCCAGGCGTCCCGTTGCACCCCCAGAAAGGCCGCACCAAGGATTACGGCGAGCATCCCGAGGAGACCGATGAAGACGGCCCGCGTTGCCGCGAAGAG
>Ga0209647_1001854_pt1 | contig 17524 bp, 13 predicted proteins | sample GraSoi_2013_60cm_FD_185827 | JGI IMG/M metagenome (GOLD analysis project Ga0209647, IMG submission 185827) | Grasslands soil microbial communities from the Angelo Coastal Reserve, California, USA - Sample 9_17_2013_60cm (SPAdes) (version 2) | ecosystem: Environmental > Terrestrial > Soil >...
CGGGCTTGGCGAGGTCGAGCTAAGGGTCGACTAGATCACCCAGATGTCACCGGCCGCCACCGCTGGCGCGCCCTGCAGCGTGGCGACGAGCTGCGCATCGGCCCCGCCGGCACCATCGGCGTCGTAGAAGAGCTGACCGGTGCTGGTGTTGTAGACCAGCCGATCATCCGCGTCGTGCCCACCGGCCGCGCCGGCCGCCGCATAGAAGCGCGCATCCCCCGCGGCGAAGTGGCCGGCCCCACCCATAGCATTGAAGGCGCCGCCATCGAACCGCAGGCTGTCCCAGCTGGTGTCGAAGTTCGCCACCGTATCGGCGTTCTGCGCGCCAAACTCGCGAAACACGTAGCTGTCCTGCCCCGAGCCGCCCGAGAGCGTGTCATTGCCCGTGCCGCCTTCCATCCAGTCGTTGCCCGAGTTGGCGAAGATGGTGTCGTTCCCGGCACCGCCGATGATCGTGTCGTTGCCATTCGTGCCGCTCAGATTGTCGTTGCCAGAGGTCCCGACGATGCTCCCCGGAGGCGGCGTCGGTGTGGGAGTCGGTGATGGCGTGGGCGTCGGGGTGCTGCCGTTTATGACCTCAACATCAGTCGCAGAAACGGTCGGTGCCCCCTGCAGCGTTGCTACAGTGCGCGCTGCAATGGGGCCAGTGCCATCCGGGTCGTACCACAAGTCTCCATTGGATGTGTTGTAGACGAGGCGGTCGGAATCATCGTGTGCCGCCGTGGCATTCGGCGCGGCATAGAAGCGTTCATCACCGCTCGCGTAATTTCCGGACGAGCCGACACTCGGCAGCATGTTTCCATCGAGGCGGATCTTGTCCGTCCCAGGCGTGAAATCCGTTATGAGTGCGCCGCCGCCGGTGTCCCAATCCATTACGAAGTGATCGGACCCGCTGCCGCCTGTTTCGAGAGCGGCGCCAGATCGTCCTTCGTAGAGAACGTCGTCGCCGCTGCCGCCGTCGAGCGTGTTGACTCCAGCGCCACCATCGAGCGTGTCGTTGCCGTCGCCGCCGGAAAGCACGTTGTTCAACGCATTGCCCGTGATGACGTTGTCGATCGCGTTGCCGGTGCCGTTGGCGGCGTTGCCGACGAGGGTGAGGTTGTTGACCCAGTCAGGCAAGGTATAGCTGACGGTGGTGCGCGCTTCGTCGATGCCGCCGTTCTGGTCCTCGACGATCACATCGCCGGGGTTGTCGACGAAGTAGAGATCGTCGCCCGCGCCGCCGACCATGCTGTCGGCGCCTGCGCCACCATCGATGGTGTCGTTGCCGTCGAAGCCGTGGATGGTGTCATTGCCGCTGCCGCCGACGAGGAAATCGTTGCCCGTCGTGCCGTCGATCGTTTGTCCCGATGACGGCGTTGGCGTTGGCGTGGGTGTGGGCGAAGGCGTTGGCGACGGCGTGCCGAAAACGTTGATGTCGCTCGCGACGATGCTTGGGGCGCCTTGTAGTGTAGCGATGAGTTGTGCGCTGCCACCGCCATTGCCGTCCGCATCATAGAAAAGCTGGCCGGTGCTCGTGTTGTAGACGATGCGATCGTCGGCGTCGTGGCCGCCGGTCACGCCGGCGGCGGCGTAGAAGCGCACATCACCGCCAGCGAACCTGCCACTCGCGCCAATGTTGCTGAAGGCGCCCGCATCGAGCTGGATCTGGTCCCAGTTGGTATCGAAGGAAGCGACGACGTCGGCATTCGCCGCGCCGAACTCGCGGAACACGATGCTGTCTTGGCCGCCACTGCCCGAGACGCTGTCGTTGCCGGCGCCGCCTTCGATCCAATCGTTGCCGCCATCGCCGAAGATGGTGTCGTTGCCGGACCCGCCGACGAGCGAGTCATCGCCGTTGTTGCCGGCGAGGAAGTCGTTGCCGCCAAGACCGAAGATGGTGTCGTTGCCCGCCGTGCCGCTGATGTTGTCGTTGCCCTCGGTGCCGACGATGCTTCCCGGAGGGGTCGGCGTCGGCGTCGGAGTGGGCGTGGGAGTTGGTGTGGGCGTCGGGGTCGTGCCGTTGATCACCGAGATATCGCTTGCCCCTAGCGAAGGCGCTCCCGTTAGCGTCGCGAGGAGCTGCGCCGCGCCAGAGCCATTCCCGTCGGCGTCGTACCAGAGGTTGCCGCTCGACATGTCGTAGACGATGCGATCGTCGGCATCGTGGCCTCCGCTCGCGCCGGGCGCGGCGTAGAAGCGCGCATCGCCGGCCGTCCAGTGGCCCGAAGCGCCAAGCGCCGGCATCACGCCGGCGTCGAGCTGGAGGCTGTCGACGCCGGAATCGAAGAAGTTCACCACGTCCGCGTTCGCCACGCCCGGCGCCGCGCTGAACGCGACAGTGTTGATCCCCTGATTCGCGTAGATCGTGTCGTTCCCTGCGCCGCCATCGACCAGGTTGTTGCCACCCTGACCGTTGATGAGATCGTTGCCGTCGCCGCCGAGCAGGGTGTCGTTGCCGCCGCTGCCGAAAAGCGTGTCGTTGCCGCCGAGGCCGGAGAGGACGAAGCCGCCACCGGCCGAGAAGCCCTGGATGTAGTTATCGAGCTCGTTGCCAGTGCCGGTCCGCGTCGCTGCGTCGGCCGGGCTGAGAATGAGATCCTCGAAGCCAGGCGCCAACGTCCATGAGAACGCGGTACCGATCGTGTCGTGGCCGCCAGCGTCGGTCAGCGTGTCGCCGGGCTTGACGCCGCCGTAATAGTCGTCGCCGAGGCCGCCGTCGAGCGTGTCTGTGCCGCCGGAGCCTGCCTGGAGAATGTCGTTGCCGTCGCCGCCGACCAGCGAATCGTTGCCGTTGCCGCCGATTACCTGGTCGTTGCCGGCGCCGCCGATGAGCGTGTCGTTGCCGCCATTTCCAAGCAGGGAGTTGTCTGCGGCATCGCCGGTCATGCGGTCGGCGAACTGCGTGCCCACGATAGTCTGGATATTCGCGATCGTGGCGCTGTCGCCCGGGAACGAGCTGCCTCCCGACAGCGTGCCCGCGGCGAGATCGACGACGATGCCGCTGGTCGTGTCGGTGGTGCCGAAGCTGATGCTGTTCGTGCCCGCGCCGCCATCGATCACGTCGTGACCGTAGCTGCTGCCGTCGATAAGAAGATAGAAGTTGTCGTTGCCGCTTCCACCGAGCATCGTGTCGTCGCCGATGCCGGAGAAAAGCAGGTCGTTGCCGTCCCCGCCCTCGAGGACATCGTTCCCGTTGCTGGTGTGCAGCGTATCGTCGCCGGCGCCGCCCAGCAGCGAATCGTTGCCGGCTCCGCCCCAGAGGTAGTCATTTCCGGTCCCGCCAATCAACGTGTCGTTGCCGTCCGCACCGCCGAGCGTGTCGCCCAGGTTGTTGCCGACAATGACGTTGTCGATCGCGTTGCCAATGCCTGTGGTTGCGTTGCCGATCAGCGTGAGGTTGTTGACCCAATCGGTCAGCTGATAGCCAATGGTGCTGCGCACTTCGTCGATGCCCTCGTTCTGCTGCTCGATCACCACGTCGCCTGTATTGTCGACGAAGTACAGGTCGTCGCCAGGCCCGCCAACCATGCTGTCCGCGCCTTGCCCGCCGTCGATGGTGTCGTTGCCGCCGAAGCCGTTGATGGTGTCGTTGCCCGGCCCACCGACGAGCGAGTCGTTGCCGTCGGTGCCGTTGATCAACGTGCCTGAGGGCGTCGGTGTTGGCGTCGGCGTGGGCGTGCCGAAGACGTTGATGTCGCCCGCCACCACGGTCGGTGCGCCCTGGAACGTGGCAATCAGCTGCGCGGCACCGGGACCATTGCCGTCGGCGTCGTAGAAGAGCTGCCCGGTGCTCGAGTTGTAGATGATGCGATCGTCGGCATCGTGGCCACCGGTCGCGCCCGGTGCCGAATAGAACCGCACGTCCCCCGCCGCGAAGCGCCCGCTGGCGCCAATGTCGGCGAAGGCCGCCACGTCGAGCTGGATCTTGTCCCAGTTCGTGTCGAAGGAGCCCACCGTGTCGGCGTTGCCCGCGCCGAACTCGCGGAACACGAGGTTGTCCTGACCGCCGCCGCCCGAGATGCTGTCGTTGCCGGCGCCGCCTTCGATCCAGTCGTTGCCGCCATCGCCGAAGATCGTGTCGTTGCCCGCGCCGCCGACGATCGAGTCATCACCGCTGTTGCCGGCGAGGAAGTCGTTGCCGCCAAGACCATTGATGGTGTCGTTGTCGGTCGTGCCGCTGATCGAATCGTTGCCTTCGGTGCCGTTAAAAGTTGCCATGTCAGATCACCCAGATGTCATTGGCCGCTACTGCTGGAGCGCCCTGCACCGTGGCGACGAGCTGCGCATCGCCCGCACCGGAGCCGTCGGCGTCGTAGTAGAGCTGGCCAGTTGAAGTGTTGTAGACGAAGCGGTCGTCGGCATCGTGGCCGCCGGCGGCGCCGGGCGCCGCGTAGAACCGCGCATCGTCGGCGGCGAAATGGCCGGCACCGCCGGCGGCGGTGAAAGCACTGCCGTCGAAGCGCAAGCTGTCCCAGTTGGTGTCGAAGTTCGCCACAGTGTCCGCGTTCTGCGCGCCGAACTCGCGGAACACGTAGCTATCCTGCCCCGAGCCGCCCGAGAGCATGTCGTTGCCGCCGCGTCCCTCGATCCAGTCGTTGCCGGAATTGCCGAAGATCGTGTCATTGCCCGCGCCGCCGATCAGCGTGTCGTTGCCGTTGGTGCCGTCGATTGACTGACCGGACGTCGGCGTCGGTGTGGGAGTCGGCGTTGGGGTCGGTGTAGGAGTCGGCGTCGGCGTCGGAGTGGGCGTTGGAGACGGGGTCGGCGAAGGAGTGGGCGAGGGGGTGCCCGCGGTACCGAAGACGTTGATGTCACTTGCGGCGATGCCCGGCGCGCCCTGGAACGTGGCGATGAGCTGCCCGTCTGCACCCCCGGCGCCATCGGCGTCGTAGAAGAGCTGCCCAGTGCTCGTGTTGTAGACGATGCGATCGTCTGCATCGTGTCCACCGGTGGCACCGGCTGCGGCGTAGAAGCGCACATCGCCGCCCGCGAATCTGCCGGTGGCACCGATGTTGGCAAAGCCACCCGCGTCGAGCTGGATGCTGTCCCAGTTGCTGTCGAAGTTGAGCACCGTGTCGGCGTTCTGCATGCCGTACTCGGCGAAGGCGTAGCTGTCCATGCCCGAGCCGCCCGAGACGGAGTCGTTGCCGGCGCCGCCCTGGATCCAATCGTCGCCGCTGTTGGCGAAGATCGTGTCGTTGCCACCGAGGCCGAAGATGGTGTCGTTGCCAGTGGTGCCGCTCAAGTTGTCATTGCCCGCGGTGCCGACGATGCTGCCGGCAGGCGGCGGCGTGGGCGTGGGTGTCGGAGTCGGCGTTGGGGTCGGCGTCGTGCCGTTGACGACTGAAATGTCTGTCGCCACAACGTTGGCGCCCGAACCGCTGGCGAAGCTGGCAAGCAGGATCGCCTGCTGCGGGCCGTTGCCGTCGGGATCGTAGAACAGCCCGCCGTTCGTATCGAAGATGATGCGATCGTCGGCATCATGGCCTCCTGTGGCACCGGGCGCCGCATAGAAGCGAGGATCGTCCGGGGCGAAGTTGCCGGACGCTCCGAGCATAGTCATGACGCGCGCGTCGAGTTGGATCTTGTCGACGCCGGACGCAAAATCGGTGATGAAGTCAGGGGCAGCGAGATTTTGCGGACGGTCAAACAGGAACGTGTCTGCGCCGGCGCCGCCAGTGAGCGTCGAATTTATGCCCGATAAGACATCGTTGCCGTTGCCGCCGTCGACGAGGTTCAGCTCCCCGCCGACCAGAGTGTCGTTGCCATCGCCGCCCAATAGCGTGCTCTTGCCTGCGCCCAGGATCAGGTCATTGCCGCCGAGCCCGGAGAGGCTGGAATTGAAGGCATGCGTTCCGTCAATGATGTTGTCGAGCTCGTTGCCGGTCCCGCTACCGCCCTGGTCGTCGACGCGGACGGTTAGATTCTCGAATCCCGACCCTAGCGTCCACGGCGTGTTTTGGGTGATAACCGTATCGATGCCGCCGGCATCGATGAGGAGATCATTCGGGTTGTCGACGTAATAGGTGTCGTTGCCCAAGCCGCCGTCCATCGTGTCGATGTCGATGTCGTTATACCCGGTGCTGTTCTGATTGGTCGGCCGGTTCAGCCCGTCGAGCGTATCGTTGCCGGCACCGCCAACCATGGAATCGGCGCCAGTGCCGCCGATCAAGCTGTCGTCGCCGAAGTCGCCCACCAACGTATCGTTGCCGCCCGCGCCGATTAGGGTGTCGTTGCCGCCGGAGCCGTCGAGGAAATTCGCGCCGTCGTCGCCGCTGATGCGGTCGTTGTCCCAGCTGCCCTGCACCTTCTCGATGCTATGCAGCGTGCCGTTCAGCGTGCCGGCAGGGTCGCTGATGCTGTAGGTGCCCGCGGCAAGGTCGACCACAACCGCGTAGGTGCTGCTGACACCTTCGGTGCTGAATCCGACGAAGTCGATGCCATCGCCGCCATCGACAGAATCGTTGCCCTGGCTCTGCCTCGCGAAATCCATCTGTCCGCTATTCAGGGCGAATAGGTCGTCGCCCGCGCCGCCAAGGAGGGTGTCGTCGCCCAGCCCGCCGAGGATGATGTCGTTGCCGCCGTCCCCCATGATCAAGTCATTTCCGGCGTCGCCATAGAGAAGGTCGCCGCCTTCGCCGCCACTGACGGTATCGTTTCCATCGCCGGCACGGACCGTATCGATGCCGTCGCCGCCGGATATGGAATCGTCGCCCGCGCCGCCCTCGATGGTGTCATTGCCGCCGAAGCCATTGATCGTGTCGTTGCCGGCAGTACCAACCAGCGAATCGTTGCCCTCGGTACCATTGATAACCGTCCCTGAGGGAGTCGGTGTCGGTGTCGGCTTGGGCGTGCCGAAGACGTTGATGTCGCCCGCCGTGATGGCCGGGGCGCCCTGGAAGGTGGCGATGAGCTGCGCGGCGCCCGGGCCGTTGCCGTCGGCGTCGTACCAAAGCTGGCCGCTGCTGGTGTCATAGATGATGCGATCGTCGGCATCGTGGCCGCCGGTTGCGCCTGGTGCGGAATAGAAGCGCACGTCGCCGGCGCTGAAACGGCCGCTCGCGCCGATGTTGGCGAAGGCAGCGCCGTCGAGCTGGATCTTGTCCCAGTCGCTGGCGAAGTTAAGCACCGTGTCGGCGTTCGCCGCGCCGTACTCGCGGAACACGATACTGTCCTGGCCCGCGCCGCCCGAGACGGTATCGTTGCCCGCGCCGCTTTCGATCCAGTCGTTGCCCTCGTTGCCGTAGAGCGTGTCGTTGCCTGCGCCACCGAAGATCGTGTCGTTGCCGCCAGCCCCCTGAATCTCGTTGTTGCCGCCGTTGCCGGTGATGACGTTGTCGCCCGCGTTGCCGGTCGCGTCGATGTAATAAAAGCCCCGCATCGTAAGATTCTCGAAATCGGCGCCGAGCGTCCACGTGATATCGGTGAGCACCGTGTCGACGCCGCCGGTATCGTTGAGCACGTCGCCGGGGCCGTCCTTGCGGCCCAAGATGTACGTGTCGTTGCCGAGGCCGCCGTTCATCGTGTCGTCGCCGCCGAAGCCCTGAAGCAGATCGTTGCCGGGCGTGCCGTTGAGAACGTTGGGCGCGTCGTCGCCCGCGCCGGCCGCCGAGTTGTCGCCGAAAAGGAGCTCGCTGCCGTTGGCGAACGTCACATTACTCGTTGCGAGCTGCGGCGAGAGGACGCCCGACAAGAGGATGATCTTGCCGTTCGCCGTGATGCGCGTGTCGGTTCCGGCATCAGGCCCGATAGTTTCGACGTTCAGGTCGGCGGCCGAGATGCTCGCCTGATCGAAGTTCAGAACGTCGGAGGTGGGATGGAACTGGATGATCTGCCCATTGGACAGCGCACTAAAGTTGTAAATAGCCATGGCGTCGTGAGATTGAAAGGTGGTTAAAGGGGCGAGCTATTGCCGGCGAGGAAGTCATCGCCGCCAAGACCGTTGATCGTGTCGTTGTCGGCGGTGCCGATGATGGTGTCGTTGCCTTCGCTGCCGTTGAGAGTGGCCATTCAAATCACCTCAATATGGAATACGTTGGTAAGGGCACCAGCCGGTCGGGCCCTTGGAATAGGATCAGTGCCAGTTGTGCCGTTCAGCGCATTGGGGCCGTCGTTGCCCGCGGCGGCCGGGGGCTTATCGCCGAAAACAGGGCTCTGGTATTCGCGAAGCTCACGTTGGAAGGCGAGCTGCTCAGCAGCACGCGTTTGCCCGCGTGAGTTGCGTTGAGCACGCTGACGCGGCTGTTGCTCTCTCTATAGCGACCGGCAAGCTCGCGGCCTGATCGAAATTGCGAGCGTCAGCGTTGGGATCGAACGCGAGCGCCTGTCCATTGGGCAGCGCGCTGAAGGTGTGAACGGCCATCGTCAGTTCCAAGAAAGGTGAGGGCCGAGTATCGGGAGGCTCCTGACAAGCGTCGATAGCCCGCCAATCCTGTCGCGCTCGAGTGACATGGCCCGACCGGCAGCGCCGCCGACATGGCAGCGGAATATGGCTTCTGAAAAAGTGCCGCTATGCCAAAGCTGCTCGCAGGCCTGCGGCCGTACCTCGGCTTTGCCGCGCTATTCAGCCTGGCGCTGAACCTGCTGCTGCTCGCGCCGTCGCTCTACATGCTGCAGGTGTTCGACCGCGTGCTGACCAGCCGCAGCGGCGAGACCCTGGCGGTGCTATCGCTAGCGGTGCTGATCGCGCTGCTGACGATGGCGGCGCTCGACGTGATGCGCGCCTACCTGCTGGCGGCCGTCGGTGCCGCGCTCGATCGGATGCTCGGGCCGAAGGTGCTCGAGGGTTTGCTGGGCGAGGCGGCGCGGCTGGGCGGTCGCGACCATGCCCACGCGCTGCGCGATGTGCACTGCCTGCGCAGCTTCTTCAGCGGCGCCGGGATCCTCGCGCTGTTCGACGCGCCCTGGCTGCCGATATTTCTGCTGATCATCACGCTATTCCATCCGCTGATGGGCGCGCTGGCGCTCGCCGGTGCGCTCACCATGCTGACGCTTGCCTTCTTCAACGAGCGCCTGACGCATGCGCCGCTCGAGCGCGCGCAGGTGGAAGGCCGCAAAGCCGCGCGCTTCATCGATCTCAGCCTGCGCAATGCCGAGGTGGTGAATGCGCTCGGCATGCTGCCGGCAGTGACGCGACGCTGGACCGAGTTGAACGAGCGCGCGCTCGGCGAGCAGGCGGGCGCTACGCATGCCGGGGCGGCGCTCTCGGGCATGACCAAGTTCTGCCGCCAGGCCATCCAGTCCGCGATGCTGGCGCTCGGCGCCTACATCGTCCTCGACCAGCAGGTCACCGCCGGCGTGATGATCGCCGCCACCATCCTGCTTGGCCGGGCACTCGCGCCGGTCGAGCAGCTCGTAGGCGGCTGGAAGGCGCTCGTCGAGGCACGCGCGGCTTGGCGCCGGCTCGATACGCTGTTCAATTTGCCGACAACAGAAGCGCGTACGGCGCTGCCGGCACCGGAAGGACGGCTCGCCGCCGAAGCCGTGGTGTTCGGCGTGCGCGGCGCCACCAAGCCGATCATTCGCGGCGCGTCGCTCTCGATCAACGCTGGTGAGGCACTCGGCATCGTCGGGCCGAGCGCGTCGGGCAAGTCGACGCTGGCGAGATTGCTGGTCGGCATCCTGCGGCCGAGCTCGGGGAGCGTGCGCCTCGATGGCGCCGATATTTCCACCTGGCCGCGCGAAAGCCTCGGCCGCTACATGGGCTACCTGCCCCAGGACGTCGAGCTCTTCCCGGGAACGGTGACGCAGAACATCGCGCGGCTCGAGGCGCCCGACGCCGCCGGGGTGATCCGCGCCGCGCAACGCGCGCACGTGCACGACATGATCCTGCGGCTGCCCCAGGGCTACGACACCGAGCTGGGCGATGCGGCGGGCGCGCTCTCCCCGGGCCAGCGCCAGCGCATTGCGCTGGCGCGCGCGCTCTATGGCGAGCCGCGCCTCGTGGTGCTGGATGAGCCCAACGCCAATCTCGACGCGGAGGGCGAACAAGCGCTGGCGGCGACGCTGCGCGGACTCAAGGAGGAGGGCGTGACGCTGGTGGTCATCGCCCATCGGCCGTCGCTGCTCGACAGCGTCGACAAAGTGCTGGTGCTGCGCGACGGCGCGGTCGAGGCCTTTGGTGCACGCTCGGAGGTCCTGCAGCGGGTCGTGAGGCGCGCGGCATGAGCGAGCTCAAGCGCCTGGTCGGCGCGGGTCTGTTCATTCTCCTGGCCGGCATCATCGCGCTGGGCGGCTGGACCGCGCTCGCGCCGCTGACCGGCGCGATCGTTGCCCCGGCCTTCGTCAAGGTCGATCTCAACCGCAAGGTGGTGCAGCACCAGGAAGGCGGCATCGTGCGTGAGATCCGCGCGCGCGACGGCGACCGCGTGAAGCAGGGCCAAGCCTTGATCGTGATCGAGGACGTAAGAGTCGACGCCTCGCTCGATCTTCTGAGCATCCAGCTCATCGCCGAGCGCGCCAGGGCGGCGCGGCTCGCCGCCGAAGCGGCCTATGGGCAGAAGGTGCCATTCCCCGCCGACGTGCTCGGCCGCGAGCGCGAGCCGCGGGTGGCGGAAGTCCTCGAGCGCGAGCGTGCGCTGTTCCGCTCGCGCCGCGAAGCGGTCGAGAGCCAGATCACCTCGCTGCGCGCGCAGATCCGCGAAGGCGGCGCCGAAGTCGAGGCCGTCGGCGCCCAGATCGCCGCCGAAGAGCGCGCCATCGCGCTGCAGAAGGAGGAGCTCCAGGCGAACGAAGACCTCCTGAAGCAGAACTACGTACAGAAGATCCGCGTGCTGACGCTGCAGCGCGCGGTTGCGGAATACGAGGCGCGTCACGGCGAGCACCGCGCCGAGCTTTCGCGCTCGCGGCAGAAAGCTTCCGAGCTCGAGCTGCGCATCGTCACGGCACAGAACACCTACCGGCAGAGCGCCGTCGACGAGCTGAAGGACACCACGGCGCGCATTTTCGATGTCGAGGAGCGCCTGCGGCCTTCGCGCGATGCCGCCAAGCGCCAGCAGGTGCTGGCGCCGATCGACGGCGAGGTGGTGGGCCAGAAGGTGTTCACCGCCGGAGCGGTGGTCGGCCCGCGCGACGTGCTGATGGAGATCGTGCCCAGGGACAACACGCTGATCATCGAAGCGCGCATCCGCCCCGAGGACATCAACCATGTGCTCAAAGGGTCCGCAGCCGATATCCGGCTCACCGCGTACAAGCAGCGCACCACGCCGCTCGTGCAGGGCGTGGTGAACTACGTCTCCGGCGATCGCCTGATCGATCCGCAGAACAACTCGGCGTACTACGTCGCGCACATCGCGGTCGCGCCCGGCGGCCTGGGCGAGCTCAAGATGCAGGCCGGCATGCCGGCGGAAGTATTCATCCGCACCGATTCGCGCAGCGCGCTCGACTACCTGCTCGCCCCGGTGACGGCGTACCTGCGCCGGGCGATGCGCGAGCCGGTGTGATGCGGCTGCTTTTCGTCCACCAGAACTTCCCGGGCCAGTATCGCCACATCGCCGGGCACTACGCGGCGCAGGGCCACGAGGTGGTCGCGATCGGCGAGAAAAAGAACCTGGCGCACACCTTCCGGGTTCCAGGCGTGCGCCTGTGCGCATACGAGGTACCCGAGCTGAAGGCGGCCGGGATGGATGCCAACCTGGCGCGCGCGATTCATCGCGGGCGCTGCGTGGCGGCCGCGGCGACCGGCCTCAAGCGCGAGGGATTGGTCCCCGATGTGATCTTCACGCACATCGGCTGGGGCGAGGCGCTTTTCCTCAAAGACATCTTTCCCCAAGCGCGCGTGCTGCTCTATTGCGAGTTCTTCTATCGCGCGCGCGGCGGCGACCTGGGCTTCGATCCCGAGTTCCCGGTGACGCCGGAAAAGATCCTGCGAGTGCGCACCATGAACGCGCCGCTCCTCATGGCGCTCGACGCCTGCGACCTCGGTCTTGCACCGACGCGCTGGCAGCATCACCAGTTCCCGTCGGTCTACAAGCCACGCATCGCCGTGATCCACGACGGCATCGACACCGACGTGGCGAGTCCCGGGGCGCCGAACGGCGAGGAGCTCATCACCTACGTGGCGCGCAATCTCGAGCCCTATCGCGGCTTCCATGTCTTCATGCGCGCGATTCCCGAGATCCAGCGCCGGCGGCCCAAGGCGCGCATCGTCATCGTCGGCGGCGACGAGGTCAGCTACTCGCCGCGGCTTCCGCCCGGCCAGACCTACCGCCAGCACATGCTGAAGCAGCTCGACGGCAAGATCGATCTTTCCCGCGTCGACTTCCTCGGCCGCATCCCGTACAAGGACTACCTCGGGCTGCTGCGCCGCTCGGCGGTGCACCTGTACCTCACTTACCCGTTCGTGCTCTCCTGGTCGCTGCTCGAGTCGATGTCGGCCGGCTGCCTCGTCGTCGGCTCGCGCACGCCGCCGGTCGAGGAGGCGATCCGCGACGGCGACAACGGGCTGCTGGTCGATTTCTTTTCGCCGGAGGCGATCGCCGAAAAAGTCGATTACGCGCTCGGCCACCAGGCGGAGCTGCGGCCCTTGCGCGAGCGCGCGCGCGACACGGTAGTGCAACGCTACGACCTGAAGCGCGTCTGCCTGCCCGCGCAGCTGCGCCTCGTCGAGGCGCTACAGGGTCAGCGTGCCGACGCTCGTGCCGCCGCAGACGTACAGCACCTGCCCGGTGACAAAGCCGGCGTCGCGGTCGGCGAAAAACATGACTGCCCGGGCAACGTCGTCGGGCTGACCTAGCCGCTTCACCGGGATTCCCTGGATCACGTGGTCGACCTGGGGGCTGCCCTCGGGAACGATGCTGTGGAAGTTCGCCGTCTGGATCGGCCCGGGCGCGACCACGTTCACCGTGATGCCGTGCGGCGCCAGCTCGAGCGCCCAGGTGCGCGCCATGCCGAGCATCCCCGCCTTGGTCGCCGAATAGGCGGTGCGCGTCGGCAGGCCGAGCACCGCGCGCGACGACACCAGCACCACGCGCCCGAGGCCGGCGCTTTTCATCGTCGGCAGCGCCGCCTGCACCAGCACGATCGCCGCGGACAGGTGCAGGTTCACCAGCGCATTCAGGTCCTGCAGCTTGAGATCCGGCAGCGGGGCAGGGCGGATCACTCCCGCGTTATGAATCACCGTGGTGACCGCGTGATCGCGCGTGATCTCCGCCGCCGCGCGCCGCGTCGCTTCGGCGTCCAGAAGGTCGACGTGCATGTGCCGCAGCTTTGGATGCGCGAGCCCCGACGGTTGCACGTCCAGCGAGACGACCTCCTGGCCGGCGTCGAGCAGCCGCCTGGCGATCGCCCGGCCGATGCCGACACTGCCGCCGGTGACGATCGCGGCGCTCACAGGAAAAGCTGGATCGACGGCAGCATCGCGTCGCAGTTGAGGATATCGACCCGCTTCAGGCGAATGCGCAGCCGGTCCTGCGACCACACCAGCGTGTGCCAGGCGGTGGCGGCGTAGCGCTGCGAATCGTCGACGCGCGTTTCCGTATAGATGAATGGCGTACGGGTCAGATATTCCCCATGGTCGGCATCGGCCCGCTCGATGTCCGGCTCCTGCAGCACATGCAGGCAGCGGCTCGCCGGGCGCTGCGAGTAGGCGAGGGGACTCTTGAGGCGCTCGATGCGCAGCTTGAGGAGCAGCTTGTCCTCATAGGCGAGCGAGTTGTGCAGCAGGGGATCGGTCTGCCCTGGCGCCGCCGGCACCCAGTAGTGGGCGTCGTCGGTGAAGAGCTCGTACCACTCATCGAATCTCCTTTCATCGATGAGGCGCGCCTCATGTTTCACGAACCGCACGATATCGGCGATCGTCGGCCGCGCGCTCATTGCATGAACTCGCGCCAGGCGCGGAACTGGTTGCGCATCGAGATATCGCTGGTGCCGTTCGCCGTCACCTCGCGGGCGTCCACCTCCGCCGCATCGAAGTTACGCTGCAAGTTCACCCACTCGTTGCCGTGCGCGGCAAGGCCTTCTTGGATCGCGCGGTAGCAGTGCAGGTCGTCATGGCCGACAACCGACATGGGCGAATTGATCAGCCGGTTGTAGGCGACCGTACGCTCGAGCAGCGCGTCCGGCGCGCCTTTCAGGCGGAACGTCCACGACTCCAGCAGCGTCTTGTCCGCAGCCAACGGCCGCGCCACGCGGATCGACTGGATCGCGCCCTTGATGGTGAGGCTCGGGTAATAGACGGTGTTATGCCGCACCGTCCCCAGAATCTGCTTCGCCCGCTCATCGCCGTACGCGCGCTTCATCGCCGCTTCGTACTCGGGCACGCTCGAGTAGGACGAGTGGATCGAAAAGTTGACGCCGGAGAAGCTGTGGCCATGCGCATACACGCGCACGCCCATGTCGTCGAAGAACTTGTAGTCGCTCGCGAACGGCGCGATCTGCTCGATCGACATGGGTTTCGCCCGGTCCGCAGGCTGACCCTCCCAGAGTTTTTTCGCGGTGCCGGCCGACGAGGCGTGCGCGATCATCGGGTGCATCGTGTCGTTCAGGTTCTCGACGAACATCTTCCAGTTGCAGTTGTGCAGGAAGCGCAGGCAGCCGCCGGTGAGCTCGAGCTCGCCCGCGGGCGAGCGGTCGGCGAGATTGTCGATCGAGGAGAGCGAGTCGCCGAAGTACTCGCGAAAGCCGACGCCGTCCTCCGCCAGCCGCACAAACACGAAACCCCGGTAGGTCTCCACGTGCTTGACCGCCGTCAGGCCCAGGTTCGCCTTTTCCAGCCGGGTGCCGCCATAACCGTCCTTCAGCGGGATATTGATCAGCGAGCCGTCCGTCCGATACGTCCAGGCGTGGTACGGGCAACGGAAGGTCTTGCCGGCATTGCCGGCGAGGTCGCCGACGACCTTGGTGCCCTTGTGCGCGCAGCGGTTCATCAGCACGCGGATCGTGCCGTCGGTGTGGCGCACCATGATCACCGGCTTCGCGGCGATATCGAGCGTGATGAAATCGCCGGCGTCCGGGATCTGGCTCGCGTGGCCGGCGTAGACCCAGGTGCGCGACCAGAGCCGCTCCATCTCGAGCTGGAAGACTTCCGGGTCGGTATAGACGTCGCGGTGGACGCGATCGGCCTCGATCAGGCGCTCAAGCTGCCCGGCATCATCGCGGTACTTGCCCATGCCCCATTGTAGAATCACCTAAATGATTGTTTTCGACCTGCTTTGTACCGGCGGCCACCGCTTCGAGGGCTGGTTCGCCTCCGCCACCGAGTATGCCTCGCAGAAGGAGCGGCGGCTGCTGTCCTGCCCGACCTGCGGCTCAGATCACGTCGAGCGGGTGCCCTCAGCCACGCGCGCCAACCTGGGCGCCGAGCCGCCGAAGGCTCCAAAGGCGCCGGCACAGTCCGCCAAGACGCCCGAAATGGAAGGCAAGGACCCCTTTGCGATCGCGCAGATGCTCTATTCGCGCATGCTCGACGAGCTGCTGACCAAGAGCGAGGACGTGGGGAAAGACTTTCCGGCCGAAGCCCGCAAGATCTTCTACCGCGAGTCCCCCGAGCGCGCGATCCGCGGCCAGGCCACCCAGGAAGAGCATGACGAGCTGATCGACGAAGGCATCCCGGTGGCTCGCTTTCCCGTGCCACCTAAAGAAGGCCTGAACTAGTCCCAGCGCTTGATATAGGTCCGCACCAGCGGACCCGCGCCGCCCGCCGTTGCCATCTTCTCGCAGGGAACGTCCGGGTCCGCCGGGTAGCTCATCGTCATCGTCTTGTACTCGCACACCCGAATCGGCACCGAGCACGGCTGGCGCCAATTGCTATAGGGCAGCCCGTGCGTCACCGAGAAGCCGACATGCCCGCACTTGGTGTCGTACCAGGCCGGCCCCGTGATGTTCCAGCGCTGATCGTCGCTCGGCCCGCCACCTCGCTGCGCCAGCGCCGAGCCGGCAGTTACGGCCAGACAGCACACCAATATGTATTTGGCATCCATAACCCGCAAACATTAGAACAGCCGCTCTTAGTCCGGTTCCTGGCAAAAGGAGTCGATAGGGCTGACCTGGACCAAGCGCGTTGGCCGCCTTAACCGCATTCGCCACCGCCACCAAATCGACCCTCATATAATCCACTCATGCGCAAGGACAATCGCGTCCGCGACAAAGACACAGGTCAATTCGTCAGTTCCGCCAGCGGGCGCTCTCACGGGCACCGGGAAGTGGTTCGCACGGCAAAAGGCGAAACGCTTCATGTATATCGGGATAGGCACAGCGGTAGATACACGACACAGAAATCTGCCGAGCGTATCGGTGCCACTACGAAACGTGCCGCCGATTCGCTGAGACGCCTGGCCAAGCGCTAGCGATTCGTCACTACCGCATTCAGCTTCGCGACGTCCTGGAAGCTCATCACGCCGCACTGCAATTCGGAGGAATGCAGGGGATTCGCGATCTCGCGTCGATTCAATCAGCCATAGGCCGGCCGTACACCGGCTACTACCCAAGAATCCATCAAAAGGCGGCTGCACTCACTGAATCGCTTGTTCGCAACCACGGCTTTATAGACGGCAATAAGCGCACCGCGTATCTCATCGTGGACCTACTGCTAGCCCGGAGTGGCTATCTCCTGACGGGTCTTGCGCGGTCCCACGAAGAAGAGCTCGAGGATTTCATCGTCGACATTGCAAATAACGCAGTGCCTGCTGAGCAAATCTCGGAATGGTTTCGGTTGCACGTTAGACGCGCCTAACAGCGCACCTGAAGTTCAGACCCTCAGCGCGGCAAGGCTAACGACTGCCACGCTCTTTGGGAAAAACCGCTGCGAATTGCCGGGAGCTCGTCGATGATCACATCGACCGCCCGTAGGAGGATGTCCTCAGGCGGCATGGCGTCGCCCTGGAGATAGGTCCTAAGCTCGGAATAAGGCACCTTGATCTGTTGGCAGAGCGCGCTAGCACCGCCAATCCGCTCGGCCGCTCGAAGAAAGATGCGTTGCACGATAGCGTGCTGTTCCCCGAGGGAAACTGTTGTGGGATTGAGCTTCGTGTTCTCCGTAACCACATCCGCAAGTTTGAGAAAAAGCCCCTGCGGGATTGCGACCAAGCCAGCGCCATAGGCCACCAAGTGAGCTTTCTTGGTGTCGACTATGCGGCTGAGATTGTCGAGGCCTCCCACCAGGCGCGCGGCTTCGTACAGGGTTTCCCTTGCCGTGCTTTGATCAACTGGCACAGTCACATGTTGCCCGGTTTGCTCGTCCTTGGATACCGCACAATCAGTATTATGTAAAATACTGGCTACGCTGGTTCTTGGGGCGCTCCTATGGTGTCTAGGAGGACGCCTTCTCCATCTCTACCAACATCTCTGCAGAAAACAGCCGCGGATTGAGCGGGTGCCTCGTGAGGAGGCGGTTCTCCCCCATGTTGCGCGCGTAGGTGAGCCACGCACGGGCTTTGGCGCGCGAGGCGGGAGCGCCGGTGCGGTATTTGGGCGGCAGGCCAAAAGCGGAGAAGGCGCGGTCGTAGGCGATTTTCTGAAGCGCCTCGGCCAGGCGCTCGAGGTCCTCGCGGTTTTCGACTGCGGTCGGTGATTTGAGGAGGCGTTCCCAGCCCGCGGCTTCGGTGGC
>Ga0209647_1001858_pt1 | contig 17508 bp, 14 predicted proteins | sample GraSoi_2013_60cm_FD_185827 | JGI IMG/M metagenome (GOLD analysis project Ga0209647, IMG submission 185827) | Grasslands soil microbial communities from the Angelo Coastal Reserve, California, USA - Sample 9_17_2013_60cm (SPAdes) (version 2) | ecosystem: Environmental > Terrestrial > Soil >...
GGAGCAAGCGAAAACAGATGCCAATGCGACGATTTTGCATCGCTGAAAGCTGTCGCTGAATCGTCATAATCGCCTTCGTAAAAGCAGATCACAACGTGGGACTATCCCTAGAAACGAAAGGTTATCATGACCGAGCGGCGTTGCATTTATATCGGATTACTCGGCCTGGTCGTTGCTTTAATCGGCATGGCGATTCCATGGTATGGCCGAGCCGCAGCAGACGTCTTAGGCGGACCACTTCCTGCTCCAACTCTATCTTCTGACATCGTCCAGCTCACCCCAGTAGAGAAGCTCGGAAAATTAATGCTTTATGACAGTACGCTATCTAATCCACCAGGGTACTCCTGCGCTACCTGCCACGTCCCAGAGACAGGCTTTACTGGCCCGAACTCGGAAATTAATGCATTTTCAGGCCCGCAGCCAGGAGTAGTCCCGGGCCGGTTCAGCAATCGTAAGCCGCAGAGTTATCTTTATGCCGCATTCAGTCCCGTCGGTCCCTATTATGATTCCGGTCTCAAGACGTGGCTCGGAGGCGGTTTCTGGAATGGTCGGGTCCCCGACCTGGCTACACAAGCGTTGCAACCACCTCTGAATCCAAACGAGATGGCCAACATCCCTGAAGGACCATATCCGCCCGCAAATGGTGGCTATTCACCGCTCCTGGTCCAGAAGCTAGCGAACCGTCCGTATACTCCATTATTCAAACAGGTATACGGGCAAGATGCTTTCCAGGTGTTCAGCCCGAAACAGATCTACGAACTGTTTGGCGAAGCCATAGCAGCTTACGAATCCTCGGGAGAACTATGCGCATTTAGCTCAAAATATGATGCCTCCAAATACGGGACGCCGCCGAAGAATCTGTATACTCTCATGGCCTCTGAGGAGCGCGGAAGGCGATTATTTTTCGGTCAAGCCCAATGTTCGGCCTGCCATTCCTCTGCAGCCGTACCCGCAATACAGGCGACCACTGGCGGGAAAGACACATTCACGATGTACTGTTACGCGAAAATAGGGATTCCAAAAAATATTGCTAATCCTTACTACCAGCAGACCGATAAAGACGCCGATCCTCACGGGTATAACCCGCTGGGGACCAATTACCTCGATTACGGTTTGGGCGCCAACCCAAATCCCGCCCCGGATGGGACGAGATTCTACGAGAAGGTGCCGGGTGACATCCCTCAATTCCGGGGTCTCTTCAAGACACCGAGCCTGCGAAGCGTAGACAAGCGACCATCGCCAGACTTTGTGAAGGCCTACATGCACAACGGTGTATCCAAGAGCCTTAAAGACGTCGTCCATTTCTATAACAAGCGGAACATCGCAGCGGACGCCAGTGGTAAGGAGATAGCCTTCGATCTTGGCAAGGGTCCCCCATCTGGTTACACTCCTCTATTCCCGCCACCAGAGGTCCTTGACAATGTCCAGAACGTCACCGGGGTGTCGCCTTCCCAGGCAACTCCCGCGACGGAGTCGAACGGCCAGATCGGCAACCTTCAGCTGTCCAAACAGCAGGAAGAGGATCTAGTAAACTTCTTGAAGATCCTCACGGACGGCTATACTAGGCCAAATCCGGTATCGCCGTGAAGGTCAGGGGTTAGCAGTTTGCCCGTTGTTTCCTCCTCATGATCGAGCTTTCAAGATATGCGTTCGAAACGCTGCGTGAGGACGAGGAGTTCGTACTTTGCCGGGGCCGGAGGGATCAGGGCGAACCAGCCACTATTCTTTCGATCGCTCCCGTCTCAGAGCACCCCGTTCCGGCAATCTTAGAGCGACTTGAGCACCAATACGCGCTTCGGGATGAGCTTGATTCAGACTGGGCGGCTCGACCTCTCACCCTGGTTCGTCGTGAAGGCCGGCCACTACTTATACTCCAGGACCCTGGCGGCGAGCCACTCGATCGGCTCCTGGGCCAACCGATGGAATTAACTCGCTTCCTTCGCTTGGCATGCGGGCTGGCAGTTGCACTGGGCAAGCTCCACCAGCAAGGTCTTATCCATAAGGATATTAAGCCGGCCAACATCCTGGTGGACTCCGCGAGGGGCGCAGTCTGGTTGACTGGTTTCGGGATTGCTTCACGTCTTCCGCGCGAACGCCAGTCGGCAGAACCACCTGAGACGATTGCCGGCACACTTGCCTACATGGCGCCTGAACAGACGGGGCGTATGAATCGATCCATCGATTCTCGGAGTGATCTTTACTCCCTGGGAATGACCTTCTACGAGATGCTCACGGGGGTGCTACCCTTTACCGCTTCGGATCCGATGGAGTGGGTACACTCCCACATCGCCCGGCAACCCGTCGCGCCTGACCAGTATGCGAAGGAAATTCGTGGACCGCTCTCAGCGATCGTGATGAAGCTGCTGGCAAAGACCGCAGAGGAGCGGTACCAGACCGCTGCTGGGGTCGAGGCTGATCTTAGAAAGTGTCTGTCAGCATGGGAGTCGTTCGGACGGATTGATCCGTTCCCGCTCGGCGCTCAAGATGTATCGGGCCGGCTGCTGATCTCGGAGCGGCTTTACGGCCGGGAGCGCGAAATTGACGCGTTGCTCGCTTCGTTCGACCGTGTGGTGAAGATTGGTACGTCGGAGGTGGTGCTCGTGTCCGGCTATTCCGGTATTGGTAAGTCTTCGGTGGTCCATGAGCTGCACAAGGTACTCGTCCCGCCGCGTGGTCTCTTCGCTTCGGGCAAGTTCGACCAGTACAAGCGGGATATCCCCTATGCCACGCTGGCCCAAACCTTCCGTAGCTTGGTGCGCCCACTTTTGGGGCGGAGCGACGCGGAGCTTGGCCGGTGGCGCGATGCACTAAGCAAGGCTCTGGGCCCGCATGGTCAGCTGGTCACCAACCTCGTGCCCGAGCTAGAGCTGGTGATCGGAAGACAGCCGCCGGTTCCGGAGCTGCCGCCGCACGAGGCGCAGAATCGCTTCCAGACGGTATTCCGGCGCTTCCTCAGCGTATTCGCCCGAAAGGAGCACCCGCTTGCCCTTTTCCTCGACGATTTGCAATGGCTGGATACAGCGACGATCGAGCTCCTCGAACACCTGGTCACGCACTCTGAGGTGTGGTACCTGCTTCTAATTGGCGCCTATCGAGATAATGAGGTCGGCGCCGCGCATCCGCTTCGACGGATATTCGAGGCGATGCGCAACGCCGGCGCGCGGGTGCGTGAGATCGTCCTGGAGCCGCTCCGGATCGACGATATTAGCCGGCTCGTCGCGGATGCGCTGCAGTGCGAGCTGGAATCCGCGCGATCCTTAGCGGAATTAGTGCAAGCGAAGACCGGAGGCAATCCATTCTTCGCCATCCAGTTTTTCATGGCGCTGGCGGAAGAAGAGCTGCTCTCGTTCAACCCGGTCGCGCTAGCTTGGGAATGGGACATCAACCGTATCCGCGCCAAGAGCTACACCGACAACGTGGTGGATCTGGTGGTTGGGAAGCTGAAGCGATTCGCCGTCATCACCCAGGAAGCCCTAAAACAGTTCGCTTGCCTGGGCAACGTTGCCGACGTTGCCACTCTAATCCAGGTTCACGGGCAAACCGAGGAGGCGTTGGACACGGCACTCTGGGAAGCCGTCCTCGCTGGGCTCGTCGTTCGAGCGGATAACGCCTACAAGTTCTTGCATGACCGGATCCAGCAGGCGGCCTATACCCTGATCCCAGAAGAGCAACGGGGCGAAGTTCATTTGTGCATCGGCCGCGTCCTCCTGGCAAGCATGACGGCGGGCCAGCTCTCCGAGCATTTGTTCGAGGTGGCGAACCAGTTCAGCCGGGGCGCCGTCCGTCTGGTGGACCAGGACGAGAAAGCGCGGGTGGCTGCGATCAACCTGTGGGCCGGGCGAAAGGCCAAGGCGTCGGCGGCCTATGCGTCGGCCTGCGTGTATCTCGCGGCCGGGACGGCCCTGCTCCGAGAAGGAGACTGGAGCAGCCAGTACGACTTAATGTTCGCGCTGCGGCTCGAACGCGCGGAGTGCGAGTTTCTCAGCGCTAACTTCGAAATAGCCGAGCAGTTGATTGCGGAGTTGATCCAGCGCGAGGCATCGAAAGTTGACCAGGCGGCCGTCTACCACCTGAACGTGCTGCTCCATACTGTGAAGTCAGAAAACGCGCAAGCCGTCGATAGCGCGCTCACCTGCCTGCGCCTGTTGGGTATTGACATCCCGGCACGCCCGACCGCGGAACAGGTCCAGGCCGAATACGAGACGGTCTGGCGGAATCTCGATAGGCGCTCGATCGAGGACTTGATCGATTTGCCGCTGATGACCGACCCGGAGCTACAGGCCGCCATGCAGGTGTTCTCGACCCTGCTAGGCCCGGCCTACTTTACCGATATGCAGTTATTTTCCGTGCTCGTGTGCCGCATGGTGAACATCAGCATCCTGCACGGGACGAGCGGCGCGTCCGCTCACGGCTGTGCCTATTTGGGCGGCATCCTCGGCCTGGTCTTTAACCGTTACAGCGAAGGCTATCGTTTCGCTAAACTCGCCTGCGAGCTGGTCGAGAAACACGGCTTCATCGCCTACCAAGCGAAGGCCTACCATGCGATGGCACTAGTTAGCCTCTGGACACAGCCAATCACGACTGCGATCGATTTCAATCGCGCGGCCTTTCGCACCGCAATCGAGACGGGGGACCTGACCTCCGCTTGTTACAGCATTACCCGATCTGTCACCATCCTTCTGCTGCGGAACGATCCGCTCGACGCGGTGCGGCGCGAGTCGGAGGTAGCACTGGACTTCGTCCGCAAAGCGAAATTCCGTGACTATACGGATGCCATCGTGAGCCAGCAACGCTTCATAGCGACCATGCAGGGACGGACCGCGACCTTCTCCACCTTCAGTGATGCGCACTTCGACGAGGCCGCGTTCGAGGCCCAACTGACGGCGGATCGGTCGGCCCTAATAGTCCTCTTTTATTGGATCATGAAACTGAAGGCGCGGTTCTTGTCAGGCAACTACGCCGAGGCAGTTGCCGCAGCCGGTAAGGCCGAGCCGTTGCTTTGGGCCGCCGCCGCTCATATTCAGGTAGTCGACTACTTTTACTACACCGCGCTGGCGGTAGCGGCGCTCTACGAGAACGCTGGTGCTGACGAGCAGAACAGGTGGCGCGAACTCTTGCAGGCGCACCGAGAACAACTCCGTAAGTGGGTCGATAACCACCCACCGACGTTTGCCGACAAACACGCATTGGTGTCGGCTGAGCTTGCCCGCATCGAAGGCCGGGACCTTGATGCCATGCGGTTGTACGAGGAGGCGATCCGGGCGGCGCGCGAGAATGGGTTTGTCCAGAACGAGGGCGTCGCCAACGAGCTGGCTGGCCAGTTCTACCTAAAGGTTGGCATCGAAAAAGTGGCGCATTCCTACCTCCGTGACGCGCGTTACTGTTATCGGCGTTGGGGCGCACTGGGCAAGGTGCAGCAGCTCGAAGAGCGCAACCCTGCGATCGAAGAGCAGGCCGCCGTGCGCCCTAACACCACCATCGGCACGCCGGTTGAGCAGCTGGACTTGGGGACGGTAATGAAGGCGTCGCAAGCGGTTGCTGGGGAGATTGTGCTGGAGAAATTGATCAAAACGCTCATGACGATCGCCGTTGAACACGCCGGCGCCGAGCTTGGTCTTCTGATCCTGTCGCATGGCCAAGAACTTCGAATTGCTGCGGAAGCCAAGACCGGCCGCGATGGGGTTGAGGTCCAACTGCGAAATGGGTTGGTGACACCCTCCGACTTACCGGACTCGCTCCTTCACCACGTGATTCGAGCTCAGGAGAGCGTGATTCTGGATGACGCCACGAGCCAGAACCTGTTTTCGCACGACGAATATGTTCGTCAGCGGCGTCCCAGGTCGGTTCTCTGTCTGCCACTGGTGAAGCAGGTCAATTTAGTGGGCATCCTCTACCTGGAGAACAACTTGGCGCCCCGCGTGTTCACGGCCAAGCAACTGGACATGCTGGACATGCTGGCCTCGCAGGCTGCGATCTCTTTAGATCATGCGCGGCTCTATGCCGACCTCAATCGACTGAATGCGGAGCTTAGACGTAGCGAGGCCTACTTGGCCGAAGGGGAGAAAATAAGCCACACTGCCAGCTGGGCTTGGAACGTTACCAAGGGAGAAGTCTACTGGTCGCAGGAACATTTTCGCATCTTTGGTTTCGACCCGGAGAAGGCGGTGCCGTCTTATCGGATGTTTCTCCAAAGAATCCATCCAGAGGATAGACCTCGGGCGGAGCAAACAATTGATAGGGCGGTTCGCGAAAGAAGTGATTTTGTGCAGGAGTACCGGCTCGTTCTGCCCGATGGATCGATCAAATATGTCCACACTGTGGGCCACCCGGTCGTTAACGAATCGGGTGGTTTCGAGTTTATTGGGACAGCCATGGACATCACCGATTTGAAGCGCGCGGAAGAAATGCGCGCGGCCATGGCACGGGAACGGGAACTGTTTGCGCATCAGCGCGCCGCCGACTTGGCAAAAGCAAACGAGGCTTTTCGGGGATGCCTGGATGCGCTTGCCTCGGTACCCGAACTGGACGATTTCCTTGGCCAAGTGATGGCTGCGATCACCCGGCAGTTGGGTGCGGTTTCTTCTACGTTACGGGTGCGTAATTTCAAGCAAAATACACTGCCACTGGAGCTCGTCTTCCAAGATGGCCGGGTCATGACTCCGGATGAAGCGAAATATCCCGAACACTGGCAGTCTGTGTCGCTCCAAGAACAACGTTTCCCCTTTTTTTTGGACCAGCCGTCCGCCATCATTCGTATTCTTGATCCGCATTCGCCAATGCCTGACGATTACCGCTCTTATCTGCGTGAACTCGGTGTAAAGACGGTGTTGATCATTCCGTTGACTTCACGTGGCCAGGCCAATGGCCGGCTGACCTTTCGTTTTACCGAGGAGCCTGATTTTCACCCGGAGGAATTGGAAATCGCGCGAGCCTTAGCCACCCAAGCCAGCTTAGCCATTCATCTGACTCGATTGGCCAAAGCCGCCAGGCAATCAGCCGTCCTCGAAGAGCGAAATCAGCTGGCCGCCGAGATTCATGATGCGCTGGCTCAAAGTTTTACCGGCATCTCGATGCAACTGGGTGTCGCCGTCGAGCAACTCGCTGCCAAGGAAGGCGATCCTCTCAGCCAAATTCAGCTGGCAAATGAAATCGCAAAGTTTGGCTTAGCGGAAGCGCGCAGATCCATTCTCAGCCTAAGCTCCAATGCTATTGAGGAATCTGGATTGACTACGAAGTTGCAACGTTTGGTTGAGCACTCGAACATAGCGGGCCGCTTGCGCTGTGATTTGCGGTCCGACAACTTACCGGAAGAAAGTTTGCCTCCCAGGATACAACATGAGCTGCTGCGCTTTGCTCAGGAGGCGATCAGTAACGCCGTTCGCCACGCCAAACCTACGGTGGTAAGCGTCACCCTTCGCTGGCAACCGCCTAATCTCATTCTTAAAGTAAAAGATAATGGATCTGGAATCTCCAGTGCCAGCCTGGAGAAGAGTGAAGGCTTCGGATTGAGTAACATGCGCACCAGAGCCTCGCAAATTGACGGAAAATTAGATATCCAAACTGCTGCTGGTCGTGGAACTAGCATCGTCCTGACTGTGCCGATCCCCTAGGGATTCTGCAATCCGTCGGCCTGATTGTAGTGGTCCATTACATCCCAAAGCGCCTCTTGCGAGCCGGGGCTGGCATTTTCTCGCAGCCAAGGGAGATCAAGGGGCTGCCGCTATCCCGCTTTTCCTCGGACGAACAGCGCACTCGAGAAGTCTGATCGCCAGCCGAATACTCCTTCCTTCGAAAGGGCGATCCGACGGTACTCCACTGGCAGCGCCAAAAGTCTGCTCACCTGATCAATAGCGAACAATCGCCAGGGAGGAGATGCTCTTCTCATGGCGAATAGCGGGCAATCACTTCAGGCAGGAAGCCCATCAGCATGCGTTAGCAGCTCGGCTGCGGGGTTCCGGAGCAAAGTGCAATCCGCCGCCGTGGTCAATAAAGACTCGGCGGTCTCGGACGCGCGGCCCTACCAAATCCCGAGCCACTCCATGCACCACGAAATCCGGACGTACGCTGAACTCCAACAGCACATGCGGGACGCCCTACGCGAGCAACATCCGGAGTGGGTCGAGCCGGACGGCGACAGTCCTACTTGTCGTTCCTACGAGAGGCGATTCGCCGAACTGCTTGCCCTATTTGCTAAGAGCGGAACACAGCCCCTGAAATCGAATTCCATCTGGGTGAACCTTCCTCGCCGTCGGTACGGTGAGCAACAGGAGGTCGAGTTGTTCAAGCGCCTCGGGCATTCTAGGCAGAAATCCACCGTTTTCCCAACGCTGCACTGGCGCTACTCCGGTCTCCCCGTGCGGACGTTCATTATAAGTCTCCAGGATAAATTTACGAAAAAGAACATCGAACTCAGCCAACGTGAGTCGCCTTTTGCCTCCTGAACATTTGAAGCCCGGGAGCGTGGATAGAAACATCTGATCGATCGATGAAAAGAAGCGCTCAACGCGGCCTCGGCCACGCGGAACGCCTGGCGTCGAGAAAACAAGCCGCACTTTGAGGTCCGCTGAGACTTGTTCCAGATGCCGGGAAGTAAAGTCGCTGCCGTTATCCGTGTAGAGAATTTCCGGAATCCGCAAACCTTCCATCGGGCATCCTCTTTGCGCCAAATTGCCTGCCGCAGAGCAAGGGCGGTGTTTAGTGTAGATGGGGCTTCGAACGAAAGAAAGTATCCGGCAACCGCACGGCTGTAATCGTCTAGAATTATGGTAAGCCACGGTTTCCCGGTTCTCTTTGGATCCAGCTCCGATTGAACCAACTCGATATCGAGCGGTGAGTGATCGGCTTGCCAGATCGCGTTTGGAGCGCCAGCCTCACGGCGGTAAACCAGCTCGAAAGAGTCGCTGTAGGCCTTCGCACCTCGATGAGCCAGAGTCACGAGATCGGCTGGCAAGTTGCTGATGACGTCATACACCAAATCATAGCTGGGCGGTTCTTCTCCCAAACTTTCCGCCAATAGCTGAGCCCGATTGCAGAGAACACTAATTGGAAGAGGTGGTTTCTGAAGAGCTAATCCTTCGATTGCTTCTTGCAGCGCAGCCGAGAGCTTGCGTCTGCGGCCGCGGTCCGTCCGTGGCTTACGCGCAAGCGCGGCCAGGCCGGACGTCCGGTAGCGCTCTAGCCAATACTGCAGCATTCGGTAAGAGAGCCTTGTTTCGCGAGCAATCGCGGCGAGCGGTCTGCCGTCTTCGATGTGAGCGCGCAAAAGTTCAAAACGCTCAAGCGCTCGTTGGCGAGACGTCTCAGAGAACGAAGCCAGTTCAGCCACTTCCAATCCTTAGCGCGATTCTTTGGGCGATATTTTGCGCCCTCTGGTCACGCCTTACTGCCGCTCAATTGCGAATGCCCCGAGCTTGAGCATTTGAATCCGCACGTCTGCGAAGCCTCCGACCACGAATTTACCGGACAAGAAAAAGCGCAATCGATAAGGGAGTCAGTGTATCGCCTAGTTCATCCGAGCGTTAGCCAGAGCGAATTTCTTGAACTGTTCGACGACTGCCGACGCCGGCTTTTTGAGCGAGGCCAGGGCGATTTCAGAGATCGGGATTTTATCGAGGATCTTGCACCCGACTACTGTCGCTCTACTGATCTTCACCGCAGACACAGGCAACAGCGAGATCCCGATCCCGGAGGCGATCAGGGAAATCAGCGTCGGCATTTCCCCAGCGACCTGCGATACCGCTGGGATTACATTGGCGCGATTGAGAATTCCTAACACCAAGTCGTGAAATCCAGGGGCGTGAGCGCGTTCGTAGAACACGTATGTCTCCTTTGCTGCTTCGCGCAGGCCTACAGCGGATTTTCGTGCCAGAGGGTGGGATGAGGGTACGACCATAACAAACGGCTCTTGATGAATTGGTATGACTTCCACGGTGGGACCGCCAACGAACGGCATACGCAAAAAGCCAAGGTCGAGCGAGCCTTCCTCCAGCATCCGGCCTTGATCGGCCGTAAGAACATTGCGCAGTGAAAATTCCACCAGCGGATTCAACGCACGGTATTCCCGTATCAACCTAGGCACCATGTGCATTCCGGCGGTGGAGACGAATCCGAGCCGCACAACGCCTAGCTTTCCCTTCGCGGCCAGCCGTGCGCTTTGCACCGCCTGTTCTAAATGCCCAAGCCCGCCAGTGGCTTCTCTTTGAAATGCAGTGCCAGCCGCAGTCAGAACAGTCTTTCGCCGATCCCTCTCAAAGAGCTTCACCCCAATCTCGTTTTCGAGCGCTTGAATCTGCAGGCTCAAAGCGGGCTGACTGCAATGAACGAGTTTCGCCGCGCGACTGAAATTCAGCGTCTTCGCCAGCGAAAGAAATGAACGCATGTGCCGGAGTTCCACGATGAGCAGCCTATTTGATTTGCTTATAAGACGCTACGCAAAATTCAATTTCAGAAGGTTCCGGCCATGAGGTTTAATAAATGGAAGGCGAAGTCGGAAGCTCGGAGTGGAGGGAGCGGAAATCCGTAAATACGACATCCCGTACGAACATCCGCTCGGTTTTTTCTAAACAATGGACCGTCCGATTTGACGAAACCAACCAAAAGAGAGGCACCATGAGCACGTTTACTACTAAGGATGGAACGCAAATCAATTTCAATGACTGGGGAACAGGACAGCCCATCGTCTTCAGCCACGGCTGGCCGCTGAGCGCGGACGCTTTTGAAATGTGCGTGGAAGACGGAGAAAGCAATGGTCAATAAACCCCCGCAACACGCAGCGAACTCCTGGACAACAAGGCGGGACGAAAAGCGTCGCCGCATCGAGAGTGTTCGGTCCTGGATGCAAGGTCCGATTCTCTCGCAGGAGAAGATCGTCGATGCGCTCGAATTGCTCGTGAAGAGCGGAGATCGTGTCGTCCTGGAAGGAGACAATCAAAAGCAGGCGGACTTCCTTTCCCGCTCGCTGGTAAAGGTCGATCCGAAGAAGTTGCAAGATCTGCACCTTATCATTTCGAGCATCAGTCGACCTGAGCATCTGACGCTGTTTGAATTGGGGATTGCGAAGAAGGTGGATTTCGCTTTCGCTGGTCCCCAAAGCCTGCGCGTCTCGCAACTTTTGGAGGATGGCAAGCTCGAGATTGGCGCCATCCACACCTATGTCGAACTCTATGCGCGGTTGCTGGTGGACCTGTTCCCCAATGTAGTTCTTGTATGTGCGAACCAGGCGGATGCCGAGGGCAATCTCTACACCGGACCAAACACTGAAGACACGCCGGTTATTGTTGAGGCTGCCGCCTTTCACGATGGAATCGTCATCGTGCAGGTGAACCAGATCGTCGACAAATTACCACGGGTGGATATCCCTGCCTGCTGGGTAGATGTGGTGGTCGAGGCTGACAGACCGTTCGCAGTAGAACCGCTATTCACACGTGACCCCCGCCAGATCAATGAACTGCAGATTCTCATCGGCATGATGGTGATCCGAGGGATATACGAGCGGCATCAGGTTCACTCGTTGAACCATGGAATTGGATTCGACACCGCTGCCATCGAGCTCCTTCTGCCGACCTATGGTGAGTCACTTGGACTGCGCGGAAAAATCTGCGAACACTGGGCACTGAACCCTCATCCGACGATGATTCCCGCGATCGAAAGCGGTTGGGTCAAAAGCATTCACTGCTTCGGCAGCGAAGTGGGAATGGATAGGTACGTTGCGGCACGCCCGGACATCTTTTTTATCGGACGGGATGGCAGCCTACGTTCAAACCGGGTGCTGTGTCAGCTTGCCGGACAGTATGCGGTCGATGCATTTATTGGTTCGACACTGCAGATGGACGCCGATGCTAACTCGTCGACCGTGACCACTGGGCGACTTGCCGGGTTTGGCGGTGCCCCCAATATGGGACACGACCCACATGGCCGACGGCATAGCACGAAAGCGTGGCTCGATCTGATTACCGAGGACAAACCGATCATTCGTGGTCGAAAGCTTGTCGTGCAGACCGTAGAGACCTTTCAGAGCGGTGGCGTTCCGGCATTCGTTGAGACTTTGGATGCGGTCCATGTTGGCAAGCAGGCAGGGATGCCGATAGCTCCCATCATGATCTATGGCGACGACGTAAGCCATGTCGTAACCGAGGAAGGCATCGCGTATCTCTACAAGGCTGAAGGGCAGGAGGAGCGCCGCCGCGCACTCGCCGCCGTGGCAGGAGTTAGTCCGGTCGGTCAGAAGGCGGTCGCTTCTGAGAGTGCAGCCCTGAGAAAGAAGGGGGTGGTTGCATACCCGGAAGATATCGGTGTTCACCGCCTGGAGGCGAAGCGCTCTCTGCTCGCGGCGCGAAGCATCGAAGATTTAGTAGCGTGGTCAGGGGGACTTTACAGCCCGCCTGCGCGTTTTAGGAGCTGGTGACGGCGCGCTGAAATAGCAAATAGCAGATAGCAGATAGCAAATGATTAAGACAGTCGGCTCTGGATTTTTAGTTCCTGAAGAGGCGCAGCATTGGCCCCGCGCTCGCCGGTTCAGTTCTGCGATTTCTACCCGGTTCCATCGTCGGTCGCGGCGGACGATTTCTGATCGGTCGAGGGTGGCCACCTATCTCGCGAGTCTGGCCGTCCGAGCTCTCATTGAGGAAGCCGAACTGACCCCGAAACCGGCCCTGGTGGATGAACGGGGTCCCGGTGCGCATACCGACCTTTCGCTGACCTTGATGAAGTCCTCAGCGCACTGTCTTCGGCCCGGTTTTGAACTCATGCCTCTGGCCTCATTTCGGCAGATTCCCGGCCGGACATTGCGAGAGGACCTGGGTACGATCGGCCGCCGGGCGGAACGTTCGATGTTGTTAACGACAGGTGGAGTTAATACGCATCGCGGGGCGATTTGGACGTTGAGTTTGCGATCGACTGTCATAGAAGAGTCCGGACTAATCGGGGCGCTTCAAATGTTGGTCGAGCGCTCGAACGTGGCAGGTCGGTTGCGTTGTAATTTTCGCTCCAACTGTATCCCTGAGGAAACCTTGCCACCCCGAGTACAGCATGAGCTGTTACGCATTGCACAAGAAGCGATCAGCAACGCGATTCGTCACGGTGAACCGACCGTCGTCATCGTGACTCTTCGTTGGGAGGCGCCTCATCTGATTTTGCAAATAAAAGACAATGGGTCTGGGATTCCCAAGACTCGTCGACAGAAAAGTGAAACTATCGGACTGCGCAGTATGCGAGAACGCGCTGCCCAGATCGGCGCAAAACTAGTTATCCGGACAGGTCCCAGCCGTGGGACAAGGATAATCGTCACCGTGCCGATCTCAGTATGAAAAACTCGCCTGATGCTATGACACAACAGATACGTATTATCCTAGCAGATGATCACCCGGTCGTTAGGCAAGGATTGGCTACCATTCTCAAATCGCAGAAGGACATAAAAATCGTAGCCGAAGCCGTTGATGGCGAGGATGCGTGCGAGCTTTGTGATCAGCTTTCTCCGGATGTCCTTTTGCTCGATCTACGGATGCCAAAAAAAGATGGGCTGCAAGTTCTCACTGAACTAATGTCGCGGAGAGGTTCCAAACTGCGGATTATCGTGATGACTGTTTATGAGACCGAAGCAGACATTCGGCAGGTCCTAAAAGCCGGGGCCAAAGCTTTCCTGGTCAAAGCGGCACATCCTCAACAGATCCGGGAAGCTGTACGTCGAGTCGCTAGAGGAGAGACCTTCCTTCCGCCGGAGATCGGATTTAAACTTGCTGAATCGATGTCCCATCCTGAACTGTCGAACCGAGAAACTGAGATTCTGCCGTATTTGGCCCGTGGCAAAAGCAACAAAGAAATTGGACGAGCTCTCTTCATCGGTGAAGGCACCGTGAAACATCACGTAAAGTCCATCCTCCGCAAATTAGGTGCAATCGGACGGACAGAAGCAATAGCGATCGCTAGCAGACGGGGGCTAGTAAGGGCGAGTTAACCTTAATCCTGGTGGTTGCGCTATGGAGTTGGCGGCTGAGCTAATCTAGCGACCCTCGCGGATCTAACTAGTGCATAAGGCTCTTGGACTCCTTGTCTCCGCTGCTGCGACGGGAGCGAGCTCTTCGGAGGCGGTGGCATATAGGGCCCGCCAACTCGCTTGTCTGCCCGATGAGAGCGCCCCAAGGCAGCCAAGCAACGGTTCGCAAGTGATTCAGCGCTACCAGGTGTCCGGTGCTCGAGGGGAGGCTCAAGCTGGTTTTCCTCATGTGACAACGATCGGCTTACCGATCCTTCAGCGTTCTCGTCGGAAGGGATCGAGCGAAACTCAGGCCAGGCTGGACGCATTGTTGGCGATTATGGCGAATTTGGATGATACCTGTTTGCTTCATCGGGGCGGTCTCGCCGCGTTAAATAGGGCGCAAAGCGGAGCGGCAGCGGTTCTCGCGGCAAGAGGTACCGCGACCGTTCAAGGCTGGGAACTGCTGCAGCGACTAGATCGCGATCTGCTCGCCCTCAATGCCTCGCCGGGTGGTAGCGCTGACTTGTTAGCTGCTACCCTCTTCCTCGATTTTATGGTCAACTCGCCACCTCGGCCTCGCAAGCGAGGCACGCTCCACGAATTAACAAAAAACTGACTATGGAAAGACTTCATTTTGAATACCCGGCTTCGCAGCCGATCAAGCAACGAGCCCATGTGGGGGTGGTGGGGTCAGGTGACCTTGAGGTGTTGCTCGAACCGTCTTCCGATCAGAAGGCTCATGTCACTGTCATCACCAGCGTCGGTGGTTTCGGCAAGACCTGGAAGCTCGTCATGGATCGTTTTTTTTCGCGTTATCAATATGCAGCTTCCCTCGAGATTCACGACTTTGGGGCGACACCTGGAGCGGTCGCTCTTCGCCTGGAGCAAGCGGTAGAAAGGTGCCAGGCATGAGCCAGCCAACCCCGGGAGCCGCAAGCAGCTCCCCTCCCACTTTGCTGGGTCCCCAGCAATTTTTGGCTCGCAAAGGTTTTGTCGAACTCAATGCTCGCAAGCGCGCTCAGGCGTTTTTGGATAAAGGAAGCTATCGCGAATTGCTTGGCCCCTTTGAGCGTCTGGAATCACCCTGGCTTTTGCTGCAGGGCGTGGTTCCGCAAGCTGACGATGGATTGATCGTCGCTCGCGGCAAGATTGGCGGAACTGACTCCGTGATGTTAGCGATCGAAGGACAATTTCAGGGCGGCGGCATCGGTGAAGTTTCTGGCGCCAAGATCGCCGCATCGCTGGACCTGGCCCTTGAAGACGCCAAAAAAGGTCATCCTGTACAAGTCGTTCTGCTTTTGGAAACCGGCGGTGTTCGCCTGCAAGAGGCCAATCTTGGTTTGGAAGCCATTGCCGAATCAACTCGTCGCTCATCGCCCTGCGGCAGCATGTTCCGGTCGTGGGCGTCATCGCCGGGGCGGTCGGCTGCTTTGGTGGCATGTCGATCACCGCCTCGCTTTGCAGCTATCTGATCATGACTCGCGAGGCGCGGTTAGGGCTGAATGGCCCAGAGGTAATTGAAGAGCAATCGGGAATCGAAGAGTTCGATTCAAAAGACCGGCAGCTAATCTGGGGCGTGAATGGCGGAGAACAACGTCATGCTACCGGTTTCGCGGATTACCTGGCCGAAGATGACGTAGAAGCGATCAAAGCATGCATCGTCGAAGCTTTTAGCCGCGGGATTCCTGCCACCCATCGCTCCGAACAAGTGGATGACTATCTCAAGCGCCTCGCCGCTATCGATGTTTGCCATCAACTGGAGAGCAGTGAGATGCGCAAGCTTTGGTCGAAGGGAAAGTAATCATGAGTAATGAAAAGACTGTCAGCACGCGTGGCCGGACCTGGTTTGAAGCCCTCGCCGGAAAACAAGCGAAGCGTGTAGCGAGCGTATCATCAGTCCTGGTCGCCGATACTACGCTGCAGAGGGAACGGGTTCGATTCCTGGCCATCGTGCCGGACCCGGATAATCGCTTTCCTTGCGCGCGCCAGGGACAAGTCGGACTGCAAGAGGGATGGAACCTGGCCAGGCAGGTTCGTGACGCGATCAAGGCTGATGAAGATGGCGAGAAGCGAGCAATCATCGCCATCGTTGACGTGCCCAGTCAAGCCTACGGCCGGCGCGAGGAACTGCTCGGCATTTTTTTGGCGGCGGCGGCCGCAACCGATGCCTACGTCTCTGCTCGATTAGCCGGGCATCCGGTGATTTCTCTGCTGGTCGGTCATGCTATCTCCGGCGGTTTTTTGACGCGCGGCGCACAAGCTAACCGGTTGTTGGCTTTCAACGATTCGGGCGTGGTGGTCCACGCGATGGGGAAAAACGCGGCGGCACGGGTCACCCGGCGGACGGTGGAAGAACTCGATAAGTTGGCCGAGACGGTCATTCCCATGTCTTACAGAATTGAAGACTACGCCAAGCTTGGCACACTCTACAAATTGATCGACGGCGTGAATGTCGATTCACCGGAACCGGAACAGGTTGATCAGGTGCGGGCCGATTTGTTGGCGGCTATCGCCGATGCCCGTTCAGGTCAAAGGGATTTGAGCGACCGCCTCCAATCCCAAGGCGCTCAAAAAAACCGAAACGCCACCCTCATGGTACGGCAGCGGCTTGCAGCGGAGTGGCATTTCTAACTGAACAAGTTTATGGCGCTGATCATCGCTGAAGCTCTGGTGCCGGTCTTTTTTGTCATGTTTCTTGGCTACTTCGCCGGTGCGAGGCGCATTATCGATAATCAGCACGTTGCCAGCCTGAACGCGTTGCTAATGACGTTTGCGTTGCCGGTCGCGCTCTTTGTGGGTGTAGCCCACACATCACGCAGTGGACTGGAAGAGAACGGGAAGCTGGTCCTCGTTCTGGTTATTTCCATGTTGGTGATCTTCGGGATCACGTTTGCTCTTAACCACTACGTCTTCCGTTTGAGTTCGGGCGAGAACGCCGTCCAGTCATTGAGTGTCGGCTTCCCCAACTTTGCTGCGGTCGGTTTGCCCTTGCTGGGTAGCGTCCTGGGCCCAGGAAGCGCGGTTAGCGCGGCAGTCTCGCTGGCTGCCGGGTCGGTCTTTATCTCCCCGCTGGCTATGGCCGTTTTGGAAGCGCGCGGAAAGGCGGCCGGCTCTTCACCTCATCCAATTGCGATCGCGCTCTTTCATTCGCTTTCCAAACCCATCGCGATTGCTCCCGTGGCCGGCCTGGTCGTGTCCCTCCTGGGGATCCATCTGGACGAAGTGGTAAGTCATGCACTAAATCTCATTGGCGCAACCGGCGCTGGTCTCGCATGTTTTGTGACCGGCTTGGTTCTCTCAGCACAGCCCTTGCGGCTGAATGCGAATGTTGGTGCTGGCGTCCTCATAAAAAATATCGTCCTCCCGTTGGTCGCATATGCGATCGCTCTCGCGCTAGGGATGTCGGGTGAGATCGTCCGGGAAGCGATTCTGCTGGCGGCCATACCCGCGGGATTTTTCGGCGTTCTCTTTGGGTTAAACTATGGAGTCAGGTCCCAGGCTATAGGCTCCACGCTTACCCTCAGTTATCTTGTCGG
>Ga0209647_1001859_pt1 | contig 17504 bp, 16 predicted proteins | sample GraSoi_2013_60cm_FD_185827 | JGI IMG/M metagenome (GOLD analysis project Ga0209647, IMG submission 185827) | Grasslands soil microbial communities from the Angelo Coastal Reserve, California, USA - Sample 9_17_2013_60cm (SPAdes) (version 2) | ecosystem: Environmental > Terrestrial > Soil >...
GAGGAAAGCAAAATCAAAAGTCTTGACGAAAAAAGGGTGCAGGCCGCGCAAATGCTTGCAGATAATCGCCCACGGCGAGCGTTGGAGCAGTTACAGGATCTGAACATGTCCAGCATCCCACCTTTTTTCCGTTGGAGGATGGTTGCTTTGCGCGGCCAGTGCTACTTCAGCCTGCGCCAGTTTCAACTGGCACAAGGCGACTTCCTCTCTGCTGTGGCCATGCTCCCTGAGGCTATACCACAGGACCAACATCTCGAAGCCACCGCACTGCGGCTTCACCTTGCTGCTGCCACCCGGGAACTTGGCCAGATTGAAGTAGCATACGTACACTACCAGGATGCGCTTGCGATGATGAACGACTCCACACCTGTCCGCTTCGTCGCCGAGGCACACTGGGGCATGGCCCTGGTTGTCTTTGAGCTTGCAAATAACGCATCCAACTACAGCAATAACGGAGCCAATCAATCAAGCGAAGTGCAGATACAAAAGCAAACCGCACTGAACCATGCTGAAAATGCCCGCATTCTGTATAGTGCTATCGATGAAACGCTGCGTGCCGCTCTCTTAGACTGCCAGATTGCGCTCATTGAACAATCATTGGGAAACCTCGGCGCAGCACGCGTACGACTCCAGCGGGTACTGGATACCTGGGCCCCCACGCTAGACGAGGCCAGCCCTCCATCTCCTGCTCCATTGAACAACAAAATACACGAGTACAGCCTGAAGGAACGGGCCAACCTGGTATCCGCCGCTGCCTGTTATCTCGCCAGCGTTGAACACGCCGGCAACGAGTGCGAACAAGCGCTCGTGTCTATCCAACTGGCTCTCGACGCCGGCAAAAAGAGCTACACCCTCAGGCGGGCCGAAGCCTATATGACGAAAGGACGCATACTCGCGGACATAGATATCCACGACCCGCAAGCGGAAGAAGCCTTTCTTGCTGCCATCAAAGAACTGGAACCTACCGATCGCGTCGCAGCAAAAATCCGTGCCCACGACATGCTCGGTCGTTACTTACTCAAGCAGGGCAGGTCAGAAGAAGGCGACCGGGAATTGGACAAAGCCCAGCGTCTTGCTAAGTTGGCCACACCATTTAGCGCTACAACTTCTGCTGAAGATACTCCACCAAATGGGTAAGAGCTGTCCTATGTTTTTGCAAGCAGCACTCTTTGGGGTAGCCGGCTCCTTTGCTCTCACGACTTCAAGGCGCAGGGCAACTTTGCAACCGCCTTGAGGGTAACACCGTATTAGTTGTAAGACACTTTGATCAGTGTCACCAGTTAAATGCATGGGTACCATTGTTCCATATGCAACGCCTTGCGAAGGATCATTTTCGATGAAATCAATTACCGGTCAATATGAATGCTCTCATTCTTCTGGAATCGGGCTTGACTACTTCACATCCCGGCTCGATCGTTTGACCTTGTTATCCAAAGGCCGCTTTACGCTGATCGTACAGGAACGTAGTCGCATCAGCCACGCTGCTAAGTCGCTTTTAAGCGGACAGCAAGTTGATACAAATGCTCCAGAAACACGGCGCGAGGGTAGCTACACCTACCAGGGAGAAAGCATTTCGTTCTTCTTTGACGATGGCTCGCAAGAACAGGGACAACTCTCCGCCAATGGCATTCAGATCGGCAAAGATTTCTTCGAAAAAGTTTCAGATTCGACCTTCCTGCCTCCTACGCAGCGCACGCAAAGCTACATGGAAGATATAGCCAAGGGGCTGAAAATCGCAGGCACTATCGGTGGGGCAGCCCTAAAGGCAGCAAAGACTGTGCAGGATACACTACAGACTGCTCAAGGAGCACAGCCAGGGCAGGCTTCTAGTACCCCCTCACAGGGTACTTACCAGCAAAACCAGGGGGCGCCTCAATCTTCACATGCTCAGGCCCCAGTACAAACACCACCAGCTTCTGTATCACCTACTCAGCATGCTGCTTCTGAGCAAAATTCCGAAACATTTTTCTGTGATCAATGCGGGGCGCCAGTCCGCCCTGGCAAGCGCTTCTGCAATCATTGTGGAGCCAGGTTGCCCTGACACACTATTGAGGCGATTGATCTTTCATCAGCAGTTCATAAGCGGCTATTATACGCTGCATCTGTCGCGGATTTCCCCCCCGGTCAGGGTGATGCTGCTTCGCCAGTACACGATAGCGGCGTTTAATCTGCTGGCGGGTAGCATTTGGCGGCAGTCCCAGCACAGTCAGCGCCTGTTGACGCTCCAGCATAGGACGTACAGGATTAGCGCGGCTTCCCCACAGAGCCTGCGCTCCCAGGCGCAGTACCTCCCATACTAAAGAGGCAAAGCTTTGCCGCTTAGGCGGCGGTTGCGAACTCATGCTTATTTTTCAATCCAGGTCTATTGAAACGCTGCAACGTGCTTAAACGTGATTCTATATAGGAGTAGCGTACATTGTCCTCTTTAATTATACAAGCCGGTAGAGGCAAGAGCATAAGATTTTACTACAGTATGCTATCGAGCAATACAACATGGGGATAAGGTTATGGCAACTCAGACAAAGGTGCACACAGAGCACAGCCCTCCAGAAGTCGTGCAGACCGCTCAAAAGGGAGCCAAATCCTTACAGGAATTTTGGACCAAATTTAATAATGACTGGGTCATGAGCTTTGCAGCAGGGCTTGCCTTTAACCTCATAACCGCGATCTTCCCCATCCTTATTGCTATTTTAGGCATTGCCGGGCTGGCTCTCCGCCAACTGAGTCCCTCGGCAGAAGCAGAGCTTAAAACCAGTCTTCAACACCTCCTTCCAGCACAACTGGCATCACAGAGCAATTTTCTTACCCTGGCTCTAAATTCACTTAACAAGAGTGCAGGCTTCCTGTTAGTAATCGCCATCCTCGTCGCTATCTTCGGCGGTTCGCGGCTCTTCGTGACCATCGAGGGATATTTTGATATTATCTATCATACACGACCGCGAGGCCCGATCAAACAGAACATTATGGCAGTAAGTATGCTCCTGGTATTTGTCGTTCTGACACCTCTCATGGTATTTGCTTCCTCAATCCCTGCCATAGTACACTCGATCCTGAAAGCAACTCCCGCCAACCCGATTGCTGGCAACGCCTTCATTTACGGACTCGCCGGTATACTTGTTGCAGTGCTTATCACCTGGGTCTTGTTTGAAGCAATCTACCTGGTCGTGCCAGATCAGCATATCAACTTCCGTAACAGTTGGCTTGGGGCGCTGGTAGCAGCAGTGGGCGTGCAACTCTATCTCGTACTCTTCCCGTTCTACGTGACACACTTTTTAGGCAGCTATACAGGGACAGCCGGTTTCGCACTTATTCTCCTGTTTTTCTTTTACTATTTCGCCGTAATTTTGCTGTTAGGAGCCGAGATCAACGCTTTCTATGCCGAGGGTGTCCACGCCACTCCTGATAACCTGGTCGTCATGGTTCACACAATGACAAGCGAGCAGGCTATACGTGAGGAAGCTTCAGTTTCGCACAAGAATGCAGAACCAAAGGAAATTCTCGCCAAGAGCGAGGCCGATCAACTGCAAGCACAGCCAGGGACAGGCGCAACGCTCGAGCAGCCCCAATCCGTTCATACAAATCACCGGAGAGAGAAACGCGGCCCATCTCCTTCAGGCTCATCCAGGACATTAACCATCGTCGAGGTAGTAGTAGGAACAGCGCTCGCATTCCTTGTCCAGTTGTTGCGTCTGCGTCGCAAGAAATAGGCACTTTCGTAGCAATTCTAATTTTTCGTACCTACACCTAGCGAATTTTCAGGCGAAACGGCCTCTCTCAGAACAAACCAGCCTGACATGCTCTCTCTTGTCTGCTATGAAAGAAGCCGCGCCCACCACAGGCGCGGCTGTAATACCCGACACATCCAGATGCCGCTAGATAAACGTTGTGAACACGTCTGTCGGATTAGTTTGAGTTACTGTCTTGACGAAGAAAGGCTCGAACGTTGTACCAATATTGGCCAGGGCCTCGTAATCCCCAAGGAACAGGCCACCCGCATTGGGTGCTATCGACATGTCGAAGGAGGCAGAGGTGATGCGTACCTCGTTGCCGAAGCTTGCACCATGGTCGGTTGAGGTCACGAGCCAGTAATCGGTCGGCAGCCCCGTGGTGATACCATCGGGGTTGCGCATGTCGTAGTAGGTCACGGCAACCGTGCCCCCCGAGTTGACGGCTACCGTGGTCGTGAAAGCGGGCGTGCTGGTGGGGGTCTTGCTGACTACAGCCGGCGCGCTCCAGGTTTTGCCACCGTCGGTGGACGTAGAGAGAACGACCTGATTGACGCTTCCGCCTGTGAAGCGAGCGTCCTCCCAGACCACGTACAGCTGTCCGGTGCTCGCGTCGATGGCGACCGAGGGAAGGCCCGCGCCGGTGCGAAGGAGTGCACCTGTGGTGCTGAAGTCGTTTGGCGTCTGCTGGTTCGAAACGACCGTCGGCTGCGACCAGGTGTTGCCGCCATCGGACGATGAGATGAAGCCGACGCTGAGGCCCCGCGGCGTGAAGTCGGGGGAGCCGGTCGTCTGGAACTGCTCGAAGAAGTCGTAGAGGACGTCCGTCCGGGGGTCGACCACGATCAGGTTGCCGATGGTCTGGCTGTTCTGCCCAGGATCGAAGATCGCACGTGTGCCCGTCCAGGTCTTGCCGCCGTCAGTGGTCTTGGAGAACCAGGTCGGGCCGCGGAACGCGTGAGCGCGCAGGGCCGCATCCGGGCTGTGGCTCGGGGCCTTGAGCCGATCCCACACGGCGTAGGCCGTGCCACCATGAACTGGATCCGCAGTGACGGACTCCTTGTCGTTGAAGAATTGGGTGAACTCGAAGACGGGGCTGGTTCCCTGGTCGGACTTGATCAGGGACGGGTTGCCCCAGGTTTTGCCGCCATCGCTCGAGGTGACGGTCGCGACGCCAGTGTCGTTGTTGCCGCTAATCGTGTTGTTGGTTGCCAGCAGGCCGATGGCGTATGCAGTCCCATCAGGCCCGAAGGAGACCCAGGGATCTGAGGCTCGGTCGTATGGTGCCCCGGTGAACGGGTCGTTGATAGCCCCGGGGGCGCACCCGCTGAAGGGCAGTGTTGTCTCGCCCCAGCTCTTGCCGCCGTTGAATGAGAACCCGGCGACCAGGCCTTGAGCCCCGCCATTGTTCCAGCGGTCCTGCTGCCAGACACCCACAATATTCCCTGCTAGATGCGGGTTGGCGGCGACGTAAGGCTCAACCTCAGCATTCACGGAGTTGGTGCCCGGATTGCCAGGGATCGAACAGGTTGCATAGGGGTCTGTGCTGGAGACAGTGACAAGTGAAGCGGCGCGTGCCAGGCCACCACCGAGAGTGGCCACGACGGTCAGTACAACCAGCAATACCGTGAGGGGTGCGATCACCCTCACATGCTTCAGATGACTCATGAAAACCTCCTACTAGTAAACTTTGACCCGAAGGGAACGGGTCGCACGTCCCGGTGCCAGGCCGGCCCGAGGAGCCAGTACAGTGGTTGCAGACACATGAGAGGAGTTCCTCTGCTGTCACAGCAGAACCAGGAGAGGGCGTGAGGCTTCCGGTTGAGACGATGGCTGGAGCACAGCCGCCACCACGCGCTCACTGCTTTTCACTCCTGCATTCCTCCTAAGGAGATGCGCTACAAGACCATCAGGAAGGGTCACCTATGGGAGTTCCGGAACAAGGTGCGGGAGTCGGGCACAGGTGAGTTGGCTTCCCTAACATGCTCGCCTATGGTGGTTGGGCTACTGGTGGGAAGAGAGCACCAACGGCGCAACCGGCTACACTAGAGTGAATCACCAAAGACACGCGAGAAAAAACGACCAAGCAGGCACCCGAAGACAAAGCAAAACAACCCCTTCCATAGTAGAATATAACCTCTGCTGGCGTGGTTGTCAATCCTTTCTCAAGGCTCTTCACAACTTCGGGTAAATTACCAAGATGAATAATTCTGTTGGCACTCATAAGTGGCAAGCTGCACTTTCGGCAAAGTATCCTGGCGAAGCTCCGTTTTTAAGCTCTACCAATCACGCCCAAAAGTGGCAATTTTATGCGCTGTTGCTGCCATGGAATTATGGCAAAGCACAGATATGATTTCCAGCGACGTCGTTACAGACAGAAACAGCATGAATTTGACCCCCTCAAGCTTTTACTATAAACTATAAGTCGTACATCAACTTGCCCGGTCTCTAATTGGCTTTGAGGGATTACTAGTATGACAGATCATCCAAAGGCACCAGCAATTACGGAACATCTCGACTCACCAGAAGTTGTACAGGTTGTTGGAAAGGGAGTCAAATCCTTACAGGAGTTTGTGACTAAATTTAATAATGACTGGGTCTTGAGCTTTGCAGCAGCTCTTGCATTCAATCTCATCATCGCGATCTTCCCGATCCTTATTGCCATTATAGGCATCTTTGGCCTTACCATCGGCCGCCTGGACCCCACAGCACTAAATGACCTTATCAACCATCTTAAACAAATTGTTCCACAGCAATTATCGGCAAATTTTCTCGAGCTAGCTCTGGATTCACTCAAGAAGAACTCTGGTGTCCTGTTGCTGTTCGCCATCCTCCTCGCTATCTTCGGCGGCTCAGGGCTCTTCATAACCATGCAAGGACATTTTGCAATTATTTTTCGTACACCTACACGTGGTCTGATAAAGCAGTATATTGTGGCCATTGGCATGCTCCTGGTGTTTGTCGTCCTGATACCCCTCATGGTATTTGCTTCCACAATACCGGCCCTGGTACAATCCATACTGCAATCAACTCCTATCAGCCAGATAACTTATAGCGGTTTGATTTTTGACTCGATCGGCATAATTGCTTCAGTGTCTATCGCATGGGTCCTGTTTGAAGTAATCTACCTGGTCGTGCCGAACCAGCGTATCAGTTTTCGTAATAGCTGGTTTGGAGCATTGCTAGCAGCAGTAGCCGTACAGGTCTATCTCTTACTCTTCCCATTCTACGTGACACGCTTCTTAGGCAGCTATACAGGGACAGCCGGTTTTGTAGTTATTTTCCTGTTTTTCTTTTACTATTTTGCCGTAATCGTGCTGGCAGGAGCTGAGATCAATGCCTTCTTTGCTATGGGAATCGGGCCCATGCCGGACGACCTGGCAGTAATGGTGCACAAGATAGCAAACCCTCCGGCCGCCGGTGAAAAGGCCGTGCCCGTGGAGGTCTCAATTTCCCACGAGAACGAAGAGCCAGAAGATGCTAGCAATGCCAACAACCCGGAAGCGCAGGTAACCGCGTATATCGTTACCACTGAGCAGGATCAGCCTATCGATCCTGATCGATAGTTATCGTTAGTCACTCCCTCGTGGATAAAGTCGTGTGACCAGGAAACCTGCAATGGACGCTGCTGGATGATTGCCGTGTCATATGCCCTGGTACTGCTCTCCATCGGCCAGATGAAGCCCATGAGAGGCGACCAGATGATTGTAAGGCACAAGATGCCCTTTTCAAGCTTCTCAAGCGTTATGGCGTCGGTTGCGAGCTTGATAAATCCGCGTCGTTTCTCCAAGTCCCAACACGGCCACTTATCAACGCATTGCTCAATGTCGCGCTTGCCCTGTTCCTGCTCCCGTGCTCTCCTCTCTCTGCTGGCTATGGCGCGTTCTAGTTCGGCCTTCCTCTTGATTAGGTTGGCTTGCTTTTCGTAGTTCTGTGTGAGTACGCTATCCGCCATGACATGAGCGGAGGTATCCAGTGCTCTCGTAACTTGAGCTAAGTCTCTCGTGGTTACTGCAAGATCACTCTGCAATGTGTTTTCGATCAGAGGTTGCGCAGCCTGTTCTACTACGTTCGTGGCCCTATACGGTGTTTGCCCTGGCTTATCTCGTGACACCTGTATCCAGTACAAGATGCGTTCGGCAATAGTTGGGTCTAGCTTCTCGTACCGGATTGAACCCTCAAAGCCATAGACAGAATATTTGTTGTAGTCGTAGAGGCTATAGGTCTTGTTCGCTCGCCTTACGTAGACATGCGTTCCGGGTGCACCATCGATCACTGGCCTTCCATCATGGCGCGTTCCAGCCAGTAGTGCGGTACTTGGTTCTGAGTCTTTTTGAGTGAAGCGTACGGTTCTCTTTGGTGCTAGTATAAGCAGGAAGCATCCTGGGTAGTGTCAAAAACATCACCCACTCCACAACCTACGCGCCTACCATGAGGATTCCTGCGAGAGGATACTTCAATTTCTCGGAACGCCCTCTCTATAGAAAATATATTTTTGTTTCATAAAATAGTTGATGAGATAATATAAATACTTGACAAAATAGCCGATACGACCTATAGTATGTGCGGGGAAGACGAGAAGACCTTGGTGGAATAACCGGCTCGTCTTCTTGCAGAGGGATCTTATAACGGTTTCAGCACCGACTCACCGGTGTGCTCGGTTGTCCCAGTTTGTCTAGGACAGGAGCAACGCCGGCTTTCGCAGTCTGCTTGAGGCCTGTACCTGTTTCACCGTCTTGTTTGAGTTGCGCAACCAGGAAAGTGGCGTGACTCCCTGTCGGGGTTTCTCGTGATGAGCTACCCCGTGTATCCCACAGATGGAGAGTTCATCCTCATCTTATTTACTAGATGGGGACACTAAAAAGGAGCATTTTATGACTACAACCGTCCGAGGTGGAGTTCGTGAACGAATAGCTGAAGAGCAAGGTGGCGCGGAGCAGGAGCGTCCTTTCGAGGGCATCTCTCCGCTCGTGTTGGCCGCCCTGATGGCTCGCCGCGAGGAGCGGGAGGAGGGGATATCCCCGTTTGTGTTAGCCGCCCTGATGGGTCGCCACGAGGAGCGAGAGAAGGAGACGGTGTAGCACATCGAGGCTCTGGCTCCTCTTTTGTTCGCCGCTCTCGGCGCAGGCTCCGCACGGGGAGGTTTGCCGGCGATTTTAGTGAAATGATGAGTTGTCCGGAGGTCATACACACTCGCGTATAAGCTCTGGACAACTCTACAAAGCCCAAACTGCTCAAAGGGAAATCATCATGACGACTAATTCTGGACAAGCAACATTCCAGGATCGTATAGATCCTCTGGTCGAAGCGCTTATGAAAGGACTGCTTGGAACTGTATCACATCCGAAAGCAGTACCGCGAACGGAAGATGCAATCGAAGCGGCTCTGGCTGAAGCATTTGTGGAATCCCTGATTCCCCCGGCAGGCAGTGTCTCACAGGCATCCTCATTTGACAAAGCCGTACTTGCCGCAGCCCTCGCCCCTGCGCTTGCAGAAGCGCTTGCTCCTGCAATTGTGAAGGCTCTGGATACGCTCGTTTCTCCAAAGGAAACCAGCCAGGAATCAGGTTCCAAAGAGCGCTCCGGCAAGCAAGAGTGGGAATAAAGGTCTCTCAGGAGTAACGGAACGGAAAAGTACGTTGAGGCCAAGAAATAGCCGCATTCCACTCCTTAAAAAATGCAACCAGTGTAGCTTTTCAGATCATTGTGGCTGTCACGTCTCTTCCGGTTAATCGGCCTGTGGAGGGCTTTTACAGCTTAGCGTGAGTTTTCGTTCGGATGTGACACGAGAGGCCAATGTGAGTTATCAGGAAAGGAAAGAACCCATGAGTAGCAATATGGTTGTCATGACATTTAGCAACGAGTACACCGCCGAACAGGTGCGGGATCGGCTGGTTGAGCTGCAGAAGGCCCACCTCATCAAGCTCGATGACGCGGTGGTGGTCGTGCGCAGCCAGGATGGCAAAGTCAAGGTCAAGCAGGCGGCAAACCTGGCGGGTGCAGGGGCGCTTAGCGGGGCCTTTTGGGGCATGCTGATTGGCCTGCTCTTCTTCGTGCCGTTCCTGGGCCTGGCGGTGGGCGCGGCCACTGGAGCAATTGCCGGGTCGATGAGGGACTACGGCATCGATGACACCTTCATCAAGGAAGTCGGCAATGCGATCCAGCCGGGCACTTCTGCGATCTTCGTGCTGGTGCAGCAGGTCACCGTCGATAAAGTCGTCGAGCAATTGCGGCCATTCGGTGGCAAAATTGTCCGCACATCGCTCTCGGCAGAAAACGAGGCACAGTTGAAAGACGCCTTTGGTCAGGAATAGCGCATCACGACACCAGGCTAAAAAAGGAAAGGAGAAACGTGATGACCCTCGGCCCACTCGAATACCCGGCAGTCCACCTGGCCTGCAACCAGCGACATTGGTAGTTGCGGGCTGGCCCGGTGGCGGTCCTGCTTGCTTCCAGCGTCATCTCGTGGAGGAGTAGTGTAGTGCTTTTCACCGGCCTGCCTTTCAACGCTAGGAAGACATGCCGAGGAGAGGAACATGTGAGGAGGACTTACAGTATCATGGCAGGAAAGACTGAATCCAGAGCAGGCGCACTCGCGTTCCCCTGGTGGGTGGTGCTGATTGAAGGCATCTTCAGCCTCATTTTGGGGATCTTTTTGATCACTGCACCTGGGATGACCACGGTCTTCCTCGTGACCGTCTTGGGGTTCTACTGGCTCGTCCGCGGCATTTTCTCCCTGGTAGCAATCTTCATAGGCGAGACAGGCATGCACTGGGGCTGGCTCTTGTTGAGCGGCATCCTCGGTATCATTGCTGGCCCGGTGGTGCTCAGACATCCATTGCTCGCAACCGTCATTGTCGCTAACATGGTGGTGATCATCGTGGCTGTTTTGGGGTTGATGATGGGCCTTGTAGATTTGGCGCAGGCATTCTCCGGCAGTGGTTGGGGCATTGGCATGCTAGGGGCGTTGAGCGTGATCATCGCGTTCATGCTGCTCTTTAACAGTTTCGCAGCAGCACTTTTCCTGCTCTTTGTCATCGCAGGCTTCATGATAGCCGGCGGCATTGGGGCCATCTTCTCCTCCTTCCGCCTGCGCAATGTTTGAGTTGAGGCAGCAGCGATGCTCCCGGTGGTCAATCAAAAGGAGAATCGGAGTATGCAGACGATGACTATACGAGGATTACCCATCCTTCGCTCCCTGCTTGGTGCGGCTGCGATTGTGATTGTGGTTTTCGGTCTGAAATTCTCAAGTGACGTTCTGGCTCCCATTTTCTTTGCTGCGACCCTTGCCGTCCTCTTTAGCCCGATGTTGCGCTGGCTTGAAAAGAAGGGGTTGCCTGCCTGGCTGGCGCTGCTGGTAATGATCCTGGGGCTGGGTTGCTTCATCGTTATTATGGTGATCATCCTCACTGTCTCACTGAAACGACTTGCACTGCGTTTACCAGTCTATCAAGAACTCCTCCACCAGCGTATCGATGCCCTGGGAACTGCGCTGGCAAACATCGGCATTGATTTACAAGACACGCTCAACTCCTTTGTCACGAACAGCAGCGTAGCACTTGCCAAAACAGCCATCAATGTTACCCTGGGAGTACTGGGCAATAGTATCTCCATCGTCTTCTTTTTGTTCCTGCTTTTTCTCATGCTGGTCGAGTCGAAGTCCATCGCGACCAAGTTCCAGACGAGCCTGCAGACAGGGAATACCTTCGTGCTCCAACTTGGCAACTATACCAAACAAATTCAAAAGCAATATCGTATCCAGGCCATGAGCAACCTCTTGAGTGCTGTCGCCATCACGGTGGAGTTGATGCTCTTCCGGGTGGACTTTGCCGTTTTATGGGGGTTCCTGGCATTCATCCTGGGCTTTATTCCCAACGTCGGCTTGATCATCGCCTGCCTGCCAGCAATCATCATCGCCCTCATTCTCTATGGGTGGGGAACAGCGTTGGCCGTCCTTGCGATCGGCATCGCTCTCAATGCAGCCATGGATAATGCCGTCACTCCACGCATCATGGGCAAGGGGTTGAACTTGCCGGTCCTGCTCGTTTTTCTCTCCTTTCTCTTCTGGAGCTGGGTGTTCGGATTTATCGGCGCGCTGCTGGCAATCCCGGCAACGCTGTTCGTGAAAACGCTCTTACAAGGCCGTCAGGAGACGCGTTTCTTTGTCGTGTTACTCAGCGGAGAAGTCGACAGTGACACAACTGTCGCCGTTCCCCAGGACGGGCGGGATGAAAGCAGCACAGGCGAAGGAAGAACAAAGTGACACACTGACCCTCTAGTTCTGTATCCATTGCGAAATGGATAGAGCAGCCTGGGAAGGCATTTTAAAGCAAACAAGCGATATTATAATTGATGAGCTTTCTTCTCATGGGAAGGTGGGCTTACTTTGCCAGGGCGATGCGGCGCAGGTTCGAAGCGATGACGCCCAGGCCCAGCCAACGTTCCATCCCGTCTGGCCTGTGATAGGCGCTTTTGCGCCAGCCGAAGTCGCGTCGCAGGCTGGCAATGCGGCCAGGGGTGCCCGCGCGCTAGCGATAGCCCCTGCGCCAGGCACACGTGCGCTCAAGCGCCTGGCGTTCGTCGGAGAGCTTGCCTGCAGCCTGGATGGCCACCTGCTTGACCCCAGGGGGCAGCTTGCCGTAAGGAGTAGAAATTATGACCTCGTTGACTAAGGCGCCGCCGGATCAGAAGCCTATCTGGCATACACTTAGCACCGACGGTGCGTTGCGAGACCAGGGCGTCGCAGCAGCAATTGGCCTGAGCCAGGCGGAAGTCAGTAAGCGTTTGCAGCAGTATGGCCCGAACAGGTTTGCCGCTGCGAAAAAGGTCCGCCGCGACGGCCAGGTGATAGAGGTACTGGCAGAGTGACTGGTGCCCGGCGTCATCGAGGCCGGTGACCACGTTTCGGCGGATGGCAGGATCATCAAGGCGGCGACTCTTGAGATTGATGAGTCCGCCCTCACTGGCGAGAGCGCTCCGGTTCCCAAGCAGATCCAGCCGATAGCAAGGGTGGATACACCACTCGGCGATCGGACGGACGTGACCCGTGGCGCTGGCGAGTTCCTCGTGACCGCAACGGGTATGGCAACGGAAGTCGGGCATATTTCGGGGTTGTTGCAGACCACAGAGCTTGAGAAGACACCACTGATACCGTCGTATCGCGCAAGATACTGGAGATACCCAGGCTGCTGTGGATGTCAATCATATGGAGGGCGCCGCTGAAAAGTCACTGAAGCATGAGCCAATGGAGGTTACTCTATGACCTGGGCCACAATTACTACTTTCATCGGCTTGGCCGGCTGGATTAGTGCCTTTGTGATGCTCTTCATCATCCCGGTGAACCGCAAGCCATCCTCGGCCATTGCCTGGCTGCTGCTGATCTTCCTACTGCCTTTCCTCGGGCTGCTGATCTTCTTACTCATCGGCAGTCCGAAGCTGCCCAAACACCGCCGTGCCCAGCAGCGCACCATGAATGAGTTCATTCGCCAAACCGTGGCAGAGGCCACGCAGTTGCCAGAACAAGACAGGATGCTCGCCCCGCAGATTCCAGCGCGCTATGAGCCTTTCGTCCGGCTCAACGCGAACCTCGGCAATTTACCCGCGTTTGCCGGCAATGCCGTCGAACTGCTCCCCGGCTATCAAGAGGTCTTCGAGTGCATTGCCCTGGCCATCGATCACGCTCAGCATTTCGTCCACCTCGAGTACTTCTCCTTGAGCCGCGACAAGGAGACCGAACATGTCTTTACCGCCCTGGAGCGGGCTGTGAGCCGTGGCGTCAAGGTGCGTGTGCTGATGGATCACCTGGGCTCGCGTAAGTACCCCAACTTCAAAGAGACGCGTGCGCGACTTGAGGCGGCAGGCATCGAGCAGCACCTGGTGCTGCCCTTGCACTTTCCGGGGGCTCAGTTCACCCGTCCCGACCTGCGCAACCACCGCAAGATTGTAGTAATCGATGGCACGGTCGGCTTCACCGGCTCGCAGAATCTGATCAAGCGCAACTACTTCCGCAAGGACGCCATCTACTTCGACGAACTGGTGGCCCGCGTCAGCGGCCCGGTGGTCGCCCAACTCGAGGCAGCCTTCATTACCGACTGGTACGCCGAGGCTGGCATCCTGCTCAATCGCCAGGCGGCCCCGGAAACCACCCTCGCGCTCCAGGCCTGCGGTGACATGCTCTGTCAGGTGTTGCCCAGTGGCTCGGGCTTCGAGAACGAGAACAACCTGAGGCTGTTCACCTCCCTGATCCACGCGGCGCGGCGCACGCTCGTGATTACCAACCCGTACTTCGTGCCCGAGGACGCACTGATGACGGCCACCACCAGCGCGGCGCAGCGAGGGGTAGGCGTGACCTTGATCAACTCGGAGGTCTCCGACCAGTTTCTGGTGAGCCACGCGCAGCGCTCGTACTACGAGGAGTTGCTCAAGGCAGGGGTGAAGATCTACTGGTATCCCGCGCCGGTCCTGCTGCACGCCAAGCATATCAGCATCGACGACGATATTGCGTTGATCGGCTCGAGCAACCTGGACATCCGCTCGTTCCAGCTCAACCTGGAGGTGACGCTGGTCTGCTATGACGCGCGCGTGGTAGCAGAGATGCGGCGCATCGAGGAGGGCTACTTGCACAAGTCCAGGCTGGTACTCCTTGGCGACTGGCAGACCCGCTCGGCCAGTGAGAAACTGTTCGAGAATATCTCGCGCCTGACTGCCGCGCTGCAGTGAGCAGGTAGGGGACCAGACAAGAGGCACACATTATGAAGAGTGATTCGAAAACCTCAGTTCCGACAACAATAAGAGGAGAAGCCTTATGACGACCACCACCCCCCCATCCACTGTACCAGGTGAGTGGGATCGGAGTTTATCAGCACGAGCTGAGCGCTATACCGCCGGAAAGGCGCTGCGTGCCAGGGTTCCCCGCACAAGCCATGCAGAGTGGGCGCCAGACCCCGAACGCCCCGACCCGATTAGTCTTTTGGAAGAGTCAAATAGTACGCGGCTGGAGCACCTGGTGCCCATCCGCTATGGACGTATGGCGATGTCTCCGTTCGCGTTCTTGCGCGGTTCGGCGGCTGTCATGGCGAGCGACCTGGCGAAGACGCCCGTCTCAGGCATCCAGGCGCAGCTCTGCGGTGATGCGCATCTGAGCAATTTCGGCGTCTATGCCTCACCGGAGCGCAGGCAGGTCTTCGATGTCAACGACTTCGACGAGACGCTCGTCGGTCCCTGGGAATGGGATGTGAAGCGATTGGCGACCAGCGTGATCGTAGCCGGCCGGCAGAATGGCTTCACCGCCCAGGTGAGCAGGCGGGCCGTAGTGAGGTGCATGCAAAGTTACCGTGAGAGAATGCAGCAGTTTGCCCTGATGCACCATCTGGATGTGTGGTACTTCCATATCGAAGTGGAAACCATGCTCGCGATGGCACGTGGCAAAGAGCTACAAAACCGCGTAGAACGTGCGTCGGCACGGGCCAGCAAACGCACGCGCATCGAAACCTTCCCGAAGCTGGCCGAGATCGTGAATGGACAGTATCGCATCAAGGATGAGCCGCCGTTGATCTATCACGTCAGCCCCCTGGACACCGAAGCATCGAGAGCATTTGTGTTAGAGTACCTGGCGTCCTTGCCGGATGAGCGACGCATTATCATCATGCGCTATCACGCGCTTGACATCGCGCAGAAGGTGGTGGGAGTAGGCAGCGTGGGCACACACTGCTTCATAGTGTTAGCATTAGGAGGAGCGGAAGGCGATGACCCACTGTTCATGCAGGTCAAGGAAGCCGAGGCGTCGGTGCTCGAGCCCTACCTGGGGGCGAGTCCATATCAGCACCACGGGGAGCGAGTGGTGATAGGACAGCGCTTGATGCAGGCAGCCAGCGATATCTTACTGGGCTGGTCTACCCTCAATGGCAGGGACTACTATGTGCGGCAGTTGCGTGATATGAAATTGTCGGCGGAGGTCGAGGCGATGGTCCCGGTAGAGTTTACCGCGTATGTCGGGTTGTGCGCGGCGACCCTGGCACGGGCGCACGCGCGCACGAGTGACCCGGCACAGATCAGCGGCTACCTGGGCAACAAGGATACGTTCGACCAGGCCATTGCCGACTTTGCCGAGGCCTATGCCGACCAAACCGAGCGCGACCACGCAGCGCTGCTTGCCGCCATCAAAGAGGGACGCGTGCAAGCCCAAACCGGCGTGTAATAGCCATCGGTATGCAGAAACGCTGCGGCCGCAGCGTTTCTGCATACCAGGACATATCGTTTGTTGATTGACATTGGAGTAGGGGCCGATTTAACCGAGCTGCTTGCGGCAAATGCGCTGGTACGACACCAGCTCATCCTCCTCCCTCAACAGGTCCCACGACCCGTCTACCGCAAAATGGGCCGACTGCTCCTGGCCAGGATGGGTCGGCCCTGGAAACAGACGCTCTTGCTTGTCCAGCCGCAGCGTCTGCGGCTTCCATACGGATGTCCCAAGCAGCCAGCACACCCAGACCACGGCGCCAACTCTTCAAATGAATGACAGGAAAGAACTCCTTTTCGCGCTCCCCCTAATGTAAACATGCTATACAATCCACTCTGCCACATTCCTGACCGTTTCCCTACTGTCCAAAAATAGTGAGTTTTGAAGATGTCATCGCGCCTGTAGGCAAGTATACTGGTAGATAGGATCGTGAGTGCTTTAAACATGTTGTGGTTCAGGGCCACGGTATGTTTGAAGCGCCAAATGAGAGGACAAACCTATGATAACTCATGAGCAAAAGCAAAGTACCTCCGGTGTGAGAACCTATTTGCCGATCGAAGATTATGGGATCATTGGTGATCTACACACCGTTGCGCTCGTCGGTAATAACGGTTCGATTGATTGGTACTGTGCCCCCGCCTTCGATGCTCCCAGCGTCTTTGGCGCATTACTCGATGCTGAAAAGGGTGGGTACTTCCAGATCGAGCCACAGCAGACGTCTGGAGTGAGTCGCAAACAACTGTATCTCCCGGATACCAATATCCTCGTGACCCGCTTTCTAACGGAAACCGGCGTGGGAGAAGTGACTGATTTCATGCCCATTCAGCATGCGACCCATAAGGTCGATAGGCATGGCATCATACGAGCCGTCCACGTTGTGCATGGCTCGCTTTCCTTCGCAATGACGTGTCGCCCCGCATTTAACTACGCACGCGATACGCATTCCGTTCACCTCTCAGAACGCGGGGCTCTGTTTCGCAGTGCCAGTCTCAATCTTGGACTCTTCTCTACTGTTCCTCTAAAGGAAGACGGCCGGGGTGGAGTCCATGCCACGTTCACACTCGCAGATGATGAATGGGCCTATTTCGTCCTGGAAAGCGCCCAGGAGCATGAGATTACCCCTCAGTTCTCACAGTACCAGCAGGTGTTGTCTGCTACGAAGGACTACTGGCGCGACTGGTTAAAGCAGTGCCGCTATCAGGGGCGCTGGCGTGAAATGGTGCGCCGTTCGGCGCTTGCCTTAAAACTGCTGACCTATGCGCCAACCGGTGCTGTTGTTGCCGCACCTACGACAAGCTTGCCAGAAGGGATTGGTGGTGAACGCAACTGGGATTATCGGTTCACCTGGCTGCGCGATGCCGGGTTAACACTCCAAAGTTTATCGCTGCTGGGATTCGAGGATGAAGCGGGCGCCTTCACAGACTGGCTGCTGGCCCGCTTTCTCCAGTTCAAGCCAGATAAACCGGTACAACCCATGTACACGATTACTGGTGATCTAGACATGCCGGAGATCACCCTCGACCACCTGGATGGCTACCGCAA
>Ga0209647_1001860_pt1 | contig 17503 bp, 19 predicted proteins | sample GraSoi_2013_60cm_FD_185827 | JGI IMG/M metagenome (GOLD analysis project Ga0209647, IMG submission 185827) | Grasslands soil microbial communities from the Angelo Coastal Reserve, California, USA - Sample 9_17_2013_60cm (SPAdes) (version 2) | ecosystem: Environmental > Terrestrial > Soil >...
GCCGCCGGCTTCGATCATCAGCCCGCCGCCGACTGCGGCAACGCCAGGGCGGTTGCGGATCCCATTCGCCGGCCGGCCGGGCTGCGTCGCCTCGGCAAGCTCGGTCGTATTGGTGCGAAAGCTCGCTGCGGTATAAGCCTTCGCGCTCGCCAGCTCTGCCGTATGCGGGCCTGCAAAGCGGTCGCGCAGCACGACCTGCACCACGCCCATGCGATCGGTGACCGCCACCGCCACCTGGTAGCCGTTGGCGCGACAACGCGCGAGTGCGGCCTGCGCCGCCTTGAGCGCGGTTTCGGGTGTAAGCACTTTGACGGTGAACGTTGCATCCACCGCTGATGCGCTGCCAGCGGCGCCGAGGATGAGAACGGCAGCGAGCCGGTAGCTCACTTCTTCTTCATGAAGAAGGTGAATTCCTTCTGCGCGGCTTCCTGATGGACCAGTGAATGCCCAGTCTGGCGCGAGAACGCTTCGAAATCCTTCACCGCGCCCGGGTCGGTGGCGAGCACCTTGAGCACCTGCCCCGACTGCAGCTCGGCGAGCGCCTTCTTGGTGCGCAGGATCGGCAGCGGGCAGTTGAGCCCGCGCGCATCGAGCTCTTTGTCGAAGTTCATGGCTCGCAGTATAAGATGCCAGCGCCATGGACAGCTGGCTCGTCACCATCACGCAGCTGCCGACGGAGGATCCGGCGGCGCGCATGCGCGTGCTGCGCACTCTGGAATCGCTCGGCGCCGCGGTGATGCGCGAGGGTGCCTACCTGCTGCCCGATACCACGACCAATCGCCAGGCGCTCGAGGCGCTCGCGGACTATGTCGGCAAGAGCGCCGGCACGGCGCAGGTGCTGCAGGTGAGCGCCACCGCGCCGGCGCAGTACGCGCAGCTGAAGCGCCTGTTCGACCGCTCGGCGCGCTACGAGGATCTGATCAAGACCGTCGAGAGCCTGCGCGTCGGCTTCGGCCATTCCGACCCGGCCGCGATCTCGCGCGTGCTGCACAAGCAGCGCCGCGAATTCGAGGCGATCGCCGCGCTCGACTTCTATCCCACCGAGGCGCGCAGCCGCGCCGAGCGTGCGCTGGCGGAAACCGACGCCGCGGTGAAGAAGCTGCTTTTCAGCGGCACGCAGAGCTCGCTGGACGCCGGCGAGCGCCTGACGCGCCGCGCCTGGGCGACGCGCAGTCCGCCCTGGGCCGATCGCCTGGCTTGCGCCTGGCTGATCCGGCGCTTCGTCGACCCGGAGGCGACGCTGACGTGGCTCGATAAAGGCGAGGAGCTGCCTTCGGGCGCGCTCGGCTTCGCCTTCGACGGCGCGCATTTCGCCGCCGGCGGCGCGCGCGTCGCCTACGAGGAGATGCTGGCGCAGCTGAAACTCGGCGACAACCCGGCGCTCGCGAAGATCGGCAGCATCGTGCACTTCCTCGAGATGGGCGGCAGCGCCGTGCCCGAGGCCGCGGGCGTGCAGATGCTGCTGCAGGGTGCCCAGCGGCGCTCGACCAATGTCCCGGAGTTCCTGGCGGAAGCCGAGAAGACCTTCGACCTGCTGTACGAGGCGTACTACGAACCCGCGCGCAAGCAATAACCGCGGTTAGCGCTTCGCGTCCTTCAGCTCCGCGGAGTACTGGGCGCGCAGCTCCTTGAGGCGCGCGTCGACCACCGACAGCTGGTAGAAGTCGCCATCGCCGGACGAGCGTGCGAGCTGCAGCTGCTCGATCGCCGCCGGCAGGCTGCCCTGCAGCGCATAAGCCTCGCCTTGCGCATGGTGCTGCAGCAGGCGCTTGCCGAGCGCGGCATAGGTCTTCGCCTGCATGCCGTAGAGCCTGGCGTCGCGCGGATAGCGCGTGAGCGAATCGCGCAGCGCGCCGAGCGCGGCGTCGTTCTGTCCCGCTTCCTGGAGCGTGGCGATATAGGAGTAACTGAGGGAGCGCGAATAAGGATGGCGCTCGCGCGCCTGGGCGAGGAGCGCCGCGGCGCCGGCAACGTCGCCCGAAGCCTGCTTCACGCGCGCGCCGAGCAAGTCGATCATCGGGCTCGAGGTGCCCAGGGCGCGCAAGCGCTGGTACTCTTCCTGCGCCTCGCCGTTGCGCCGCACGCGCAGCAGCGCCGAGACCAGGCCATAGCGTGCCGCCGCCTCGCTCACATAGCGCCGCTCGCGCAGCGCCGACTCGAAGCCCGCCAGCGCGTCGCGCGGCTCGCCCGCCTCGGCGCGCAGCTTCGCGCGCACGAAATGAAATTCCGGCGAATCCGGGTGCTGGCGGTAAGGCAGCCCGGCCGCCTTGTTCTGCACGTCGGCAATGCGCTCGGTGGTGACCGGGTGGCTGCGCAGGTAGCCCGGCATGGTGCCGTCATCGCTCACGCGCGTGCCGCGCTGCATCTTTTCGAAGAATGCCGGCATGGCGCGCGCGTCGAAACCCGCGTTGTCGAGCGTCTGCAGGCCGATGCGGTCGGCTTCGCGTTCGAAGTCTCGCGAGTAGCCGAGCGCCGCCTGCACCGCGCCGCCCTGCGCCGCGGCCGCGGCACCGATGGCGAGGTCGGGGCGCGCGCGCCCCAGCAGGATTGCCGCCGCGAGCCCGGCGAGCACCGGGATCTGCATTTGCTGCTGCTGGACCAGCATGCGCGCGATATGGCGCTGCGTGACGTGGCCGATTTCATGCGCCAGCACCGAGGCCAGCTCCGACTCGGTCTCCGCCGAGGTGATCAGGCCGGTATGCACGCCGATGAAGCCGCCGGGCAGCGCGAAGGCGTTGATCGTGTGGTCGCGCATGGCAAAGAACTCGAACTCGACGCGCGCGGCGCCCGGGTTTGCCTGCGTGAGCTGCGCGCCGAGCGCCGCCAGGTAATCGGTGACCTCGGGATCGTCGATGTAGGTGGGATCGCGAAAACGGATCTCGCGCACGATGCTCTCGCCGATGCGCCGCTCGAGCTGCGGCGTCAGCGCGACATCGCCGAGCCCGCCCAGGTCGGGCAGCGACTGGCCGAAGGCACGCGGCGCGACCAGCGCCGCCACCAGCATGAGCCAGGCCATGAAACGCATGCCGCTATGATATCGCCCGACATGGCGTCTTCCGTGAAGAAGCTCACCCACTTCGATGCGCGCGGCGCAGTCCATATGGTGGATGTCGGCACCAAACCCAGTACACATAGGGTCGCGCTGGCCTCGGGCCGCATCACCATGCAGGCGGCGACCCTCAGGATGATCGCCGCCGGGACCGCCAAAAAGGGCGACGTGCTGGGCGTGGCGCGGCTCGCGGCGATCCAGGCCGCCAAGCGCACCGCCGAGCTGATTCCCCTGGCGCACCCGTTGCCACTCACGCGCGTGGCAGTCGATTTCGTGCGCGAGCGGCGCCCAGCCGCGATCCGCATCCTGGTGCGGGTCGAGTGCCGGGGCCCGACCGGCGTCGAGATGGAAGCGCTCACCGGTGCCGCGGTCGGCCTGCTCACCGTCTACGACATGGTGAAAGCAGTCGATCGCGCCATGACCCTGTGCGATGTGCGGCTCGAGGAAAAGAGCGGCGGCCGCTCCGGGGTCTTCCGCCGCGCAGTTAAAATACCTCGATGAACCGCATCCGCAGGGCGCTGCTCGCTGCGCTCGTCATTTGTATAGCCAGACCGCGGGCGGCGCTCGCCGCCTGGAACAAGGACGCCTTCGGCGCCAAGACCGCGGGCGACGCGCTGAAGAGCCTGGGCATCGGCAACGCCGCGCCGAGCAAGGAGGTGACGATCGATGCACCGGAGATCGCGGAGAACGGCGCCGTGGTGCCGATCGAGATCACCAGCAACGTCCCGGGCACCACCGCGCTCATCGTGGTCATCGACAACAACCCGTTCCCGCTCATCGCCCGCTTCGACTTCAAGGAGAACGCCCTGCCCTTCGTCAAGGTCAACGTGAAGATGGGCGAGACCTCGGACGTGCGCGTGATTGCCGAAGCCGGCGGCAAGCACTATGTGGCGACCCGGGAAGTCAAGGTCACCATCGGCGGCTGCGGCGGCTAGGAGATCATCGCTATGGCAGGACCCATGAAAATGCGCGCGACACTCGGTCAAGGCTTCACCGAGGTGCGCGTGCTGATGACGCACCCGATGGAGACCGGGCAGCGCAAGGACTCCGACGGCAAGCTGGTGCCGATGCATTTCATCCAGAATCTCACCGTCAAGCTGAACGGCAAGACCGTGGTCGACGCGCAGATCAGCCAGGCGGTATCGCGCAACCCGGTGTTCTCCTTCCGTCTCAAGGGCGGCGCCAAGGGCGACAAGATCGAAGTCGCCTGGCTCGACAACCAGGGCGACTCGAACAGCACCGAATCCGCGGTCGCGTGAAACCCATTGCATTGCTCGCTGCGCTGGCGCTGACCGGGGCGGCGCAGGCGCAGGACACGGCCAAGGAGATCCAGCGCTACCGGCAGATGATCGCCGAGGGCAGCCCGGTCGAGCTGTTCGAGTTCGCCGGCGAGGAGCTCTGGAAGAGGCCGCAGGGGCCGAGCAACGTTTCCCTGGAAAAATGCGACCTGGGACGCGGCCCGGGCGTGCTGAAGGGCGCCTACGCGCGCCTGCCGCGCTACTTCAAGGACGCCGACCGCGTGATGGACCTGGAGACGCGGCTGCTCCACTGCATGACGACGCTGCAGGGTCGCAGCGAAAAGGACGCCGCGGCGCGCGTCTTCGGCACCGCCGACCGGCCCGCCGAGATGGAATCGCTCTCCGCCTACATCGCCGCGCAGTCGCGCGGCATGAAGCTCGACCCGGGCGTGTCCCATCCGAAGGAAAAGCAAAGCATAGAGCTGGGCCGCGCCCTTTACTTCCAGCGCGCCGGCGCCTGGGACTTCTCCTGCGCGAGCTGCCACGGCGAGGAAGGCAAGCGCATCCGCATGCAGGACCTGCCGGTGCTCTACAAGCCGCAATTCGCCCGCCCGGTGATCGCGAGCTGGCCCGCGTACCGCCTCTCGACCAGCGGTTTCATCACGCTGCAGTGGCGCATGAACGACTGCTACCGGCAGATGCGCACGCCCGAGCCGAACTTCGGCTCCGACACCACCGTCGCGCTGATCCATTTCATGACCGTGACGGCGCGCGGCGAGACTTACCGCGGGCCCGGGAACAAACGATGACGCGCCCGCTGATCCTCGCCGCTTTATTCGCGGCGCCGGCGCTGGCCGAGCCGACGCCCGCCGACGTGCAGAAGCAGATGCAGCGCGACTTCCATCCGCGTGGCCAGGCGACGATGGAGCGCCTCGCCCAGGATGGCGTGCAGCGCGTGTGCACCGAGACGCGCGACCGTCCGCCGGCGCAGGTGGCGAAGGCGCTCGAAGCCGACCAGATGAAGACCATCGCCTTTCCGGAAGGCAGTTTGATGGGCGACTGGAAGCGCGGCGAGGCGATCGCGCAGAGCGGGCGCGGCATGACCTGGAACGACAAGCCCGGCGACGCCGCCGGCGGCAGCTGCTACAACTGCCACCAGCTTTCGCCGAAGGAGCTCTCCTACGGCACGATCGGCCCGAGCCTGCAGGGCTTCGGCAAGACGCGCGGCACGAGCGCCGAGGTGCAGCGCTACGTCTTCGGCAAGATCTACAACGCCAAAGCCTACAACCTGTGCTCGCAGATGCCGCGCCTCGGCGCCTCGGGCACGCTGACGCCGGAGCAGATCAAGGACCTCGTGGGGCTGCTGCTCGATCCCGCGTCGCCGGTGAACCAATAGCCCGAGCGGCGCTCTGGTATCTCGCCACGCGGCTCGCCGGCCTGCTGCCGCTGCTGTGGCCAGAAGCTGTGCTGCTGGCCGAGCCGACGAAGTGGCTGATGGAGCTCGACGCGCGCGGGCCGTCCGGCGCGTTTCCGGAATACCCATGGCCGGCGGTGGCACTGCTCGATCTGCCGCTGCGGCTGGGCGTGCCGACCGTACTGCATTACTACGCGATCGTCGTGTTCTTCATGCTCGGCGTCGACGCGATGTTCGCCTGGCTTCTCTGGCGCGGCGCCGGCTGCCGGATGAGCCGCGGGTTGTGGCTGTGGCTTGCCGTATTCCCGGCGCTAGGACCGCTGATGGTGACCCGCTACGACATCGTGCCTGCCGCGCTTGCCGGCAGCGCGCTCCTCGCGCTGGCGGCAGCGCGACCCGCCACCGCGGGCGCGCTTGCGAGCCTCGGCGCGGGCCTCAAGCTCTGGCCCGCGGCCGGTTTCGCCGCGCTGCTCGTCCCCGGAGAGCGCAAATCGCGCGCATGGGTTCTTGCCGGCCTGTTTTCTCTCTTGGTTGCGCTGGCGCTCGCATCCGCGGCGGCGGCGGGCTGGTCGCGCCTGTGGTCACCCTTCAGCCTGCAGGGCAAGCGCGGCTTGCAGCTCGAGGCGTTCGGCGCGCTGCCGCTCCTGTGGGCGCCGCTACTTGAATCCCGGCGGCGGCTGGGCGGTGCGCCAGGACGCGCTGTGCAAGTGTCACGAGCTTTACGGCCCCGGCGTGGATGTCGCGCTGCAACTGACTTTCCCCGCACTGGTTGTCGCAGCAGCCGGCATTGCCGTGCTGCACGTGCGCGCGTTCACCGCTGGCCCCTCCAGGCGCACGGTGACAATGGCGGCGCTGCTGACCGCGGTGTCGCTCATCGCCTGGATGATGACGGCGCGGGTTTTCAGCCCGCAATACATGATCTGGCTCGCTGCGCCGCTCGCGGTGCTGGGCACCCTGTCCGGCGCGCCGCTCGCGCGGCTCGATCTCGCGTTTGTCGCCGCCGCCGCTTTGCTCACGCACCTTATCTATCCGCTGGGCTATGAGGCGGTCCTGGTCGAGCGCCATCCCCTGCAGCCGATCTTCCTGGTCATCGCGACGTTGCGCGACGCGCTCGTCGTGGCGCTCGGCGTGCGCCTCGCCATACAGACCTGGCGCCTGACGCGCCGTGCATAGGCGCGATTTCCTGAGGACTCTAGCGCTGGCCGCCGCCGCCGGCGCGACGCTGCGGCCGGCGTCGAGCGACGCGCACGCAGCGAGCGAGCTCTACGACCTGCCGCCCTTCGGCAATGTGTCGGTGCTGCACATCACCGACATTCACGCCCAGCTCCTGCCGCTGCATTTTCGCGAGCCGAGCGTCAATCTCGCCCTTGGGGGAAATGAGGGAAAACCGCCGCACCTCGTGGGCGAGGCATTCCTTGCCCATTACGGCATCGCCGCCGGCACGGCGGCCGCGCATGCATTCACTCCTCTCGATTTCGAGGCGGCGGCGCACCGCTACGGCAAGACCGGCGGCTATGCGCATCTCGCGACGCTGGTCAAACGGCTGAGGGCGTCGCGGCCGCACGCGCTGCTCCTCGACGGCGGCGACAGCTGGCAGGGCTCGGCGACTGCGCTCTGGACGCAAGGCGCCGACATGATCGGCGCGCAGCGGCGCCTGGGCGTGCAGTACATGACCGCGCACTGGGAATTCACCTATGGCGCCGAGCGCATGCTGCAGGCGATCAAGCAGCTCGCGCCGATCCAGTTCCTCGCGCAGAACGTGCGCACCGTGGACTTTGAGGATCCGGTGTTCACGCCTTATGCCCTGCGTGCGGTGAACGGCGTGGAGGTGGCGATCATCGGGCAGGCTTTTCCCTATACGCCGATCGCGCATCCACGCCATCGCTTTCCGGAGTGGTCCTTCGGCATTCAGGAAGGGCGCTTGCAGAAGCTGGTGGACGAGGTGCGCGCCAAGGGTGCCAAAGCAGTGCTGCTGCTTTCCCATAACGGCATGGACGTCGATCTCAAGCTCGCCGGGCGCGTGCGCGGCATCGACGCCATCCTCGGCGGACACACGCACGATGGCGTGCCGGCGCCCGTGGTGATCGGCAAGACGCTGGTCACCAACGCCGGCTCGCACGGCAAGTTCGTGGGCGTGCTGGACCTCAGAGTCGATGCGAGCGGCATGCGCGATTACCGCTACCGCCTGCTGCCGGTGTTCGCGAACCTCCTGCCCGCGGACGCCGGGATGGCCGCCTACATCGAAAGCGCGCGGCGGCCCTATGCCGCCAAGCTGGGCGATAAGCTCGCTGTGACGGAAGCGCTGCTCTACCGGCGCGGCAACTTCAACGGCACGATGGACGAGCTGATCCTGCGCGCGCTGCTCGCGGAGAAGGACGCCGAGATCGCGTTCTCTCCAGGCTTCCGCTGGGGCACGACGCTGCTGCCGGGCGACAGCATCACGCGCGAGGACGTGCTCGCGCAGACTGCGATCACCTATCCGCAAGTGACGACCAGCGAGCTCACCGGCGCCGAGATCAAGACGGTGCTCGAAGACGTCGCCGACAATCTCTTCAACCCCGATGCCTACCTGCAGCAGGGCGGCGACATGGTGCGCGTCGCGGGCATGACATATGCCCTCGCGCCGCGGGCGAAGATCGGCGGACGCATCTCCGACATGCGCCTCGGCGGCGCGCCGCTCGCCGCCGACAAGCGCTACAAGGTGGCGGGCTGGGCGCCGGTGCACGAAGGCGCGAGCGGCGAGCCGATATGGGACGTGGTGGAGCGTCATCTGCGCGGCCTGAAGAGCGTGCCGCCGCTCGAGGTCAAGCCGCCGCGGCTCCTCGGCGTTGGTCGCAATCCGGGGCTCGGGTGATGCGTCCCTGGATCCCTGTCAGCGCCGCGCTGGCGCTCGCCGTGGTCGCGCTGCTCTGCTTCGTGTCAGAGAGCAGCAACGACTTCTGGCTGCACGCCGCCATCGGCCGCATCATCTGGTCGAGCGGCGAAATCCCGCACAGCGCGCTCTTTCCATTCACCGAGGCGGCGGCGCTGCCGTTCCATGCGCACGAGTGGCTGGCGTCGCTGCTGTGCTACCTGCTCGTGGAGCGCCTGGGTCATGAGCATCTCCTTTTCGCGAAGGGCTTGATCGGCCTCGCGCTCTTCGCCCTCGCGTATCGCCTGGCGCGCCGCGTGAGTGGCGATTTCGTCGTTGCCCTGGTTGTTGCGCTCGCCGCGATGGCGCTCGCCAACTATCGGCATTTCCTGCGGCCCGAGTTATTCGCGCTGCTCTTGACCGCTATCCTGCTCAACCTGCTGGTCGAGTATCGCCACAGCGGTAGATGGCTCTACCTCATCGGCTGCCTGCCGGTGGCCGTGATCTGGGCCAACATCCACGGCTCCGCGCCGGTGGCGCTCGCCATCACCGCCGCCTTCGCCGCCGGGGCGGCCTTGGAGAAGCGCGTAGCCTGGCCCTATGCCGCGTGCTGCGCGCTGATGGCGCTTGGCATGCTCGCGAACCCCTACGGTGCCGATCTTTTGGCCTTCGCGTGGCGGCTGCAGTCCGCGGATTACCTGCGCAAGTACATTTACGAATGGACGCCGACCTTGTCCGGGCCATTCGTCGGCTCGCGCGGCTTCTGGGCCTTCGTGCTTTACCTCGCCTTCGCCGCGGCGGCGCTCGCCGCGGGGTGGCGGCGCGTCCCGCCGGCCGGGTGGTTGCTGCTCGTGCTGTTCGGATATCTCGCCCTGCGCACGCAGCGCCACATCGTATTCTTCGCGCTGGTGTCAATCTATCCGGTAGCCGCCGCGCTGCGCGCGGCGGCGCCGCGCATCAACCGGCTGCGTTACCTCAGCGCCGCCCTGCCGGGCTTGCTGGCCGGCGCCGCGGCGCTGCTCATCGGCTACGGCAATCTCTACGGAGGCTTCCCGTATTACGTCGTGTCGAACAATTTCTCGCGGCTCATGGCCGAATACCTGGAGCAGCCCGCGCTCAAGGGTAACGTGCTCAACTCCTATGCGCTGGGCGGCGAGCTGATTTACTGCTGCTATCCGCGCCTGCGCCCGGCGATCGACTCGCGCATCGACATCTATGGCGAGGAGTACTTCCTCTATCTGCAGGGCCTCGTCAAGGACGAGCCGGCCTTCCGCGAGTTCGCCGAACGTTACGCCGTGCGCCATGTGCTGCTGCTGCGGCAGGAGTTCGATGAGGGCATCCGCAACATGCCGGCGCTGCGGCAAGACGGCTGGCACATCGCGTTCGCCGACCATCGCATGGTGCTGCTAAGCCGCCCCTAGGCTATTCTTGGGCCATGACATCGCGTCTGGCGCAGGCAAGGCACTGCGTGAAGGTGTTCGATCGGCCTCATGTCGATCGTCTGCTGCGCCGGACCTGCGAGTGGCTGCGCGCGGCGCGCTGAGCGGCGCCGGGCCGCTGCGCGTCACGCTGGTCACGCACTACTATCCGGCGCATCTCGGCGGCGTCGAGCGCGTCGCCGGCCAGCTCGCCGAGCGGCTCGCGGCGAGCGGCATTGCCCAGATCGAGTGGCACGCGAGCGATTGCGATGCGCCGCCGCCGCGAGCGCCGGGCCTCAGTGCCGTGCCGGCGGCGAGCTGGAACGGCATCGAGCGGCGCGCGGGCGTGCCGTATCCGCTGTGGAGTCCGGCGGCGCTGCGCCGCCTGGTACGCGCCTGCAGCAAGGCCGATGTAGTGCATCTGCACGACTGCCTTTATTTCCCGAACGTGGTCGCCTTCCTCGCGGCGCGCCGCGCGCGGCGCGCGGTGCTCGTCACCCAGCATATCGGTCTGGTGCCCTACCGCAATGCGCTGCTGCGCGGCACTCACGAGGTGGCTAACCGCGCGCTCGGCACTTCGATCCTCGGCAGCGCCGACCGGGTGGTGTTCGTGAGCGAGACCGTCCGCGTCTACTTCGGCCGCTTCGTGCGCTTTCGCCATCCAGCCGAGCTGGTGCAGAACGGCGTGGATACGGCGTTGTTTCACCCCGCAGCTGGCGTCGAGCGTCGCGAGCTGCGCGAGCGATTGGGCCTGCCGGTGGAGAAGCCGGTGCTGCTTTTCGCCGGCAGGTTCGTCGAGAAGAAAGGCCTGCCCGTGCTGCGCGAGCTGGCGCAGCGGCTGGCGCATGCGCACTGGCTCTTCGCGGGCTGGGGTCAACTCGAGCCCGCGAGCTGGGGGCTACCCAACGTGAGCGTGGTGCACAGTGCCACCAACGCTCAGCTGAGCGCGCTATACCAGGCGGCGGATCTGTTCGTCCTGCCGAGCGTGGGCGAGGGATTTCCGCTCTCGGTGCAGGAATCCATGGCCTGCGGCACGCCGGCACTCGTCGGCGAGGACACCGCCGCCGGCTGCCCGGAAGCGGGTGATGTGCTTTTGCGCGAGCGCGTCGGTGGCGCCGACACGGCCGCGCGATGGGCGGCGCGCATCCAGGCGCTGCTCGCTGCGCCGAGCACGCTCGAGACGTTGCGGCCGCGCGTCGCCGCCTTCGCCCGCGAGCATTGGTCCTGGGAGCGCTGCGTCGCGCACTACGCGGATCTGCTCCGCGAATGCGCCATGCCGCGGTGAGCGCGCGGCGCCTCGCCCTCTTCGGCGCCGCGGCGGGGCTGCTCTGCATCGCTTTCATCCTGCTCTACGCGGGCGCGCCCAGAAGGGTCGACATCTTCGACTACCTACTGCGCACGCAGGACCTGCCCGGCGCGGTGCTAGTGACCTTGATCGCCATCGCCGCGGCCTTTGCGCCGCTAGCGCGGGCCGGGCTCGCGCTGGTGGGCGCCATCGGCCGCAGGCCGTGGACCACGGCGCTCGTGACGTTTCTCGTACTGTGCGCGGGCCAGCTGTTGATCGCCAAGGACCACGCGCTCGCCGGCGACGAGTACCTCATCCTGCTGCAGGCGAAGGCGTTCGCCGCCGGCCGCCTCACCGCCCAGTTCCCGCCGGAATTGCTCTCGTGGGTGCTGCCGCGGGCCTACTTCGACCTGTGGCTCTACGCCTCGCGCGACACCGGTGCGGTGGTCTCGGTGTACTGGCCGGGATTCGCGCTCTTGCTCACGCCGTTCGTTCTGCTCGGCATCCCGTGGGCCTGCAATGCGCTGCTGGCGAGCGGCGCGCTGGTGCTCATCGGGCGGCTCGCCGGCCGGCTCACCGGCGCGCCGCAGGCGGCGGGCTGGGCGATGCTCCTGACGCTCGCATCGCCCGCCTTCACCGGCATGGCGCTCGGCTATTTCTCGATGACGGCGCACCTGTTCTTCAATCTACTTTACGTCTGGATGCTGGTCGAGCGCCGCTTCCTGCTGGCCGGGGTGGTGGGCTCGTTTGCTCTGGTCCTGCACAATCCGTGGCCGCACTTCCTGTTCGCGCTGCCGTGGATCGGCTGGATCGCCTGGCAGGACGGCCGGCGCGCGCTCTTCCGGCTGATCGCCGGCTACCTGCCCCTGACGCTGATCCTCGGCGGCGGCTGGTGGCTGCTGATGCGCAAGGTGCAGGGACAGCTCTGGTTCGCGCCGCAGGCCGGGGACTTTCTCTTCTACTGGCAGCTTCAGCTCAGCCGCGTGTTCGCGTTTCCCGACGCCGGAATGCTCGCGAAGCGCGCCGCGGAGCTCGTGAAGCTCTGGCTGTGGACCGTACCGGGACTGCCGGCGCTGATGCTCGCGGGCTGGTGGGTCTCGAGGCGCGAGGCGCCGTTGCGAGTGCTCGGGCTTTCGTTCGCCGCCACGCTCGCGGGCTATCTCATGGTCTGGTTCGATCAGGGTTACGGCTGGGGCGTGCGCTACCTGCACCCGGCGCTCGGCGCGCTGCCGATCCTCGGCGCGGCGGCGATCATCGCGCTGCAAAGCGATGCACTGCGCCGCTACGCGGCGGGCGCAGCGTTGCTAAGCCTGGTGCTCGCCACGCCGTTTCGCTGGGCGCAGATCGAGTGGTTCATGAGCGAGCAGCTCTCGCGCCGCCCGCCGTTCGAGAAAGGCGTGCGCCAGATCGTGTTCGTCACCCAGGACTTCGGCTACTACACGCAGGATTTGGTGCAGAACGATCCGTTCCTGCGAGCACCGGTGATCTTCATGCTGAGCCGCGGACGCGAGGCGGACGAGAAGCTGCTGCGCAGCCGCTTCCCGGGCGCGCGGCTCGCGCACGAGGCGCGGTACGGTCACGTCTGGCGCTTGGACTGAGCGCGCCCGGCACGCAAAGCCCAGCGGCTGCCGACGAAGTTGAACGCCGCCACCAGCACGGTGACCGCCGGCGCGGCGAGCGGCACGCCGAGCCCCGCCAGGTCGACGAACACGAACATGCCGGCGAGCAACAGCGGCAGGTTGAGCGCCATGGTGAGCGTATAGCGCGCGAACGACATGCCGCCGCGCTGCGCGCCGGGAAAGGTCCAGGAGCTGTGCAGCCAGTAGCCGAGCAGCACCACGATCGCGAACGAGACAAACGACGAGGCGACGTAATGCAGGCCGAGCCAGTCGCCGCCGATCATGATGGCGTTGTGCAGCAGCGCGCACAGCAGGCCGACGGAGAAGAAGCGGCCGACCAGCATCCTAGGCGCGGCGGAAGAGCGCGATGTAGGTGCAGGCGTTCACCGCCGTGATCGCGCCCGGCGTGATGCGGTCCTCGAGCCATGCTCTGGCATTGAGCAGGGCTGCCGCGAGAGGTGCGAGCAACGGCCCGGCGAAGGGCAGCGACTTGAGAGCGTGCGCCACGCCGAGGGAGCGAAAGATCGTGGTCCAGGCGAGCGGCCCGACCACCGGCTCCATGCGCACCAGGCGGAAGCCGCGCGATTCGATCTCGCGCTGCAGGCCCTCGGCGGTCCAGCGCCGGTAGTCGTGCGGATGCGGGTGGTACAGCCAGCTGCCGTGCGTGGAGAGCAGCAGCCAGCCTTCCGGCCGCAGCGCGCGGCGCGCTTCGCCGAGATAAGCGTCCAGGTCCCAGACATGCTCGAGCACCTGGAACGAGGCCACCAGGTCGTACTCGCCGTCGGCGCAGTCGAGCGTGCCGTCCTCGCGGATGCGCACCTCGTGCGTGGCGTCGATGTCCGCGCCCCGGTAGCGCGCGCCGGCGGCGGCGAACCAGGCCTCGTAGGGCCGCGTGCCGCAGCCGAAATCGAGCACGCGCGCATCGCGCAGCTTGAGCGCCGGGTCGGCCAGTAGGCCACGCAGTACGCGCGCTATCTCGCGCAGCACCAGCCAGTCGGGCTGCCAGAAGCGCGCCACGGCGCGGCGACCGGGATCCATACTCAGCGCTCTGGAACTGCGTAGATGGCGACGTTGCGCTCGAAGAAGCTGGCCTGCCGCCGCGCCGGGTCCCAGGGCGGCCCGCTCCAGCCGGTCACCACGTACCAGGCGATGCCGAGCCTTCGCAGCTCATTGAACGCCGCCGCCGCGGAGGGCGCACGGTCCAGGCGCGCGAGCAGGGCGTAGCGCTCGAGCGCCACCTTCTCCCGCTCCGCGGCCTCAATGATGTGCGCCGAGACGTAAGACAGGTATGCCGGCATGCCGCTCAACGAGATGAGCTGGAGGGCGGGATCGGTTGCCGCCCACTTAAGCTCCAGTCCGCGCACGGCGAACACCTGTCCAGGCCGGCCGTGCTCGCGCAAGTAGCGGGCCGCGTGCGTCAGGCCAGCGTCGATCCTCTTGGAGGAGTACTCCCAGCCCCAGTCGAATTTGGGCAGACCCATCGCCGGCGTCCCTTGCCAGGCGAGCGCCACGCCGAGCAGGCTCGCGCCGAGCACCGCGCGCCACGCCTGCGACGCGCGCTGCGGCCACCGGGCCGCGAAGGCGCGGCAGAGCAGGCACACCGTCCAGACCGCGACCGCCGCATAGACGAGCACGAAGGGGCGCACGGTGAACTCCGTGGAATCGCGATGCTTGTCGATCGGCGCGGTGAGCATTACCGCGAGATACGCGGCGAGCACGAAAGCGGGGAAGGCATCGATGGCCTGCAGCGCCCGCGCACGGTGCGCCAGCCATACCGCGAGCGGATAGAGGATGACGAGCGCGCCCAGGCACGCGAGATACACGAGCAGAATGCCCGCGATCACGGCGAACAGCGTGCCATGCTGATCGAGCAGCGCCCGGTAGAGGCCGGTATAGGCGGTCGGCTCCTGCCACTCGTGCAGCGCGTCGAGGAACACCTCCAGCGCGAGATCCGCGCCGGTCGCCGCGTAGAACGCGATGACAAAGAGCAGGAAGGCGAGCAGCCCGGCGCTGAAAAAAAGCAACTTGCGCCTGCGCACGGCAGGCGCGGCGAGCGCCGCAGCGGCGAGCCAGGCCGGAAATCCGGCGGCGAACACCTGGATGCGGAACCAGGCGGCGCCGACGGCGAGGAGCGCGCTGCCGAGGAGCGGGCGCGCGGACGCCCCGGGTACCCAGCGCGAGAGCACCGCGGCGCACAGCAGGAACACGCCGATCACGTGGTCCGCCCCGGGGCTCACCATCAGGTGGAAATGGAAGCTGAGAAAGCCGTTGCGCAGCCCATAGCTGGCGCCATCCGGGATCAGCGTCAGCACAGCGACCGACGCCAGGCCGCCGGTTGCGCCGGCGAGCGCTGCGCCGAGCGCATAGGCGCCGGCGCACATCGTCAGCACACCCATCGGCAGCCAGAAGCTGGTCGCGATCGGCAGGCCCGGCTGGTCGAGCAGCCCGGCGAGCGCCGCCGGAATCATGTAGGAGGCGTAGTGATAGAGCAGCGGCGATTGATCGGCGAGGAACACCGAATGGCGCACGGCGAGCGGATCGCCGAACTGCGAAATCATGCCGCCGTGGATGAAATAGTCGACCCAGGCGAACAGCACGCCGTCGCGCTCCAGGCGCATCGGCGCCTGCGCGATGTCGCGGCACCACAGCGCCGTCGCCAGAACGCACAGCCCGAGGCCCGCGAGCTCGTGGCGATCGAGACGCGCCGGTGCCGCATCGCGCTCGCGGAAGGCGATGGCGCACGCCACCAGCGCGCTCGCCCACAGGGCGAAGGCGGTGAGCGCCAGAAGCTTGAACCAGGCCACCAGCGCGTACACCGCGAGCGCGCTCGAAAACACGCCCGCCACCCAGGCGGCCGGCGCCGGCATGTCTGCCAGACCGAGCGCTCGCAGCGCGAGGAAGCCGGACAGCGCGACGAAGAACACGACCAGCGCGACGCCGCCGAGCGCCAGATGCAGCGGCACCGCGCCACTCAGCCAGAGCAGCGCCGAGAGCGGCAGCGCGGCGGCGAGCGTTATGGCGACGGTTCTTTTCATCTTCGGCTCACGGCGCGGCTATTATGCGCAAAAGAAGATGCGGCAACAGGCGACGCGCTTTCTGCTCACCGGGGGTGTCAACACTGCGTTCAGCTATAGCATCTACGCAGCCTGCATCTATCTCGGTGCCGGCTACGCCATCGCCTCAGGCGCATCGATCGTGTGCGGGATCCTGTTCAGCTACAAGACGACGAGCGCGCTGGTCTTCGGGCGCGGCTATCGCGGCTCGCTCGCGCGCTACATCGGGAGCTACGCCATCGTGTATCTGTTCAGCGTGCTGATCCTCAAGACGATGGACGAGTTCGGCATCAATGCCTATCTCGCCGGCGTGCTCGCCGCGCCGCCGTGTGCCGTGCTCTCGTTCGCGCTGCTCAAACTGTTCGTATTCCGCTCGGCGTCGTCGGAGCCATGAGCGAAGTTGACGCGCCGCGCCACCACGTACAGCGGCCGGCCCTTGGCCTGCCGGAAAATCCGGGCGATGTACTCCCCCAGCAGTCCGATCGAGAGCAGTTGCACGCCGCCGAGGAACAGCACCACCACCATGACCGACGTCCAACCGGCGATACTGCGGCTCGGATCGATCAGCCGTCCCGCGATCACCCAGAGCATCGCCAGCACCGCTCCCGCGGTGACCATCATGCCGAGGTGACTGGCGACGCGCAGCGGCTTGGCCGAAAAGCTGCTGCGGTGACCATCATGCCGAGGTGACTGGCGACGCGCAGCGGCTTGGCCGAAAAGCTGCTGATGCCGTCGAGGGCGAAGACGAACATGCGGCCCAGGCCGAACTTCGTCTTGCCGGCGAAACGCGGGTCCCGGTCGTACGGCAGCGGACACTGCCGGAAGCCGACCCAGCTCACCAGCCCGCGGATGTACCGGCTCTCCTCGCGCAACTCCTTGAGCACGTCAACCACCGCGCGGTCCATCAGGCGGAAGTCGCCGCTGTCGAGCGGCACCGGCACATCGGAGAGCCGCGACAGGATGCGGTAGAAAGCGCCAGCCGTCAGGCGCTTGAATGCACTTTCACCGCGCCGCGCCCGGCGCACACCGTAGACCACTTGGTTGCCTTCCCGCCAGAGTCGCACCATCTCGCCGATCACCTCCGGCGGGTCCTGCAGATCGGCATCGAGCACGACCACGGCGTCCCCCGCTGCGTGGTCGATGCCGGCGGTGATCGCAAGCTGGTGGCCGAAGTTGCGCGACAGGTCGATCACCCGCACGGCCGGGTCGCGCTGCGCAATGTCGAGCAGCACCACAAGCGAGCCGTCGGTGCTGCCGTCGTTGACCACGATCAGCTCCCAGCTCCTGCCGAGCGCGTTCAGGTAGGGCTTGACCACCGAGAAGGTGCCCGGCAGGCGCGCGCTCTCGTTGTAGGCCGGCACCACGACGCTCAGCTCGGGGGGGTCGGCCACGGGGCGAAAGCATATCCAGTGACATGACACCGGGCCTTCAAGGTCGCGCTCTCAGCACCTCGAGCGCGAAGCGGGGCAGGACCGCCATCCGGCGGGCGCGCCAGGGCTGGCGCAGGAGCCGGTACAACCACTCCAGGCCGGCCCGCCGCATCCAGGCGGGAGCCCGGGGCACCCTGCCCGAGAGG
>Ga0209647_1001861_pt1 | contig 17499 bp, 17 predicted proteins | sample GraSoi_2013_60cm_FD_185827 | JGI IMG/M metagenome (GOLD analysis project Ga0209647, IMG submission 185827) | Grasslands soil microbial communities from the Angelo Coastal Reserve, California, USA - Sample 9_17_2013_60cm (SPAdes) (version 2) | ecosystem: Environmental > Terrestrial > Soil >...
AATTCGAGGATCGTGTCCTCGGACACCGTGACCTCCCCGTGCACCACAAGGTAGGTGCTGGTGTGGGTGTTGTCTTCCGGCACCTCGAGCACGGTGAACTGGAGCGCTGCAGCCGGAATGATGCGTCCGTAGGGAACGATGAACGGCACGACCCGCGCGTTCTTGACGTTCGCCTTGTCGGTCTTGCGCAGCGCCACGTAGTGGAAGCCGTAGGGCGTCTCCTCGACCTTCAGCGCTGGATTCAGGTCGCTGGACGCGAGCGCCGCCGGATTGACGACGTCGGTATTGCGCCGGAACTCCTTCTCCTTCCAGCCCGGGCGCGCCTCGTTCGTGTGCAGTACGCCCACATGGGAGGTGTCCTCCCCGCCTTCGACCAGCTGGAGATAGCTGCAGGGCACATTGACGCGTAGCACGAGGCGATGCGCTGGATCGGCGTCCATGAACGCATAGCGCGAGAACGGCGGCTGCAATTCGCTCGGACCGACGTAAGCCCAGACGATTCCGCCCTCTTCACGCACGGGAAACACGGGGGCCTTCATGCGCGCGCGGTACTTCGGGTCGTCGTGGTTCGGCGTCTCCATCACCACGCCGCTCACGTCGAACTTCCAGCCGTGGTAGAGGCAGCGGATTCCGCCCTCTTCGACGCGCGCGAGGGCGAGCGAGGCGCCCCGGTGCATGCAGAGCTCTTCGAGCAGACCGACGTTCCCCGCGCTATCGCGGAACGCCACGTAGTGCTCGCCAAGCAAGCGAACCCGCAACGGCGGCGAATCCGGCTTCGGCAGTTGCGCAGAGGTGCAGACCGGATGCCAATAGCGGCGCATCATGTTGCCCATCGGCGTTCCGGGCCCCACACGGCAAATCAGCTCGTTGTCGGACTGGTTCAGCATCTTGATCTCCTCTCTGGCTCCCTTATGCGCTGATCTTCGATGCGATCTCCGCGATGTGCTTGCCCTGGAATCGCGCGCCTTCGAGATCGAGCTTCGAAGGCTGGCGGCTGCCGTCGCCACCCGCGATGGTGGACGCCCCGTACGGGGAGTTGCCCATGACCTCGGCGTGACCCATCTGACCCTGGAAGGAATACGGCAGGCCCGCGATCACGAAGCCCAGGTGCATGAGCACTGGCAGGAACGTGAGAATCGTCGATTCCTGACCCCCGTGCTGCGTAGCTGAAGAAGTGAACACGCCGGCGACCTTTCCGATGAGGCTTCCCTTCATCCAGAGGCCGCCGGCCTGGTCGATGAAGTTCTTCATCTGTCCCGCCATGTTCCCGAAACGCGTCGGCGTGCCGAAAATCACCGCGTCGTAGTCGACGAGGTCGTCCACCTTCGCCACCGGGGCCTTCTGGTCGAGCTTGAAACCCGATTTCCTGGCAATGTCCTCAGGGACGGTTTCCGGAACGCGCTTGACCGTTGCCTCCGAACCCGCGGCGCGCACGCCGGCGGCGACCTCCTCCGCCAGGCGTTCGATGTGGCCGTAAGACGAGTAGTACAAGACGAGAATCTTTGCCAATCAAGTCTCCTGCTGCTGTTGGTCCGTTTATTGTCTTCCTAGGAAGACTTATGTGTCAACCCACGGTATTGCATCTGTAACCACATCGTCTTCCGTGGAATATCGTTAGCGCCATGCAAGCTAGAACGCACGAAGGACACGTGGCTCTGGTAACGGGCGCCGCCGGAGGCATCGGACAGGCGATCGCGCTGGAGCTCGCGAAACGAGGCGCCACGGTGATCGCGACGGATCTCACCATGCCGCACGAGACCGTGAGCAAGATTGGTCCCGCCGCGCACGGGTTTCCGCTGGATGTCACGCAGGAAGAGGCCTGGCGCTCGGTCTCCCTCGAGAGCCGGGATCTGGGCGAGGTCGACATCGTCGTGAACAACGCCGGCTATTTCCCCAATCGCCCCATCGACGAGCTGGATCTCGCGACCTGGCGCAGGACGATAGCGACGAACCTGGACGCTCACTTCCTGAGCGCCAAGTTCCTCCTGCCGGCGATGCGCAAGAAGAAGTGGGGGCGCTTCATCGGCATCGCTTCAAACATGGTTGGCCTCGCGATACCCGGCATGAGCCACTACATCGCCTCGAAGATGGGCATCGTCGGATTCATGCGCGGCCTGGCGAACGACGTGGCGGGCGATGGCATTACCGCGAACGCGGTTCTGCCCGGCCTGACGAACACGCAGGCCACCGCGCCTCAATCGGAAGCGCAAAAGCGCGCCACCTGGGAACAGCAGGCAATCAAGCGGCTGGGACAACCCGCCGACATTACGGGCGCCGTCTCGTTTCTCGCCAGCGACGACGCTGCATTCATCACCGGACAGGCCATCGTCGTGGACGGCGGCCAGTACCGCATCGGCTAGCTCAAACTCACTGACAGGAGAAACCCATGAGCATCGGCATCATCGGCGCAGGCGCGCTCGGATCGAACCTGGCGCGGGCATTTGCGAGGGCAGGTATACCGGCGGTCATCTCGAATCGACGCGGCCCCGAATCCCTCGCGGAGCTGGTCCGAGAACTCGGTCCGACGATCAAGGCCGGCACCACGCAGGAAGCCGCTAGGGCGGACATCGTCTTCGTCGCCCTTCGCTGGGTCGACTTGAGGAAAGTCCTCAGCGAGCTCCCCAAGTGGAACAGCCGCGTCGTCGTCGACTGCACCAACCCCGTCGAATGGATCGATCCGAACTCCGCCGATGCCAAGGATCCCAACAATCCGCTCGCCGCCTATGGCATCAAGGCGGTCGATCTGAAGGGTCGCCACTCGAGCAGCCTGGTCCGCGAACTCGTCCCGGGTGCGCGTCTCGTCAAGGCATTCAACCACCTCGACGTGAAGGTCCTGCCGGAGCCGGCAGTGTCTGGCGGGCAACGCGTGCTCTTCTATTCCGGCGACGACGCCGATGCCAAAGCCGCGGTGCGCCGCCTGATGGAGAAGGCCGGCTTCTTTCCGATCGATCTCGGCGCGCTGGACGTCGGCGGACCGCTGGCTTCGCCGCCGTTCGGCCCGCTGGCCGGGGTGAGCTTCGTCAAGATCTAGGCGAGGACCGGACAAACAATTTGTTCGTTAGAGAAGTATTGGAGGTTGACATGAAAATCGGTGTGAGCGGCGCCAGCGGCCATTTGGGCAAAGCCGTCGTTTCGGAACTGCTGCAGCGTCACGACGGGCACGAGGTAGTGGCTATCACGCGCACGCCCGAAAGCGTCTCTGGACTGGCTCAGGGACGATTCGGGGACTACGACCGACCCGAAAGCCTTGCGAAGGCCTATGCGAGTCTCGATCGTCTGCTCATCATCCCGACCGTCGATCCGGTACCCGGAAAGCGCGGGGTGCAGAACGTCGCTGCCATCGATGCGGCCGTGAGGGCCGGCGTCAAGCACATCGTCTTCATGTCGGCCGCGGGTGCGCGACAGGAGGAGGAGCCGGCGCTCGGTGCCCCCTACTGGCGGGGCGAGCAGCGTCTTATCACCACGGCGCCGGCCTGGACCATCCTGCGCATGAACTTCTATGCCGAATCCTTCGCGCAGCAGGCGCAGGCGTCGCTCGGCCAGGGAGTGCTGACCGGGCTGGCAGAGAACCGGGTTGCTTTCGTTGCGCGCGATGACGTGGCGGCCGCTGCAGCCGGAATCCTGATCGGCGACGGCCATGCAGGCGCGACCTACAACGCAACCGGCCCCGCGCGCCTGTCGGGTGCGGAGCGCACGGCCCTCATCGCCGAAATTACTGGCCGGCCGCTCGCGTTCCGCGTTATCACGGAAGCGCAACTGCGCGCCGGACTGACGCAGGCGGGCCTGCCGGCGGTAGTCGTCAACACCGTCGTCGGCATCCAGGCGAGCTTCGCGGCGGGTGCGTTCGACGTCGTGACCGGTGACGTCGAGCGCCTCGGCGGCCGGCCGCCCAAGCCTCTCCGCGAAGTGCTTGCTCGGGCGCTGAAAGCCCCTTCGGCCTGAAGACTACAGAGGAGACGATCATGACAGATCCCGTTATCAGCGTGGTTGGAGGTACCGGTGCTCAGGGCGGCGGCGTGGTTGACGCGCTGCTCGCAGCGCGCAAATTCAAGGTCAGGGTGGCGAGCCGCGACCCGTCCAGCGATGCAGCGAAGGCGCTGACAGCGCGCGGCGCTGAGGTCGTGAAGGCCGACCTGCTCGAGCCATCGAGCCTGAAGGCCCTCTACGACGGAGCCCGCGGCGCCTTCCTGGTGACCAACTTCGGGGATCCCGCTCAGCGCGGGCGCGAGGCGGAGATCGGCGCCGGTGCCGTGAACGCCGCCCGCTCCGCTGGGGTGAAGCATCTGATCTGGTCCACGCTGCCAGACGTGGAGAAGATCAGCGGCGGGCGCTTGAAGGTGGAGCACTTCACCATGAAGGCGCACGTGGATGCCGTGGTCCGGTCTGCCGGCTTCGAGCGCCACACGTTTGTCGAGGCGCCGTTCTACTTCCAGAATTTTCTGAAGATGGGCGCACCGCAGCCCCTGCCGGACGGTCGTCGCGGTTGGGCGGTTCCGATGGATCCCACAGCGCGCGTCATCCACGCCGGGGACATCACCGAGCTCGGCCGAACCGTGGCTGCCGCGTTTGGCGCCGGAGCCGAGCTGGCGAACGGTAGCTACCTCGCCGTGTGCGGCGGCACGTACTCGTGGGACGATTTCGTGGCGACGCTCAATGCGCTCGGACACGACGTTGGGGTGGTAAGGGTCCCGCCGGCGGTCTTTGATGGCTTCTTCGCCGGCGCCAGGGAGGTGCGCGAGATGTACCAGTACTTCGAGGCGCATACCTATTTCGGTCCGGACGCGCGGACCGCCATCGCCGCAGCGAATGCCCTCGTTCCCGGCGGCTTCACCGCCTTTTCCGAGTGGGCGCGCAAGAACATGAAGCCGGGCGGCTGAGCCAGGCCGCGAGCGGCTCGGTGCACCCCGCTCCACGGAGCTCGACGACCGCGCTCGTCGATCGTGCGCGCCCTGCCAACACCGAGCTCCGCACCGCCAAGCGTTAGAACCTGATGCTAAGTGACGCCATTGCGTAGTCGAGATTGCGTGTGCCGCCGAATGACTTGAGTGCCTTGCCAGGTATAGCCCGCTCCAACGTTGCCAGGACCTCAATCAAAGGTGATACGTGCCACTCGGCGCGAACGTAGGGCTGGGTTGCAATGTAGTACCCAGCACCTCCAACTCCAATGACTGGCAGATTGCTCGCCGAATAGACGGCATCAGCTGTCGAATTGCGCCACAAGAGTTGAACTCCGCCCGTCAGCGTCCACCGTGTGGCGGGCGCAATCGTCAAAAACGGCTGTATATCGCGCACGTTGCGCGGTGCAAAGATGGCCGCCGGCGTCAGGTAGGTGAAGTTCGGATACGGCAGGTCGAACGTTCCAAGTTTCCCGTCCTTCGTGTCTTTGTCACCACTCGCAGTGTCCACGCGTAACGCAATTCGCGGCGACCACGGCATGTTGATGACCTTGCCGCCTTCAAACGCCGCCCCCCACGCGCGAATCTCCAGCGCCTGGCCTGTTCGCGGGGTGAAAGTGCCCACTTGGTACGACGCCTGTGCATCGACGTCCCACCTCGCATGTCCACCGTATACACGAACGCTAAGTGTTTTCCGGCGCTCCTCGCCAACACCGGCCGCATACGTGGCGCCTTTGTTTTCGTGCTCGATTAGCGTCAAGCCCTGTCGAAGCCCGTCCCATGGGAGCGGGTGCTCAATCACCGCCAGCGCCACTGCGTCGTTTGGATCAGGATCGTCATCGAATGAATTGGGCCTGTTTCGCGTCGCCCGCGCGGCGAGACCGGTGATCGACCACGCGCTGGAGACGCCATCGATGCGGCCCCCGTCGAACGTTCTGCGGATATTGGTCCCATCGCGGACCGATACGTAGCGCCCCAAGCTCACCTCCTGCCTTCCCAGGCGAAGACGCCACGTACCGAAGGACGAACCCCAAGTAAAGTCGGCAAACCCTTGCGCCAGGTCTATGTGACTGCGATCGACGGGCCGCGGCGTTGGCGCGCGTCCATGTTCCAAGTAATCGCCAAGCTGCAAAAAGAGTCTTGTGCCTCCTGCCACTTGCACGTCTGAGTGCAGCAGGAAACGCTGCTGAACTGAGGTGAAGCTGGATGCATTGCGCGACCCAAAATCCGGTTGCCGAAAATCTTCAATCCGGAGTCTGTATTCCCCGCCCAATGAGACATATCCCCCGTCGGAGGACCCAAGCGGGAGGTACTTCAGGCCAAGCGGAAACGGCAAGGGCTGCGGAAGATCCCTTACGTATTGGTAATCTTCGTCCCAGCGGAATGCCTTCGGCACATAGCCCGGATCCGCAAACGACACCTCAGAGTCAAGTACGGCGGCCACTAGCACCGCGAGGACTGAGGCGATCAAAGGAGTGCCGGAAGCCATCGCGGCGCCGCGTTAGGGGGCGGCTAATCAGAGTTTCGCAGGCACCTCATCGAGGAATGTCAGCATCAGATAGATCTGACTATTTCGCACCAGAACCACATCTACGCCCTTGATCGGCTCCTGGCCGGGTCGTCCATAGCTCCAGGCCAAGCGCCCGCTTTCGTGAAGCAGATCGACAGGCCGAAGCTGACTGAAGATGTAGCCCGGGAGTCGCTGATGCAATGCCGCGACCGCACGATCGAGTTCATCGTGCCCCTTACTCTTGCCGCTGTGATCGATGAATACGCAGTCTTCAGTCCAAAGTTGGGCGATCGCTTCCCGTCTTTTTTCGGCGTCTCGCTCTCCGAATACATCGTAGAGGTTGCGTCTAAGGAGGGTCTCTATCGTATTAGGCACGGCTCTCTCACAGTTTGGTCGAACGATTTCCTGGATGCCCTATTAGCCGCCACGAGGTAGCGCGCGGAAAGCGGCGCGCAGTTCCTCGACGAATACGGCGGGCTGTGCTCCTTCGCACGTCGGGGCATCTCGTCGCGCCACGAAGCAGGGCAGCTATCGTTGAGTCTCCGGCCTGTCCGTGAAAATTAGGAGCGTTGTGTTCTCGTCCCGCGGCTCGAGTTGCCAGCGCAATCGTTTTCCGTCGCAGCAGCACTCGAGCAGTCTCGACGATTCATAGTGCGTTATTTGTGCCGTCGCCTCGCAAACTCCGCCGGAAAACACGAGCCGCAGCATTGCCCCCCGTTCGGTGAGCTCGGCGTCTTGTATCAGCACCTGCCACACGTCCCGCGGCGCGCGAGGGACCAGCAGCTCGATGCGCGATGCGCTCATGCACGTCTTAGAAGGACAAACGGACGCAAGGACCCTCAGTGGGAGTGGAATGCAACCCTCTTCCCATGCAACCAGCGACTTTTCCGTGGAATATTTCTGTTCAGCGCAGCGTCGCAAACGCAAACATTCGGGCCCCTTCGGTTCAGTCCTTGGAAAAGGCTTTTGCTGCCGCCACCGTGTCGAGAGCCTCACGGAGCAACTTGATCTTGCCGTTTTCGGCGAGCAGCACGCCGGCGTATGTTTGCTGATACGTCTTGCCGGTATCGACGACCAGAGCTTCGACCTGGTATTCCGCGGCCACCTTGCCGGGAGTTTGGATGAAGTAGGTCAGATTCTTGAAGCGAAAATCCGGGATCTTGGCGAGCAGGTTCGTGAGCAGTTTTTCTACTGCAGCGGGGCCTTGGGCACGAGCCTTTACCCAGGGCAGTTCGAGCACGCCGTCCTCGGCAAATTGCGACGCGGATACCTTGGGCGTTCTGACGTTATTCAGATAGGCTTCAAGCAGTTCGGTTGCGGATTTCATCTGTCCTTCCTTCACGGGGTGACACGAGGCGGGTGCAGTAGCCGATCACAAGCAATGCGCCGCCACCAATTGGTTCTCCTTTGTTAGCCACTACGAGGAAGCGCGCGGAAAGCGGCGCGCAGTTCCTCGACGAATACGGCGGGCTGCTCAAAGGCCGCGAAATGTCCGCCGTGGGCTGCTTCGTTCCAATAGAAGAGTCGCGAATAGACCCGCTCGCCCCACAATCGCGGCGGTTGGAACACTTCGCCGGGGAAAATGCTCACGGCGACAGGCAGATCGAGCTGCTGCGTCGAGAAATCGGTCGCGAAGCTCTCAAAGTAGAGGCGCGCGGAGGACGCGGCCGTGTTGGTGAGCCAATAGAGCGAGATGTTGTCGAGCATCTCGTCGCGCGAGATTTCCCGCTCAGGTTCGTGGTTGCTGTCGGTCCACTCGCCGAGCTTTTCGTAGATCCACGCCGCCTGGCCGGCGGGCGAGTCCGCCAGCGCGTAGCCGATCGTCTGAGGCCGGGTGGCTTGAATCTTGGCGTAACCCGATCCTTTGTCATTGAACGCAACCAGTTGGGCAATGGTCGCTTTCTCCGCCTGGTTGGGTTCACCCTGGACCGGAGGCGGAAACAGAATCGGCAGATTGAGATGGATCGCCGTGAGCCCCTCTACGTGCTGTTTGGCCATCCAGGTTGTGACGCCCGCGCCCCAGTCGCCGCCTTGCGCGAGATAGTCGGTGTAGCCGAGACGCCGCATCAGCTCCGACCATGCCCGCGCGATGCGCGGCAAGCCCCAGCCGCTCTCGGTCGGTTTGTCGGAAAAGCCAAAGCCCGGAAGCGAAGGAATAACGACGTGGAAGGCGTCTTCGGGCTGACCGCCGTGCTTGGTCGGGTCAGTCAGCGGACCGATGACATTAAGAAATTCGACGACGCTGCCCGGCCAGCCGTGGGTCAGGATGATCGGGCGCGCCTGCTCGTGGGGTGAACGAACGTGCAGGAAGTGAATGCCCAGTCCGTCGATCTCGGTGCGAAATTGCGGATAGGCGTTCAAACGCCGCTCGAGGCGGCGCCAGTCGTAGGCGGTACGCCAGTACGCGACCAACGCCTGGATCGTGGCGAGGGGAACGCCCTGCCCCCAGTCATCGGCCGTCTGGCGTTCCGGCCAGCGCGCAGCCTGCAGGCGGCGGCGCGCGTCGCTGATTGCCGCGGTTGACGTCACCACTCGGAACGGTGCGACAGCCTTTGTGACGCGCGGCAATGGCGCGGGGCTCGGCTGTGCGGTTGCGTCGCTTCCAATAGTCACCGCCGCGCCGGCCAAAGCGCCGTGCGCGATCCTCACGAGAATATCGCGCCGCGATCCGTCGGCGGAGCCCGGATTGGCGATGGCGCGCGGAGTCACGCTCACGGCTTGGAATCTCGATTTGACATAGGTTCGCTAGGCGCGCCGTGACCTGAAGGCCTTTCGCAACTCTTCGGTGAAGAGAGCCGGTTGCTCGAATGCGGCGAAATGCCCGCCTTTGTCGAGCTCATTCCAATAGAACAGGTTCGGCCATAGCGCCTCGGCCCATGCTCTAGGCGGGCTGAAAATCTCGTGCGGGAAGACCGACGCCGCCATAGGCAGTTCGAGCCGCCCTTTGGAAAGGCTTGCCGAGCCGGCGCGGGTATTCTCCCAGTAGATGCGAGCAGACGATGCGGCACTGTTGGTGAACCAATAGAGGCTGATGTTGTCGAGCATCGCGTCGACATTCAGCGCATCTTCGGGATTGCCGTGATTGTCGGTCCACGCTTGGAACTTCTCGTAGATCCACAGCGCTTGGCCCGCGGCCGAATCCGCTAGCGGATAGCCTATCGTTTGCGGCCGAGTCGCTTGCTCGCGGAAGTAGCCACTCTGATCGTTTGCAAACCGCGCCGCACCGTCCATGGCCCTGCGTTCGGCAGGCGTCGGATTGTCCGGCGCCTTCTCTGGGAAAACGAATTGCCAGTTCACGTGGGCTGCAATCAGGCCTTGAGGCCGCTGCTGAGCCAAGGCGTGCGTCACTCCAGCACCCCAATCGCCGCCCTGGGCGACCCAGCGGTCGTAGCCGAGGCGTTGCATCAGCGTTGCCCAGGCGCGGGCGATCCGATCGACGTCCCAGCCTGTCTCGGTCGGCTTATCGGAAAACGCGAAGCCCGGGAGCGACGGCACGACGACATGGAATGCGTCTTCCGCGCGCCCGCCGTAGCGCGTGGGATCGCTGAGCGGGCGCATGCTCTCCATGAACTCCACGAACGATCCCGGCCATCCATGTGTGAGGACGATCGGCAGCGCATTCGGGTGCGGCGAGCGCACGTGGAAGAAATGAATGCCGAGTCCATCTATCCGCGTGCGATATTGCAGGAAGGCGTTGATACGGGCCTCGAACCGGCGCAAGTCGTACTTGTCGCGCCAATAGGCGATCAACGCCTGGGCCTTTTCGAGCGGAACACCCTGCGACCAGTCTCCGACCGTCTCGCGCTCCGGCCAGCGAGTCATGCTCAGCCTGCGCTTCAAGTCGCGGGGTGCATCCTGAGGAAAGCTAGCTTGGAATGGTGTCAGCGCTTCGGAAGCAGGCGGCAATATAAAGCCCGCCGGCGCTGCGCGCGCCTCAAGCGGATCTGTCAGGATCGCACCTAGGCCGCCCAGCGCGCCGAGGCTCGCCGCAGCCTTCAGTACGGTGCGTCGCATAGGGACGGCGCCAGGCGTCGCGATCTTGCCCTCGAGTTTCGCGCTCATATCGTTCTCCAAATGAAGAAAGGGGTCGGCCGGATCACACCCGTGTCTGAAAAGCTTCTGTTGCGCTTAGCAGACGCACGCATTAGGACGCGATATGAATCGGGAAGTCGTAATTCGGTCACTGAAGCTTGAACACCATGATGGTGCCTCCTCGAGGCACATCAATCTTCGTCCCTTGGACCTTGTCTACGCCGTCTTGAAGGCCTCGTATGTCGAGGTCCCAGCCGGTAGTGACTGCAACGTACTGTTCCCCATCTACCTCGAATGACGTCGGGACGCCGATTGCTCCGGAGGGCAGCGGGAAGCTCCACAGTTGTTTGCCGTTGCGCGCGTCAAACGCTCTGAACAATCGATCCGGAGTTCCAGCAGCGAAGAGAATGTCTCCGCCCGTAACCAGAAGGGGGGCATAGAGGACAGTCTTGAAGTTGTGCTGCCACACCCGCTTCCCGCTGTTCAGATCCCAGGCCTGTAGTTCTCCCATATGATCGGAAGCACCAGCGGCGGTACGGATCGATCCGAAAATGCTTTCGGTCTCATACCCGACATAGAACCCGTTGGATTCTGGTTCGGGGACCTTGCCCTTCGGGAGAAACCCGCAGATGTTGTTGTTCGAGGGAACGTACAGGAGTCTTGTCTGCGGGCTCCACGCCTCTGGCGGCCAGTTCTTGGCCCCGCCAATGCTCGGGCAGAACGCGGCACCCTGTCTCGCGCCCGGCCGCTTGGATTCATCGACCGTGGGACGACCCGTCTTCGGGTCGATCGATGTGAAAACGTTGTTGTTGGAAAACGGGAAAGCGCGAAGGAACTTGAGACGATCGCGATCCAATATCCAAAGGTAGCCGTTGCGACCCGCGTGCGTAGCGGTCTTTGTAGGCCGTCCGTCGATCTCGGTGTCGATCAGGAGCGGCGCCGATACTTCATCCCAGTCCCAGCTGTCATGCGGCGTGTACTGGTGATAGCTCTTGATCTTGCCGGTATCTGCATCAAGCGCGAGCGTCGAGTTGGTATAGAGGTTGTCGCCGGGCCGCTCGTCCGCGACCCAGGGCCCTGGATTTCCCGTGCCCCAATAAATCGTGTTCGTTGCGAGGTCATAGACCCCCGTAATCCAAGTCGATCCGCCGCCTCGCTTGTAGGACTCTCCTTTCCAGGTGTCCCCACCAGGTTCGCCCGGCCCGGGTACTGTGTACGTTTTCCAAAATCTCTTTCCGGTAAGCGCATCGAATGCAATCACTGAGCCTCTGACGCCAAACTCGCCGCCTGAATAACCGACGATGATCTTGCCGTGCACCGCAAGCGGTGCCACTGTCGAGTAACAACCCGTCTTATAGTCATCGATTGGAACGGTCCAGACCTCTTTGCCGGAAGCCGCGTCAAGAGCGACGAGCGCACAATCGGTGGTCGCCATGTAGAGGTAGTCACCGTACAGAGCGACTCCGCGGTTTGTGGGATGGAGTTGAAACAGGCCGTCCGGATACTTCTTTGCGTAACGCCAGAGTTGCGTGCCAGTCTTGGCGTCAAGGGCTATGACGTTATTTTGAGGCGTCGTTATGAACATGCGCCCACGGTTGACGATCGCCGTCGTTTCGTGAGCCCCAAGCAGGTCAGTGTTCAAAGACCAGGCCACTGACAGTTTGTGAATGTTGGCTGACGTGATTTGTTTCAGCGGGCTGAAGCCCCAACCGTCATACGTTCGCCGATACATGAGCCAATCGCCGTCGTCCGGGCGCTCGAGCCGGGCATCCGTAACCGTCGGGTACGATGTAGGAGGAGCCGCGTGCAATTGCTGAGCAACAAGCAACGTGACAAATAGCGCACCAACGAATCGCACCAATAGATGGTGACTGAACGTCATTGAGTTGCTCCTTTGCTTAGTGGGACGGCGTAGATCCGAAATGGCAGACTGGGTGATTGACTCCTGCGTGATGGATCGAAGAAGAACGAAAGCTGCCCCTCAGTGACCCAGGCAGTCGTGCCGACGCGTGTAACCGACGTCGGCTCTCGGAATCCGCCGCGTATCGTCGACGTCTTAAACTCGTCTCCTTCGATATCCAGCCGATCCAAGGTTCCCGCGCCTTCGACAAGGAGGAAGCTCTTTTCGCCAAGCGGCCGAAGCGCGTCCGGAAAGGCGAGAGGCCGGCCGTGAAGCTTCGTCACCCGGCCCGGTCGTCCTTCTTCGATTTCGATGCGAAAGAGCTCGCCCGCCGAGAACATCGTCACGTAGAGATTGCCGTCACCGCCAAAGGCAATGCCATCAAGCCCGGCGCCCCCTCCAGGAGGTGGCAAGAATTGGTCGCTGGAAGCGAACGTCTCGAAAGTCGTGGCTCCCGGACGCAGCCTCAAAACGTTTGGTCCAGAACTGTCGGTGACGTAGACCGCGCCGCTGGCGTCGATCGCGATGTCATTGCAGTAGGGATGAGCGCCCGGCAAGGCAACGCTGCGCCTGGCAGCGCCCGTCCTGAGATCGAAGCCAATCAGAAGGCTGACGTGATCGTGGCCGCCCGAAGACCCTCCTGATTCGCTAAGGTCATTCGAGCAGGCCCAGAGGATTTTGGATGCATCGTCCGCAAACACGCCCAGAATGGACCGCGACTGCGATGAGCCCGACGGAACAAACACTTCAGTCTTGCCGGTTTGTGGACTGACGCGAACAATACCGCCTTCGCCAAGTCGACCAATGAACAATGTTCCATCAAGGGTCGAAGTGATGCTCTCCGGAAAAGCCCTCGCCCCTGGAAGCGCGATCGATTGCAGGTCCGCGTCCTCTGCTGTCGTATGCATGGCGGATGAGAGCAACGCAATGGTCACGCTCGCCCGCACGAGACGCGTGAATGAAAAATGTGAAGTTCTATCCATCTCAATCATTGGAGAAGGCCTGTGATCATGGGGTGTTACCGGCTGGAAGTTCCCAGAAGTTGCATTTCCCAGGCGAATGCGACCCCGCTTGCACCGCCGTGCTCGGTGAGGATCTTCGCGACGTCTGCAAGCGTGGACTCGCGCGCCCAATCACGTTGCCATTCGCCGCTCAGAGCGATCCACGTGATGGGAACGATCCCCGCTTGCACCATGCGCCGAACCGCCATGTCGTGAGCTTCCACGGATACGCCGCCTGAAGCGTCCGTGACGACATACACTTCGTAGCCTTCACCGAGGGCGTGGATCGCGGGCATCGCCAGGCACATCTCGGTCCAAAGGGCGGCCAGGACCAGCTTCCTGCGCCCGGTTGCCTTCACGGCGTCCACGACCCGTTGGTCCTGCCATGCATTGATGTAGCTCCGGTCGATCGGCTTCTGATCCGGAAATACGTCTTGAAGACCCTTGATGATTCTTCCTCCGCGAGCTTCGAGGACCGTGGTCAGGATGACCGGCACCTTGAAGGCCTTGGCGAACTTGGCGAGCCCGATCACGTTGTTCACGATCATCGTCGGCTCGTGGCTGTGAAGATTCGCGACCTGGAACGGTTGGTGATCGATCAGGACGACGACGCATTCCCCAGGTGTCAGCAAAGCCGAAAGCCCGGTCAGGTCTGATTTCGACGACCGCCGTTCAGCGGCGCTCGCTTGTGCTGGCGCCTGTTTTCCGCGCGAGGGATCACCCTGCGCAAGCACGAGGCCGCTGGTAGCGGGGACCGCGATCGCGCCAGCGGCGAGTCCCATGAAGTTACGACGTTGGTTTGACATGGCTGCGCTCCTTAATAAGTGTCCAAGACCCGTTCCGCTTACCGGCCACGGGTCGCTTTCCTGCGTGCCCTAATTGCGATACCGACGTAGGCGAGGAGATCTTCTGCGGCGATCGGCTTTGCGAGATAGCAAAGCGCGCCGGCCTCCAGCGCTTGCTTGCGCGCGGCCTCCTCGGGGTAGGCCGTGACGAGAATGGTGGGAAAGGGGTGTCCCGACGTAACCAGGTGAAGGTGCAATGCGAGTCCGTCCGTACCCGGCATGCGCATGTCCGCGATTAAGGCAGCAGCGCTCGCGGAATGCGGGGAATTCAGAAACGCTTCAGCGGAAGCAAACGTCGCCGTGCGGAAACCGGCCGAGGCGAGCAGATCCTTCGTCGTGTCGCGCGTCGATTCGTCGTCGTCCACGACTACGACGAGGGATTTTTTCGGCTGCCGCTTCAGTTTCCCCATGGCTGGACGCCAGCCTAGGTCCACCGACGGCGCGAAACTATTGGACCGGAGTAGCTCGGACTACGACTTTGGTTTAGCCAGCGTGTCGCCCATGCGCACAAGCTCCGGCAGGGACTTCGCCTGCATCTTGCGCATGATCTGCGCCCGGTGGACCTTGACGGTCGCTTCGGCTACGCCGAGCTCGGCGGCGATGCGCTTGTTCGCCTGCCCGGCGGTGACCAGGGGCATGATTTCGCGTTCGCGTTCGGTGAGCGTGGCGAAGCGTTGCTCGAACTCTGCGACCGCCGCCGCCGCGCGGCGTTGTGCGCGATCGCGCTCGATGCCTGCATGGATGGCGTCGAGCAGTTCCTGTTCGCGGAACGGCTTGCTGAGAAACTCGACCGCTCCCGCCTTGATCGCGCGTACCGACATCGGGATGTCGCCGTGGCCGGTAATGAAAATGACTGGGACGCGCACGCCTGCCCTGGCCAACTCCTCCTGGAACGCGAGTCCGCTCGATCCCGGCAATCTGACGTCGAGCACGAGGCAGCTTGGGACATCGGCGCGACTCGCCTGCAGGAACTCCCGCGGCGTAGCGAATACGCAGGGCTCGAGGCCGACGGAGGCGACGAGATCCTGGAGCGCGTGGCGCATCGACGGGTCGTCGTCGACGACAAAGACGACCGGTCGCTCTATCGCCATTTACGCGTCCACCGGCAACGAGAAAGAGAAGGCGGCACCTTGGGGCAGGTTCGGGGTCATCCACAGCCGTCCACCGTGGGCCTCGATAATGTCACGGCTGATGGACAGCCCCATGCCCATGCCTTCGGCCTTGGTCGTATAGAACGCCTCGAAGAGTTGATCCGCAAGGCTTGGGTCGACGCCCGGTCCAGAGTCGCGCACCTCAATCCGGACCGCTTTTGCATCCTCCCTTGCGGAGCCGACGGCGAGTCGATGGGGGCGATCGTTGACTGCGCTCATGGCTTCGACCGCATTCACGATGAGGTTGAGGATGATCTGCTGGATCTGGACGCGGTCGCATTCGACCATCGGCAGATCTACGTCGAGCGAAGTCTCCACCAAAATATTGTTGCGGCGCAACTCGTCGTCCGTGAGTACGAGCACCTCGCGGATCGCCGCGTTAAGGTCGCAGCGCTCCTTGCGCCGCACCTGGCGTTTTACGAGCGCTCGGAGCCGATCGATGACCGCACTTGCCCGCCTAGCGTCGTTGGCGATCCGCTCAAGAGAGCGCTGCGCCTTGTCCAGATCGGGCGGCTCCGCCGAGAGCCACCGCGAGCAGGCAGCGGCACTCGTGGCTATGGCCCCGAGCGGCTGATTCACCTCATGAGCGATCGAAGTGCCGACCAACCCCAAAGTCGTCGCCCGGTTGGCGCGCGCTAGCGCCGCCTGTGCCTTACGCAAAGCTTCTGCCGCCAACATGTGCTCTGTCAGGTTTCGCACAATCATGAGCGCAGCCTCCACGCGGCCCGAATCGCCCCTCAGTGGTGAATGAGACACCGAGACGTAAATGTGGCCGGTCGGAATCGTAATCCACTGCGTGAAATGGACGTGCTCCCCGGCAAAGCAGCGGTCGAGATTCGGCTTGACCGTCTGCTCGAAGAATTCCTCACCTACCAAATCCGCATGGCGCTTGCCGACGATTTGGTGCGCCGGCATCTTCCAGTTGCTCTCGTAGACCGGATTGACCCTCTGAAAACGGTAATCCCTGCCGAGCACCGCCATGGCCTCTTGCGTGCTCTCGAACACCTGATTCGTTATGTGTTCCGCTCGCTCGCGCTCGGCCTCGCGCTTAGCGCTTTCGTCGATATCCAAGCAGACGCCCAGAAAGTGGATCACGCGACCCTCGTGGTCGCGGAATGGGTCCGAGTGCGTCAGGAACCACCGATATTCGCCGTCCGCGCGACGGAGTCGCTGCTTGACGCAAAGGGAGCTTCCGCTCTGGACCGCGTGCGACCAACTCCTCAGCGTCTCCTCACGGTCTTCTGGATGGATCAGATCTAGCCAGCCAAGACGCAGGACCTCGCTCATCGAGCGCCCGGTGTACTCGCTACACCTCTGGTTCAGATACCACGGCACGCCGTCCTGTGTCGTAGCCCACATGAGGATTGGAAAGGCCTCGAGCAAGTTGCCGACGAGCACCTCGCTCATCGGCATTGCCGCCGCTACTTCCTCGGCGCGGCCGGCGATCGCAGCATGGAGCCGACTCAGGCTCTCAGTGGCCTCGGGTTTCATGTCAGTCACGGCAGCACCTCCAGTTGGCCCGTGTCCATAGCCTTTTGCACGTTTACTCCGACCCCGACGAGTTGCTTCAAGTGCGCTTCTCGACTCTCGCGATCCACGATGTAGGCAGACTTTTCGCCTCGATCGAACCCGTCTTTGATAGCGACTAGTGTGCTCCCTGAATCCTAGCTTTTGTCATAGCCCCTCGGCATTCCTCCTTCGCGGCCCCCGATCCTCCTGCGAGGGCTCGTGTAAAGGCCAATCGCGGCGACCCTCCGCCTTGGGAAAACCCACCGCTTGGGTAAGGACATCGGCAACGACAGCCGACGGGGCTAGGAGAACGCCAACGTTTGGTACGCAGCCTCACCCAAGACGAAGTCCACTAAAACCAAAGTATGTACGACTAACCACCAAAGTCTAATTTCGGCGACCGCCGGACACCGGCACAGTAGACGAACGCATGTCTTCCTGGTTTCAATCGAGTGTTGTCGGCGGATTGCTTCCCCTGGCGATCATCACTAAAGCGCGCATGGTCGCCTTCCTCAGGCGCGGGCCTTTTCTGGTTTTCGGGCGAGTGCCCTCGGCGGGGCGGCACGCAAGAGCTTCGGTCAGGTGCGTTGAGGCTCAGTGAGGGTGGTGCTGGCCGCGCTGTGCGTGGCAGCGGCGAGCGTGCAGGCGCAGGTGCA
>Ga0209647_1001862_pt1 | contig 17496 bp, 20 predicted proteins | sample GraSoi_2013_60cm_FD_185827 | JGI IMG/M metagenome (GOLD analysis project Ga0209647, IMG submission 185827) | Grasslands soil microbial communities from the Angelo Coastal Reserve, California, USA - Sample 9_17_2013_60cm (SPAdes) (version 2) | ecosystem: Environmental > Terrestrial > Soil >...
AGGATTGTACGGTGGTGCGCCGGGAGACTGCGCAAAGAGTAAAAGGTGAAAGTCCTCAACAGTAAAGGAATAGCAAACCACACTGGCCCCGAGTCATGCGTAACGCATCGCGAGGTGCGAGACGAAGCGTTGACAGGGGACCCTGCGGGACTGATTTTCTCTAACGACCAAATGGATCGTCGCCATCTTCATAGACCAGCACTTCTTTGGCGGTCGGATTGATCCCGATGATCATGTCGATGTCGAGGACAGCCTCAAGTTCGACTCACCGTTTTCTCTGTTGGCAGCTACTAACAAAATGGCTAGGACTATGTACGGGCACCGAGAGTCTTCTCGTTTGTCTCAAAGGCTCTATTCGTGCGAAACGCTTTAAGTTAGATGCCGATTGTGTAGATAGTTTGTCGCACTGACCGGTCGCAAATTTGAGATGATCGGTGTTGGCACAGCTACTGAGAGATGGGCTACTGCAGTCCGGTTATTCCGTCTCGGACGGTTAGTAGCGGGGTTGTAGTGAAATTGTTGCAAGCGTGCAAAGTGATAAGATTTTCTCAGATAGGCGTGAGATCGCTGCTGTATGAGTCGTGAAAATGTGAGACGATGAGGGTGCCTAGAACAAGGCCGTGTGATCCCGGAAGCGTGGAGAATGCGTCTCTACCGAGTTGGAGGCAGCGCTCAGGTTGGGTGGACTGTCGTTGTGTTCTGTCATTTGCCATTCGCCAATTTCAGCCTCAATTTTCTTCCAGATGGCCACGACCTACCTGGCGCTGCTTCGAGGTATCAATCTTGGTCCTAAAAATAAGATCTCGATGCCGGAATTGGCGGACGTCTTCGCTAAAGCCGGATGCCAGGACGTACGGACTTATATTCAAAGTGGAAATGTGATTTTCGAAGCGATCCGCGAGGTCTCCGTACGGCTTCCGGAGTTGATCACGAAGGAAATTCAGAAGCGCTTCGGCCATAAGGTGCCGGTGATGTTGCGAACGACCAGAGAAATGCGCGAAGTGATTCGCGAGAATCCGTTCCTTGAAGAAGGCGCAGCGGAAGAAGTGCTTCACGTTATGTTCCTTGCGGACCTACCACAGCCGGGCGCAGTGAAGAGCCTCGACCCGGGTCGATCACCACCGAACCGATTCAATGTTCGGGGAAAAGAAGTCTATTTGCTGTTCCCCGAGGGTTTTGCGCGAGCCAAACTTACCAGCTCCTATTTTGATTCAAAGCTGGGGACGATCGGCACGGTCAGAAGTTGGCGCACGGTAACCAAACTGCTCGAACTGATGGAACAAAGAGGCAAAGCCGTAACGGCGTATCGGCGTATCGGCGTATCGGCGTCATCAACTCAGTCAAAGAGTCCTTGTTTAGACACGGTGCCATCGCCAAAATTGCGTACGCCCTCCGGGAGGGGCCACGCCTCATACGCCGACACGCCGACACGCCGACGTCACCTCTTCACTATCCGCTATTTGTGATTTGTCATCTGCCATCGGGCCGAAGGCCTGCCCAGTCGTTCCTCCGTCCACCGGGCAAGTCGCACAAATGGCAGGCCGAGAAGGAGGTATATTAGCGCTACTAACAGGCCGGCACCAAAATAATCGAATGTTTCGGTGGCAAGCCGGTGGTAAGCCCCAGTTAGCTCGACCATCGTGAGGGCCGAAACGAGCGAAGAATCCTTGAGCAAAGCAATGAAGTCGTTGGTGAGTGGCGGCAGGACGAAGCGGATGGCCTGCGGCACGATCACCAAGCGGAGCGTTTTCGACTGGGTCAGACCGAGCGCATAGGCCGCCTGCCATTGCCCGACCGGTACCGCGAGTAAGCCGGCTCGATAGTTTTCGGCCTCCGATGCCGCGTAGTTCAAGCCGAGTCCAAGCACACTGGCCAGAAATGGCGACAACCGAATGCCGATGATCGGCAAGCCGTAAAAGATAAACAGGAGCTGAATCAGGAGAGGGGTACCGCGTATCACTTCGATGTAGGCCGTGGCGAACCAGCGCGCTGGCAGCGGGCCAAAAACGCGACCGACGGCGAGCACAAAACCGGCGACGACCGCCACCGCCATAGCAGTGATCGAAACAGTCAGGGTGAGAAGCGCTGCACGGCGAAGGAGTCGTCCAGCGGCAGCGTAGATATGAATACGAGACCAGAACTTTGTTTGCCCGCCTTGGTTAGCCACGAAGGCTTGATATTCGCTATCTGAAGCCGACGGTTTGGCCGGCTGATTGAACGCTTGCGCCACGGTATCAGTCCAAAGCCCCCAGCGTGAGAGCACATTTCGCAGTTCCCCGCTAGCAATGAGGTCACGCAGAGCGCTGTCGATTTCGGTTTGCAGCGTCGAGTTGCCCTTCTCCACCGCGATGCCGTAGGCGATCCGGCCAAAGGGTGGACCGTTCAGTGCTAACATCGGGTTCGGTGCTCCATAATATTTGGCTATCGGATAGTCGAGCAGTACACCAGAAAGGCGCCCGTTCACGATATCCTGATAGGCGCTGATTTCCTGATCATAGGTTTTGGTTATAACCCCCGGTGTCTGTTCCAGCATCCGGAGCGCGGCTGTTTGATCGAGCGTACCAATTTTCTCGCCGCGGAGCTGGTCGAGAGAGGTAATCGGCGGTCTCTCGCGTCGACCGACAAATTGTTCGAACGTGAAATAATAAGGAATGCTGAAGTCGACCTCGTCCGCTTTCTCGGAGGTAATTTCTATACCGCAAATTACGCAATCATAGAGACCGCGATGCAGGCCCGGGATCAATCCGCTCCAGTCATTTTGTACAAATTCAGCACGCCGTCCTATCCGCTGAGCGACCGCGTTGATGATTTCGTACTCAAATCCGGTCAATGCTTTGCCGGGCGTGAAGAATGAGTAGGGCGCGTTACTATTAGGATCCGCCGCCCAACGTAGTATCGGCTCAGCGAGCAGATGGACTGAACCCAGCAGCAAGCAAACAAAAAGCACGGCCGATCGCATCACGGAAACTTTTCTAGCAGGCGGCGAGTCGGTTCGTCCATGAATAGAATGGTCAATAGCCAGTCTTGGGTAGCGGTCCGGCAGCCGTCCGTACGCGTCAACTTAAGGAGCAGAAAAGCCAGTCCCGCAAGGAAGGGAACGTAGTTCGGTAGGGCGAAAACCTCGGCGCTTTTGGTCGGTCCGCCCTTTGGTTAGGCTTCCCCATGCGCCGGGTTTGAGCGGCGGACAACGTATGGCTCAAACCCGGCGCGTTGGGGAAGCCTAACCAAAGGGCGTACCGACTAAGCGCCGAGGTTTTCGCCCTACCGTAGTGGGTAAGATCATGCCGACAGATCCCTTCGCCCTTTCCCCGTGTCGCCTCGCCTCCTTAAGTCGACGCGCACGGCAGCTGCCGGACCGCTACCAAAGACGAACGCCATGCCTGATCGTCAGCTTTGGTCAAGCAAGTCCGACAGGCTGACGGGCAAAAACTCGGCCGAATGACACCGAATGAAGTCGTCCAGCGCACGGCGAATGATCTCTTTGAAATCGTGCCGGCCGACGAGCATCCGCGGATGATTTGAAAGCCACTCGTTTAGGATTGTACCGGTCAATCGTTCGTAGGAGATATTCATCACCCGCGCCTGGAGCCTTACCCATGCGATCTGGAAATCGGTAAGACTTGACTTAAGTGCTGGAGGGACTTGACCGAGTTTGCGCATCCTTCTTCGTTCCTTTTGCAGGTGACCCGAGGCCCCAACAATTGGTGAGAGCAGCGCAGGTCTGTTTCCCGTGAAACAAGCTATTGGCGTACCAGAGTGCCGCGAAACAAAGACTACCTCTGAGACGATGAGCTGCTGATCACAGGATACGCGAATCAAGGTCGCAAACCGCGAGTCGGCATACGTTCCCGTATCGCGGTCCGCGATAATCGTGTAATCGGCTTGAAATCGCGCTCCCTCGTCGATATGTAAACTGCAGTCGTTCCCCCATTTTGAGCGCAGGGCAGCCATATGTCTTTCGCGGATGTGTCATTAAAACAACGCTCGTTCGGTGAGACCATGCGGCGTGACGCCTGGTGGACCCAGCCGCTATTTGTATTTCTAGGGCTTTCCGCTTTTCTGGTGTACTCAACCTGGGCGGCATTTCAGGGCAATCATTATTGGTTCGATCAAAATGGAGCGGATTATCTTTCGCCGTTTTATTCGCCGGAACTATTTGGCCGCTCGCCGCACGCGATTTTCGGGCCGAAGCCCGAGTGGTGGCCATCGTGGGTGCTATTCTCACCGGCTCTCTTGGTTTTATGGGCGCCAGCCGGTTTTCGGCTCACCTGTTACTACTACCGTGGTGCTTATTACAAAGGGTTCTGGGCGGATCCACCCGCCTGCGCCGTCGGCGAGCCGCGGAAAGGATACCTGGGCGAAAATTCCTTTCCGCTCATCATGCAAAACATTCATCGCTATTTCCTGTACCTTGCGTTGCTCTTCATTCTCATTCTTGCGCACGACGCGTGGAAAGCGATGTGGTTCGCCGATGCGTCCGGTGCAAAGCACTTCGGCATCGGCGTTGGAACGATCGTGCTCGCACTCAATGTTATCTTGCTGGGCGGTTATACGTTTGGCTGTCACTCGCTCCGCCATTTGATCGGCGGCTTCCTCGACGAGGTTTCCAAAGCGCCGGCTTGCGCCAAATGCTATTCCTACGTGAGTTGTCTGAACCGCCGCCACATGCTCTGGGCGTGGATGAGTTTGTTCTGGGTCGGCTTCACCGATCTTTATGTGCGCCTCTGTTCACTGGGCATTTGGCACGATTGGAAGATTTTATAAACGTTAATTGTTAAGCCGTCACCCTGCTTTCCCGCCTCAACTTTCCTAGACTCTAACCCTTCAACGCATCCGCGAATCACGTGGCCAATTACGAAACTCTCGAATACGACGTACTCGTCATCGGCGCGGGCGGTGCGGGGCTGCGCGCGGCGATTGAAGCTTCGGTTGATGGCGTCAGAGTCGGCTTGGTCTGCAAGTCGCTCCTGGGCAAAGCGCATACGGTGATGGCGGAAGGGGGCGTCGCCGCGGCGCTGGCCAATGTCGATGACCGTGACAACTGGAGAGTCCACTTTGCCGACACGATGCGCGGCGGCCAATACGTCAACAGTTGGCGCATGGCCGAACTGCACGCGAAGGAAGCGCCCGATCGTGTCCGCGAACTCGAAGCCTGGGGCGCAGTGTTCGACCGCACTGCGGATGGGAGAATACTTCAGCGCAATTTTGGTGGTCACCGTTATCCGCGACTTGCTCACGTGGGCGATCGCACCGGCTTAGAAATGATTCGCACGCTACAGGATCACGGGATCCATCAGGGGATTGAAGTCTACATGGAGCATACGATCGTTACGCTGCTCAAGGATGGCGAACGTGTGGTGGGCGCGTTCGGCTATGACCGCGAACGCGGCCGATTCAAGGTTTTCCAGGCTAAAGCAATCGTGCTCGCCACCGGTGGTGTTGGCCGAGCCTACCGAATCACCAGCAACTCCTGGGAATATACCGGAGACGGGCAGTCGTTGGCCTACCACGCCGGTGCGGAATTGGTTGATATGGAGTTTGTGCAATTTCATCCGACCGGGATGATTTGGCCGCCCAGCGTAATTGGCATTCTCGTCACCGAAGGCGTCCGCGGCGACGGCGGCGTTTTGCTCAACAAAGACGGCAAGCGGTTCATGTTCACGAATATTCCGGAAAACTATAAGTCCCAAACGGCCGATAACCCGGAAGAAGGATGGCGTTACACTCAGGGGGACAAAAATTCTCGCCGTCCACCCGAACTTCTCACGCGTGATCATGTTTCGCGGTGCATCATGGACGAAGTCAAAGCCGGCCGGGGCAGTCCGCATGGCGGCGTGTTTCTCGACATTTCGTGGATCAAGGAAAAAATTCCCAACGCGGCAGAATACATCAAAAGGAAGCTGCCGAGCATGTATCATCAATTCATGCAACTGGCCAACCTTGACATCACCAAGGGGCCGATGGAAGTCGGTCCTACCACTCATTACATCATGGGGGGCGTACGGGTGGACGCTGAAACCCAGATGTCCAGTGTAGCCGGACTGTTCGCGGCCGGCGAGGTTGCCGCCGGATTGCACGGAGCGAACCGGCTCGGCGGAAATTCGTTGTCCGACCTGCTTGTCTTCGGCAAGCGAGCGGGCGAATTCGCGGCTATTTATGCCAAGAATCACGATGCCGGTCATATTGACACCGCGCAAATCGAAGAGGCCGCGTGCGCGGTTTTGGAACCATTCGACCGCGCCACCAGAGCAAATGGCGACGCCGAGGGCCCTTACCGCGTGCAAAGCGATCTACAGGAATTGATGCAGAACCTCGTCGGGATCGTGCGGCGAGAGGAGGAAATGGTTCGCGCGCTCGACGGACTGAGCGATCTCTGGCAACGCTCCCAAAACGTCGTTGTCCATGGCCATCGCGAATACAATCCTGGCTGGCATACCGTGATTGATTTGCGACATCTACTCACCGTTTCAGAAGCCATCACGCGTTCGGCGATTGAGCGCAAGGAAAGCCGCGGCGGACATTTCCGTGACGATTTTCCGAATAAGAACGCAGCGGACGGCAAAATGAGTGTCATTGTTCACAAAGCTGCCGATGGCTCGATGCAGGTGCGGCGCGAGCCGATTCCCGAAATGCCGGAGCACCTGCAGCAGGTCGTTGAGGAGATGAAATGAAAACCGCGGTCTTCAAAATCTGGCGTGGTGACGCCAACGCCGGAGATTTCGTGGACTACACCACGGAAATTTCCGAGGGAATGGTTGTGCTCGATGCCGTTCATCAGATTCAAGCCAACCAAGCCAATGATCTCGCTTGCCGATGGAACTGCAAAGCCGGTAAATGCGGTTCCTGTTCGGCGGAAATCAATGGTCTGCCGAAGCTGATGTGCATGACGCGACTTGACCAGTTACCGCTTGATCAACCTGTGACCGTCGAGCCGATGCGGGCGTTTCCGCGGATCCGCGATTTAACGACGGACGTTTCCTGGAATTACCGAGTAAAGAAAAAGATCAAGAAGTTCAAACCGCGGCCACCCGACGCGCCAGATGGAACCTGGCGTATGGCCCAGGCCGATATTGACCGCGTCCAGGAATTTCGCAGATGCATCGAATGCTTCCTCTGCCAAGACGTTTGCCACGTATTGCGAGACCATCACAAGCAAGAGGAATTCATCGGCCCACGTTTTTTGGTCTTTGTTGCCGCGCTCGAAATGCATCCGCTCGACACGGAAGACCGATCAGCGGAACTGAAGGAAGCCGACGGGATCGGTTACTGTAACATCACCAAGTGCTGCACCAAAGTGTGTCCGGAAAACATCACCATCACCGACAACGCGATTATTCCACTGAAGGAGCGCGTGGTTGATAAGTTTTACGATCCATTAGGGAAGTTACTGAAACTGTTTCGTCCAAAAATCTGAAAGGAGAAAGTCATGTTTGAGCTCAAGCGACTTTCGGAAGACGCCATCCCGGCGGCGCTGGAGAGAGCCTTACGCTACCGACTGCTTAATGAGCCGGCTGAAGCGGAAAGCATTTGTCACGATGTACTCCGCATCGATCCGGAAAACCAGGAAGCGCTGGTCCTCCTGTTGCTAGCGCTGACCGACCGCTTCGGTAAAGGTTACGCAGTCGGCGTTACTCAGGCTCAGGAAGTTCTTTCCCGTCTCCACGGGGAGTATGAGCGGACCTACTACGCCGGCATTATCTGCGAACGCCGAGCTAAGGCACAATTACGTCGGGGCAATCCCGGCTCCGGCCATAATGCGTACGAATTCTTGCGCGATGCAATGAGCTGGTTCGAAAAAGCCGAAGCCCTTCGTCCGGCCAGAAACGATGATGCATTACTGCACTGGAATACCTGCGCTCGTATCATCATGGGTAATCAGCTCACCCCCCGGCCAGTAGAAATGGTCGAGTTGCCGCTGGAGTAGCGGGATTCAGCTGGTCTTCCTCCTCAAACCATTAATCGATAACCAGGCGCTTGTTGGTGGCAAGGCCAGCGAGCCAGAGCTGGTGCCGGACTGGATCAGTTTCCGGCGTTTTCTTCGGTAGCAGCGACTGTCCCCTTTGTCCTTATTGTGATATAGACTCGAGATTCAAACGCAGGAACTGACTCATTTAACCAGAAACCGCAGTCGCTATCCGCTTCCAATCAACCAAGCGGTTTAGAGCGCTGAACAATTTACGGAATAAAAAACTGTCCGATGAAGAAAAAAGTGCAATGGGGAGTATTGGGCGTCGCTGAGATCGCGGTCAAGAAAGTGATTCCAGCAATGCAGCACGGGGAATGGTCTGAAGTAACAGCCATTGCTTCAAGGGATTCGAGGAGGGCTCAACAGGCGGCTAAACAACTTGGAATTCCCAAGGCTTACGGATCGTATGAAGAACTTTTGGCCGATCCAGAAATCGAAGCGATTTACAATCCACTCCCCAACCATCTGCATGTCCCATGGTCGATCAAGGCAGCAGAAGCCGGAAAACATGTCCTTTGCGAAAAGCCGATCGGTATGACGGTGGAAGAAGCCCGGTTGCTGTTAAACGTTCGTGATCGCACCGGCGTGAAGATTGAGGAGGCCTTCATGGTTCGTACCCATCCGCAATGGCGTGGCGTCGTCGAGCAGATTCAAGCAGGCAAAATTGGAAAGGTCCGATCGATCTCGGGATGTTTCAGCTATAACAACCGAGATCCGAAAAACATTCGCAACATCCGCGAATTCGGTGGTGGTGGAATGATGGATATTGGCTGTTATCTGATTTTTACCTCCCGGTTCATTTTCGGAGAAGAACCCACGAAAGTGTTTGGAGTGATCGAAGAGGATCCGGATTTGCATACCGATGTGCTCGCCTCCGGGGTACTTTATTTCCCTTCCGGGCACTCTGTTTTCACCTGTAGTACACAGGTTGTACCTTATCAGAAAGTGCAGATCTTTGGGACCAAGGGCCGGATCGAAGTCGAGATACCGTTCAATGCGCCGCCCGATCGTCCATGCCGTATATATATAGACGATGGAGCCGATCCCGCGGGCCGAAGTGCCGAAGCGGTGGAATACCAGACTGCTGACCAGTACACGATCCAAGGTGATTTGTTCTCGGAAAGCATACGCGAAGGCAGGGAGTTACCGGTTCCGTTAGAAGGCTCGATCAAGAATATGGCGATAATCGAGGCGGTGTTCCGCTCCGCTCAGTCGGGTAAATGGGAAGAACCGGCTCGGAAATAGCCGATAGCCAATAGCCGATAGCCGATAGCCAATAGGGGGGCGCAGTCAGATCGTGGCGAGGCTATGCCCATCGCTCGGAGGGTGCGTCCGGCGGTTGCCCATGCGCGTCAACTTAAGGAGGCGAGGCGAAAGGGAATGGGCGAGGAGATCTGTCGGCGTGATCGTCCCATTATGCTAGGGCGAAAACCTCGCCGCTTTTGGTCGGTACGCCCTTCTGTTACGCTTACCCATGCGCCGGGTTTGAGCCATTTGTTACCCCGCCGATAAATACTGTATCGGTGTACGGCTCGATTGGATAATACACCAACATGGGTATTGGCGTTCAACACGGGTTGGAGTGGAGTTCAGAATGTGGCCTCCTCGGTATAACCTGGGATGTAAAGTCGTATAATGCGGGCAGTCGGAAGACGTGCGTACAGCGGTTTAGTCACAAACCGAAGTCACACTAATCGGCGGGCAACGTATGGCTCAAACCCGGCGCGTCGGGAAGCATAACGCAAGGGCCTACCTACTAAGCGCGCCGAGGTTTTCGCCCTACCTTAGTGGGCAAGACCATGCCTCCGCCCTTTGCCCTTGTCGCCTCGCCTCCGTAAGTTGAACGCGCGTCCGGCGGTTGCCGGACGCACCCTCCGACGTCAGAGATCGCTTTCCAATCTCACGCCAAGGCAACGATTAGCTATTGGTCGCTTTCCGCTTATGAATAGTGATCGTGTTTCCATCCGGATCAAGAACGGCGGCCATATGACACCCCGGAAACTCCATCGGTTCAATGACGAACCGGCTTCCACCCTCCTTCAATTCGTTGGTCGCCGCTTCAAAATCCTCGACCTCCAGTGCGACTGAGCCGCCGTTAGCGGACGGTTTGAATTGTTCGGATCCGGCTCCGATAGCCAAAACGCCTGGGCCGATCTCGTACTCCACCCAACCCGTTCCGTCGCCCTCGTAGGCCGTAGCGGCCTTCAGCCCGAGCGTGCCTTCGTAAAAAGCGCGCGCCCGTTTCAAGTCAGTTACTGGATAAACGCTGAATGCAATTTCGACGACGTTCATTGCTAGTTTCCTTCGTTGCTAGTTTTTGAGTGCATGCGTGACAGCAGCCGGGATTGTTTGCTTGGCCACAGAAAACATTGGGTGTCCGGTAAGCTGTTCAGACGAACACATATCCTGCGCGAGTCTCTTGTCAAGATGAAGATAGTGATTGTCTCGGATCCGCTTTGCTGGCCGAGATTTTGGCAATAACTCAGTTTCTATAACCTCCAAGCCGCGGAGCCGCACCGCGTTCAAGAAGCAAATTTTCTGGTTCCATGGCGAAACCACCGCCACCCATCGCTACAATTTGGGGTTCCATCTCGTTCGCTCAACTAACTAACCCATGTTAGAACCAGAAGCATGGCTGCGTACATAATTTCCGAAATCTCCGCGATCCTTGACCCCGCGCTAATGGAGCAATACCGAACGTTAGCCCAGACTACGATCAAGCAATATGACGGCCGTTATGTCGTTCGTGGCGGCGCTATCGAGAAAGTCGAGGGCGAGTCGGCACCCCAAGCCATAGTGATCGTCGAATTTCCAACCATGGCGAGGGCGCGAGAGTGGTATCGATCGCCGGAGTACGCTGAAGCGCTCGCTATCCGCCCTCAGGCACTGACCAGAAGATTGCTCTTTGTCGAAGGGGTCCAGATGTGAGCCTATTGGCTATCGGCTATTAGTTAGCCCGGCAATCGCGCTCTTGCGTGCGATTAAGACTGAGTTAGAGGTTTCCGATGCGCGCCCGTATCGTCACGATTCCCGTCGTTTTGGCCGGAGTGAAAGAATTGCCGGCTCTTGAAGTTGAGCCCGATTCGGATCCGGACGTTCCCGTTCTTCTGTTTCTCCACGGTATGGGTGAAGCCGGTTCCTCACTTAATGAACTTCCCAAGGTGTGTATTCATCAGACGCCTCCCTTTCAGGCGATCCTTGGGTGTCTGCCGGGAGCACTCGTCATTGCTCCCCAAGCACCACCGCTCCCGAATATCGATAGTTGGAACTGGCGAGTATACGTGAACGACCTCGCCGAGTTTTTAACCCGGCGATATGCGAAGCGGCGGATCGTGGCAACGGGCTTTAGCCGAGGCGGGCTGGGCGTACTCCAGTTGATTTCAGCTTATCCGGATTTGGTGCAAGCATGGGCCGTCGTCGATCCGCAGCCGGCTCGAGATGAGGCGGAGACGCGTACTATTTTTCAAAGGTCGTTCATCGGCACAAAGGGCTGGGCTCGATACGGTATTTATCGCGACCGAAATGAAGAAGGGAAGGCATTCAGTTCTCTGCTCTTCGATCAGCTTCCGGACAGGAACCGCGATGCGGTCGAACTGTCGCATGTCGATATCGCGGTGGAAGCGTATCACGGCGCTCCCTTGTCTGGAGATGGCAGCAAGAAGAGTCTCTATGATCACTTAGGCTTGAAGTTCGAGATTGCCCCTACGACGTAAGTTCAAGCGACGCCGCTGAATATTCGATAGCGGTCCGGCGGCTGCCCATAAGCATTAACTTAAGGATTTTTGGAGTGGGTTCTCTGCCCCGAAGGGGCCGGAGGAGTGCGCCTGAGAGTACGCACCAACAATGAGGTGAAAGTCCTCATCGGACAGAAACACTGGTCTGTCCGTAGCTGAAGGCAACTGCGCCGTCGAGAGACGGGGTGGAGAGCAACCGGAAGCGAAAGACCAGTCCATAAAGAAAACAACGCCGTCCGCTAACCGTGTTAGCGAGTGTCTCCCGCGAGATTATGTCGGACAAGCAAGTCGCGATACGCGCGGTCATTCTACCGCCCGAACCGTATAGCCCCCCGACTTCTCGTCGGCCTCCAATTTCAAGAGCCCGCTTTTCTCGGCTTCCAGGAGCAGATCGTTAAACGAGCGAAATCCATAGGCGCGCTCGTTGAATCCTGGGTTCCGGCGTTTGATGGCCTGCTTGATCATCGAACCCCAGATGTTCTCATCCTCTCCTCGCTCCTGAGTGATCGCTTCCACCGTCTCCACCAAGAGGTCTAGCGCGTCAGTAACCGGCGGTCGTTTGCTCGCGTCGACGATAGCTTTGGAGGCGGAAGCAGTCGCTGCGCTCCGTTTGCGCGTTTTCGATGTCTCAGTTCGAACCAAGTCGTCGTAGTACAGAAACTCGTCGCAATTGCTAATGAACAGGTCGGACGTTGAGTTCTTGACGCCGACGCCGATAACCGTTTTCGCATTCTCCCGGAGCTTGCTCACCAACGGTGAGAAATCGGAGTCGCCGCTGATGATGACAAAAGTGTCCACGTGTCCTTTCGTGTAACAAAGGTCTAGTGCGTCCACCACCATCCGGATATCGGCGGAGTTCTTGCCCGACTGGCGCAAGTGGGGGATCTCGATGAGCTCAAAGGCAGCTTCATGCAGGCTGCGTTTGAAGTCCTTGTATCGGTCAAAATCGCAGTAGGCCTTTTTGACGACGATCTGTCCCTTAAGCAGGAGGCGTTCGAGCACTTTCCGGACGTCGAATGCAGGGTAATGGGCATCACGAGCTCCGAGTGCGATGTTCTCCAGGTCGAGGAACACCGCCATCGTCGCAGTGGAATCTTGGGTGCTCATAGTTTCACTAATATCAGTCCGAACCGAGAAAAGCCACCAGCGCATACTCTCGTTAAAAGCCAAGGCTCAAAATGGCCGGATTGCGTCATAAGTATTTTTATACGTGATCCAAAATCTTCCATTTAGACTTATGAATGAAATTGGCGCTTTATTGGAATATGAAAATTCAGGAATCAATTCATACCAATTCCATCCGTCAATTACTCGTGATGGTCTCGGCTATCTGCTTATCGGGATTTACCGGATGCAACAGCATTGATACCGGGGCGGGAAAAGGATTCCGCAATGCATACATCGGAAAGATGGATACGCAGCGCAATGAGGACGTTGTGGCGGCGAACCGCGATTGGTACCAACTGAGGGATTGAAACGTTCGGCCAGTACCCAAAAGAGTTCAGAGAAATTAACTAAAATTCCCATGCAACAGAGCAGCATAAGAGGATCGAATAGCAAGTGATGACTCGGTACGGATCGAGTCATTAAAATGGACTGAACCATGATGTACGAAGTCAATTGGTGCGGCATCTACATGCCGATTTGGTTAGTCTGCCTTGTTGTAGGCGGACTGCTGGGTGTCGTTTTGGGAAAGCTGATTCAGCTGATGTCTCGGCGGACTAAGCTGCTTACAGTCGACTATGCGAGCTTGGCGGTGATCTTTGCGTTTGTGTTCTGGTCGGCCTTTTTTGAAAGGCGTTAGGAAACTCCAAATGAATCCCACCATGGAAGGTGCAGAACCGTTGAATCCGGTTATCCAAAAACGGAATCGAGTTCTTTCGCAGCACAAGATGTGGCAATTAGACTTTCGTTATTTACGCCTGCTTCTCATCGGAGGAGCGATCGGCTGTAGTTTGTCCTATTGGCACGAACGTTTTGAGCATCCGATGACCGACGATGCCTATATCCAGGCGGATGTAATCAGAGTCGCGGCTCAAGTAAACGGGCCCTTGAAGAAAATCGAAGTCGCCGATAACCAGAAGGTCCGGCAGGGTCAAGAGTTACTCCAAATCGATCCTGAACCGTTTCGACTCGCAGTTGATAAAGCGAGGGCGGACCACCTTCATGCGTTGCAGGACCTAGAGTCCTTACGAGACGAAGTCGAAAACGCCCGACCTACTCTTGCTCTGGCTGAGGCGGACGCTCAAAGAGCAGAAAAGCTGTTTCGGACTAGGGTTATCTCGATTCAGGAACTCCAGGACTCGACAACAAAGCGTGATCAGGCAAAAGCGAGCTTTCTGAGGGCGCAGCATAATTTACAACTTCAAGGCAGCGATAACGCCGGTGTCTTGGCCGCCAAGGCTGCTCTGGATAATGCTCAGCTGAATCTGAGTTACACCCGAGTCATGGCGGAAAAGGCAGGAATGGTAACAAACCTGGACCTTCCTCCCGGCAACTATATTAAGGTAGGAGAACCGCTCTTCACCATGGTCACTGACGATTCATGGAGAGCCATCGCCTATTTCAAGGAAACGGTACTGCACAAGATTAGGACTGGACAAAAGGCCAAAGTCGAACTGGTTGCTTACCCAGGTCACGTTTTCCACGGGGTCGTGCAGGGCGTGGGATGGGGCGTAACCCAGCAGGACGTAGCTCTGTCGGATTCGCTTCCAACGGTAGCTCCGACCGTTAACTGGGTCCGTTTGCCTCAAAGATTCCCCGTCCGAGTAGATATCATGGATGCAGATCCAGCCTTCCCGCTGCGCATGGGTCAAACTGCAGTGGTCTCTATCGATACCACAAACTAACGGTGCTTTGAGCGCAAACGCAAAGACCTCCATCGAGTTTTCCGCGGCAAACGAGGCGATGAAAACTGCTCTCGCTTGCTCGCTCGCCATCTGGATTAGCTACACCTACGCGTGGCCGGAACCTTATTGGAGTTGTATGGCTATCGTGATCAGCCGTCACTCAGATAAACGCATGCTGGTTGCTTTTCAGTAAACAATCATGCGGTGTCGTGCTCGGGACGTTCGTCGGAATCGCCACGCTGACGGTTTCTCAGAATCCTTTTGTTTTCTGTCTGCTGTATGCGGTCTGGACGGGTGCTCTTGCCTATCATTGCGCATTCGATCCACCTTCTCCCTTTTGCCGCTTTGCCGCGTTTACCACTACTACAGTAGCGATGGCTGGACTGTTTCAGAACAATCCTGACGTAAACATCGCCCTCATTCGCGGCGCCGAAATCCTGCTGGGTGTTCTTTTGGCAGCTATCGTGAATCTTCGGCCGAATTGGAAGGGAAAGCAAAACGCAGCTAAGTCTTCGCCACTGGCAACTCAGCATGGGCGTCGATTGGCGCGTCAGCATGCCGGCCGAGTGGTGTTGGCCATGTTTGCGATGTTAGTTGCCTGGCTTTGGCTTGATATTCCTGCCGGACCATTCGGGATGGTTGCCACTTCGGTGATAGCGACGCCTTCAATCGATTCTGCTGCGATTCGATTCCCCCAAAGATTGGTCGGCGTCATTCTCGGTATGTCCCTGGCAATCGTATTCACAGCCATAATTGCAACGAATCCAGGAATTTGAGCTGTGGATCTTCGGCGGGTTCTGGGACTGCAGCTTTCTAAATTACCGATCGCAAAGAAGCGCCTTTGTGGGTCTGCAGTCGGGCCAAACTCTCGCGGTAGTCCTGTTGCGAGACGCTCACCAAAGTTCCGATTTGCTAGCGATCTGGCAACGAGGCAGAGCGATCGCTGTCGGGCTCATCCTTTCATTCCTGGTTATTGACGTTTTAACGAGAAAGACAATTCGTGGGTCTTCAGATTGAAACGTCGGCGCCATAGACCATAATTATATTTATGGCATACCTAATGTACCTACATACTTTTTTAGCCATTTACCGTAGTGGTTCCATTACCAAAGCTTCTAAGTACCTGAACCTTTCCCAGCCCGCTGTCTCCGGCCAGATTCGGACGTTAGAAACCCAGATCGGAAGAGATCTATTTACTCGAACGTCGCGCGGAATCATTCCAACGGCGGCAGCTCACGAGCTGGCTCGAAGCAGTGGTCCTCACATCGACGCGCTGGAGCTCTTGGGAGAGACAGCACAGATTTCGGATTATGAGGGAACGGTACATCTTGGGGGACCGATCGAGTTTCTGACCGAGCGCGTACTTCCATCGCTGTCGCCACTTATTCGAAACGGATTGGGGTTTCGAGTGACCGTAGCATCTCCTGACAAGCTGATCGATCAGCTGAGCAAACATACCATTGATCTAGCGGTAACCGGGGTAAAGATCACAAAATCTGGAATCTCATATGATCTGCTCTATGACGAAAAGCTTGTACTAGTAGCGTCGCCGTATTGGGCTAATCTGCTGCCCCGGCAGGCAGAGCTCAGCGCAAGCCATTTGGTGCAGGTTCCACTGCTCGCCTATGCGGAGGATCTGCCTTTGATATCCGATTTCTGGGATAGCGTTTTCGGAAAAGGTCTGGAGGAAAGAAGGGCCGCAGTGGTGGCTCCGAATTGGCAGGCACTCATGGGACTCGCCATAGCTGGAGCAGGGATCACCGTTCTGCCTCGCTGTTACTGCGAAGGTGAGCTGCAGCGAGGCGAGCTGGTAGAGCTGATCCAACCACGCAATCCCCCTTTAAACCGTTTGTACCTCGCCTACACCGCGCGAAACATCCGAATGCCTCGCAACCGGGCAGTACGGGATACTCTGCTAAAAGCCAAAGCCCAATGGTAGGATTTACGTCATAATTATTCTTATAGGTTATCCAAAATGTTCCGTTTAGACTTATGAATGAATCGGCGATTGAGTGGAGTATGGAAACTCAGAAATCAATTCATACCAAGCCTCCATTGCCACCATTCACCCATGAAACTGCCGTGCTGAAGGTTCGCTTGGCGGAAGATGCCTGGAATTCTCGTGATCCTGAAAGAGTAGCTTTGGCCTACACGCCGAACTCCCGGTGGAGAAACCGTTTTGAATTCGTGAATGGAAGGCAAGAAATCGTCGCGTTTCTTACCCGCAAATGGGCAAAAGAAATAGACTACCGACTGATCAAAGAGCTTTGGGCTTTCACTGGCAATCACATCGCCGTGCGCTTTGCCTACGAGTGGCACGATGATTCCGGAAACTGGTTTCGCTCATATGGCAATGAGAATTGGGAATTCGATAATGACGGGTTCATGGGCCTAAGGCTGGCAAGTATAAACGATCTTCCGATTAAGAAAACGGAGCGTAAGTATCATTGGCCGTTGGGACGTCGGCCGGATGACCATCCCGGACTAAGCGATCTCGGCTTTTAGCTGGACGTTCGTCCAGCTGTTTCGCTGGCGTTTCGGAGCCCCGGGGAAGGATTGATTGGCCCAATCGATATGATTGAGTCAACGATTACGTCAGTTCAGACAAAAATTGGCTTATCTTGTCTCTAGCCGGCTCTAGTGACTCTGATCAAACGCTAGATTAGGGCTAGATCCCTCAGCGCTTTCGTAAATCATCGAATCTTAAAGCAATGATGACCATCGGTTTCGTCATTGACCGATCAAAACCACCGCTTTCATGACGTTTGACTTTGACCAGGTACCGGATCGCCGAAATTCCGATTCGATAAAGTGGCAGAGGTACGGAAATAAAGACGTCGTGCCGATGTGGATCGCGGATATGGATTTCCCTTCGCCTCCGCCAATCATTGAGGCCATTCGGCAGCGCGTTGAACATGGCATATTCGGTTACGCGCAACCGCTGGCG
>Ga0209647_1001863_pt1 | contig 17488 bp, 13 predicted proteins | sample GraSoi_2013_60cm_FD_185827 | JGI IMG/M metagenome (GOLD analysis project Ga0209647, IMG submission 185827) | Grasslands soil microbial communities from the Angelo Coastal Reserve, California, USA - Sample 9_17_2013_60cm (SPAdes) (version 2) | ecosystem: Environmental > Terrestrial > Soil >...
GCCTGCTGCCGGACGCGCCGCCGGACGCGCCGCCCACCACGCTCATGGCCTATCGCTTGAGCCAGAGCGGCGGCGAGCTCCTCTGGCGCGTGCAGGTGCAGACCGAGAGGGGAGTCTATACGCTCGTCGCCCACGATGCGCGGACGATCTACTTGGCCGCAGCGCCACCAGGGGTAATCTTCGCGTTCCGCCTAGCCGATGGCATGGTCCTCTGGCACCAGCAGGCGCTCGCGAGCACTGGCATCGTCGTGGACTCAGGGTACCTCTTTGAGACCGCGTCGGGCGTGGATAACCCCTGCCGCACGCCCGCCGTGCACCAGGCGCCCCAGATCCGCGCGCTCACGACCGCCGATGGCGGCATCGCCTGGACACAAATCCTTGCTGCGACGGGACCCGTGCTGCGACGCGCTGACGCGACGCGCTGATGAGCGCCGTGCGCCGCTCCCACGAGGCTGCGTGGTCGGCTCGGCGAGGCGATGGCGCTACTGCGGGTGGACGGGCGTGGTGCGTTCTCCTCCTCCCAGGGCGCCCGTTCGGCGGAGCGGGCAGTCAAAGTACCGAGGGTAGCCGAGGGTTGCCGAGGGTGGTACGCTCTGCGTCTGGGGGCGCCCCCGGCGCCCTCAAGGGGAGGCGCAGCCTGCCCCGCTCCCCCCCTGTGGTGAAAATCTGTAAAGCGTCACAGCTCGTCACGCACCAGCGCCCGCGCGATGGCGTTGTGGCGCTCCACCAGCTGTGCCAGCTCGACGCCGACCAACTGTCCGTCGCGCACGCGCACGCTGCCGTTGATGACGCTCAGCTCGACGTTCGGCGGGCGGCAGAAGACCAGCGCCGCCAGCGGATCATGCACCGCGCCGCCGGCCATCTCCACGGTGTCCAGGCGGAATGCGACGAAGTCCGCCGCCATGCCGGGCGCGAGCTGCCCGATATCATCGCGCCCAAGCACCGCCGCGCCACCGCGCGTCGCCAGCCAGAGCGCCTCGGCGGCCCTCAGCGCGGCGGGATCGCCCGTGACACGCTGCAGCAGCAGCGCCTGCCGGGCCTCGGTGAGCAGGTGCGAGCTATCGTTCGAAGCCGAGCCATCCACGCCAAGGCCGACGCGCGCTCCCGCGCGCCGCAGCGGACCGACCGGCGCGATGCCGGATGCCAGCCGCATGTTCGAGCTGGGGCAATGCGCGACGCCCGTGTGAGTGCGCCCGAGGCGTGCCACCTCATCCGCCGACGGATGCACCATGTGCGCGTGCCAGACGTCCTCGCCCATCCAGCCGAGCTGTTCCGCCAGCTCGACCGGCGAGCAGCCGAACGCCTCGGCGCAGTAGGCGGCTTCGTCGCGCGTCTCCGCCAGATGCGTATGTGAGTGGACATTGTACCTACGCGCCAGCGCGACGCTCTCGCGCATCAGTTGCGGCGAGACGGAGAACGGCGAGCAGGGGGCCAGCACGATGCGCAGCATCGCGTAGCGCGCCGCGTCGTGGTAGCGCTCGATGACACGCAGCGAGTCGGCCAGGATCGCCTCCTCGTCTTCGACGACGCTATCCGGCGGCAGGCCGCCCTGGCTTTCGCCCACCGACATTGAGCCGCGCCCGGCATGGAAGCGTATGCCTATCGCGGTCGCCGCCTCGATCTGATCGTCGAGCCGCGCGCCGTTGGGCCAGATGTAGGTATGGTCGCTGGCTGTGGTGCAACCGGACAGCATGAGCTCGGCGATGGCGGTCTTGCTGCTGATAGCGATCGCCTCGGGCGTGAGTCGCGCCCAGATCGGGTACAGCGTGCGCAGCCAGTCGAAGAGCACGGCGTCCTGTGTGCCGGGAACGTTGCGAGTGAGGGTCTGGTAGAAATGGTGGTGCGTGTTCACCAGTCCCGGCAGCACGACCATGTCGCGCGCGTCGATCACCTCGTCGCCGCTGGGGGGTAGCGCGGCGGACGGCCCCACCTGGCGAATGATGTTATCCTCGACGTAGAGGCCGCCATCCGGAATGCGCGTGCCGGCGTCGTCCATCGTGGCGAGCAGCGTCGCGTGGCGCAGCAGCAAGGTACTCATCGGGGCATCTCCGCTGCGCCGGTCGTGTCGAACGGCGACACGAGCTTGAACGCCGTGACATCCACCAGGCCCTTGTCGGTGATCTTGAGCTCGGGGATGACGGGCAGCGCCAGGAATGCCATCGCCATGTACGGATTGGCATGCGCGCAGCCCAGCTCGCGCGCGATCTCGAGCAGGCGCACCATATCGGCGCGCACCGTCTCGAACGGCTGGTCGGACATCAGGCCGGCAATCGGCAGCGGCAGCGTGCCGAGCACCTCGCCGCCACGCACCGCCGCCAGCCCGCCGCCTATCGCGACGATGGTTTGTACGGCCAGCAGCATCTCATCATCACTCGTGCCGATGACGACGATGTTGTGCGAGTCGTGCGCGAACGTCGAGGCGAGTGCACCCGCGCGCAGCCCGAAACCCTTGAGCAGCCCGACGCCGGTGTTGCCGGTACCGTGATGCCGCTCGACCACTGCGATCTTGAGCAGGTCGCGCGCGGGATCGGCGATAGCGTAGCCATCCGATACCGGCACTTCCAGCGTCACCGCGCGCGTGACGATCTGCTCCGGCACCATCTCGATGACACGCGCGCGGCGCGCCGTAGCCGGCAGCGCGAACGACGCCAGCGAGAGCCCCGGCGCCGAGACATGATTGCGCGGTGGAGGTGTCGTGCTCCGCTGCGGGACGAGTAGGCGCCGGCTGTCGGCGACGAGCCGCCCGCCCGCGAACGTCCGTGTGACGCGCAGGTCGCGCGGATCGGCAAAGGTCACCATGTCCGCGAGATAGCCGGGCGCGATGGCGCCCAGGTCGTTGAGGCCGTAGTGGCGCGCCGTGTTGATCGTCACCATGCGCAGCGCCAGCAGCGGGTCCAGTCCGCTGGCGATGGCGCGGCGCAGCGAATGGTCGAGGTGCCCCTCGTGGACCAGATCGTCCGGCTGCTTGTCGTCGGTCGAGAAGGAGCAGAATCTGCCGTTGCGCTCGGTGACGATCGGCAGCAGGGCATCCAGGTTCTTGGCGGTCGAGCCCTCGCGGATCAGCACCTGCATGCCACTGCGCAGCTTTTCGAGCGCCTCCGCCGCCGCGACGCTTTCGTGATCCGAGGCGACGCCCGCCGCGGCATAGGCTTGCAGCGCCTGCCCCGTCACCAGTGGCGCGTGCCCGTCCAGCCGTAGGCGCGCCCGGTGGCCGAGCAGCGCCTTCGCCACCATGTCCGGCGCGCCGGCGATGAGGCCGGGATAGTTCATCAGCTCCGCGATGCCCAGCACGCGCGGCTCCGCGAGCAACGACGCCAGCGCGGCGGCGTCCAGCGCGGCGCCCGAGGTCTCCATGTCCGTCGCCGGCACGCACGACGAGAGCATGACGAAGACACGCAGGTCCAGCCCGTCGCTGGCCCCCAGCATGTAGCGGATGCCGTCGAGACCGTGGACGTTGGCGATCTCATGGGGGTCGCTGACCACCGCCGTCGTGCCGCAGGGCAGCACCGCGCCCGCGAATTCGGCCGGCGTCAGCAGGCTGCTCTCGATGTGCACATGCGCGTCGATGAAGCCGGGCGCCAGAAACTGCCCGCCCAGATCGAGCGTGCGCTGGGCCTGATAGACGCCGCTGGTAGCGCTGATGCCGGCGATGCGGCTGCCGAGGACCGCGACCTCGGCGGGATAGACCTCGCCGGAGAGGACGTTGACGAGCCGCCCGCCCGTCAGCAGCAGATCCGCTGGCACGTCTCGCGACCGCCAGCAGCGCCTGTAGCTGTTCGGCCGTCAGGTCAAACGGTGCGATCATGGCTGCGTCTCCCCCTGCGTCGCTTGCGGCACGCCGATACGGTGCTGCGCCCCCTCCTCGATGAGCGTCAGCAGCGCGGAGTGGTCCTGCTCGCCCTGGCCGCGCGTGCGCAGCGCGAGGAGCATCTGCTCGACCATGGCGGTGACGGGCAGTGGCACCCCATACTCGTGTCCGGCGGCGAGCGCGATGCCCAGGTCTTTGTCGTGCAGAGCGATCTTGAAGCCGGGTGTGAAGTCGTGCCGCAGAAAGTTCGGGCCGCGCACCTCCATCACCTTGTTGCCCGCCAGCCCACCGGAGAGCACCTGCAGGATCACACCGGGGTCCACGCCGGCCTTCGAGCCGAGCACCAGCGCCTCACTGACCGCCTCGATGGTGAGCGCGACGACGATCTGATTGCAGGCTTTGACGACCTGGCCCGCGCCACTCTCGCCGACGTGCGTGATGGTCTTGCCCAGCGTCCGCAAGATAGGCAACGCGCGGTCGAAGTCCTCGCGGGCGCCGCCGGCCATGATCGCGAGCGTGCCCTGCCGCGCGCCCACATCGCCCCCGCTGACGGGCGCATCGAGCATGCCGGCGCCACGCGCGCCTGCGGCCTTTGCCAGCGCACGCGCGACCACTGGAGAGATCGTGCTCATGTCTATCAGCAACGTGCCGGGGCGGCAGCCGGCGAGCACGCTGTCGGCGGCGTTGCCGCTTGTGCCGGCGATGACGCTCTCGACATCCGGCGAGTCGGGCAGCATGGTGATAACCACGTCGCTGCGCTCGGCCACCTGGCGCGGGCTGTCGGCCGTCTGCGCGCCGCCTGCCGCCAGCTCATCCATCGCCGCGCGGCTGCGGTTGTAGACGACCAACGGGTAGCCGGCGCGCAGCAGATTGCGCGTCATCGGCTTGCCCATGATGCCCAGGCCGATGAAGCCGATGCGGGTTGCCGCTTCCACCGCGTTTTTGGCGGCGGCGCCGTTCATTCTGCCGCCTCGAAGAGGATGTCCTGCGCGCCCTCCCACAGCACCTTGCGCCCCATCGCGCGCAGCTGCTCGCGCCCGGTCTCGACGCTGAGGAAGTGGTTGCCGGCGAGATGGCCGACTTTGCTGGCGAAGCTAGCCGCGCCGTACGGGAAGAGGATTTCGGTCTCGCTGAAGCCGCCGGGATGGAACAGGATCTCGCCAGGCGCGGGATGGCTGGTGTGGTTCTCATAGCCGACGCCGAGGTCGTAGTCGCCCAGCGGAATCCAGCAGGCCTCGCCGCTCCAGCGCGCGTGAATGATCTGCTGGCGGTAAGGCAGCAACTTGGCGAAGGCCGCGCAGGTCTGCGGTGCATCGGCTACTTCCAGCCGCGCGGTGTAGATGTACGGGCCGACGGTGATGCGAAGCGTTGTCACTGTTCCTCCTCCTCGGTTTCGTACGTCGAACTCCCGTAAGCTAGCTCGTGTATCGTCTCACCCATAGCCGCGTTTGAAGTCGAAGGAAGTTCGAGTCGAACGACTTGGCCTCAGAGTTCTCTCAAATTGGCGACATAGTCAAGCGTCCAGTCTCGAGAGGCCTTCGAACCCTCGTCTTCGTATGCTGACGCCGCCTTATCATTCTCCGCCAGAAGACCCCGGACTTCAGTCCTGGGGATGAATGGCGCTCTGGCTCGCTGTGTGCTAGACTGCCCTCATACCGCAGGGCCTGCGGGAATCTACGCCTGTGGAGCGGACTCGACAACCAAGAGTCCAACGAACGTGTAAGCCGGTCACAGCGTCTCCCCTTCGGGTGAGCATGTCTGGTCCGCAGTGTTCGGCCCGGGAATCCCCTGCCTTTAGGCATGGGGAGAGGTCAAGGGAGTCCGGACCGAACCACTGGTTGCGTCGGCAGTGATCCCTGATGCGCTGGAACAGCGTGTTGTAGGCTTCACTCTGCATTGCCACCTCCACGGGTATCACGGGTGCGTAGTGCATGGCGCGCTGGCACATCTCGAAGCGCTGCCAGCACGCGTTCCGGCGTCATCGGCTGCTGGGTGAGCCAGACGCCGGTCGCGTCGTGGATGGCGGCGGCGATGGCGGGCGCCAGCGGCACCAGCGCCATCTCGGCCACGCCGCGCGCGCCGAAAGGCCCCGTGGGGTCCGCCAGCTCGAGGACAACGGGCACGATCTCCGGCGGCATGTCGAGCACGGTCGGCAGCAGATAGGTGCTGAAATACGGCGTGAGCACATGACCCGCGCGCACCTGAAAGTTCTCCAGCAACGCGTAGCCGAGCGCCTGCGCCAGGCAGCCCTCGATCTGCCCCTCCACCTGCTGCATGTTGATGGCGCGCCCGACGTCGTGGACGCTGATGACCGAGAGGACTCGCACCTGGCCGGTCAGCGTGTTCACCTCAACCTCGACCGCCTGCGCGGCGTAGCCGTAGCAGTAGTTCGGCCGGCCCGCCCCGCTGACAGGATCGAGCGGCGTGGTGGCCGGGGGGCGGAACTGCACCTCCGCCACGGCCGCATACTCCTCGTGCGCGCTCCACTTGTCGCGGGCGGCGACCGCGGCGTCGCGCACGGCGCGACCGCCCATCAGCGTCATGCGCGAGGCCGAGGCGCTGCCGGCATTGGGCGCTTCGGCGCTGTCGTCGGTGATCATCGTCACCTGTTCGAGGGCGATGCCCAGCGTCTCCGCGGCGATCTGCCGCAGGGCCAGGTGCGCGCCCTGGCCGACATCAGCGGCGCCGATGCGCACGACCGCGCGCTCCAACTCAGCCTTGCCATAGATCTCGACCTTCGCCGTCGCCTGCTCGGGGAAGCCGAAGGAATAGCCGACGTTCTTGATGCCGCAGGCGATGCCTACGCCGCGCTTCAGATGTGGGGTGGTCGATTGGCGTGGCTCGCCGTAGTGCAGACGGCTACGCGCCTCGTCCACGCAGCGCTCCAGCACCGCCGGCGCGCCCACGCCCTCCGGCAGCGGCTGGCCGGTCGGCTCCAGGCTGCCCTCGCGATAGATGTTGCGGCGGCGCAACTCTGCTGGGTCCAGGGCGAGCGCCTGAGCCAGGCGCGTCACCATCACCTCGGCGGCGAACTGCGCCTGCGGGGCGCCGAAGCCGCGGAAGGCGCCGCAGGGCACGTTGTTGGTGTAGACGGCGTAGCCGTCCACTGCACTATTGGGCACCTCGTAGCAGCCGCTCGCGAAGAGCGTGGCGACCTTGGTCACCTCCACACTGGTCGAGGCATAGGCGCCGCCGTCGCCGATTAGCTCAGCCTCCACCGCCGTGATGTGCCCGTCGCGCGTGGCGCCCCACTTGCAGCGAATGCTGAAGGGATGGCGCTTGTGGTGCGCGATCATAGACTCCTCGCGGCTCCATTGCATCGCCACCGGCCGGCGCAACTTCCACGCCGCCAGCGCCAGCAGGTGCTGCAGCGAGAGGTCCTCGCGGCCGCCGAACGCCCCGCCGATGGCGGCGTAGCGCACAATCACCTGGTCCTCCGGCAGCCGCAGCATAGCAGCGATCTGCCGCCGGTCTTCGTGCAGCCATTGCCCCGCCGTCTCGACGACGACGCGCCCGGCGTCGTCCAGATAGGCGATGCCCGCCTCCGGCTGCAGGAAGGCGTGCTCCTGCCAGGAGGTCGCGAAGTTGCCCTCCAGCACCACGTCGGCCTCCGCGAACGCGCGCGCCACGTCGCCGCGGCGAATCGGGACGTGGAGCAGCAGGTTGCTGCCGCGCGCGGTATGCACCAATGGCGCGTCCGGCGCCAGCGCCGCGCGGGGATCGGTAACGGCAGGCAGGTCCTCGTACTCGACCCGCACCAGCCGCGCGCCTGCCTCCGCCGCCGCTTTGCTCTCCGCCGCCACCAGCGCCACCTTATCGCCCTCGAAGCGCACGACCTCGCCGCAGAGCGCCGGTTGGTCGGCGTCTATCAGGCCATGCGCGTTGAAGGGTACGTCCGCGGCGGTGAGCACGGCGACGACGCCGGAGTGCGCGCGCGCCGCGCTGGTGTCGAGCGTGACGATGCGCGCGTGCGGCCGGCCGGCGAGGACGAGGTGAAGATGCAGCATGCCCGGTCGGATGAGGTCGGCGGGATACTGCGCCGCGCCGGTGACCTTGCCGAGCGCGTCCGGCCGGGGCAGCGACGCGCCGATGATGGTGCTCATGTGCGCCCTCCCACCGCCAACGCGACGGCATCCAGAATCTTCCGGTAGCCCGTGCAGCGGCAGATGTTGCCGGAGAGGGCCACACGCACGTCATCCGGCTCGTGCTGGGGCCGCTCGTCCAGCAGCTTAGCGCCGGCCATCAGCATGCCGGGGATACAAAAGCCGCACTGCACCGCGGCGCAGTCTATGAACGCCTGCTGGAGCGGGTGGAGCGCGTCGTGGCCGGCGCTGCCAGACGCCGCCAGCCCTTCGATGGTGGTGACGGCGGCATCGTGCGCCTGTGCGGCTGGCACCAGGCAGGCCATGACAGCCTGGCCATTCAGCCAGACCGTGCAGGCACCACACTCGCCCTCCGCGCAGCCCTCCTTCGTGCCGGTGAGGCCGGCATCCTCGCGCAGCGCATCGAGCAAGGTCTTGCGGTCAGCCCCGTGCCATATGGCCGGCTGCCCGTTGAGGGTCGTGTGGATGCCGCCCATGAACGGCGTCGGCGGGGCGCTCTCGGCGGGTGTCTCCAACAAGATCGGCCGCGACGGGAAGCCATCCGCATGCGTGCCGGCGGCGATGTGCCGCAGCCCATCGGCGACGACGGCGGCCAGCGTCTGGCGCCGGTAGCTGGCAGTGCCGCGCAGGTCATCTATGGGGCTGGCGTCGTCGAGGGTGAGCGCGCCGGCCTGCGCGCACGCGGCCTCGTCCAGCCGCCTGCCCGCGAGAAAGGCCTCCGCCGCCCGCGCCCGCACGACGGTCGGCGCCACACAGCCCAGCGCCAGGCGTGCCTCGCCCACCACCTCGCCGTCGAAGTCCACCACGAATGCAACGTCGATCACGGAGATCGCCTGTGCGCGGCGCAGCCCGAGCTTGACGAAGAGGCCGCGCGCCGTCGGTGGCAGCGCCGGCACGCGTATCTCGCGGATCAGCTCGTCAGCGCGCAACACGGTGCGGCGGAAGCCGGGATAGAACTCGCTCAGTGGCACCACTCGCTCGCCGGCTGCGCTCGCCAACACCAGCTCGGCCCCGAGCGCGAGGAGCGGCGGAATGGTGTCGTTGGCAGGCGAAGCCGTGACGAGGTTGCCGGCGATGGTGGCGCGCGTGCGAATCTGTGGCGCGCCGACCTCCCAGCACGCCTGCGCCAGCGGCAGCGCGCGCTCGATGCAGGCGCGCGAGGCTAGCACGTCGTTGTGGGTGGCAAGCCCGCCCAGCAGCACATAATTGGCCTCTGCGCGGACGTACTTGAGCTCGTCCAGCGCCGTGATGTCGATCAGCGTCTCGGTCGGCTTCACGCCGCGCGCAAGCTCGACGACCACATCCGTGCCGCCCGCGACGATCCGCGCCCGCTCGCCGTGCCGCGCCAACACGTCGAGTGTCTCCGCCAGGCTCGTCGGGCGCAGGTATGTCTGCCACATGCTGACTCTCCCAATTGGCTGTCTCAGCTGCCTTAGATGCCTTCGTCTGCGCCCACACGTGTCGGGTCGTCAACCGGACGCAGCAAGCGCCCCATCGGCTGCGCGACGATCTGGCCGTCCAGATACACCGTCACGCCGCGCAGCAGCGTGCGCACGACGCGTCCACGCAGCGGCATGCCCAAGAACGGACTCTGCTGGTGCCGGTAGCGCAGCTCGCTCGCCTGGAGCGATGCGCTGATGGCGAGATCCACCAGCGCGAGGTCGGCGTCGGCGCCGATGGCGATGCGGCCCTTGGCCGGCGCCAGGCCAAAGCGCTCGGCGGGATAGGTCGCCGCCAGCGCGGCGACCGCGCTCAGCTCCAGCCCACGGCGCACGTAGCCCTCCGTCAGCAGCACCTGCAGCAGCGTCTGGCAGCCAGAGATGCCGCCCCAGACGGCGAAGAAGCTCGCGGCGGTCTTCATCGCGGGCGGCGACGGTGAGTGGTCCGAGGCGACCATCGGCAGCGTGCCGGCATGGATGTGCTCCCAGAGCGCCTTGCGCTCGTCCGCTGCACGCAGCGGCGGCGCGCATTTTGCCACGGCGCCCAAACGCTCGGCGTCCGTCTCGTCGAAGACCAAATAATGCGGGCACGTTTCGCAGCTCACGTCTACCCCGCGCGCACGCGCCTCCGCGACCAGCGCCACGCCACGCCCAGTGCTGACATGGACGACGTGCAGCCGGCAGCCGGTCTCTTCAGCAAAGAGGATGGCGCGGGCGATGGCTTCGTGCTCGGCGATGGTCGGCCGCGAGGCCAGATAGTCGCGCACGCCGGTGCGGCCCTGCGCGCTGGCACGCCGCGCCAGCGCGCTCGTGAGCGCGTCGTTCTCGGCATGCACCGCGACGACACGCCTCAGACGCGCGGCCTCCGCCATGCCCTCGTAGAGCGTCAGATCGTCGGCGGCAGGGAAATCCTCGATACCGCTGTTGGACATGAAAGCCTTGAAGCCGGCGACACCACGCTCGGCCAGCTCCTCCAGATGGTCAAGATTACCGGGCACCAGCCCGCCCCAGAGCGCGAAATCTACCAGCGAGGAGGCCTCGGCCGCCATGCGCTTGCGGTCGAAGGCCGCGGCGTCCAGCGTCGGAGGATGGGCGTTCAGCGGCATCTCGATGTAACTGGTTGCTCCACCAGCCGCCAGCGCCTGTGTGCCGGTCGCGAACCCTTCCCACTCGGTGCGTCCCGGCTCGTTGAAGTGCACGTGGGCGTCCACCACGCCGGGAAAGACGTGCAGCCCCTGCGCGTCAATCTCGTGCGGCGCGCCGCCCGCCAGCTCCTCGCCGAGCGCGACGATGCGCCCGCCGGCGATCGCGATATCCAGCCGGCGCGTGCCGGCTGGCGTCACGACGGCGCCGTTGCGGATCAGCAGGTCGTATGCGCTCATGCGCCGCCTCGCTCCTCGGCCAGCCGGCGCACGAAGCGCTCCAGCACGTCCAACGCGACGGCGACGTCGTCTTCGCGCACGGATTCGGCGGGATTGTGGCTGATACCGCCGGCGCAGCGCACGAAGAGCATCGCGATCGGCGCGAGCCGCGACATCATGACACCGTCATGGCCGGCCCCACTCGGCAGCGCGATCACCGGCTGGCCGCAGGCCTCGATGGATCGCGAGAGCAGCCCGCTGAGGCGCCCATCACAGCGCACCGCCGGATTGTCCTGCAATGACTGCCATAGCAGGTCCACGCCGCGCTTCTCGGCGATCTGAGCGGCGCGGCGGTGCAGGGTCTCGATCGCACTTCCCCACACGCCATCCTCATGATGCCGGATGTCGAGGCTCAGCGTGGCCTCGCCAGGGATGACGTTGCTGGCGCCGGGATAGGCGGCGATCTGGCCGACGGTGGCAACCAGGCCGTCCATCTCAAACGCCAGCGTCTCGACGGCGAGGATCAGGTCCGCCGCGGCGCAGAGCGCATCATGGCGCAAGCGGATGGGCACGGTCCCGGCGTGGCCGGCGACACCCGTGAGAGTCACCTGCAAGCGTGACTGCCCCTGGATGCCCATCACGACGCCGACCGGTACGCCTTGCGCCTCCAGCACCGGCCCCTGCTCGATGTGCACCTCCACGTAGCCGGCAAGATCGGCGCGCCCGCGAGCGCTGGCTTGCAGCGCGGTCGGGTCGCCGCCAAAAGCGCGGAGCGCCGCCTCCATACTCGTGCCGTCGGCGTCGGCCAGCGTGAGCGTGGCGGGCGCGAACGCGCCGGCGACGACGGCGCTGCCGAGGTAAGCAGTGTGGAATCGCAGGCCTTCCTCGTCGGCGAAGCCATAGACCTCCAGTGCCAGAGGCAGGTGCTCGTCATGCGCGTGCAGCCGCTCCACCAGCGCCAGCGCCGTCAGCACGCCGAGCGGACCGTCATACTTGCCGGCGTCGCGCACGGTATCCAGGTGCGAGCCGAGCAGCAGGGTCGGCGCGTCCGCCGACCGCCCTTCGTAGCGGCCGATGAGGTTGCCGACGGCGTCCTGGCGGACGTCCATCCCAGCGGCGCGCATCCATGCCGCGACCCGCGCGTTGACTTCGCGCATTGGCGCTGTGGCAAAGCGCCGCGTCAGCCGTTCGGCCTCTTCGCTGAAGCCGCCCAGCGTGTCGCAGCGCGCCATAACGCTCCGTGCCAACCCATCGCCACTCATCGGCTAGCTCCCACGATACGTCGAATACGCCCACGGCGAGACCAAGAGTGGTACGTGGTAATGCGCCTCGGGGTCGGCGATGCCGAAGCGCACCGGCACGCGATCCAGGAATGGCGGCTCTGGCAGGTCCACGCCAAGTGCCGTGAAGTAGGCGCCGACCGCGAAGACGAGCTCGTACGAGCCGACTGCCAGGCCGCCATCCTCAGCCAACGAGACGACGGGACGTCCGTCCTCGCCGGTGTGGGTGCCCGTGAGCAGCTCTGGCTCGTCGCCAGCGCGCCCCAGTCGCCACACCTCGATCTCCATGCCCGCCGCCGGCCGGCCGTGCATGATGTCCAGCACATGCGTCGTCAGAGTTCCCGCCATCGCCATGCTCCTGCGTGCTCGTCACAACCCGCGCTTCACCGTCAGCTTGATCTCGCCATATGCCGGGAACGGGTCGGTGTATACCTTGATGCGCTCGTCCCCCGCGGAGGCGGCCACTGGGTCCCGCGTGCGGTTCTGCGCCGTGAACGACACCTCGGCCAGCTGCGGGAAGCGCTCTAGCAGGCGCAAGCCCATCCGGTGGACGAGATGCTGGATTGATTCGCTGACGAACTCGTGAAAGAGCACCTGCACGATATCGCGCACCTGCTCTCCGGCAATGTAGCCCTCGCCAGTCTGCCCGAGCATCGCGGCCGCATCGGCGTACCGCCAGTGCACGTCCATCCAGACGAAGAGCGGCCGATCCACGCGCTCGGGCAGCGTCGTGTAATCGTCACGCACGAAGCTGGTGAAGGCGCTGCCGGTAACCTTGAGCAGCTGCAAGCCGACGCGCCCGCATTGGTGCGCGACCAGCGTAGACCCGCCCGCGTGGCGATGGAAGTCGAGGGTCGCGGTCGAGTAGTCGTCGTGCGTGCGACAGAAGAGCACGTCGCTTGCCGCGAACGCGGCGGGCTGCTCGCTCGCGGGAACCTGTGCCGCCTCGAACGGCAGCTCGCGTGCTGTCAGCCGCAGCGCCTCCATGTCGGCGTACGTCGCCAAAAAGCGGTGGCCGAGCACGTCCAGGAAGCCTTCGAGTGTGGCGCCATCGTAGTCGAGGGCCTGGCGCAGCACGAAATTCTTCATACTGTCGGTCGCGACGACACGCGTGTTGTCGCCCTCAGTGTACGCCGGCAGGAAGTTCTCGCCGAAGACCTCGATGTCTACCTGGGCGGCGAAGAGCACGTTGGCGCGGCCGGTGAAGGACGACTCCGGCACGGGGCGCAGTCCGCTCAGCGGCCGCGCATACACGCGGTAGAAGGGCACCGCCAGTTTGCCGTAACTGATCGTGTAGGCGTAGTCCGCCATCATCGTCGCTCCCCCTCGAGCTGCACACCTCCGCCGCTGCTGGTCGTGGTGAGGTATTGTACCGCAGCGCGCAAGAGGCCTGCCGGCTGCCGGCGCGCGCGACCGTGCCCCTGTGCGTCGCCATTATGCCGCTGGCGGGTCATCCGCCACCAGATCGCGCAGGCGCAGGGCAGCAATCTTCTCGACCTCGCCGAGCGCCGTCGCGATCTCGCGCTCGCGCATGTTGGGCAGGCGTGTGGCGAAGCCATCCAAAATCGTGTCTTTGGTGTTCTCGCGGGCACAGACGATGAAGGGAAAGCCGAAGCGCTCCCGATACGCCGCGTTGTAGCGCGTGAACGTGCCGATCTCATCCGCGGTGAGCCGGTCCAGTCCCGCCGCCGATTGCTCCACGGTCGAGGGTCGGCTGAGGGTGCCGGCGAGCGCGGCGCGGCCGAGGAGATCGGGATGAGCACACAACAGCTCCAGCTGCCGTCCCTCCGGCGCCGCCCACATGATCGCGCAAGCCGCCTGGTAGAGCTCCTGCACGCTCGCGAACGGCCGGCGCGCCCACAGCTCCGCGACAATCCACGGCGGCCCCTCGAACAGCGTCGCCAGCGCGGCGACAAAGCGCTCGCGGTCCAATGCGTTCAGCTTAGAGAGCAGGAGCGGTTCGGCCGGCATACTCGCTTCTTCCCCGTCGTCGTGGCACGATGGCAATGTTGGGTCCTCAAACAAGGGTGCACCACGGGCAGCAGTCTCGTCAATGCGCAATCGTCGCCCGCGCGCCGCCCGTGACGCGTAGCCTATGGCCGGGAATGCGCTGGCGGCAGGGGTGCGACCGGCCGAATGCCGATGCACGCCCTCGTGCAGTGGAGCAAATCGACACGACTAGAGGTCTTGTCACCTCGATGTTAACCGAACGCACACCGGCTAGTTTTCTCAAATGAGCTAAAGTCGCTAAATGCGCCTATTGCACATCAGCGTGAAATGCGACCAGTCGGTGGTGAATTCATGGTGGCGGCAGGCATCGCCCAAGAAGGAATTGGTATATGAGCCGAGAGCAGGCAACGAGGCCGGAAGAGACGGTCACGGACGATCCATCTCCCAGCGTGCGGCTTTCGGTACACGACCGGGCGACTTCTCCATCATCTTCTCATATTGACGTGCTCGTGCTGGATGCGCATAATCGCCAGGCGGTCTCCTGCGCGCGTGTCTACGGGCGGCGTGGCCTGGGCGTCGGCCTCGTCGGATGCGAGCAGGATGCAGCGGCACCTGTCCCCGCATTTGCCTCACAGTGGTGCTCCGTGCGTGCGGTTGTGCCAGATTTCACCACCCATGCGGATGCTTTCGTGGATGCTCTTCTAGCACTGATCGACCGCTACCACCCGCGCATGGTGCTTCCCGGTCACGAAGGCTCCATCGAGGCCGTACGCTCCCAGCGCGCGGAGCTAGAGCGTGTCACCGCGCTGCCGCTGGCCGCCGAGCGGGCGCTTGAGGTGACCGCGAGCAAGGCGTGGACGCTCTCGGTCGCTCGCTCGCTCGGCATTGCCGTACCGAGAAACAGACATGTAGCCGACATGAAAGACGCTGCCAATGCGATTGCGGACATTGGTTTGCCGGCGGTTATCAAACCGTTCCGGTCATGGGTGAACAACAGTGGTGTGGGCGCACACCTGACCAGTGAGCCGGTGACCACAGCCGATGGCGCGCACCGGGCGCTCGAGCGCGTGCTTTCCCAGGGCAGTCATGCGTTGCTGCAGGAATGGCTGCCGGGCCGGCGCGACGCCGTCAGCATCTTCTACGCGCAGGATCGCGTCTGGGCGCGGTTCGCGCAGACGTCGTACCGCGAGTTTCCCGCGTTGGGCGGCGTTTCGGTGCTCTGCGAGAGTCTCCCATTGCTCGACGATATCGTGCAGCCGGCTGAGGCGCTCGTTCGCGAGATCGGTCTGGAAGGCTGCTCGATGGTGGAGTTTCGCCGCGATGCGCAGGGCCGGCCAGTGCTGATGGAGATCAATCCGCGCATCGGCGGGTCGGTGGCGCTGGCGGTGCGCTCGGGAGTGAATTTCCCAAACATGCTCTATGATTGGGCGACTGGCCAGCCGCTCACGGAAGTGAAGACGTACCGGACCGGGCGCCGCTTGCGTTGGCTGGTTGGCGACATCTGGAATTTGAAAACGACCTTCAACTATCAGGGCCTCCCTGACGTACCGCGGGGCGGGCAGGTCGTCGCGACCTTCTTTCTGGATTTCATCCGGCGTCCGAGCGCGCTGGACCCGGTTCACGTGCGCGACATGCGACCGGCCTTCGTCGAGCTGCACCGGACACTCGTCATGCCATTTCAGGAGAAGCTAAAGAGGACGCGCTCGAAGCGGCGAGCGGCACGAGCCGCGCGGGCACAGCATGTGGGGAAGGTAGTGACTACCAGATGAGTCCATCAGAGATCGACGTCGCTATCATCGGTGCTGGACCGTATGGATTATCCCTATCCACGCAGCTTACAGCCCGCCGTGTGGAGCATCGCATCTTTGGACCGCCGATGCATGCCTGGGCCAGTATGTCGCCGGGCATGAACCTGAAGTCGTTCGGCTGGGCAACCAACGTCTGCACCCCGCAGCCGCACTTCACCTTTCCAGAGTATTGCGCGGCGCGCGGGCTGGAGACGATCGAGCCGATCGAGATTGCCACATTCGCGCGCTACGGCATCTGGGTACAGCAGCAGCTCGTGCCGTTCGTCGAGCCTGTGCATGTGTCGCGGCTCGCCAATAACGGCGGCCGCTTTGAGCTGGAGCTTCCAACCGGCGAGACGGTGCGCGCTCGCCGCGTAGTGAGCGCCGTTGGCCTCACCTATTTCGAGCGCCTGCCGGCGGAGCTTGCCAGCCTGCCTCCCGACCTGGCGATTCACAGCGCGAACGAGAGCGACTTCACCCGTTTCAAAGGCAAGCGCGTCGTCGTGCTTGGGGCGGGGCAGTCCGCACTGCAGGCGGCGGCGCTGCTGCACGAAAGTGACGCGGACGTGGACATGTACGTGCGCGGCTGGGGTGTGTATTTTGGCGGGAAGATGCCGGCGCGGCGCCCGATTAGGCACCGGATCCTGTATCCGAACACCGTGCTCGGCCCTGGGCGCGAGAACTGGGTGCTGCAGCATATCCCGATGCTGATGCATCATCTGTCGGACGAGAAGCGTGTCCCGTTCACCCGCAAGCATCTGGGGCCAGCCGGCGCATGGTGGCTTAAGGACCGCGTCGAGGGCCTCATTCCCGTTCATCCGTTCTTTCAACTGCGCGAAGCACGCGCCGAGGGCGACGGCGTGCAGCTGTTGTTCGCTGGCCGCGATGGCGAGGAGCGCATCGTGCACGCCGACTACGTGGTCGCCGGCACCGGATACGATGCCAACCTCGATCGGCTCGCATTCATCGAGCCCGCGTTGCGCGAGCAGATGGAGCGCGTCGCGGGCGCGCCGCGGCTCTCGCGTCACTTCGAGGCGTCCGTGCCCGGCCTGTATTTCGTCGGCCCCGCTTCGGCCTTCAGCTTTGGGCCGCTGTTCCGCTTCGTTGCCGGTGCGAGCTACGCGACGCCAGTGGTCGCGCGCCATCTCATGCGCAGCCAGCGCGCCAGCGCTGCCTTCACAATGAAACCTTCCGTCGCAGAAGTCGCCCCGGCAGACGTGCCTGCCGGCGTGACTGGCGGCTCGCGCTAATCGCTCGCCGCTCTGTTCGCGCCGCCCGCACCAGCGGCGCGTGCGGACGCTCGTGGCGCGTTCGTGCACCGCCGGCCGCGCCCAGCATGATATCATGGCTCAGATACACGGCGACCCCTGCCACTAGCAGGGGTCAAGGCGGTGCCGGCGGTGGGATTCGAACCCACAACCCGTGTCCGGGAGCAGTTTTTGAGTTCTCCGCTTGCTCGATGTCCCCATCCGTCTCAGTCCGCGAAGGCCGGAAAAATCCGACACTTGCCGGCTTCACCCTCTGTCTTCGTCCGACGGTGTTCTCCTCGGTTGGCGTCAGCGTTGGCGTCACCTTGGTCTGGCTTCACAGATCAGTTTACCCTCTCTCGGGCGTGTTCAGATCGGGTCGGCACCGTCCGCGACCGCGCTTGAATTCGGACTGTGCTGGGTGATGCGGCTCATCGGCATTCGCGTCCAGCCGACGGCGCTCGGCTGACACTCCGCTTGGGCTGAAGCCCAGCGGGTTCTCGCGACCGGCGG
>Ga0209647_1001864_pt1 | contig 17465 bp, 16 predicted proteins | sample GraSoi_2013_60cm_FD_185827 | JGI IMG/M metagenome (GOLD analysis project Ga0209647, IMG submission 185827) | Grasslands soil microbial communities from the Angelo Coastal Reserve, California, USA - Sample 9_17_2013_60cm (SPAdes) (version 2) | ecosystem: Environmental > Terrestrial > Soil >...
GCGTGAGGCCGTGTTTGCGCGTTTGACGAGCGCGCCAGCAGCGCGGTCCTCCCCTTGTGCAAAGCAAGGTGCGAGACAAGAATAACGCGCCGACCACCATCCGCCTCGCCCTGCAACCTCCATCGCGGCGTAACAGCGCCGTCGCCGCTCAACCAAACCCAAGGGGGTTTCCATGTCGCCCAAGTCCCAGGACATCAAGCAGTTCGGCTTTGTTTGGCTTTCTCGCGGAACCCGACGCGCCAACCAAGAGCGGCGTCGTGATTCTGCCGACGATCTTCGGCGTCAACGCATTCGTCCGCGGCTACGCGGAGACACTCGCCCGCGCCGGGCTCGCCGCCGCGGTGTGGGATCCGTACGAAGGCCTGCCGCTGATCACGGACTACGAGGAATCGAAGACACGCTCGCGCACGCTAAGTGACGACGGGATGCAAACCAACGTGAAAAAATGGGTCGACTACATGGAAAACGACTTGCGGCTCACCTCGATCGGCGTGCTCGGCTTCTGCCTCGGTGGCCGCTATGCGCTGATTGCCGCCGTGCAGGAGAAAAGAATGAACGCCTGCGTCGCCGCCTATCCGTCGATCGAAAACCCGCGGCTTCGCAATCAGGAGCACGACGCGGTTGCGCTCGCCGCAGATATCCGCTGCCCCGTCCAGGTCCTCCAACCCGGCCACGATCACGTCGCAACGGTGGATACCTACGCCGCGCTCAGGCAGACGCTCCACAAGCGCGCGGCGCCGACGACGTGGCAGTATTATCCGGACGCCGAGCACGGCTTCATGCATCGCAAGGAGCCGGCCGCCAATCGTGCAGCCACTGTGATCGCCTCGCCCCAAGTCGTCGCGTTTCTCACCGCCTGCCTCTCGTGAATCCTCGCTTGCACAGGACCGTCGGCTTCAAAGCACGGGATGGGTGAAAGATATGGCTAAAAAGCCGGTAGCGAAGAAGCGCAGCGCGAACGAGCGGCGGTACAGCGATATTGTCTATGAGGTCCGCGACCAGGTTGCGTGGGCGACCATCAACCGGCCGCGCGTGCTCAACGCCTTTCGCGAGCAGACGCTGGATGAGCTGATCGACGCGCTGAAATCGACCCGCGAAGACCCCTCCATCGCCTGCGCGGTCGTGACCGGCGCCGGCGACAAGGCTTTTTCCGCCGGCGGCGACTTCTATGCCATGAAGCGGCTCAATTGGATCAACGCCGCGATGTGGAACGACCGTATGCTGGGCCTCGCCAATACCATCCGCGGTTTGCCGATCCCGGTCATTGCCATGGTGAACGGCTGGTGCATGGGCGGCGGCCACGAGCTCGCCTTGTGGTGCGACCTGGTCATTGCGTCGGACAATGCCGTGCTCGGCCAAACCGGCGCGCGGGTTGGCGCCTGCCCGACCGTCGGCGCCACGCAATACCTGCCGCGCATCATCGGCGAGCGGCTGGCGCGCGAGATGATCTTCTGCGCACGCCGCTTCACCGCGCAAGAGGCGGTTGCAATCGGCCTCATCAACAAATGCGTGGCGCAGCGCGAGCTGCGAAAGGAGACGCTCGCATGGTGCGAGACCATCAAGGGCCATAGCCCGCAGACGCTGCGCATGACGAAGAGAAGCCTCAACTTCGAGTCCGATCTTCTCTATGCCTCGTGGCAGCACGGCATGGAATTGCTCGCCCACGTCTGGGGCTCGGAGGAAAGCCTCGAAGGCATGGACGCCTTCCTCGAGGGGCGCAAACCCGATTTCCAGAAATTCCGTATGCGCAGCAAACGCGAACTCGAAGATTATCTCGACGGCTGCGCCAAGGATCTGAACGCGCCGCCCTCCATGCGCAGGAAGCAATCATGAGCGAGGATGGCCCGCTCGCCGGGATCCGCGTGCTCGATCTAACGCGCATCCTGGCAGGACCGCTGTGCACCATGATGCTGGGCGACATGGGCGCCGAGGTGATCAAGGTCGAACCGCCCGATCGAGGCGACGATACCCGCGCCTGGGGTCCTCCCTTCCTCGCCGGCGAGGCCGTCTATTTTCTGGGCGTCAATCGCAACAAGCGTTCGTTGACGCTCAACATGGCCGTGCCGGTGGGACAGAAGATTCTCGCCGGGCTGATCGAAAAGGCCGATGTGCTGATCGACAATTTCAGAGTGGGCACGCTCGAGAAGTGGGGCTTCACGGAGGCATGGTTCGAGCGCCATGCGCCGCGCCTCGTGCGCTGCTCCATCACCGGCTACGGCTCGAGCGGACCCAAGGCCGCGCTTGCCGGCTATGACTTCATCCTGCAAGCGGAGTCCGGTCTCATGAGCATTTGCGGCGAGCCGGACGGCCCATGAAATACGGCGTCGCCATCGTCGACGTGTGCACTGGCATGCTCGCATCGACCTCGATTCTGGCGGCGCTCAATGCGCGCCATCGCAGCGGCAAGGGCCAGAAAGTGGAGCTCTCGCTTTACGAGACCTCGCTCGCGATGCTCGTCAATGTGGCCGCGAGCTATCTCGCGGCAGGGCGCGATGCCGGCCGGTTCGGCAATGGGCACCCGAGCATCGTGCCGTACACGGCCTATCGGGCGGCGGACGCGATGATCGCGATTGGAGTTGGCAACGAGCGCCAGTTCGCGCGCATGGCCGAAGTGCTCGGCCATCCCGAATGGGCCAAGGATGCGCGCTTTGCGAGCAACCGCGCGCGGGTCGAGCACCGGGCCGTCGTCGACGACCTGATCAACGAGGCGTTGTCGCGCGACCGCGGCGATGCCTGGCTCGCCAAGCTCAAGACGGCGGGAATTCCCTGCGGCAAGATCAATTCGGTCGCGCAAGCGTTCGACGATCCGCAGACGGCCGCGCGCGCCATGATTGAGACGATCGAGCATCCCACCGTCGGCGCCTTGAAGATGCTCGGGATTCCGTTCAAGTTTTCAGATACTGCCTGTTCCGTGCGGCGCCCGCCGCCGTCGCTCGGAGAGCACAGCGAGGAAATTCTTGCCGGCGAGCTTGGCCTTGATGGCAAAGCCATTGCCGAATTGCGCCGGGACAAGGTGATCTAGGGGCAACCCATGAAGATTAAGCGCGTCGAGCCGATCGCCGTCAGCTTTCCCATGAAGAAGCCCGTCGTCATGGCGGGTGTCGAGATCGCTCGGGCGGACAACGTGCTGGTTCGCATCGAGGCGGACAACGGCGTCGTCGGTTGGGGCGAGGCCGCCTCCGCCCCGACGATGACCGGTGAGACCGTCGAGAGCATGATGGCGGCGATCGGCTATCTCGCCCCGGTGCTCGCGGGACACCCGGCCGAAGACATTGCCGGAGCGCTCGCGGCGATGGCCACGCGCATGTACGCGAACAACGGCGCGAAGGCCGCGATCGAGATCGCGCTGCACGACCTCGTCGGCCGCGCCACCGGCCGGCCGGTCTATGCGCTCCTCGGCGGCAAGCAAAGAAGCCGCATGGCCGTGCTCGGCGTCATCGGCACGGGCGAGCTCAACTCCGACCTGCGCGAAGCGGAAAATAAGAAGGCGGACGGTTACGTCGCGTTCAAGATCAAGGTGGGCATCGACGCGCCGGGCGTGGATGGCGAACGCACCCGCTGTCTCTGCCGGATACTCGGGCCGGATGGGCTGATGTCATCCGACGCCAACCAAGGCTGGAGCACGCAGCAGGCGCTCGACTACGTGCGCGCGGTCGCCGATGCCAGGCTCGACTTTTTCGAGCAGCCGGTGGCGGCGGATGATCTTGCCGGGATGGCGGCGGTCGCGGCCGCGGCGGGCAAAATCGCCATCGGCGCTGACGAGGGCATCCATTCGCTCGAGGACATCCGCCGCCATCACTCGCGCCGCGCCGCCCGCGGGGTGAGCCTCAAAGCCATCAAGCTCGGCGGAATGCGCGGCGCGGTCGAGGCCGGGCGTCTGTGCGATGAGCTTGGAATGAATGTCAATGTCTCCGCCAAGACCGGCGAATCGAGCATCGCTTGCGCCGCGGCAACCCACATCGCCGCTGCGCTGCCGCAGATTGCGTGGGGTCTCACGCTGACCAACGCGGGCCTTTCCGAGGACGTGACCGCGCAGCCGCTGCGTATCGCGCGCGGACATGTGGAGGTCTCGGATCGTCCCGGGCTCGGCATCGACGTCGACGAGGATAGCTTGCGCCGCTTTCGACGCGAGGTTCCGGTGCGGCAAGTGGCGTAGTTTATGACTGACGCCCAAGCTCAGCCGTCATTCCGGGTCCCGAGCGCAGCGAGGGAGCCCGGAATCCATGATCACCGACCGGGGTTATGGATTCCGGGCTCGCCGCTTCGCGGCGCCCCGGAATGACAGGAAAGGCCAATGAAGCAGGACAATATCGGCATTGCCGTGGTCGGCGCCGGCCGCATCGGCACGCTACGCGCGCGGCTTGCCGCCAAGCATCCTGCCGTCCGTTTTCTCGCGGTATCCGACCGCGATCCCGCGCGCGCCCGCACGCTCGCCGAGGCGGCGGGCGCCGACGTCCACAGCGGCAGCAACGAGGAGGTGATCGCCCACCCGCGCGTCACCGCGGTGATCGTCTCCACGCCGGAGCAGCAGCACACCCAGCCCGTGCTGCACGCCTTGGAGCTCGGCAAGCCGGTGCTGGTCGAAAAACCGATCGGGTTTTCGCTCACCGAGGCCGACAAAATTCTTGACACATTGCATGCGACCAAAGGCGAGCTTCGCGTCGGTTATAGCCGCCGCTACAAGGAGTGCTTCCTGCGCGCCAAGGAGCAGATGCGGCACGGCCGCCTCGGCCGAGTCGTGGGCGGCATGGCGCGCGTCTATAATTCGCGCGCGCAGGCATTCGCGATTCTCGAGCGCGACCCGCACGCGACGCCGGTGCTCGACGTGCTCACCTATTACGTCGATCTTATGTGCTGGTTTCTCGAAGGCAACCGGCCGGTCGAGGTGGTGGCGCGCGCTCAGCACGGCATCTTCAAAGAGGCCGGCTACGGCGCCGACGACGTGACCTGGGCGATCCTTACCTTCGCCGACGGCGCGGTCATCAATCTCGGGATCAGCTACGCGCTGCCGGCGCGCTATCCTACGCTTGGCCAATCCGATCGTTTGGAGCTCCTCGGCACCGAGGGGACGATGATCATCGACGACGATCATCTCGATCACCTGTTGTTCTCGCAAAAGGGCGTGCCGCACGCCTATGTGCCGGACCACAGCGTCGAGATGGCGTTTCTCGGCAGCAACACCGCAGGCGATTGGGCGGTCGGCGATTTCTGGGGACCGCTCGGCAACGAGACGCGCGCCTGGCTCGACCATCTGGCAACCGGCGCGCCGACGGTGCACACCACGCCGGAGCAGGCGCGCATCAATTTGGAAACGACGATTGCGATCGAGCGCGCGGCCGCATCCGGAAAGACGGTACGCCTGCCGCTGCAGGCGGAGGCGTAGAGGCGCGGGTCCTCCCGTTCGTCCCCGCGAAAGCGGGGACCCAGCTTTTTTGCACTGGATTCCCGCTTTCGCGGGAATGAACGGAGAAATAGCTACGCGCGGACGCGGCGCTCCACATTGGCGATGCGCTCCGGCACGCCGAACTCGCGACGGCAGACCTCGGCGAGCACGCCGACGCCCTCGCGGATCGCCTGCACGGAGGGACTGGCGAAACAAAGCCGCAGCCGGCTCTTGCCGTAGGTCTTGTTGGTCGACCAATCCGGCCCCGGATTGATGGCAACGCCGGCGGCGAGCGCGGCTTGCGCGAGTTTTGGCGTGTCGACCGCATCGGGGAGCTTGACCCATAAGAAGATGCCGCCCTTGGGCTCCTCGAACTCGGCCGCGGTGCCGAAATGCTCGGCGAGCGCCTCCATCAATGTGTCGAGCTTGGCGCGCAGGGCGCGGGTGAGTTCGGGCACGTGCTCGCTAAAGTGCCGCGTGCAATACTCGGCCAGCACCATCTGCTCGAGCGCGCCGGAGCCGGCGTCGGTCTTGAGCGGCAGCATGCGCGAGAGAATATCCCAGCGCGCGACGATGTAGCCCACGCGCAGCGCCGGCGCGATCGATTTGGAAAACGAGCCGATGTGGATGACGCCGCTCCCTTCGCTCATGGCGTAGAGCGCAGGCGGCCGGCGACCGTCCCAGATCAAATCGGCGTAGCAATCATCCTCGAAAATCGGCACGTGGTGCGCTTGCGCGAGCCGCAACAGCTCGCGCCGGCGCGCTTCGCTGAGGATGGTGCCGGTCGGATTCTGCACCGTCGGGATGGTGTAGATGTATTTAGGGCGGATGCCGCGGCGTTCGAGCTCCTCCAGCGCGGCAGCGACGGCGTCGATGCGCATGCCGTCGCCATCGAGCGGGATGCCCACTGCGTTCACGCCCAATCGCACAAGCCGCGTCAGCGAGCCCTGATAGCTCTCCTGCTCGATGAGGACGGTATCTCCTGGCGCGAGCAGCACGCCGTTGACGAGATCGAGGCCCTGCAGGGAACCCGAGGTGATGAGGATTTCGTCGGCCGTGCAGGCGATGCCGGCGCTCCGCCTGAGCTTTTCGGCCAAAAATTCCCGCAGCGGGCGGTAGCCGAGCGGCCCGCTCTCCAGGCCGTAGGTCGCAAGCGTTCCGCCTTCGCGCTTTAGGACCGCGGTGGCCGCTGCAATGAGGCCATCGACAGGGACCTGATCGCCATCGTTGTTGCCGCCGATGAAGTTGTATTTGGCACGCCCCGTCCATTTGGCCGCGGGCGGCGGCAAGCCGGGCGCGAGGAGTGGCGCAAAGTCGAACGACGCGGAAGCCATGTCTGTCCTCCCCTTCGACAAAGCCTAGCATCGGCACGGCGCCGCGTCTAAGCCGATTGGTTCGCTGGTAATGTCTGAATTAAAGTGAGCCAAGACACCTCCGTTCATTCCCGCGCAAGCGGGAATCCAGAATCAAGGACTGGGTCCCCGCTTGCGCGGGGACGAACGGGAGGAAGTCTCGCGCGGCTGACCTGATCGAGCCAAGCGCACCCAACTCATCACGGAGAGACACAACAATGGACACGCGCGACCTGCACGAAAAGGGATTGAAGCTACGCCGCGAGATATTCGGCGAGGAAGCGGTGGAGCAGCGAACCAAGGCTTTCGGCGCGTTCGGCGAGCCGCTGCAGAACATGATCAACGCCTATGCCTATGGCGACATCTGGAGCCGTCCCGCGCTGCCGCTCAAGGTGAAATCGCTCGCCGCGATCGCGATGACGGCGGCGATCGGACGCACGAGCGAGCTTCGCGTCCACCTCAATGGCGCGCTCACCAACGGCTGCACGGCCGACGAGATTCGCGACGTTCTGCTGTTGGTTGCGCTCTATTGCGGGATTCCGGCGGCCAACGAGGGTCACCGCATCGCGCTCGACGTGCTGCGCGCGCGCGGCGCGATATAAGACAGGGCGGTCCCGGATCAACGATGTCATCGCGCCTTCTTAAGGGCGTCTACGCCCGTCGCGGCGGCTATGGACGCGCGTCAACGCGCTTATGGCTTCGCTTGCGCGCGCGCTGCATCGCATCCGGGACACGCACTATCCTCGGACGCGCTCGTAAGTCCTATTCACTTTTCAAACAGCCCATCTCGTTCCCGCGGCGCGTTTTTTGCGCCCGGGTTTTGCTTTGTCGCTTCGCTTCACCCCGATCGAAGGGTGGCGGAGCGCCGAGAGACGTACGGGTGCTCGGACACCCGTGGGCCTGCACGTGACGCGGCAGGCCAGGCGCTTGCGAGGCGCCTTGCGTCCCATAACGCGGGACGCCCGCCTCCCGGCGCTCTCACCGTGGCGATTTTGGGCTCCGGTCCCGCGCTTCCCTCACCAGACTTGCGTCCGGATCGGTCACAGCGAGCTCCTCGCGTCCGGGTCGTAGTGCCCGGCTGGCGGGGTCCCGTGCCTCCCGGGACAGCGGTTATGAGTCGCTGCCGCAGGACGCCACGCCTTGCTCCGTCCTCAGGATCGTCTCTAGAGCACGCCCTTCGATGAGCAAGGCTGGCGAATCTATACCGCCGCTCCAAGAAGTAGTCAAGAGGAAAATGCATGTGGTATTTCATCCCAAATCGTCGTCACAGCGTAGCTGCATAAAATAGCACGGAAAAATCGTCCCGCCGGTTTCGCGTTGGCGAGTTCCTTGGACAAGCTATTGCTGCGGAATGCCGGCCGCCTCGCGCACGGCGTTCCAGCGCGCGAACTCGCGCGCCATGTGCTCGCCGAAGGCTTCCGGGGTCGAGCCGCGCACGACCACACCCGCCGTCGTGAGGCGCTTTTGCACGGCCTCCTCGGCGAGGCTTTCGTTGATCGCCTTGTTGAGCCTGGCGATGATCTCGCGCGGCATGCCGCGCGGCCCGAATACGCCGTACCACGTGGTGACGTCGTAGCCGGGAAGAACGCCCGACTCGATCGCCGCCGGCACGTCCGGCACCGCCGGAAAGCGGTCCTTGCCAGTCACCGCGAGCGCCTTGAGCTGACCCGCCTGAACCTGTCCCAGCACCGCCGAGACCGTGTCGAACAGCACGTCGACCTGCTTGCCGAGAACCGCGGAAATCGCCTCGGGCGAGGTGCGGAACGGCACGTGCAAGATGTCGATGCCGGCGGTCTGCCGAAAGAGTTCGCCGGTGAAATGCTGCGTGGCGCCGAAGCCGGGGCTGGCGAAGGAGAGCTTGCCGGGATCGGCCTTGGCGGCGGCGACCAATTGCTTGACGTCATCGGCGGGAAAATCGGGGCGCGTCACGATGATCAGGCCGGCGGTTGCGACCTGCGAGACCGGATCGAATGCGGTGAGCGTATCGTAGCGCAGCGACTTGTTCATGACCGCGGCGATGATCTGGCCCGCGGTCATGATGCCGAGCGTATAGCCGTCCTTCTCGGCGCGGGCGACGGCCTCGTTGCCCAGCGTGCCGGCGGCGCCAGGACGGTTTTCGATCACCACGGGCTGGCCGAGCTTCTCCTGCAGCGACTGCGCGACGATGCGGCCGATGATGTCGGCGCCGCCGCCGGGCCCGAACGGCACAATCACGCGCACGCTGCGCTGCGGCCAATCCTCCGCGCGCGCGGGGCGCGTGCCGGCGAGCATTGCGGCGGCCGAGACGGCAAGCAGACTGCGGCGCGTGAGCATGAGCGACGGGGCCGCACGCGCGGTGTGCTCCCCTCCCCCTTGTGGGGAGGGGTTGGGGGTAGGGGTGGTGCGATATTTCGCAGTTGGGGCCATTGTCATATCACCGCACTATGCTGCTCACGGCTACTATCGAATATCCGGCGCAGCAACGACATGACCAGAACCATTTTTGTCGCACAGCGGCCGATTCTCGTAAACGTCGGCGTCTACGCTGCCGCTTGCATGGCATCGATGTTTGGTGAGAACAGTCTCACGCTGCAATGAAGGAGCATGCGGTGAAGAAGACGTTTCTCGAGGATCTGGCGCCCGGGCAGGTATTCACCTCGGAGGCGCGCGCGGTCGTCGATGCAGGCTCGATCAAAAGATTCGCCGGCGAATTCGACCCGCAGCCGTTCCACCTCGACGAGGCGAGCGCGGGAGCGACCTTCTTCAAGAAGCTCGTCGCCAGCGGCTGGCACACGACCGCGGTGACCATGCAGCTCATCGTCAAGACGCTGCCGTTCTCACACGGCATCATCGGTACCGGCGTCGACGAATTGCGCTGGCCGCGCCCGGTCAAGCCGGGCGACACGCTGCGGCTGCATTGCGAGGTGATCGACGTGACGCCGTCCATATTGGACCCATCGCGCGGCACCGTGCGGGTGCGCATGACGACGCTCAATCAGCACGACCAGCCGGTGCAGACGATGATTGCCAACCTGTTGGCATTCCGCCGGCCGCAGCGGATGGCGTGAGACGAGGTGCGCGAAGCTTATTTTGGTCCCGGACCAGCGGTGCACCGCTCCGCGCTGCACCGCATCCGGGACACACGATTCGGGATTGTTCGGCTGGCCGCCCCGGCGCAAGATGGCGAGATCGAAACCCTGCCGCGGCACCGCTAACCACGGAATATTGCGGCCGCCACGGGGTTGTTGAACGGCGCGAACCCAGCCGCAACCGGTCAGGAGAGGGAGGAGCTCATGAGCAATCCGACACGCCGACATCTACTCGTAGGAGCAGCGGCCGCTGCCGCGCTGCCGGCCTTTGCCGTCCCGCGGGCGCAGGCCGCAGCCCCGCTCGCCGAGAAGCAGAACCCGGGCTGGTATCGCTATAAGGTCGGCAGCTTCGAGGTCACGGTCGTGACCGACGGCTCGAGCACCAGCCCGCTGGCGGACAACTACATCGGCAATGCGTCGAAGAGCGACATCAACGCGACGCTCGTCGCAAACCATCTGCCGCCCGACAAGGTCACGCACCCTTATAGTCCAGTGGTCGTCAACACCGGCCCGAAGCTCGTCGTCATCGACACCGGGCTCGGTCTCGGCATGTATCAGCAGAGCAAGGGCGCGGTCGGCCAGTTCCACACCAATCTCGCCGCGGCCGGCATCGACCCCAAGAATGTCGACACGGTGATCATCTCCCACTTCCATGGCGATCACATCAACGGCCTGCTCGGCGCCGACAACAAGCTCGCATTCCCGAACGCGGAGCTGTTGGTGCCGGCCGCCGAGTGGGCGTTCTGGATGGACGAGAGCAATGCCGGGCGCTTCCCCGAGCCGATCAAGGGCCAGTTCGGCAACGTCAAGCGCGTGTTCGGCGCGCTCGGCAACAAGCCGACGCAATACGAGGCCGGGAAGGAGCTGGCGCCGGGCATTACCGCGATGGCGACGCCGGGGCATACCCCGGGACACACCTCGTTCGTCGTCGCCTCGGGCTCCGACAAGGTCCTGCTCCAGGTCGACGTCACCGCGGCGGTGGTCAGCCTGTTCCTGAACCACCCGGAGTGGAAATTGTCATTCGACACCGACGGACCAGTGGCGGAGCAGACCCGTCGCAAGGTCTACGACATGGCCGTCGCCGACAACATGCCGATCCAGGGATACCACTTCCCGTTCCCCGGCCGCGGCTATGTGGAGAAGGCGGGCTCGGGCTATCGGCTCGTGCCGGCGGCATGGAGTCCGACGATCTGACGATCGGCTGAAACCTAACCGTATACGCGCGGCATACTCGGTGTGCTCCCTCTCCCCGCTTGCGGGGAGAGGGTTGGGGTGAGGGGCGCCCTCTCCCCGCAAGCGGGGCGAGGGCACGTGCCGCGGCGGCGCGGCTGCACCCACACCTCACGCGAAGCGCACGGCATAGACCGGCGGCAGCGTGTGCGTGACGCAGCTCCAGCTGTCGCCTTGATCCTCGCTCACCCAAAGCCCACCGGTCGTCGAGCCGAAGGCGAGCCGCTCGCCGGCTTCGTCCAGCGCGAGTGCATGGCGATAGACGACGTCATAGGCGTGCGATTGCGGCAGGCCTTTGGTGAGGACATCGAAGCTTTTGCCGCCGTCACGCGTGCGCGTCACAACGAGCTTGCCCTCGCGCGGGATGCGTTTCTCGTCCTTTATTTCCGGGACGAACCACGCGGTGTCGGGCTCGCGCGGATGCACCACGACGGGGAAGCCGAAGGTCGACGGCTCGACGCCGGTGATTTCCTTGAACGTCTTGCTCTCGTCGGAGGAGACGAAGATGCCGTTGTGGTGTTGCACCCACATGCGCTGCGGCGCCGCGCGGCATTGCACGAGACAATGCACGTCCTGGGCGATGGGATCGTGGGTCTGCTCGGGCGGGGCGTATTCCGCGCGCATGCCTTCGCCGCGCAAGCTCCAGCTCGCGCCGCCATCCTCGGTGAACCAGATGCCGCCGGTCGAGACCCCAATCCACACGCGCTTGGAGTTGCGCGGATCGACGCAGATCGAATGGATGCCGGGCAGGTCGGCGCCGCCGCCCATCCACTGCTTGCGCTTGGGATGATCCCAGAGCGAGCCGACCATGTCCCAGCTCTTCCCATGATTGACCGAGCGGAAGAGCCCGCCCGGCAGCGTGCCGCACCAGATGACGCCGGGCTCGTCAGCCCCACCGGCCTCGAGCGCCCAGATGCGGGCCGTGCTCCAGTTGATGGGCCGGCCCCACATGTCGTGCTCCTCGTAGCCCTCCGGCTTGGGCGGATAAGCCGGCACCGCGATCTCCTCCCAGCCGTTGCCCGTCGAGCGATGCAGCTTGACGCCGAAATGGCCGTGGTCGAGCGCCGCATAGCGCAACCCGTCGCGGCGGTCTTTGAGCGTGAGGGTGACGTTGTCGCCCAGGAAATCGACCCCCGCGATCTGCCACTCGCTGCCCTTGCGCGCGACCGTGAACAGACCTTTGCGGGTCGAAACGAGAAGCGTGTCACTCATCATCAACCTCCTGACAGGGCTTGAAACACATAGACGGTGCTGGACTCGCTTACGGCATCGGTCAGTCGCGCGCGGTCGCGGATCATCCGGCCGTCGACGAAGATCGTCATGTGCTTGCGCAGGCCGGCCTGGTCGTCGAACACGTAGCCGCGCGCTTGCGGGTGTTCCGCAAACACCGCCTCGAGCACATCGCGCACGGTGCGGCCGGAGGCTTGCGCCTCGGGCAAGACCACATGGCGTTGGATGTTGGGCGTGAACACGACCTTGGCCATTGACTTAAGTTCCCTCGGGCGTCCCGCGCATGTTCCGTTCAGATTGAATCGTGTCGCCCGTCGCGGCCGCGCATGTTGCGGGATTCCGCGTCTTTTTTGGGGCCTGCTTGCTTCAACTAGGGATCGCTAGAGCATGTCCCGTCGAAATGGAATCGGAGCGAGCGGCAGACTCGGTCTGCTCCCCTCCCCCTTGTGGGGAGGGGTTGGGGGTGGGGGTCGTAGTAACGAGGCGATGACATGTCCGCCGGGATGAGCCGCGAATCTGGGCCAGAGGTCGATGGCCGCCAGCACGACAGATCAGCGGCGCAGGAAGACGCACGAAAGTTCTCGAAGGGAAAGGAGATCGCGTATTGCGGTATTGGAACAACGACGTCCCGTTGAGCGTCGAGGGCGTGCTTGAGGACATTCTCAGCGCAATAACGACGACCCCCACCCCCCACCCCCTCCCCACAAGGGGGAGGGGAGCAGACCGCGTACGCGGCAAACGTGCGCCGAGCCGAGCGGGATGCGCTCCACCGGGATTATCTGCCTTTCGCGGGCAATCACAGGGGCAATGCAAAAGTTCCAAGAAAAGATCAGCGCACATCACCGCCGCAGAAGCGCATTCACATTGCTTGCGAGGGCGCCGCGTCCGAGCACGGTCGTGTGGGCTCGGTGGTCGCGATCCAAATACCCAGGAAGACCGCGAGCAGGCCCACGATCAGGTTCGAGGTGATTGGTTCATCGACCAGCCAAGTGGCGAGCAGCGCCGCGGCAATCGGATTTACCGTCATAGTATTGGCCACGCGCGTCGGCGTTGCGCGCTCGAGCGCCAGCACCCAAAGAACGAATGCCAGCGCTCCGCCGCCGATTCCCAGATAAGCACCGGCAATCCATTGCGGTGCGCCAAAGCCGCTCAGGACCGAGATTCGATTGCTGGCGATGCCGGCGAGCGCTAGCGCCGCCGCGCCAAATCCCATGCCGACGGTCAGGAAACCGAGCGCACTCGATCGCTGCATGAGGGGCTTCGACAAGACATTGTAGAAGGCCATGCAGAGCACCGCGGCGACCATGATCAATTCACCGCGCCAAGCCCCGGACGGTGCCGCGGAGAGACCCGAGGCAAGCGCCGCAAAAACGCCGAGCATGGCAATGCCGACGCCCGCGGACTTGCGCGCGGTCAGCGGCTCGGCGCCGAGCAGCGCGCCGATCAGCATGGTCTGCAGTGGCAACGTCGAGAGTGCAAGGCTGGCGCGAGCCGCGGTCGTATAGGCAACCGCGAGATTGTACAAAATGAAAAACAGTCCGAAGAAGCAAACACCCAATACGGCGACGCGAGGCCAATCGTGACGTGCCGGCCATTGCACGCGCAGAAGCAGTGCGATCGGCAGCACGCACAAAAACCCGATGCCCCATCGCAGAATGGCGAGGGTGAGCGGGTCGGCATTACCGACCAGATAGCGGGTGACCGCCGCAGCCGTTCCGCCGAGCGCGCTCGAGACGACCGCGATCAGGACTCCAAGTCCCAATCCCACCTCCTGCCGTGCCGAAAAGGAGTGTGGCATTTTCCCGCCGCGCATCGATTCTGCAACTACCTGGGAGGTACTCATGCCGCGCCCGCAAGACTTTCCGGTGACGCTTCGCTGGTGGCGGCGTCGCCGCGGTTGGTCGCAGCTCGATCTCGCACAGCGCGCGGACATATCGCAGCGACACCTGAGCTTCTTGGAGCTGGGACGCGCCTCGCCCAGCCGCGACATGGTTGTCCGATTGGCAACGGCGCTCGATGTTCCGCTGCGCCAGCAAAACACGCTGCTGATCGCCGCCGGTTTTGCGCCGATTTGGCGAGAGACGGAGCTCGGCGCACCTGAACTCGCCCAAGTGCGCAAGGCGCTCGACTACATGCTGGGCCAGCAGGAGCCATTTCCCGCGGTCGCCGTCGACCGGCACTGGAACATGCTCGCGGCCAACAACGGGATGAAACGTCTGGTCGAGTTTCTCGTTGGCCCTTTGCCGGGCGATGCAAAGGTCAATCTTGCCGATGCCTTGGTCGCACCCGACGTGCTGCGGCCGTTCCTGGTCAATTGGGAGGACGTCGTGCGCTACTTCATTCGAAGCGTGGAAGCGGATGCGGCGGCCGACGGAAATCCTGAGACCGGCAACTTGCTTGAACGACTCCTTTCGCACGGCGATGTGCGCAAGCTCATGAAAACGTTCGCCGTCGATACCGGCGCCAGCCCCGTACTTCCCATGCATTTCCGCAAAGATAGTGTCTCCCTGCAACTATTCACCACGATCGCAACGCTCGGCACTCCGCAGAATGTCACAGCGCAAGAGCTGCGCATCGAGTGTTTCTTCCCGATGAACGATGAGACGGCGAGAACACTGCGCAGTTGGGCGGCGCAATCAAACTCGAAGACTCATTGAGCCGCCTGCGTGCGTCTCGCTTCAAGGAGATAACTCCGGACCAATTAAAGAAACGAGCGGATTTCAGGCCCGGCTCGCAAAGGTTCAGCCAGCGAGACGGTTGGAAGCAAACCCACGGCGCATGTCCGAGCTGTCCCGAAAGCCGACCCAAGTTCAGACCAACGGCGTTTGTCGCGAAGTGTCATTAGCCGACATATGCAGTGCAGCAAATGAGCGCCCGTTTCCGATGCTATTTTGAGTCGTTGGTTAGGTACCGGCGCCTGGCAGCCGCACGGTAAAGACCGAGCCCTTGCCCGGCTCGCTCGCAACCGTCACGTCGCCGCCCATCATGCGCGCGAGCTTGCGCGAGAGCGCAAGGCCGAGCCCCGTGCCGCCGTAGCGGCGCGCGGTGAGCGAGTCCGCCTGGGTGAACTCCTGGAACAGCTTCGCCTGCTGCTCGGCGGTGAGGCCGAGGTTGAGCAGAATCTGCTTGAGCCGCATGGAGTCCGCGGTGAGCGCGCCGACGTTTTCTTGGGCGTCGACGATAAGGCGGTTTTTGTTCTTCTCGGCAAGTTGTTCCGCCGTGCCGATGACCTCGTCGACGAGGCGCGCCAAGTTAACGGGTTCGGGATTAAGGTCGAGCTTGCCGGCTTCGATCTTCGAGAGGTCCAGGACCTCGTTGATTAGACTGAGAAGATGAGTCCCGGCTGCATTCACACGCCGCAGCGGTTCCAATGCCTTTTCCGTGCCGAAGCGAGCCGTATGGGCAACCATCATCTCGGTCAGGCCAATGATGGCGTTGAGCGGCGTGCGCAATTCGTGGCTCATGCTTGAGAGGAACTGCGACTTATTCTGGCTCGCTTCCGCGAGCTGCCGGTTCTTGTCCTGGATTTCATCGAACAGACGCACATTCTCGATCGCGATCACCGCCTGGTCGGCGAATGTGGAAACCAGTTCAATCTGCTTGTCGGTGAACGGACGGACGGTCACTCTCGCCAAATTGAACACGCCGATGGGGACGTCCTCACGCATCAGCGGTACTCCCAGGATGGTGCGAACGCCTCCACTGCGCTCGATCGCCTCGGACCAAGTGTATTCGGAATCGGTGCGGATGTCGGGAATATGAACCGTTCGCCCCTCAAGCGCGGTTCTTCCGACCAGCGTGTTGCGGCCTGGTTCGATTAAAACCTGCCCCACGTACTCCACAAATTCGAGCGCAAATCCGAAGTTCGCCGCAAGCCGATAGCCGGTCCCTTCTCGGCGGGCGATGAAGCCCTTATCCGCATCGCACAGACGGGCGGCGGACGCGACCAGCGTTTCGAGCACCGTAACAAGATCGAAGGTGGAGCGGCTGATGACCTTGAGCACCTCGGCCGTGGCGGTCTGCTGCTCCAACGCCTCGGATAGCTCGCGTCTGCGCTGCTGCTCGGCCTCGAACAGACGCACGTTCTCGATCGCGATGACCGCCTGATCGGCAAAGGTACGAAGGAGCTCAATTTGTTGCCCGGGAAACCGTCCCGTTTGGGTTCGTGCTATGAGGATTGCCCCGAGCGCGTGGCTGTCTTTGAGCATGGGGGCCGCCAAAAGGCTGTGGAAGTCCACGGTCTTTGCGTCATCGCGATGCTCATAGTCAGGGTCTGCTTGGACATCGGGAATTTCAGCAATAGCGCGGGTAAGGACCGCGCGGGCCGCAGCTGATGCCCGTCCGGGTGGTATGGGATATCTCCTTCGTATGGCCTCGATATACTTGGACGACAACCCGTGTTCGGCGGCAAAATGGATGAGCTTGCCATCGAAACGGAACACCCAGCAGAATCGAGCCTTGCAGAGCCGCGCCGCGCTCGTCGCGATGGTGTCGAATACGGGCTGGACGTCATTCGGCGAACTTGCAATGACGCGCAGCACCTCCGAGGTCGCCGCCTGGCGCTCCAGCGCCTCGCCGAGATGCTTTTGTGCTTCGGCGAGTTCGCGGGTCCGCTGGTCGAATTGTTTCTGGAGGTCGGCGGCGGTGAAACTGCGATGCCCCGCGGCCGTTGGCGCATTTCGGGCCTTACGCTTCGTCGTCTCACGGCCGCGTTTTTTCATTGCTGCGACGCCCATCGCTGCGCCAGCGTGGCGAGTAGCCCCGCCACGGGTCACCGGTTCTAAAATCTAGGTTAGGGGCTAAGCCCTCCCGTGCTGCTACCCTACGGGAGATAGTACAAAGCCGCGATGCGCAGCCATCAAGTTAAAGTTTAGTTAGATAATAACTTGGCGGTCGCTATCATGCGCAATGGTGCAGAAAAGCATCACTCAGCAGGATGCTGAATCTTCCCAGCTATTGCGTCAGCGTGCTTTGTTTTAAAAAATTAATGACGTAAATACGCGCGACTACTTACGTCGTTGGCGACCACGTGGCTTCTGTCGTCCGTGTGGCGATGCGACGGCCGTAACGGCTGCGTAAACGAAATCGGCAGGCCCAATAGCGTCAAAGTTCGGCATCGCAGACACTTCATGTCAGTCGCGACCGAACACAGCGCGAGCGAATCCTGTTCTTATTCATTGGTGCTTGCGAGGAAACTGGGGA
>Ga0209647_1001865_pt1 | contig 17460 bp, 22 predicted proteins | sample GraSoi_2013_60cm_FD_185827 | JGI IMG/M metagenome (GOLD analysis project Ga0209647, IMG submission 185827) | Grasslands soil microbial communities from the Angelo Coastal Reserve, California, USA - Sample 9_17_2013_60cm (SPAdes) (version 2) | ecosystem: Environmental > Terrestrial > Soil >...
GGCAAGCTCGCGCCGCTGCGCCCCGACGACCTGGCGGGCGAGGTGATCAAGGAAGTCGTCGCGCGCAACAAGATCGATGCCTCGGAGATCAGCGACGTGGTGCTCGGCTGCGTCAACCAGGCGGGCGAGGACAACCGCAACGTCGCGCGTTTCGCCGCGCTGCTCGGCGGCCTGCCGCCGACCACGCCGGGCTGCACCGTGAACCGGCTTTGCGCGAGCGGACTGCAGGCGGTGGTCGACGCGTCGCGCGCCATCACCTGCGGCGAGGGCGATCTCTACATCGCCGGCGGCGTCGAGAGCATGAGCCGCGCGCCGTACGTGATCAGCAAACCCGACATAGCGTATAGCCGCGACGCCAAGATGTACGACACCACCATCGGCGTGCGCTTTCCCAACTCCAGATTCATCAAGCAGTACGGCAACCATTCGATGCCCGAGACCGGCGACAACGTCGCCAGGGATTTCGGCATCACGCGCGAGCAGTCGGACGAATTCGCGCTCGCCTCGCAGCAGAAGTACGCCACCGCCGAGAAGGAAGGCTTCTACAAGGGCGAGATCATGGGCATCGCGCTTCCTTCCCGGAAGAAGGACGCGCCGGTGGAAAAGATGGAAGCCGACGAGCACCCGCGCCGCGACGCCTCGATGGAAGCGCTCGCCAAGTTGAAGCCGCTGTTCGAGGGCGGCGTGGTCACCGCGGGCAATGCCTCCGGCGTCAACGATGGCGCGGCAGCTCTCCTGATCGGCAGCAAGGCGTGGGGTTCGCGCACTGGGCGCAAACCCCTGGCAAGGATTCGGGCCGCGGCCAGCGCCGGCGTCGAGCCGCGCATCATGGGCGTCGGACCCGCGTACGCAATCCCTCGCGCGCTGGAGCGAGCTGGTCTGCAATTGAAGGATATGGACATCATCGAGATCAACGAGGCCTTCGCCAGCCAGGTGCTCGGCTGCCTCAAGCTGATGAAGGTCGACTTCAAGGACCCGCGTGTCAACCCGAACGGCGGCGCCATCGCCATCGGTCATCCGCTCGGCGCCTCCGGTGCGCGCCTCGCGCTCACCGTGGCGCGCGAGATGGAGCAATCGGGTGCGCGTTACGCCGCGGTGTCGCTCTGCATCGGCGTCGGGCAAGGGCTCGCCGTAATCCTGGAGCGGACGCAATGAATGCCCCGATCAAGAAACCGAAAGCCCAGTTCGCCTGGGACGATCCGCTCCTCCTCGACCAGCAGCTGACGCAGGAAGAGCGCATGGTGCGCGAGGCCGCGCACGACTACGCGCAGGGCAGGCTCGCGCCGCGGGTGCTGGATAGCTTCCGCAACGAGACCACCGACCCCAACATCTTTCGCGAGATGGGAAGCCTCGGCATGCTCGGGCCGACGATCCCGCCGGAATACGGCGGCCCCGGCCTCAACTATGTTTCCTACGGCCTGATCGCGCGCGAGGTCGAGCGCGTCGACTCCGGCTATCGCTCGATGATGAGCGTGCAGTCCTCGCTCGTCATGCTGCCGATCTACGAGTTCGGCACCGAAGCGCAGCGCAAGAAATACCTGCCGAAGCTCGCCACCGGCGAATGGATCGGCTGCTTCGGCCTCACCGAGCCCAACCACGGCTCCGATCCGGGTTCGATGCAGACGCGCGCGAAGAAAGTCTCCGGCGGCTACAGCCTCACCGGAGCCAAGATGTGGATCTCGAATTCGCCGATCGCCGATGTGTTCGTGGTCTGGGCCAAGGATGACCAAGGCGCCATCCGGGGTTTTGTCCTGGAGAAAAATAGCAAGGGCCTGTCGGCACCCAAGATCCACGGCAAGGTGGGGCTGCGCACCTCGATCACCGGCGAGGTGGTGATGGACAACGTGTTCTGCCCCGAAGAGAACGCCTTCCCCGAAGTGCGCGGGCTAAAAGGCCCGTTCACCTGCCTCGACTCGGCGCGCTACGGCATCGCCTGGGGCGCGCTCGGTGCCGCAGAAGATTGTTTTTTCAAAGCCAGAAAATACGTGCTGGACCGCAAGCAGTTCGACCGCCCGCTGGCGGCCAACCAGCTGGTGCAGAAAAAGCTCGCCGACATGCAGACCGAGATCACGCTCGGCCTGCAGGGCTGCCTGCGCCTCGGCCGGATGAAGGACGAGGGCAGCGCCTCGGTCGAGATCACCTCGATCATGAAGCGGAACTCCTGCGGCAAGGCGCTCGACATCGCGCGCGTGGCGCGCGACATGCTCGGCGGCAACGGCATCTCGGACGAATTCGGTGTAATCAGGCACGTGGTCAACCTCGAGGTGGTCAACACCTACGAAGGCACGCACGACATCCACGCCCTGATCCTCGGGCGCGCCATCACCGGCATTCCGGCCTTCAGCTAGCCCTCCCGGCCGAATCGAGCAAGGCGTGAGGAAATGCCGTGATTGCCTCGCCCTATCTGCGTAAGGTGCTGGGACCAAATACGCCAGGGGATGCAATGATCAACAACCTTGTCTTCGTCGTCGTTTCAACGCTTGCGCTTGCCGCCTGCCAGACCATGGGCGGCCTCACCGTCAAGGACTACACCGCGAAATCCGGCCAGCGCGTCATGGCAGGTCAGGCCGAGCCGAAAGCGGAATACGGCTGCCAGAAGCTCGCGCAGGAGAAACAGGACTGGGGACTGAAGGGCAACATGGACAAGGTCGCCGCCACGGAGCGCGTCACCGCCCTCGCCGTCGACACTGCGCCTGGCAGGGGCGCGAACTATGCCTACATCATGGCGCCGGCGCAGATCGGCATCGGCGCTGTAAACGTGAACGCCTTCAGCGACGCGCAGGTCGCGTACTACAAGTGCAACAACCTTCCAAGTGGCGCTGGCAAAGGCTATTAGAAGCGTCGGCGAAGTCGACACGTTCATCACGATGCTGTGCGCCGCCTGCTGATCGCCGGCGCGCCGAAGGACTTCATCCAGGCTGCCGCCGCGGCGGCTAGCGGCAGCGCAGATTGCCGGCGTTGAAGTCGATGCCCTGGGTGCAGTCCTGCTCGTTCACCTTGCGTCCGGACTCCAGCGGCGGCACCGGAGCACCGGCGGGGCCATAGCTGGTCATGAAATTGCCGAAGGTCGTGCCTGCCTGCGCCTGATTCGGCGCGGGCGTCGCTGCGGCGGGCTGGGCCGGCTCTTTGCGCTGGGACGCGCAGCTTGCGAGCGCAAGGGCGAGCATCAAGGCGATCAGAATGCGGGTCATGGGTTCTCCTTAGCTTTCTTATTGAGGCCGCCCATTCTATGCTTCTCCCCGGTGCGCTACCTGATCGCCCTCGCAGCCTGCCTTTTCCTCAATGGTGCGGCGCACGCCTGCCTCTTCGCGCGCGACGCGAAACCGCAGGATTGGTACCAGTGGGCGAACGTCCTGTTTGCCGCCGACGTGACGACTATCGAGCAGCAGAATCGCGTCGACGTCATCTCGCTGCGCGTGGTCGAGACGTTCAAGGGGCCGGAGGCTGCCGCCACTGCTAGCTTGCAGGTGCCGAGCAATCTCTGGGCGGCGTGCAAGCTCGAGCGGCCGACAGTCGGCACTCGCGTGCTCGGGGCGCTCAACGCCAACAGCGACGCGCTGCTCGTGCCGCTGACGCCGGAGTACGCCGAGCGGATGCGCGCCGCTAAGTCAAAGTGAGCTCGAGCGCCCAGGTCGAGATGACCTTGTCCTCCTCCATCATCGCGCCGCGCACGCTGTAGCGTTTCTCATCGCGCTGCTGCAGGCACTCGTAGCCGCGGTAGCGCCCGGTGGGGCTGGCGTAGAACGAGAGGATGGCGTCGCCCGCGAGCACGAAGCGTCCGCGCAGCGTGCCGAGCACCGGATTGCTCGAAGTCCAGTGCGTCGAGCGCGCCCCCGGCGTCATCGGCTCGATCTCGTAGCGGTTGTGCTGCAGCGCCGGGCGGTTGCCGCGCACGCGCAGCACGCCTTCGAAGCGCCATTTGCCTTCCTCGTGGCGGATGCTGGTCTCACCCGAGACCGGCGCGGCCTGGCCGCTCGCGTCGCGGTACTCGCCCTCCGCGCGCCAGCTTCCCGGACGGAAAAGGAAGCTGTGGTCTATCCGTGCACCTTCACACTGTCGTCGGGCGCCTGCGCGCGCTCGTCCATGGTGTAGTCGCGCAGCACCTCGGCGATGCGCAGGCGATAGGACTCGAAGATGCCGCCGCGGCCTTTCTTCTGCGCCTCGCGATGCTTCTGCAGGTTGCGCCATTTCTTCACCGACTGTTCGTCGCGCCAGAAGGACAGCGACACGAATTTGCCCTTGTTGCTGATGCTCTCGAAGCGCTCGATGGAGATGAAGCCTTCGGCCTGGCTCACATCGTCGGCCAGCCCCTCGGCCAGCGCCTTGTAATCGGCAAAGCGGCCCTCGATAGGCGTGAATTCGAAGATGACCGCAATCATGGACGCACCCCTTCGTAGGCATTGTGCAGGAGTTCGAGCACCGGCTGGTACTCGACCTTGCGGGGATTGGGATACGGCGCCTGGGCCGCGATGCGCGCGGCGCGCTCGAGGTCGTCCTTCTTCATGCCGATATCGGCGAGCTTCATCGGCAGGCCGAGCTGCTGCTCGAGCTGCCAGATGCCGCTCGGCGCGTCCTGCACTCCCATTGCCCGCGCGATGCGGCGCAGCGCCTCGCCCGCGACGCTGTTGTAGCGCAGCGCGTGCGGCAGGATTACGGCGTGCGTCTCGGCGTGCGGCAGGCCGAAGCCGCCGAGCACATGGCAGAGCTTGTGGTGCAGGCCGTTGCCGGTGGTGCTGATCGTCAGGCCCGCGAGCCACGCGCCATAGAGCGCAGAGCCGCGCGCCTCGAGGTCGCGCGGCGCCTGCACGATGAGCGGCAGCGACGCCGCGAGCGCACGGATGCCTTCTTCCGCCATGAGTGAAACGATCGGATTGCCCTCATGCGAGTAAAGCGCTTCCGCGCAGTGCGCCATGGCGTTCATGCCGCTCGCCGCCGAGACGCCGGCCGGCAGGTCGAGCGTGAGCTGCGGATCGTAGATCACCGCCCTCGGCATCACCTTCGGATCGCGCCCGGTCTTCTTCGCGCCGCCTTCGGAGATGCCCCAGATGGTCGTCATCTCGGAGCCCGAGTAGGTGGTCGGCACCGCGACGATCGGCAGGGCGGAGGTGAGCGCGATGGCCTTGCCGAACCCGATGGTCGAGCCGCCGCCGATGGTGATGCAGCAATCGGCGCCGAGCGACTTTGCCATCTCGCGCGCAGCCTCGACCGCCTTGATCGGCGTGTGCATCACCGCCTGATCGAAGATGCCGGCGATCTTCAAATCGCGCGCCACCGAGCGCACCATGTCGGCCCTGCCGGGCGTGGAGATGAGGAGCACGCGCGTCGCGCCGAGCCGCTCCACCTCGGCGGCGAGCTGCGAAACCGCGCCGGCGCCGAACACGACGCGCGCCGGCATGGCAACATAGGTAAACCTGTCCATGAGCAATGCTAACCCGCTCGCCCTGATCGTCGGCGCCGGCAGCGGCCTGTCCGCCTCGCTCGCGCGCAAATGCGCCGCCGCCGGAATGCGCGTCGCGCTCGCCGCGCGCCATGTCGGCAAGCTCGACCCGCTGGTGACGGAAACCCATGCGCGTGCCTTTGCCTGCGACGCCGCCGATATCCTGCAGGTCGAAGCGCTGTTCGATGCCATCGATCCGCCGGAGCTCGTGGTCTACAACCCGAGCTATCGCGTGCGCGGGCCCTTCCTTAGCCTCGACCCCTTGGAAGTGCACAAGACCCTGATGGTCACCGCGTATGGCGGGTTCCTCGTCGCGCAGGCCGCGGTGAAGCGCATGCTCGCGCGCGGTCAGGGCAGCCTGTTCTTCACCGGCGCCTCGGCGAGCGTCAAGGGCTATGCCGAGTCGGCGCCCTTCGCGATGGGCAAGTTCGCGCTGCGCGGCATGGCGCAGAGCCTGGCGCGCGAGTTCGGGCCGAAGAACATCCATGTCGCGCATTTCGTTATCGACGGCGGCATCCGGCGTCCCGATGGCGATCCTCGCGCCCATGCGCGCGGCGACGACGGCATGCTCGACCCGGACGCGATCGCTGAAACGTATATGGCGGTGTATCGGCAGCACCGCTCGGCCTGGAGCTTCGAGGTGGATCTCAGGCCCTGGCTCGAGAAGTTCTGATGCACGAAGTCGCGATCCGCAGGGAGATCATCGAGCGCGTGCTCGCGCGGCGCGGGCGGCTGCATCTCTTCGATCGCCTGGATCCGAAGCGCACCGCGCTGCTCGTAATCGACATGCAGAACGCGTTCGTCGCTCCCGGCGCGCCGATCGAAGTGCCCGGCGCGCGCGACATCGTGCCCGGCATCAATCGCCTCGTGACCGCGCTGCGCCGGCGCGGCGTGCCGGTGATCTGGGTGCTGCACCAGAATTCGGGTGACTGGAATTTCTTTGATGTTTTTGTAAGACCAGAAAACCGAGCGCGTGCCGCTGCGGCCCTTTCCGCGGGTCACGAGCTGCAGCAGCCCTGGCGCGAGCTCGACATCGCGCCCGGCGACCTGCGGGTGACGAAGAACCGCTACAGCGCGCTCATCGCTGGCGCTTCCGACCTCGGCACGCTCCTGAAGAAGCGCGGCATCGATACGCTGCTCATCGCCGGCACCAAGACCAACGTCTGCTGCGAATCCACCGCACGCGACGCGATGATGCTCGACTACAAGGTCGTGCTGCTGTGCGACTGCACCGCCGCGCTCTCGGACGAGGAGCACCTCGCGACACTCGAGAACGTGATCCAGCAGTTCGGCGATGTGATGACCGCCGACGACGCCCTCGCCCTGCTTAATTAGGGACGGACCCTATTTTTCTCATCTGGCTGCCATGAAGAATCCAGTCACCAGCGACAAGATCCGCCAGCCCTCGGGCCACTTTTCGCAGGCGATCGAGATCGAGGCCAGGGGCAAGCTGGTGTTCATCTCCGGCATGACCTCGCGGCGCGCGGATGGGACCGTCGCCGGCGTCGGCGACATCGAGGCGCAGACGCGCCAGGTGTGCGAGAACCTGAAAGCCGCGGTCGAAGCCGCCGGCGGCACGATAGACGACATCTGCCGCGTCGACGTCTACGTGCGCAACATGGAGCACTTCGACAAGATCCACAAGGTGCGGCGCGAGTACTTCAAGGCGCCCGCGCCAGCCTCGACCATGGTCGAGGTGAGCAAGTTCACCTCACCGGATTATCTGATCGAGATCAGCGCGATCGCGGTTCTGAGCTGAACAGGCGCCGGACCATGGGCTCGAAGTGCTCGAGCGGCAACGTGTCGTAGTCGGGGTCCATCGCCGCCTGGTCATAGCGCGCGACGAACGCCGCAGTCCACTCGAAATGCGGGTGTCCATGCCAGCGCTCGCGCGCGTTGCGGTCGAGCAATGTGTCGTAGTGTTCACCGACATGGTGGTCCTGAAACACCTGGTGATGCTCGAGCAGCCACACGTGGCGCTCCGCGACATAGCCGCCGAGCAGCGCGGCGGCGAAGGCGCCGTGCCGCGCCGGGCAGGCGTCGAAGCCGATGTCGTGCAGCAGGGCCACGACCACCGTTTCCTCGTCCTGCCCATCGCGGTGAGCGAGAGTGGCCGACTGCAGGCAATGGCGGTAGTTGCTGATCGGGTAGCCGAACGACGGGTCGTCCTTCTGCACGCGCAGCAGCCTGAGCACCTGCTCGGCCTGCAGCTCGCTACGGTAGACCGCGCGCTGGGTATCGAGGGTGCGCCAGTCCGCCACGGTCATGCGCCCCATCTCAAAGCTGGACACGAAGCGCCACTCCAGCTTGAGCAGCGGAGTGCGGCTCATTTCTGCCGGTAGGCGAAAGACTTGTCGAAGCGGCCGCGGATGTATTCGCCGCAGGTCACCGGCGGATAGCGCGGCGCCTCGCCGGTGCGGCAGACCGGCTCGATGCGAGTGTCGTCGTCGGGATCGACGAACACCGCGAGCGACAGGCGCTCCTCGCCCGAACGGTTGACGACGCGATGCGGCGTCGAGCGAAAGCGGTCGTTGGTCCAGCGCGCGAGCAGGTCGCCGACGTTGACGACGAAGCTGTCCTCGATGCGGTGCGCGAGTATCCACTCGCGGTTGCGCCCATGGACCTCCAGGCCGCCGACGTTGGCCTGATAGACGAGCGTCAGGCAGCCGTAATCGGTGTGCGGCGCGACGCCAAACTGGTCGGCGCCGAGCTCCGGCGCCTGCGGCGGGTAGTACACCGCGCTGCCGCGCGAGATCGGGTTGGCGATCGAGCGCACAAAGTGATCCTCGGGGATGCCCAGCGCAGCCGCGAAGGCGCGCATCAGCCGCCATGCCACCCCGTGGCAGGCGTCGAAATACTGCTCGAAGACAGGCCGCACGCCAGGCCGGAACGCAGGCCAGCGGTTGGCGGCAACGCGCTCGAGGCCCCAGATGAAGCTTTCCTTGAGATCGACCTTGGCGCCGCGGTACATCTTGGCCTCGCCGACAGGGATGAAGCCGCGGTGCTCGGGGCTGACGCGCACCTCGAGCTTCTCCTCCGGCGCCGAGCGGAAGAAGGCGAACGCCTCGGCCACCACGGCGTCGATCAGGCTGCGCGGCACGCCGTGATTGCGCACGTAGAAAAACCCGATGCTCTCGGACGCCGCGAGCATCTGCTGCGCGACGCGCGCGAGCCCGCCTTCGCCGCCGAAGAGCGGCGCGACGTCGATGACCGGAATGGCCGAGGCCTCGATCGGGTTGACGGTGGCGTAGGTCATGCTGGCTTGTAGTCCGAAGCCGCCATTTTGCGCTCCAAAGCGCGCATCACCCACGAAACGGCGAGGATCAGCACCAGGTACTCGACGATCAGGGCGGTATAGATCTCGAGCGGCCGGTATTCGGTGACCACCAGCTCGTTCGCCTTGCGCGTCAGCTCCGCCAGGCCGATCACCGAGACCAGCGACGAGGTCTTCAGCATGTACACGAACTGGTTGCCGAGGGGCGGCAGCACGCGCCGCACCGCCTGCGGCAGGATGATGAAGCGCATCTTGTCGACGAAGCCGAGGCCCAGGGTCTCCGCCGCTTCATGCTGGCCGCGGTCGATCGACTGGATGCCGGCGCGAAAGATCTCCGCCTCGAAGGCGCTGTCGCACAGCGCCAGCGCGACGACCCCGGCGGCGAACACGTCGAGCTTGATGCCCAGCACCACCGGCAGGCCATAGAACACCCACAGCAGCATCACGAGCATCGGCACGGCGCGCAGGCTTTCGACATAGATCCGGTTGACGCTGCGCGCCACGCGCCCGCGCGCAAGGCCGAGCAGCGCAATGAGCAGGCCGAGCACGACCGACGCAACGATCGCGCACAGCGCGAGCCCGACCGTCCAGCCAAGGCCCGAGAGCAGGAACGCGAGGTTCGTCTGTCCCTTCTCGCTCCAGGGCGAGACCACGTACCAGCCCCAGTTGTAGCCCATTCAGTGGCTCAGGATCTGGCTGAGGAAGACCCGGCAGCGCTCGGTTTTCGGCTGGCCGAAGAACTCGGCGGGCGGGCTCGTCTCGACGATCTCGCCACGGTCCATGAACACCATCTGGTCCGCAACGCGCCGCGCGAATCCCATCTCGTGGGTCACGCACACCATGGTCATGCCTTCGCGCGCGAGGCCCTCCATCACCTCCAGCACCTCGTTGATCATCTCCGGGTCGAGCGCGGAGGTCGGCTCGTCGAACAGCATGATCTTCGGGCGCATGGCGAGCGAGCGCGCGATCGCGACGCGCTGCTGCTGGCCGCCGGAAAGCTGCGCCGGATACTTGTGCGCCTGCTCGGGAATGCGCACGCGCGCGAGCAGCTCCATCGCCAGCGCCTCGGCTTCCTTCGGCGGCAGCTTGCGCACGCGCATCGGCGCGAGCGTCAGGTTCTCGAGCACCGAGAGGTGCGGAAACAGGTTGAAGTTCTGGAACACCATGCCGACTTCCGAGCGCACCGCCGCAAGGTTGCGCGTCTCGTCGTTCAGCTCGTAGCCATCGACCACGATGCGCCCGCGCTGGTGGCGCTCGAGCCGGCAGATGCAGCGGATCAGCGTCGACTTGCCCGAGCCCGAAGGCCCGCAGATCACCACCTTCTCGCCGCTCTTCACCGACAGCTCGATGCCGCGCAGCGCCTGGAAATCGCCGAACCACTTGTCGACGGCTTCGATGCGGATGATCGGATCGGCGAGCGCCGCTTCTGCCATCGGCGCTTGTAATGTATGGACACCATAGCGTCAAGCCGGTAATGTCGGCCGACACTTGAAGCTCGCGCTCGCCACCTGGCAGGAAGTCGAGGCCTATCTCGCGCGCTCGAAGGGCGTCGTGGTGCCGCTCGGCTCGACCGAGCAGCACGGCCCCAACGGCCTGATCGGCACCGATGCGATCTGCGCCACGGCGGTCGCCGAAGGCCTCGCCGAGCGCGCCGGCGCGCTGGTCGCGCCGACCATCCAGATCGGCGTCGCGCAGTTCAACCTCGGCTTTCCCGGGACGATCTCCGCGCGCGCGAGCACCCTGATGGCGCTCCTCCAGGACTACGTGCATTCGCTCGCGCGCCACGGCTTCGATCGCATCTACTTCATGAACGGGCATGGCGGCAATCTCGCGCCCGCCAAAGCGGCGTTCCAGGACCTGTACGCGGAGTACAGCCTCGGCCGCGCGCAAGGCGCGCTGCGGCTGCGCATCCGCAGCTGGTGGGAGCTGCCGACGGTCGATCGCATGCGCCGCGAACTTTTCGGCGAATGGGAGGGGATGCACGCGACGCCGAGCGAGGTGGCGATCACGCAGGCGCTGCTGCCGGGCGCAGTGGGGCCGGCGGCGAAGCAGCCGCCGCGCAAGCTGAGCGCCGAGTTCCTGCGCGACCACGCCGGAGACAATCACTACGACGCGGCCACGCACCGCGGCGCGTTCCCCGACGGTCGCGTCGGCTCCGATCCTGCGCTCGCCAGCGCCGAGCTCGGCTCCCGGCTGCTCGCCGCCGCGGTCGAAGACGCAGTCGCCGACTACCGCGCTTTCCTGGAGGAGAAATGACCAGCTGGATCCGCATGATCCCGGACGCGGAGGCTTCACCTGCGCTGCGCGAGATGCTCGACCGTGTGCGCACGCCGCACGGCTCGGTCGACAATGTGATGCGCGTTCACGGCCTGCGCCCGCAGACCATGCAGGGCCACCTCGCGCTCTACAAGAGCGTGCTGCATAGCAAGGAGAACACGCTGCCGTTCTGGTTTCTCGAGGTCGCGGCCTGCTATACGAGCATCGTCAACCGCTGCGCCTACAGCCTGGAGCACCACTTTATGAACGTGCGGCGGCTGCTGGACGACGACCAGCGCGCGTTCGCGATCAAGGCTGCGCTCGATGCCGGCCGGCCTGAAGACGCGTTCTCCGGCAAGCAGCTCGCGCTGCTGCGCTACGTCGCCAAGCTCACCGCGCACGTCGGCGAGATGCAGCAATCCGACATCGAGGCCATGCGCGCTGCCGGCTGCGACGACGGCGAGATCCTCGAGATCAACCAGGTCTGCGCCTATTTCAACTACTCCAACCGCCTGCTCAACGGACTGGGCGTCACCACGCAGGGCGACGTGCTCGGCTACTACAAGGCGAAGACATGAGCCGGCGCGAGATCTCGAGCGGCAGTCCGTGGGAGAAGCGCTTCAACTATTCCCGCGCCGTGCGGCAGGGCGATTTTTTTCAGACCTCGCTCACCTCTCCGGCCGACGAGTCGGGGCGCATCGTGCGCAAGGGCGACGTCTACGGGCAGACGCGTCAGTGCCTTTCGATCGTGCTGCGCGCCCTGGCCGATGCCGGATTGAGCACCGCCGACATCGTCGCCACGCGCATCTACATGCTGGAAACCACGCGCTGGGAGGACGCGGCGCGCGCCCATGCCGAGATGATCACCGGGTGCCAGCCGGCGCTGTCGTTCATCGGCGTGGCCAACTTCTTCGACCCCGACATCCTGGTCGAGGTCGAGGTCACCGCCTGCGCCGCGCCGGCGCAATGACCGGCTATATCGGCTACCACAAGCGCGACGTCCCGGCGCCCGACGACGAGCTGACGCGCGTCGGTCCCGGTGCGCCGTGCGGCGAGTGGCTGCGGCGCAGCTGGCAGCCGGCAGCGCTCGCCGCCGAGGTGGGCGATACGCCGCTCGCGCTGCGGCTGCTGGGAGAAGACCTGGTGCTGTTTCGCGACCGCTCCGGGCGCTGGGGGCTGCTGCACCGGCACTGCTCGCACCGCGGCGCGAGCCTCGAATATGCCATCGTCATGGAACGCGGCATCTCGTGCTGCTACCACGGCTGGCACTACGACGTCGACGGCACGCTGCTCGACACGCCGGCCGAGCCGGGCGAGCGCATGCGCTCGCGGGTCGTGCATGGCGCGTATCCCGTCGAGGAAAGGAACGGCATCGTCTTCGCCTATCTCGGCCCGCCGGAACTCAAGCCGCGGCTGCCCGAGTTCGATGTCGAGGCGATCCCCGCCACGCGCAGCGTGCCGTTCTCGCTCGAGACGCCCTGCAACTGGCTGCAGGTCTACGAGAACACGCAGGACCCGGTGCACGTCGTCTACCTGCACACGCGCACCAGCGGCGCGCAGTTCGGCGACGCTTCGGGCGCGGACCAGGCGCTCGACTACCGCGAGACGCCGCTGGGCATGGTCAACGTGCAGACGCGAGTGTGGGGCGGCCGGCTGTGGACGCGCATGACCGAAACCATCCTGCCCAACGCCAACCAGACCGGCGCGATCTGGGAGGCGGCGGACCGCGACAAGGTATTGCAGCGCTCGTCCATGCTGCGCTGGATGGTGCCGGTGGATGACACGCACACGCTGACCATCGGCTGGCGCTTCTATCGCCGCGAGCTCGACCCGACCGGCCTGGGCAACCCGGACGCCGTCGGCAAGGGAAAGATCGACTTCATGGGCCAGACCGCCGAGCGGCCTTACGACGAGCGCCAGCGCCAGCCCGGCGATTACGAGGTACAGGTGTCGCAGCGGCCGATCGCCGTGCATGCGCTCGAGAACCTCGCGACCTCGGATCGCGGCGTGAGCATGCTCCGGCGCCTGATCCGGCTGGCAATCCGGGCTGTGCCGCAGGAAACGGCTCCGCGCGAGCCTTTTCGCGCGCCGGACGGGCGGGTGAGCACGTTCTGCCAGGACACGGTGTGGTCCGTGGAGGGAACGCGGCTGGCGGAATTCGGCGCAGCCGTCGCCGACAGCGTCATCGCGAGCGCTGCCGACCCGCTGGATGAACGCTGCGCTAGACTGCTCGCAACACTGCAAACCCGTTTCAAGAGAGGCCCCTCATGAAGAAGCTCACCGCGGCGCTCGCGCTGCTCGCTTTCGCATCGTTCGCTGGCAGCGCGCTCGCCCAGCAGCAGAAATCTCACCTGACGCGCATCCAGGAGACGAACCTGCTGCGCGTCGGCACCACCGCCGACTTCAATCCCATGACCTTCCGCGACCCGGCGTCGAACGAGCTGCGCGGCCACCAGATCGACGCCGCGAACGAGCTCGCCAAGGAGCTCGGCGTCAAGGTCGAGTTCGTGCTCACCGACTGGAAGACCCTGATCAACGGCGTGATCGCCGACAAGTACGACATCGTCATGACCGGCACGTCGATGAGCGTGGCGCGCGCCAAGTCAGCCGGCTTCACCATCCCTTGGGGCAAGAACGCCTTCTTTCCGCTGGTGCAGAAGAAGAACGCGCGCAAGTGGCGCGACTGGGCGGACCTCAACAACCCGAAGGTCACGGCCGGCTACAACCTCGGCACCACCATGGAGCAGTTCGTGCAGGCCAACCTGCCGAAGGCCACGGCCAAGCGCGTCGAGTCGCCGGCGCGGGACTGGCAGGACCTGCTCGCCGGGCGCGTCGACTTCACCGTCGCCAGCCTGATCGAGGGGGCCTACCTCACCAAGGAGCACCCCGACCTGCAGCTGCTGTTCCTCGATCGGCCGAAGAACAGCATCCCGATGGCGTTCGTGGTGCCGATTGACGACCAGGTGTGGATGAACTTCGTCAATGCCTGGATCGTGATCAAGAAGCAGAACGGCTACTTCGACGAGATCAACAAGAAATGGGGCATCGTCGGGCAGGACTAGCGCCACGGCTAAATGGGGACAGACCCCATTTTTCTCATTTAGACCGGCTCAGCGATCCGCGAACCGCCGTCGATTAGTCCGTTATCTTCAACCTTAATGAGAAAAATGGGGTCTGTCCCCAATTAAGAACTCATCCGACGCGCCATTTCGGCGCTCCAGTCCTTCAGCGGCTTGAAGCCCGGCTGCTTCTTCGCTTCGTCCTCAGCCCACTTCCACAGCTCGTCATCGCTCATGCGCATGTCCATCGGGATGCGCAGCGGCTGCTGCACGTACCACGGCGTGTCGACGAAGAGCTCGAGGCGGTTGCCCTCGGGATCGTGGAAGTAGACCGACAGCGCGTTGCCGTGCGAGACGGGATGGAGCTCCTTCACTTGCTCGTCCACCACCCGGCGGTACATCTCGCGCAGGCCTGAGAATTCCGCCATGCGGAATGAAATCTGGTTGATGGGATTGAAGGCCAGCTTCTCGGGCTTGCCGGTGGCGAGCACGATCTGATGGTGCTCCTTGGGATCACGCGAGAGGAACACGAACTGCAGCCGGCCGCGCGGGGTTTCGAGCTCGCCGGTGTCGGTGACGGTAAAACCGAGCACGCGTGTGTAAAAATCCCTCATTCGCGCGAGATCTGCGACGAACATTCCCATGTGGCTGAACGCAAATTCTGGAGTCGACATTTATGAAACTCGCTACGTTTAAGACGGCGCAGGGCACGAGTTACGGCATCGTCACCGGCAAAGGCATTGTCGACCTGAAACGCTACATCGGCAACCGCTTCGCCGATCTCAAGGCGCTGATCGGCGGCAACGCGTTCGCCGAGGCGGCGAAGCATGCGGGCGAAGTGCCAGACTACAAGGAGTCGGACATCACCTGGCTGCCGGTGATCCCGAACCCGGACAAGATCATCTGTGTCGGCCTCAACTACCAGGACCACGTGGTCGAGACCGGGCGCGACAACACCGAGCAGCCCGCCATCTTCCTGCGCGTCACGGAGTCGCAGGTCGGGCACAAGCAGCCGATCATTCGCCCGCGCGAATCGAAGAACCTCGACTACGAGGCCGAGATCGCGGTGATCATCGGCAAACCCGGCCGCCGCATCTCGCAGAAGGACGCCTGGGACCACATCGCCGGCTACAGCTGTTACAACGAGGGCTCGGTGCGCGACTGGCAGCGCCACACCGTGCAGTGGACCGCGGGCAAGAACTTCGCGCACACCGGCGCGTTCGGACCGTGGATGGTGACGGCGGACGAGATCCCGCCGAATACAAAATTGACGCTGTCGTGCCGCCTGAACGGCGAGCGCATGCAGCACGCCACCACCGAGCAGATGATCTTCAAGATCCCGAAGATCATCGAGTACGTCTCGAGCTGGACCACGCTCCTGCCGGGCGACGTGCTCGTCACCGGCACGCCCGGCGGCGTCGGCGCCCGGCGCACCCCACCGCTCTGGATGAAGCCCGGCGACAAGGTCGAGATCGAGATCGACAAAGTCGGCATCCTCGAGAACACGATCGCCGACGGATAAATGGGGACAGACCCCATTTACCGTAGCTTCGCGAAGAGTAAATGGGGTCTGTCCCCATTTATCCTGCTGTTGGTGGCGCTGCCGGCGTGGGCGCAGACCTATCCCGATCGGCCGATCCGCTTCTACGTCGGCTTCCCGCCCGGCGGCAGCACCGATCTGGTCAGCCGCTATCTCGGCCACAAGCTCTCGGAGCGGCTGAAGCAGCCGGTGGTCGTCGAGCAGAAGACCGGCGCCACCGGGCTGCTCGCGAACGACACTGTGGCGAAGGCGCCGCCTGACGGGTTGACGATGGTGCTGCTCACCGGTGGACATCCGGGCACGGCGGCGGTGATGAAATCGCTGCCCTACGATCCGGTGAAGGGCTTTGGCATGGTGAGCGTGGTGATCGAATATCCGATGACCATCAGCGTGAAGCCCGACTCGCCGATCCAGTCGTTTCCCGATCTCATCGCGCGCGCGAAGGCCGAGCCCGGGCGCATCAGCTATTCGTCCGCGGGCCCCGGCAGCCTGCACCACCTGCTGGGCGAATGGCTCAACATCGAAGCCGGCACGACGATGCTGCACGTGCCGTTCAAGGGCGCGGCGCCGGCGTTCACCGAGCTCCTCGGCGGGCGCATCGATGTGCTGATCGAGACCGCGACCTTCGCCTTCCCGATGATCAAGGCGAATCGCCTGCGGCCGCTCGCGCTCTCCTCTGCGGGACGCTATCCGCTGATGCCCGACGTGCCCACGGTCGGCGAGACGCTGAAGGCAGTGGAGTTCAGCTCCTGGCTCGGGCTCGCGGTCGCGCCCGGCACGCCGCGCCCGGTCATCGACCTCCTTAACCGCGAGTCGCGGGCCATCCTGGCCAAGGACGAGACCAGGCAGCGCTTCGCGGGATTCGGTGGCATCCCCGCGCCCTCCTCGCCCGCCGACATGGCCGAGCGCATCGATCGCGAGATTGCGCGCTGGAAGAAGGTCGTCGACACACGCGGCATCGAGAGGCAATAGCCATCATGAGAGTTCTTGCGATCCTGCTCTGCCTCGCCTCGAGCCTCGCCTGGGCGCAGACCTATCCGGAGCGCGCGATCAGGCTAGTGGTGCCCTGGCCTGCCGGCGGAGCTACCGACGCCGCCGGGCGCGTCATGGCGCAACGCCTGTCCGAGCGCCTGTCGACGCCGGTGGTGGTCGAGAACAAGGCCGGCGCGGCGGGCACCATCGGCGCGGCGCAGGTGGCGCGCGCGCCGGCCGATGGCTACACGCTGCTGGTGGCGAGCGCCGAAACCCACGCCATCGCGCCGAACCTGCGCGGCAAGCTCGACTATGACCCGCTGAAGGACTTCGTCGCGATCACGCCGTTCGCCATCAACCCATTCGTCATCGTGGCGCGTGCGGATTTCCCCGCCGGCACGACGAAGGAGCTGGTGGCCGTGGTGAAAGGCCAGCCCGGCAAGTTCTCGTATTCCTCGGCTGGCCTGGGCAGCACTTCGCAGATCGCGATGGAGACCTTCAAGGCCCTCGCCGGGCTCGACATCCTGCATGTGCCCTTCCAGGGCCAGGCGCCCGCCATTACCTCGCTCCTCGGCGGGCAGACCGACCTGCAGATGCTGCCCGCCGGCAGCGCCGCGCCGCTGCGCAAGGGCGGCAAGCTCAAGGCCTTCGCCGTCAGCACGCGCAGCCGCTTCTCCGACCTGCCCGACGTGCCGACGCTGGCCGAAGAAGGCTTCGAGATGAACTTCGCCAACTGGTTCGGCCTGGTCGCGCCGGCTGGCTCGCCGGCGGCGGCCGTGCAGCGCCTCGCCGCGGAGAGCACGGCGGCGCTGAAGTCGGCGGAAACGCAGGCGGCGCTGAAAAAGATCGGGCTCGACGTCTTCCCGGCGATGTCGCCCGCGGAGTTCGAGAAGTTCCTCGAGGCCGAGATGACGCGCTGGGG
>Ga0209647_1001866_pt1 | contig 17454 bp, 13 predicted proteins | sample GraSoi_2013_60cm_FD_185827 | JGI IMG/M metagenome (GOLD analysis project Ga0209647, IMG submission 185827) | Grasslands soil microbial communities from the Angelo Coastal Reserve, California, USA - Sample 9_17_2013_60cm (SPAdes) (version 2) | ecosystem: Environmental > Terrestrial > Soil >...
GGATAAGGCAGGTAGCTATGCAATATCGCCTTCGCGTGGTGGGTACATGCCCTCCAAATTATCGCGCATAATCACATAGTCGATACGTTCAGGATGAAGCATCGGACTGCGGTACCCAGGGCACCAGCGCACAGGGCGCACATTTACATATGTCTCTTTACCCCAACGGAGATACCATAAGATAGGCCTGCTTGGTCCGCCCGTGGCACCGAAGAGTGTACAGTTGGCGTTATCAATCGCCTGGCGAGTCTCGTCAGGAAACGCATCATTGTAACGCGTTAATGCCTCGCTTCCGCTCAGCGCCTCTACAAAACAGACATCAGGCGCTAGCAGACGCAGTACCTCTACTGTAGGGCGCATCACTTCAGGAGCGGCATCATCTCCAGCAATTACACACACGGTTGGAGGTACCAAAGACGAGCGCGGATGTCTGAAGTAACTTGTGATCATCGCAGCGTTCCTTCCTGGCGAATATACTCAATGATTCCGCCAGCAGCGACAATGCGCGCGACAAAAGGATTCAAAGGCTCAGCCTGAAACGTCTGTCCGGTTGTTACGTTGTGAATAGTGCCGCTCGCCAGGTCTATCTCTATAGCCTGGCCGTCAGCGCTGGCCTGTACTGCCTCTTCGCAGACAAGCACAGGCAGGCCAATATTTACGGCATTGCGGTAGAAAATGCGTGCGAAACTGCGCGCAATGATAGCCTGCACATTGCAGGCTTGTAATGCGGCGGGAGGAGCCACAGCCAAAGTTGTGACCGGCCATCACTACATCACCCGCCTGGACGTGCTGGGCAAACTCTGGTAGTACCTCGCATAGGCAGTAACGAGCCAGTTGAGCACGATCAGTAGTCACATTGTAGCGTCCGGGAATGATGACATCGGTGTTCACGTTGTCGCCAAGCATCCATATTCGGCTCATGGTTATATATTTCCTTTCTATGTTTCGTCGTAGTTAATGGCTATAAGAAGTCTCTTGGATCAGTAATGTAGCCAGTCAAGGCGGTGGCAGCAACTGTGGCAGGGCTACCAAGGTAAATCTCGGCCGTGGGATCGCCCATGCGTCCCGTAAAATTTCGGTTCATCGTTGTCAAGGCACGTTCTCCCGGTGCCAGTACACCATAGTGTCGACCGATACAAGGACCACAACCAGGTGTTCCAACCGAGGCACCCGCCTGAATAAATGTTTCCACGTAGCCCAGGCGCAGCGCTTCCAGATAAACCTCACGGGAAGCAGGAACAACCACCATTCGCGTCTGCGGATGAAGCGTCTTCCCTTGCAATATATTTGCGGCGATCGCGAGGTCGTCAAGGCGTCCATTCGTACAAGTACCAAGAAACACCTGGTCGATCTTTACATGCCCAACCGTCTCAACCGGAACGACATTGTTGACATCTGGTGGACAGGCGATTAAGGGGGTCAGATCCGAAGCATCTATTTCCACCACACGTTCATAGCGTGGGTTACGTGGTGAGAGCAAGGGATAATCGCTGTTGATACGCCCATGTAGCCAGGCCTGGGTCGTTGCATCCGGGGTAATGAGTCCCGCTTTCCCCCCCATCTCAATCGCCATGTTGCAGAAAGTGAAGCGCTCACTTACTGACATCTGCTCCACCAACTCTCCTGTATACTCAATGGCACAATAGTTGGCGCCATCAACACCCACACGGCGTACCATCTCTAATGTCACATCCTTGGCGTACACACCAAAGGGCAACCTTCCCGTTAAACGGATATTGATCGTTGGCGGGACACGAAACCAGGAACGCCCGGTAGCATAAGCTACCCCGATGTCAGTAGAGCCCATACCAGTGGCAAAGGCTCCTAAAGCTCCATAGGTGCAGGTATGGCTATCGGCACCAACGATGATATCGCCGGGAGTGACATACCCGCGCTCCGGCATTACCTGGTGGCAAATACCCTCTTGCAAAATGCTGATATCCTGCTCTCGTGCGAACTGACGGATGTCGCGTTGCAGCGTTGCCGCTGCAATGGTCGCAGGAGGCACAATGTGGTCAAACACAATGTGCGACCGCCGCGCATCGAATACGCGTCCACCATTCTGTTGCGTCAACTTACGAAAGGCTTGTACAGCCAGGGGAGTCGTCGTATCGTGACTCATTACGTGATTAACATCTACCACAACCGTCTCGCCTTGCGTTACAGTGCGGCCCAACTTGTTGCTAAAGATTTCTTCGGTTAACGTTCCCATATTACACTCTCTTTCTCCTGGTACCATGCATGAATAAATGTATCGACTTCTTCCTGACTCAACGAACCGCGCTCGGCGCGTTCTTTTAGAGCCTGGGTAAGCTGACTGACCTCATCATTATTGAGGTCCAGCCCTAAGGTTGTAGCCCGGTGGCCAACGGCATAGCGCCCGGTGAAGCGCGAACCAATATCGATGTGGCGCATTAATCCAAAATCGCTTGGCGTGAGCACCTCATACGAACGAGTATTACGAAGTACTGCTTTGGTATGCACACCCGCCTTGTGCGTAAACGCATCCGGAGCAGTTATTGGCATGTTAAAAGGAATAGGCAGATCCAGGCACTCTGCGACATATTGATCGAGAGGAGCCAATTGCGTGAGATCGTATACACCCAGCAGTTCCGGGTGGTGAATATACAGGTGCGCGACAAGGCCACTGAGCGAGGCAATACCATTGCGCTCCCCAATACCCATTACGGTAACATCAAGGCAATCTGCGCCCGCTTCCAATGCAGCGACAGTATTTGCAATGGCGCAGCCAGTATCATTGTGACCATGGAACTCAATGCCAACCTGTGGATAACGTTCAGCACAGAGACGGACAAGTTGTTCAACCTGGCGAGGTGTAGCGATGCCGACAGTATCAGGCAAACCAATGCGCTGCACGCCAGCTTCGACGACGGCATCAAAGACAGTGAGTAGATCAACCAGGTCGCTGCGAAATGTATCCTCAGCGGAAAAGCGCACATAACGTCCAGCAGATCTAATGAGTTGAATCAGTGGTACGGCATCAGCAAGGATCTGGTCGATGCGGCGACCATGGCTAAAGGTACGTAGCTCGGTAGACGTACCATAAAAGAGATTCAAGCCGAAAACAGGTGTGTCCAGGGCTGCCAGTACATCAGCCTCAACACAACGCACATGCGCTACTACGCGCGCACGCAAACCAAGTTCACAAAGCGCTTGCACCGTTTGTTGCATCTCCGGTGAGACAATCGGCGAAGGGACCTCTATAAACGTTACACCGACGGCATCCAGTAAGCGGGCCATTCTTAGCCGCTGCTCAAAGGTAAAGAAGGCCTTAGCGAACTGTTCACCCTCGCGTAACGTTGAGTCGAGAATAGTCAGTGGTCTCATTGTGTCATTGCTCCTTGTAACGAGAGTTCCCGCAGTACTAACTCAAGCACATCGATGGCTTGAATATACTCGGCTACTTGTATGTGCTCCTGGGGCGTATGATCGAGTCGCGAGTCGCCTGGCCCATATGCAACAATGTTCTGTCCCCAGGCCGGTCCAACGACGTTCATATCCGATGTTCCCGTTTTGTGCTTGAAGACAGGTTGTCTCCCAGTAGTTCGAATAGCAGATATGAAAGCTCGTGATAAGGACGTTGTGCGGGTCGTCTGAAAGGCCATCTCTTCACCTGAAAAACTAATGTGCGCCTCATCTTCGGAGGCCCATTGCTCCAGGCAAGTACGCAGATCTGCAATATTGTAGCCAGGAGGTAAACGGTAGCCAATACAAAGTTGTGTCTGTTCTACAAAACCGTCCTGACTGCTGTTGATACCGCGCAGCGAAGGCATGAGTGCAGCAAATGTAGAGTTTTCTGCATACTGTTGGTTCCAACTGGCAGCATGGTCACGCACGCGATGCCAGAAGGCAATGGCTACCTCGCTACTATTTTGCAGCAGCCCCGCACTATGATGTACCGGGCGCGTTACGCAGTAGTCCACTAGCAACCTGCCCTTGTAGCCAATCGTCACCGCCTGGCTGCCGCTTGGTTCTCCGATGATACAGGCAAAAGGTTGATAGAGTTCTTCAACGGCCCGCGCTCCGCGTGAAGTAGCAGCTTCTTCTTCAACAGCACCTATTATGACTATTGGATGCTGTAAAGCGTCCACGTATCCACTACGTACCAGTCGGGCAGCAGCACACAGAAAAGTTGCCAATGGACCTTTCGCGTCTACGGCGCCCCGACCATATAGCACGCCATCTTGTAACTTCACCGGAATGTAACCACGCACGGTATCCATATGGCCTAGTAAGATAATGGGACTTGATGCCGCATCGGACTCCAGCAAATGAGTGCTTGCAATGAAATTGCCAACCTCATCTATGTAAGCATGGAGTCCCATCTGCTGAGCCTGTTCAGCCAGGTACCGGGACAAATCCCGTTCCTGGCCCGAATAACTCGGGATAGTGAGCATACTATAGAGCAGAGCCAATTCTCTGTTCTGATCATACTCCAGATTTACAGCGACGCTCCTCTCATGTGCCTGGGCTGCAGTTACCGGACTCGTAGAAGCCTCTGCAAGCATTACGTTTTCTATCACATCCAGTACTTCTTCTAGTTGTGCTTCCGTAATCACCAGGGGCGGCAGCAGACGAATGACATTCGGTCCAGCCGGGAGAGCGAGAACCCCTCGTTCGAGCAGTGCTTCAAGATACGGCTGCGCACGGCGGCTAAGTTCGATGCCAAGTAACAATCCCCTCCCACGCACCTCACGGATAAGAGGGGTATGTATTGCCCTGAGCCGCTCGAGTGCTCGCGCTCCTAGGGCAGCGGCTCGCGCTGGTAAAGCTTCTCGTTCAAGGATATCGAGGGTAGCTAGCGCGGCTGCACAGGCCAGTGGATTGCCACCAAAGGTGCTGCCGTGAATGCCACTAGTAATATGTCCACTTTTCATTACACGAGGACCCAGGCAGACTGCACCCATAGGAATCCCCCCCGCGATAGACTTTGCCAGGCAGAGAATATCCGGCTGCAGATCATAGTGGTTGCAAGCAAAGAGACGTCCTGTACGCCCAAAGCCTGTCTGCACCTCATCAACAATAAGCAAAGCTCCACGTTCGCGACAGAGCGATGCAAGACCTCGTACATATTCCTCAGTAGCTACATGTACACCTCCCTCTCCCTGCACCAATTCAATGATTACCGCTGCCGTCTGCTCATTGATCGCGGTCTCTGCCGCCGCGAGGTCGTTGTAACGAATATGGCTGATGCCAGGAACAAGCGGTGCAAAAGGCTGGCGATAATGGGGCTCCCATGTTGTTGAAAGCGCACCCATCGTGCGACCATGGAAGCTACGAAGTGTGGCAACTATTCCGGTGCGCCCTGTAGCGATACGCGCAAATTTGAGGGCGCCTTCCACAGCCTCGGTGCCGCTGTTACAAAGAAAGATATGGGAGAGCCCTGGAGGTGTGAGATTGGCCAGACGTTCAAGAAAGGTAGCGCGCACATCGTTGTAGACAATCTCTGGACAGGTAATCAGTCGCTGTGCCTGCGCTGCGATGGCAGAGGCAACTTCTGTCCGTGCATGCCCGATGTTCGCTACGCCATAACCAGCGGTACAGTCGATATATTCGCGTCCCTCATTATTCCATAATGAAGCGCCTTGACCACGTACGATAGCTAGAGGACGTTTAGAGTACACACCGCTGCCGTAGGTATTTTCCAGGTCGATAGTGGTGATCATATGGTGATCCTTTCGCTTGATGATATTTCTTCAATCGTCGTGCCTGCTCCATTGAGCACGCTTAGCAACGAGGTACTTCCAATACAGACTTGTGATACACCGTCCTGAAGAGCCTCCTGCGCTCCCAACAATTTCTTGCGCATACGCCCCTGGGCATATTGCATAAATTCTGCCAGTCTCTCAGCAGGTATTGTGCGGATGAGCGTCGTGTTATCGGCTGGATTGGTAAGCAAACCGGGAACGTTTGTCATGATGACAAGCGTATTGGCCTTAAGTGCTACGGCAACCGCAGCAGCGGCACGGTCTCCATCGACATTCAGGCGTTCTCCTTCCCAGCTTAATGCCAATGGTGCGATGACGGGTGTATAGCCAGCGTCAAGTAGTTGGAGTAGCAGCGCAGCATTCACTTGCTCAATCCGTCCGGTGTAGTCGTCTCGCAATACCTGCGTGCGACCTTCTGGAGTTACCGCACGCACGACTGATTTGCGTCGTGCCAGTAGCAGTCGCCCATCGACTCCCGCTAACCCAAAGGCGTTAACCCCCTGCTGCTGCAAGCACGCCACCAACTCAGTATTGATTTGACCGGCAACTGCCATCGCATAGATGCTCAAGGTTTCGCTATCGGTATAGCGACCGACCATGCCACTTGGCGAGGTAATCATACGTACCGGGTGTCCCAAACGTTCAGAAAGCGTGTTTGTCAGATCTGACCCCCCGTGCAATACGACAATACGCTGCCCCTTAGCGACACATTGAGCTATCTCACGCGCAATATTCAGGGTAGTAACACCGGCACTACCGCCAATCTTTACGACAAGCGTCATAGCTAGCTCCATCCTTCCTTGCTCTAAACGGGATGCAGACCAGGGAATGTCAATCCCAACGACTCGTCCCAGCCGCACATGCAATTGAGCGTCTGCACAGCATTTCCGGCGGCCCCCTTCATCAAGTTGTCCAGGGCAGCGATAACCACTACTCTCTGCTGATGAGCATCGAGTTCAAAGCCGATATCACAATAGTTGCTTCCCGCCAAAATCTTTGGTTCAGGGTAACGGTAAACACCGCTCCGTTCTTTGACCAGGCGAATAAAAGGCTCATGTTGATAGGCTTCACGATAGAGGCGCCACAAAATGCGCTCATCGACACTTTCTTTCAAAAAAGCATGGGCAGTTACTAGTACTCCCCGTACTAACTCGACCGCAGTGGCAGAGAAGGCAATGTGCTGGTAAAGCTCCCGGCCAGAGACTCGACCAAGCTCCTGTATGAGTTCGGCAGTATGCCGGTGCCCAGTAGGTTGAAATGAGCGTACGGCACCACTCCTATCAGGATGATGACTGCCTGAACCTGGAGTAGCTCCCGCAGCTGAGGAGCCAACTTTGGCATCCACCACTAAAGGAAGGGCATCATTCACGAGACCAGCCTGGTAAAGCGGAGCCAATCCCAGAATGGCGGCGGTAGCCATACAGCCAGTACCACTTACAAGTGTTGCGTCACGTAATTCTGATCGATGCAGTTCAGGCAGACCATAGACAGCCTCTGTCAGGAGGTGAGAAGCGCAATGAGGCTCACCATACCATTGTTCGTAAAGTCTAGCAGAGCGCAATCTGAAATCGGCTGAAAGATCGATGACGCGTGGGGCAACTGCCTGGTAGCGTTCAATCTCCCCGGCAGCTAAACCATGGGGTAGACATAGGAATAACATTTCACATGATGTCAGTTCGTCAGGATGACAAAAACGCAGTGAAGTGAGCTTACGCAAATTTGGATGCACACTATACAGGTAACGCCCAGTATGACTAGTTGAAGCAACTTGCGTCAGCTCGACCTGCGGATGGAAAAGCAGCAGCCTCGCTAGCTCCCCTCCGGTATAGCCAGACCCACCTATAATAGCAACACGCAGGCGGTTCATCTCACAACCTCCTCACGCACATTACTAAGTACATAATCAAGCATCAGGTTAGGTATATCCACGCCCGTTGGAGCAATACTGTTACGAAACTCCATCGTGGCGTTGATTTCATTAACCAGCAAACCACGCTGTGGATCTTCAAAAACGTCGATTGCCAGGATGCCACCACCGACGGCCTGGGCAGCACGCACACACAGATTATCAAGCTCAGGAGTGACCGGACAATTGCTGGCTACCGCGCCACGAGCAGTGTTTGTAACCCAGTGTTCGCTAGTGCGATAAATTGCGCAGATAGTTCGCTCTCCGACGACAAAAGCACGAATATCTCGCTGCGGCTTGGTAATATGCTCCTGTACATAATGGATATGATGCTGATAAGAGCCTAGCGTCTCCTGGTGCTCTAGCACCGCCTCCGCAGCATCGCGGTCATTAATACGCGCCAACAAGCGCCCCCATGAACCGGTTGTGGGCTTAAGCACAACGGGATAACCAAGCATTTCCATAGCGCGAACGGTCACCTGAGGTTCAAAGGCCAGTAGTGTTCGCGGTGTTGGGATACCTGCACGGAGCAGCGCTAGCGTCGTAAGTAACTTATCGTTACATGTCTCCGTCACGGCAGCCGGGTTATATACAGGTACGCCCCAATGTTCTAATATATGCAGCACTGCCAGGCCGCGCGATTGACTCACACTGCGATAGAGAACGGCATCGTATTCACGCCAGCGCCCATCAGGGTTCGATAGATCGAAGAGCAATTCTCCATCATCAATGATATCAAATGCAATTGCCCTCTGCCTCAGCGCTTCGATCAATAATTTCTCTTCCACACGGATGCGTGATGTGAGAATAGCCAGGCGCACCATATTACTCTCCCCAATCTTCTTCAACCTGGGGCGCCAACGCTACGGTGGGTGGTTCCAGGTGCAGCACTTCTAGTTCAGCGTTACAATCAGGACAGTAGATGATCTCTCCGACCATAAGATCTTGTACGGTAATTTCGGCTTCGCATTCCGGACAGTGTGACATTTGTTATGTTCCTCCTTCGAATTTGACTACATTAGTTCAGGCAAATAAAAACGCCCTTCATCCTTCATTCTGGGAAGGACGAAGAGCGATATTTACAGCTCTCGTGGTACCACCTTCATTTGTTGATCTCTCACGACATCAACCTCGTCGAGTACAAACATACTCCAGCCTGATTACGGAGGCGTCCGGCCAAGGTCTACTCTCGCTCATGCGATTTCTTCTCGCAGCTCCAGGTTTTTATTCACGGGTGTTGACATACGAGCTTTCCACCAACTGCTCGCTCTCTGCATGCAACCAGGAACCGTTACTCGTCCCTTCAAAGCTTTTACATATTCGGTTGTCTCTGTGTTAGCTAATGTATAGCATACATGTGACAGAACTGTCAAGGGTTTTTCCAAATTTCCCAACAAATTCCTCTCAAGCCAGTTGGTAACTGGCAAGGAGTGAGTATTCTCCTACTAGTTCAGTAGTCTTCCTGGGAAACTGAAAGAGTTGCTCTCGAATGATCCCGACTCATATTTAACAGGATGAGTCCATGGTAAAAACCAAGTGGCTTGTCTTCATAGCTATCTGTATGCTACAGTCTCTCTCAGTCTTCGTTCTCTCACCAAAGCGTTGCAGTTGTCGCTCATATACCACCATAACACATATATTAATAGTCATAAATTTCTCTATATAATGTTTATCTGCTAGTTTCTCATAATCGATGCGGGACACTTCGATCCAAAGTACTTAAACGCCAACCAAAAAGTTTCCGATTTCACACTGAAATAGTGAACAAAATAGCACCCTTTGCGGTTTAATTATGATATACTCAATTTCACAATATCCTTCTACCTATCCTTTGGAATGGTTTAACTAATCTTGGGGGATAAGAGACATTTATTCTTTATTGTGGGGATAAGATGCATTTCTATTCATTTTCTGTGGGCCAAACATATATAGGGAGAGAGGGTATCTTATGCAAATCTGCCTGATTATGGATAACCCAGAAACAACGGATCACCCAGTCATTGCTGTCGTACTCCAAAAGCTAAGCGTCAATCATAGTGTGCGCATGCTCGATGTACGCGGACTGACGAGTACAGAAGCTCTTGAGGAAGAACAGCGCCATCCACTGGCTGACCTGTATCTATTGAAATCACATGCACAACAAGCACTAGATATTGCTCATATGCTCGAACAACGTGGCGCTTTGGTTATCAATAGCTGGGCTTCATCTCTGGCTTGTCAGGATCGTGTGCGACTGGCCCAACGAATGGAAGAGGGACGTCTTCCCTGGCCTCATACAGACTACTTCCCCTCACTGGCGCAGCTGCTTGAGCAACACGACCTGCTCACAACGCTCCCATTTCCGCTGATGGTCAAAAGCCGCTATAGTCATCGTGGAGACCTGGTAGCAAAGGTGGAGAATACCGAACAATTAACATCGTACGCTCCCCAATGGAGCCAGGAACCTGTCGTTCTCCAGAGGTTCATGGCTGGGGATGATTGGGATATCAAACTCTGGGTGATTGATCAACAAGTCTTCGCTGCACGTAGACGCTCCCCTTTAGCCGGTGTTGGGAAAAAGGATTATCCTTTTCCTGCAGATACAATTCCTGAAGAATGGGTGCAGATCGTGCGAGAAATTGGTCGTGTGTTTAACCTGCGTCTTTACGGTGTTGATCTCTTAATTTCCAATCAAGGTCCGGTCATCATCGATATAAATTCGTTTCCTGGTTTTCGTGGTGTCTCAGGTGCTGATGATGCCCTGGTGGAACTGGTGGAGCGACTGGGACAAGAGAGGCAAAGTATCCGCGTAAGCCATCCGACTGCCGGAACAAACCTCTCCATCAGAGAGCTGCCTTCAATTGTGACTCTGCTTTTTGAGCGTGCGCAACTCTCCCTGTTACCCGGCTCACAAGGGCCAATCGATCTCTTCGTGCGCTACCTGCGCCGCAAGCCGGAGCGCGGGCTAGCCGTCGTTTACAGTGTAGACGAGAGACGACTCAGCCACGCTCGCCTACATACAAGCCCACCTAATCGACCCAATCGCTCGGTTAGCCTGACCCTTACTGAGTCGGCGCTAGAGGGAACACACATTCGTTTCCAGGTAGCACAGGCACAGCAGGCAACGCTCAGCATATTGGCACCAGGCATTTTGCAAGCGAACGAACTGGGCCTCTCGATACAGGCATTTCCAATGGATACCACGCTTTCCGCACTTACAACGTGCTGTGATACGGCTCCTCAGAGCCTGCTCTTCCGAGCGCTAGAAAGAGCAGCCCAGCAACAAATGAGTGATCCAGCATGGCATCTCGTCGTGGCCACTGCGGAACCGGTACGCTATAAACCCGCCAGCCGCTGCGTCATTCGCTATCATCTCACTTTAGAGCGACAGCAAGAGGGTATTCCCATCCAGAAAACACTGGCCATCTATGGGAAAGTCTATGCGGACGTTGAGCAGGCGCGAAACGTGCAAGCCACGATGCAGGCGCTCTACGAAGAGCAGGTCAATTCAGGTCAACAGTTCCCCCTGCTGCCTCGACCACTTGGAGTAAGCGATATACCAGGACTCGTCTTTAACGAAACAGTCCAACCAAGCAATCCAGACGAGCCAGAAAATCAGGTAAGCACGGGGAAGCAGTGCTTCCGCGTACAGATGGAATATGGGCGAGGTGGTGAGGTGAGTAAGGTGCTCCTACAGGCAGAGGAACTGCGTCTCACAGCAGAGGTATTGGCACAGCTGCATACCAGCAAGGTACAGCCTCTCGGGAGCAAAATACGTACAGGCTCACAGGAAGCCAAACGAGTACGTGAGCGAGCCGCGCTCATCGCCGGGTATAGTTCGCAACAAGCAGACGAGGTATTGCGACTGGCGCAAAAGCTCTCGGCAGCACTGGAAACCCTGCAACCGGATACATATCGGCCTGCGCACGGGGGCTTTAAGAGTAGTCAGTTGCTCTTCCATAGTCACCATGTGTTCGTAGTCGATTTCGACGGTTTCTGCCTGGCTGATCCCGCGCTCGACATCGGTTACTTCCTGGCCTACCTGCGCCCAGGAAGTCTCTGGTATCATCGCCCAGGCGTGCGACAATGGTTTGAGGCCAGCGCTGAACTATTCGTTCATGCCTATCGACAAGCCATGCTTGAACGCGGCATCGATTTTCAGATGTTGGAGGACTGTATCGCACGCTCAAAACTCTATGCAGCAGCATTGCTTTTTAAAATTGCGACCCGACGAGTCCATCGACTCAATAGTCCTCGACCCAAAGAACTCGTCGCTATACTGGATGAGATTTCGCTGTGTTTATCGGAGAAAGAGAAGGATTAGGAGGCCTAAATGCGTTTCTGCTTCATTATTGAAGAGCGATATCGAAATGAACCGATGCCAATGGTCATTGCCGACCAGTTGCGCCAATGGGGTCATGCCGTCGATGAGCTTGAGCCGGAGACGATGGTGACAAACCTCTCCGCCCTTCCCTCATATGGCTATGATGCCTACGTGCTCAAAACGGTCTCAGATGGTCCAGGCTTGATCATACTCGAGGCCGCTGAGGCAGCTGGCATCCTGACCATCAATAAATCACGTTCCATTCGCCTCGTGCGGGACAAAGCGGTGGCGGCAACATTTGCCCGAGCTCACGGCCTCCCTATCCCAACAACCTACTTCGTTTCTCATCTACGCCTCCTCAGGCAACTTCCGCCGGAAGAGTACCCTCTCGTCGTTAAACCGAACAATGGCAGTTCTTGTCGTAGTATTTATCGTCTCGCTTCTCCAGCTGATCTAGCCGCACTCCAGGTTGAGCTTGCAGAGGAGAAAGAGACCTTTTTCCTCGCACAACGCTACGTAGAGAACACCGGCTTCGATATCAAACTCTATGTCACAGGAAAAGAAGTCTATGCCGTTGCCAAAAAATCTCCTTTACACGGCAATGTCCAGGAAGGACTGATCCCCCTCACTCCGAAACTACGTAAACTGGCGCTAGACGTGGGAAAGCTCTTCGGATTGGATATCTTTGGCCTGGACGTAGTTGAGACTCCTCAAGGATTGGCGCTGCTCGACATTAATGACTTTCCCAGCTTTGGCTCGGTACCGCGAGCGGTGGCGCGCGTATCGGAGTATGTTCTTCATGCCGCCAGACGAGCTGAGTTGCAGCGTGAAGCACGCCTCGCACGCAACCAACGCCGCCGACGAACACGAAAAGACAAGGCAGACCAGGCCTGGCTCACAGAACCTTTTACTGCTTTACGCCTATCAGGGAAGGAGACGAACTAATGCTATTCCAATTTCTCTACCGCAATCTTAAAGGATCACGCGAAACGAGGAGGGAACAATGTTCCTAGTCAAGTTTCTCTACCGTAACCTGAAAGGGTATCGTTTTCTGGTCGTGTTTGCAATATTGGTGGCGGTCCTGCAGGTTAGCTCCGATATCATTGCGCTCCAGCCACTCAAGTGGATTCCAAGTAAGGCCCAAAATCCCGGTAACGACCCTGCTTGTACTTTTCCTTTCCTCGGCTTGAATGGCAAGCCTGGGCTGCTTGACCTCTTCGACACCCCGACACTTGACCCATCGCTACATCCACTACCAGGTGGCCACAAGATCCTGCCACCCCCAACGTCGCCCTGCCCAGTTAACCCAGCAGATCCAAGGACTCTGGTCACCCCCGACACTACTCACCATAGCGTCATTGGCGTGATCGTCTTTTCGGTGATCGTATTGGTCGTTTTTTCTACATTGAGTGCGCTGCTAGTCTACCTTGACCTCTATCTCGCCACGTACATCGCTCAGAACCTCAGCGCGAGGTTGCGCAAGCAACTCTTTGAACACCTGCAACGCATCTCGTTAGACTGGCATGGTAAGCAGAAGAAGGGTGACCTCGTCCAGCGCATCACCGGCAACATTTCCGATATTGAGAAATTCGTTACCGATGGCCTGGTCGACTTGCTGGTCGGTATCTTGACCATCGTCGGTGTCGCCTCCATCATGCTTTTTTACAGCGTACCGTATACAGTTCTCTCTCTCGCTGTCGCTCCTGCTCTCTTCGTGATCGTCCTCTACTACACACGGAACATCAAGGCAGCGGCCAAAAAGCAAGCGAAGTCAGCCGGGCAAGTGGCAGATGTAGCCACCGAAGACATCAATGCCCTCACAGTTATCAAAGTGTTCACGCGCGAGGAACGGGAGGATATGCGTTTTGGAGGCCGTGTGAGCGAGAACCAGGCGGCAGGATTGCGCGCAGGAAGCCTGCAAGCTCAATTCACACCGATCGTTGCCCTCCTCGTCGCGATTGGCACTGGTACGATCGTCGGAGTGGGAGGATATGTCGCGGCAGGGAATCCCTTTATTGCGGGTCCCTTTCAGCTTCTTCCAGGTACTATTGATGCCGGTTTAATCATTTCTTTCCTCTTCTACCTTAAATTGCTCTACCAGCCTATGCGTGACCTCTCGAAGTTGACCAACCTTGCGAATTCCGCCTCAGCAGGGGCCGAGCGCATCCAGGAGGTACGGGATCAAGCTCCAGAAGTGATCGAGAATAAGGCAGCCTATCTTGGGCCAACAAAGCTGCACGGTGACATCTCCTTTGAGAACGTCTACTTCGGATATTCACCAGAACGGCCCATACTCAGGGGCATCAACCTGCAGATACCTGCCGGGAAAAAAGTCGCATTGGTGGGCCTGTCTGGTGGTGGTAAAACCACGCTGGTCAAGCTGATTCCGCGCTTCTATGAGATCCAGCAGGGGGTTGTGAAAGTCGGCGGCGTTGATAACCGCATGTACCCGCTTAAGGTGTTACGCCAGAACATAAGTATGGTGTTACAGGACTCAGTGCTCTTCGAGGGCACAATTCGTGAAAATATCGAAGTTGGACGACCAGGGGCCAGCGACGCTGAAATTATTGATGCGGCCAAAAAAGCGCAGATGCATGAGACAATCTTGAGTTTGCCGGATGGCTATAATACCCTGGTACGCGAGCAAGGTAAGAACTTTTCCGGTGGCCAACGTCAACGACTGGCCATTGCACGTGCTATCCTGCGTGATGCGTCGATCCTGATTCTGGACGAGCCTACAGCATCCCTGGATGTCGAAGCTGAGGCTGAGGTGATGCGTGCGCTGGATACCTTGATCGTCGGGCGCACTGTGATCGTGATTTCCCACCGGCTCAGCACACTTGGCAACGTTGATGAGATCATTGTTCTGGGCGACGGACGCATTATTGAGAAAGGGAGTTACAAGGAACTGAAGCGCATGGGCGGTGTGTTTGCTGGCCTGCTCGAAGAACAGAATCGCTATAGTGCTGAGCGAGCCGGCGACAAGTCTATCCTGCGTTCGGCCTTCGTGCCGTTACCAACAGGGGACGAACCGTGGCAGGCTCGGCCTCGGTCGGCTATCGCAGCGCAACAGAACTGGCCCGCGGCTCCGGCTCCTGAACTAGCGCGGCTACCGGTGGCACCTGTCAGAGTCGGCTCCTCCGGAGGCAATGGCGATAGAGCCGGGCAGGCACCACAGCGTGCCCGGGTGCGTATTGAGATCGATGGAAAGGTCGTCGGTGTACGCCAGCTCGATAAACCCATACTGACTATTGGTCGTCTACCCAGCAACGATGTACAGGTACCTTCGCAGCGCGTCTCACGCATGCATGCCAGGATACGTTGGGAGAGTGGCGCGTGGTTGATTGAGGATGCTGAAAGCTTGAACGGGATCTCCTATCAGGGTAGGCGTGTCGACCGGTATGTGCTCTCTAATGGCGACCAGATATTCCTCGCTCCAAGCACGGCTCTCTACTATGAAACCTTGTGATGTCCTCAAAGGGAAAAACAGGACAGAGAAGAGGCTGCCCAACTGTTGGGCAGCCTCTTCTCTGTCCTCATACCCCGTTTGGCACGTACTTTATGACTCGCAAGATAGGTCGATCGCCTACAGACGGTTGCGGCAAGTAAATCAACTGCGTTGTCTCATCGATGGCAAGGGTATGGTGACTACCGCCGCCAAAGAAGTAGTCACCCAGTTTCTTCAGTCGTCGCCCACTTTCATCGAATACCGAGATGCCCCCTGCACAGCCGACAAAGAGCAGGTGCAAAGGGTGGTCCAGCCGGACGATATCGGGATTGAATGCCACAGATAGGAGAGGATCAGGAATAACCTGCATGGTCCGCAAATCTACTCGCACCACGTTTAGGGTACCCACACAGGCAACAAAAGCTTCACGTTGCTGCACGTCTATTACCAGGCCATGCGGGACGAGGCATGTGTTCGGCAGTCGTATACGTGAGACAATATTAAGAGAGACGGGATCGATAACAGCAAGAAACGAGGGCGGCGTCTGTCGTGCACCAGAATTCTGATCAATCAGTGGCAGCGTGACCACAAAAAGGCGATGGCTAATGGGATCGAACTGGATATGTCCAACGTCATCACCGAATGGAGGGTGAAGACCGAAAGGAATCTTTGCAATGAGTTTGTTAGTTATAGCATCGATCACTGCCACGTTCTGGTTTTTCAGATTGATGTTTGCGTTATCGGCGCTAATAGGTGCTCCCGGGTCGCCGACAAAGATTCTATGGTCGATCGGATCATATTCTATAGCATCTGGACTATCCGCTGGGTCGAGCTGGATCTTGGCGATGATATTGAACGGACTATGCTCATCAACGACGTAGATAATGCCATCAGCAGCGTCACCGACAAAGACCTTACCAACATTCTGAGCGACCAGAACGCCAGCAGCCAGGGGAATGTTAATCAAACCAACAACCTTGTTGAGCTGGGTATTGAAGACAACGACGTTCCCATCGGTCGCAGCATCGAAATGGGGATTGTGTAAAATTGCGGCCTCTTTGTCCGGGTTAGGGCCAGTATGGACGATGAACAGCAGGTGCGTATTTGGGTCAAGCGACTGGAAGTCAAAGTGATCAAAACGCTGGGCTTGACCAGCAGCAAATGGATTCTGACTTGTCCGTTGAGGATCCGGCAATGCGTCTGGCAAAGGGATATCTTGCAAGATCTGCAGCCGGTGCAGTTGACCAGGCGTCGAGAATCGAATTACTTCTGATACAATCAAGAAGAGAAGCAATATGAAGCTTACTGCTATTAGAAGCCACCAGGCAACACGGCCCACCCCAAATCTCCTCCCCGGAGATGAAGCCATAGATTGTTGAGCCATCGGTTTTTTCTCCTTAGTCTTTCCAGTATTTGCTCCAGGCATATCTTTCACCTGTAACCATAGTATGGAGCAGTAGAACACACTTGACTATGAGTATTTCATGCGCGCAGTCTAAAGATTATCTATAAAAGAGAACGTTTAAGAACGTCCTTTATTGACCTCGGACAATTATATCAAAAAACCTCATCTTAGTGTACTGGCTTCCTCCCCCTATGAAAGGAAATCTTATTACTATCAGCATTATCTTTAACCAGCCTGCTTATCATATAGTTCGGAACTGGTAAGTGAGATGCTCAACCAGGGAAGTGACACGACACCCTGTGAACGTGTTACAATGAATCCTACAGCGGTGACTAGAAAGATTGAGCCCTCAAGTTTGGAAAGAACAGGACGAAATAGATCTTTAGAAAGAGTTTTTGTCCCAGCCTTGAGATGGCTCAAGTTTTCCGAACATCGCTGTAGTCGCCGAGGCATGCTTCTGGCAAAGGAGTGATGTAATGAGCATGTGTTGCATGTCGCACAGGAATACAGTGAAGCGTGAGGATTCTCTCGTCCACGGCGAACCAGCGTGGGATCGGTAGTTATGCAATGGGGACCAATTCCACCGGTGATAGGTAAAGATGAGGGAAGCAGTGAGCATGCAGATTCGTTCTGACAGCATGTTCTCCTTGAGAAGAAAGGAAA
>Ga0209647_1001867_pt1 | contig 17453 bp, 14 predicted proteins | sample GraSoi_2013_60cm_FD_185827 | JGI IMG/M metagenome (GOLD analysis project Ga0209647, IMG submission 185827) | Grasslands soil microbial communities from the Angelo Coastal Reserve, California, USA - Sample 9_17_2013_60cm (SPAdes) (version 2) | ecosystem: Environmental > Terrestrial > Soil >...
AAGACGTCGCGACGGAAGAGCTTGAGGCCGCAGCCGGTGTCGGGCGTGCCGTCGCGCAGCAGCCGCCCGCGCACCCGGTTGGCGATCTTCGAGGAAACGCGCTTCACTGCGCTGTCCTGGCGGCGCTGACGGTGGCCGGCGACGAGGAGCGGCGGCGCGGGCGGCGCCGCGAGCGCGATCTCCCAGAGCCGCGGGATGTCGGCGGGATCGTTCTGTCCGTCGCCGTCGAGCGTGGCGATCCAGGGCGCGCGCGCCGCCTTGACGCCGCTGCGCACGGCAGCGCTCTGGCCAAAGCTGCGCGCATGGCGGACGAGGCGCAGGCGCGGGAAGGCGCGGGCGAGGTTGCGGATGGCGGCGGCGGTGTCGTCGCTCGACCCGTCATCGACATAGACGATCTCGTAATCGAGGGCGCCGTCGAGCGCGGCACGAATCTCCGCCACCAGCGGCGCGATGTTCGGCGCCTCGTTGCGCACGGGGATGACGACGGAAAGCTCCATGCCGGCTGGCGTGTAGCACAGTTTCCGGGGAGCGACAAAAGGCAGATTGGGCGCGGCGGCGAATGCTTTCGTGGGCGAATTTCATGAAGCCACACAAAAAGAAGATTTTCCTCACGGACGCATTTTACGGTTGACTTTAGCGTACAACTGTTCTATATATGTTCCATAGAGAACCGATAAGGTCTCCGAATGAAGGGGCTCTCCAACGCAACATGGTTTCGTCTGGCTGCGGCACATGATGCTTCCGGTGTGAGGTGCGATGAGACCGGGACATTTGTCGGTACCAAGCCTCTTATTCTCCATGTGCCAGACGGCCACGGTTCCGAAACCTGGCAGCCTTGCTCCGTCACCGAACTCAACGAGGTGCTGAGCGACGCCTACGACCTCCCGCGGGCGCAGGTCGCGGCACTTCACCTCCATCTCCCGGATTTGCCACGCCTTGCCAACGGCCGCCACCCGCAAGAAGACGAAGAAGATAAAGTCAAGTTAGCCTGCTTGCTGCATCAAAGCGGCGTCCTGGACACTGCCGCCTACGTTGGGCGGGATTCTCGGCTAGAGAGACGCGATGTCTCCAATCAGCCGCGAATCCCGGCCGGCCAGCCCGGAGGCGGTCAGTGGACGACGGATGGAGGCGACCAGAGTCCGCAGTCGCCGATAGTGCCAACCCAAGCGATCCCCCTGCCATGGGGGCCGTTCATCAGACCTCTGCCCGGAGTTCGCCCTGTGCCGCCCGGAGCCATCCGGCCACTTCCGCCCGATATCATTCCTCCGCTGGACATCCCGGGCGGCGTGCCGCGTGAGGGGATACCGCAGAATCCCTATCCCGACCGCCCCGAATGTGTTGAGGAATGGGAGGCGGCATATCGTTATTGCAAAAATCTGAAAGACCGGGGTTTGCTTGGCGAAGGGGATTACAGAGGGTCTGGCAAAAACATGTGGCAATGCATGATGGGACAAGTGCCTGAAGACTGCGGTGGAAATGCCTATGGTACGTGACCGTCATTCACGGAGATGAGGCAATGAGACGGCTGACTCGAGATGACCTAACCACTCGTCTTTGGATGATGCGTTCTGACCCGCAAGCCAGCCTGGAGCTGCATAATGCCTTTATAAGGCAACACCCATCAGATCCGCATGGCTATTATGGGCGCCACCAGGTCTTGATGGTTCTCGGTCACAAAGAACGCGCGCTGGAAGACCTGAATAAAGCAATAAGCATAGAGCCAAATGCAACAAGATTAGAAGATCGGGGAGCCGTACTGCGTGAGCTTGGGCGGCATCGCGAAGCGCTGGACGATTTCGATAAGGCAGAAGCACTCGATCCCGAAGATTGGAAGCATGGTTTCGGTCCTCTGCTCCGTGCGGACTGTCATGCACATCTCGGAAACGTAGAAGCGGCCGTAGCGGATTGCGCAGTTTTACACGATGAATACGCAGTTCCAGGGGTCTTCGGCTTTCCATCTGGCGGCAAGCAAGTCCTTATCGCTGAGATTCGTCGAAGAGCGGCGGCGCGAAAGGCGTGATGCGCTCTGGACAACTTGCCTCAGATACCTGTCTTAGTGTTTTCGAGTGATTGGCCTGAGTGCCGCTTCAGTCTATCATCGGTACGATGTCTCGGATCATACCGGCTTTGCTTTTGCTCGCGGCCTTCGTGCTCGTCGCTGCTGTTGCGCGCGCGGCGCAGGATGATCCGCGGCTCGATGCGCTGTTCGACAAGCTTAAATCCGGCTCCGACGAGGAGGCGCGGGCGACCGAGCGTGAAATCTGGCAGATCTGGGTCGCGCACAAGAACCCGGAGATCGCGCGCCTCATGCAGCACGGCATGGCCGCACTCAGCGAGGACGATACGCAGGAGGCGCTCGACACCTTCGGCCAGGTGGTGCGCGCCGACAAGAACTTCGCCGAGGGCTGGAACAAGCGCGCGACCGTCGAATTCGTCATGGGCGATTTCGAAGCCAGCGTCGGCGACATCGAGCGCACGCTCGCGCTCGAGCCGCGCCATTTCGGCGCGCTCTCCGGCTTGGGGCAGATCTATCTCGTCATGAACAAGAAGGCGCTGGCGCTCAGGGCGCTGCGCGCCGCGCTCGCGGTCGATCCCCATCTCGACGGCGTGCGCGAGAAGGCCGATGAGCTCAAGAAGGAGCTCGAGGGGAGCCCGATCTAGAGGCTCCGCGCCGCTGCCCGACTCGTCCCTCGAGACGCGCTCTTCGAGCGCTCCCTCAGGACGAGGTGTCTGTGGCCCTCATGGTGAGGAGCAGTGCGAAGCACTGCGTCTCGAACCATGAATGGGGCAGCGGCTTGGGCGCTCAATCGCTAGGGATGCTTCAACCCTCGCCGCCGTATCATCAGACGATGCGAACCTTGCCTGGCGATGGCTAAAATGCCGCCGATTTCCGCAAGCGATGCATTGATCGCGGCGACGCGGTTCGGCTTTGCCCCGCGCGGCGATCTCGCGGCGATCGGGCGCGATCCGCGCGGCTGGGTGCTGGGCCAGCTGGCAAAGCCGGCGGCGCCGCTGCCGGGCAATCTGCCGAGCGCGGCGAGCATGGTCACGGCCGAGTTCGAGATGCGCCGCGACGAGCGCGACAAGGATGACGGCGCCAAGCGCGATTTCGACGCACGCGTCAAGGCCGTCTACCTCGCCGAGATCGCCGCGCGCATCGACGCCGCCGTCGCCAGCGACACGCCGCTGCTCGAGCGTCTCACCTATTTCTGGAGCAACCATTTCACCGTCTCGATCCTGCGCCCGGCGATCCGCGGCTTCGCCGCCGCCTTCGAGCGCGAGGCGATCCGCCCTTACGTCACCGGCCGCTTCTCCGACATGCTGCTGGCGGCGACGCGCCACCCGGCGATGCTGCTCTATCTCGACAATGCCATCTCCGTCGGCCCCGGTTCGCCGGCGGGACGGCGCGGCGGCAAGGGGCTCAACGAGAATCTCGGGCGCGAGCTCCTGGAGCTGCACACGCTCGGCGTCGATGGCGGCTACACCCAGGCCGATGTCGAGGCCCTGGCGCGCATCCTTACGGGGTGGTCGGTGGCGCGGCTCAACGAGCCCGATCCCGGGCGCTTCCGTTTCCGTCCCTTCGTGCACGAGCCCGGGGCGAAGCTCCTGCGCGGCAAGACCTATGCCGAGGCGGGCGAGGCGGAGGGCCAGGCGGCGCTGCTCGACCTCGCCCGTCATCCGGCCACGTCGCGCCACATCGCGCTCAAGCTCGCGCGCCATTTCATCAGCGACGAGCCGCGCCGCGACAGCGTCGAGCGCATCGCCCGCGTGTTCCGCGACAGCGGCGGCGATCTGCGCCAGGTGACGGCCGCGGTGGTGAGGGAGGATGCCGCCTGGAGCAGCCCCTTCGCCAAGGTGCGCACGCCGCAGGAGATGCTGATCGCCGCGTGCTGCGTCGGCGGCTTTACGCCGCCGCCGGAGATGCTGGTCAACAGCCTGCGCGCGCTCGACCAGATGCCGTTCTTCGCGCCCTGCCGCGTCGGCGGCTTTACGCCGCCGCCGGAGATGCTGGTCAACAGCCTGCGCGTGCTCGACCAGATGCCGTTCTTCGCGCCGTCGCCGGCGGGCTGGCCCGACAATGCCGCGTCCTGGGTCTCGCCCGAGGCGGTGCTGCGCCGGGCGCAATGGTGCCAGGCCTATGCCGAGCGCATGCCCGACCCGCCCGACCCGGCAGCGCTGGCGGCGGCGGCGTTCGGCGAGGCGCTGCCGGAGGAGACGATGCAGGCGATCCGGCTCGCGCCGTCGCGCCGCGCCGGGCTCGCACTGCTCTTCGCCAGCCCGCAATTCCAGCGGAGGTGATGCCATGCTTCAACGACGCGATGCGCTGCGAATCCTGGCCGGTGGCGGCGCCGTCGGCGCCTTTGCCGTGCTCGGCTTGCCCGGCGCGGTCTTCGCCGCCGCGCCCGGCGAGCGCCGGCTCGTCATGGTGGTGCTGCGGGGCGCGCTCGACGGGCTCGCCGCGGTGCCGCCCTTGGGCGAGCGCGCCTACGCCGAGAAGCGCGGCGCCATCGCGCTGAAGCCGCCGGGGCAGCCGGGCGGGGCGCTGGCGCTCGATGCTCATTTCGCGCTCCATCCCGCGCTCGCGGCGATCCATACTTACTGGGGCAAGGGCGAACTGCTGTTCGTCCACGCCGCCGGCAACGGCTACCACACGCGCTCGCATTTCGACGCGCAGGATCTGATGGAGAGCGGCCTCTCCGCCAAGGCCGGGATCAGCGACGGCTGGCTCAACCGCGCGCTGTCGCTGATGCCGAAGGGCGACCGGCGGCTCGGCCTTGCGGTGGGCGGCGCGGTGCCGCTGATCCTGCGTGGCGCCATGCCAGTGGCGTCGTGGGAGCCGGCGGGCCTGCGCGATGCCTCGCCCGATTTCATCACCGCGCTGGCGCAGCTCTACCAGCTCGACCCGCTGCTCGGCCCGGCGCTCGCCGACGGCCTCAAGGCGCAGAACTTCTCTGCCACCGTCCTCGGCGACGACATGCCCAAGGGCAAGGGCGGCTTCGGGCCGAAGAGCTTCGAGCCGCTGGCCGCGGCGGCCGGCAAGCTCGTCGCCGCGCCCGACGGGCCGCGTATCGCCGTGCTCGAGATGGGCGGCTGGGATACGCATGTGAACCAGGGCGCGGAGAACGGGCGCCTGGCGCAGAATTTCGAGGGCTTCGCCGCCGGCCTCGACGCGCTCGCCCAGGCGCTGGGCCCGGCCTGGAAGCAGACGGTGGTGGTCGCGGTGACCGAGTTCGGCCGCACCGTCGCGGTCAACGGCAATGACGGCACCGACCACGGCACCGCCTCGGTGCTGACCGTCATGGGCGGCGCGGTCAAGGGCGGCCGCATCGCCGGCGACTGGCCCGGCCTCGACCGCCTCGAGGAGAACCGCGACCTGCGCGTCGCCACCGATTCACGCCGCATGATGAAGAGCCTCCTGCGCGATCACCTTGGCCTCGACGCCGCCACCCTCGACCGCAAGGTGTTCCCGGACACGGCAGGCTTGCGGCCGATGAACGGGCTGGTGCGGGTCTAGCGGCGCGTCCCTCACTCCTGCGCCACGAATCGCCGGTATTCCTCGGCGATGTCGCGCACGGCGGCCGCGACGAAACGCGCGCCGTGCTCGGGCGAAGCGAGTGTCGGGTCGGAGCCGATGCGGCCGTCGGGGAAGAGTGCGTCACCGACACTTCGCTCGGCGTCGCGTGGCTACCCTCGCGATCGCCGTAGAGCTCCTTCGAGAGCTTTTGCACGCCCGGCGTCTCCCACCAGTTCTTGAGCGTGCAGCGCAGCGGCGCGTTGCCGCCCGGCCGCAGCGAGGCGCCGGCATAGATCTCGGCGAAGGCGGCGCCGATGGTGGCGATGTTGCCGCCATGGCCATTGATGAAATAGAAGCGCTCGAAGCCGTGGCGCGCCAGCGAGGCGACGTAGTCGCCGATGACGGCGATGAGCGTCGAGGGACGCAAGGTGATGGTGCCGGCAAAGGCCAGGTGATGCTGCGCGTTGCCGACATTGATCGTCGGGCCGACCAGCGCGCCCGCGGCCTCGCCGACGCCCGCCGCGATCGCCTCGGCGCAGATCGCGTCCGTGCCGATGAGGCCGTTGGGACCGTGCTGCTCGGTCGAGCCGATGGGCACGATGATGCCCTTGGCGTTGCGGAGATAGGCCTCGACCTCTTCCCAGGTCTGGAGATGGAGCAGCACGGATGAGCCTCTTTGCTGGCGCAGTGGCACCATAGCATGGGGCGAGCATCGCGCCGCAGCGGATCCGCAGCGGGTGCAACGCAGCGTTGCCGAAGTTTGCGCTTGCCGCGGGATTTGCGCCGGTCTACATCGCAGCGCAGCATGAAGCGGCTCGGCACGGAGCGGATCGGCAAGCTGGCGGTGGTGCGCAGTGTCGCGGAGCTGCGCCGCCGCGTGCGCGCCTGGCGCCGTGCCGGCGAGACGGTGGCGCTGGTGCCGACCATGGGCGCGCTCCATGCCGGGCATCTGGCGCTGGTGACGCGCGCGCGAGAGCTGTGCGACCGGGTGGTGGCGAGCCTCTTCGTCAACCCGACGCAGTTCGGGCCCGACGAGGACTTCGCCCGCTATCCCCGCGACGAGGGCGGCGACGCCGCCAAGCTCGTCGCGGCCCGCTGCGATCTGCTCTACGCGCCGCCCCTCGAGGAGATGTATCCGCAAGGCTTCTCCACCAGCATCGGCGCCGGCGCGCTCGCCGCGGGACAATGCGGCCGCTTCCGCCCGGGGCATTTCTCCGGCGTCGCCACGGTGGTGACCAAGCTGCTGCAGCAGGCGCAGGCCGATGTCGCGTGCTTCGGCGAGAAGGACTGGCAGCAGCTGCAAGTGATCCGCCGCGTCGTGCGCGACCTCGACATCGCCGTGCGCATCGAGGGCGTGCCGATCGTGCGCGAGGCCGACGGGCTCGCGCTATCGTCGCGCAACGCCTATCTCTCGCCGGCGGAGCGTGCGGCTGCGCCCGCGCTGCAGCGCACGCTGCGCGACATCGCGCGGCGCATCGAGCGCGGCGAGGCGAGCGTCGCTGCGGCGCTTGAGGCGGCGGTCGGCGAGCTCGGCCGCGCCGGCTTCACCAAGATCGATTACGTCGAGGCGGTCGAGGCCGAAACGCTGGCGCCGCTGGCGCGCGCCGATCGCCCCGGCCGCATCCTCGCAGCCGCCTGGCTCGGCCGCACGCGGCTCATCGACAACGTGCCGTTGCCGCCCGCCGGCTAGTGAGAACCCGCGGTCCCCGGGAAAGAGCGCATCGCCATGGCGTACGAGACCATCCTCTATGAGCGGCGCGGCGCGGCCGCGCTGGTCACGCTCAACCGGCCGGAGCGGCTCAACGCGATCAACGCCGCCATGCTGCGCGAGCTCGACACGGCGATGGATGCCGCGGAGGCGGACGAGGGCGTCCGCGCCATCGTGCTCGCCGGCGCCGGCAAGGGCTTCTGCTCGGGCTTCGACCTCAAGGAGCAGGCGGCGGCGCGGCCGAGCGGCGTCGCGCAGTGGCGCCCGCTGCTGCAGCGCGACTTCGACGTCATCATGCGCTTCTGGCACTCGCCCAAGCCGACCTTGGCGGCGGTGCGCGGGCCCAGCCTCGCCGGCGGCTGCGAGCTGGCGCTCGCCTGCGACATCACCATTGCCGCCGAGGATGCCGTGTTCGGCGAGCCGGAGCTGCGCTTCGGCGCCGGCATCGTCGTCATGCTGCTGCCCTGGCTCACCGGGCCGAAGCGTGCGAAGCAGCTACTGCTCACCGGCGACGACACGCTCTCGGCGCGCCGCGCCGAGGCGATGGGGCTGGTCAACGAGGTGGTGCCGACGGGCGACGAGCTGACCCGTGCGCTGGCGATCGCCGGCGATCTCGCCATGATCGACCCCATGGCGCTGCGCGAAACGAAGCGCGCGATCAACCGCAGCTACGAGATCATGGGCATGGGCGAGGCGCTGGCCGCGGCGCTCGACATCGATTTGCAGATCGAGGGCGAGGGCAGCGTGGACAAGCAACAGTTCATGGAAATCGCGCGCCGCGACGGCCTGCGCGCCGCGCTCGCATGGCGCGACGCGCGCTTTGCGGCGAAGATGCGCTGATCCGCGCCGCTCTCCCGACGATGGTGTGCCGCGGCTATTCCGCGGCGGCGGAGGTGGCGGCGGTGGTGGCGGTGCGACGCGTCGCTTCGCGCGCCGCCGGCTGCCACACGGAGAAGCTGTCGAGCAGAGCGCGCGTGCCGAGATCGGCGATCTTGCCCGCCTCGCTGAAATACTCGCGCACGGTCGTGCGCGCATGATCGGCCTGCAGCTCGATCGCCTCGTCGATGCTGCTCGAGCGTGCGATCGCTTTGCCGATTTCGAGATTGCGGTCGAGACGCGCGCGGCTGAATTCGAGGATCTCGGAGCTGACCGCCATCCAGGTCTCCAGCCATTTATTGCTCGCCTGGAAGATCGGCTCGATCCCGTTGAGCGCTTGCGAAGGATCGAATGCCGCGGTGATCTGAGCCTCGCCGCGCTTTACGCGCATCTCTGCGGCCTGCGTCTTTGCCATCGCCGTCCTCCGTCCGACTGGGTTAATTTTGCCGAGCGCGGTCTTGGATCATCGAGCCACGCTCAAACACATCGCAGCATACTCTGTGCCGCCGCGATGGCAACGGCGATCACAAACGAAATGATGATCGTGTCGGTTTCAGCGGGCACGCACGCGTTGATATGAAAGATGTTACGCTCTTTGTGACATGCGGGTGACCTTTTTGGGCGATGTTGGGCCAGCATCACTGACCGTTCCCATCTCGCCCATCAGCAGCAATCTCGGCGCCATAAATCGCAGTGCATCTGTACCCGGACCGTCTCGTCGACCGCGAGCAGCACGTCCGCGGGCGCAAATGTGCGGGCGGCCTCGTAGCGAGCCGCCCGCACATTCGCGTGGTTCAATCGCGATCGAGCGCCGCGCCGGTGATGCGGTCGAGGAACAGCGGTCGCGGCTGCGGGTGTTCGGCGAAATCGAACATGTTGACGAGCGGGCCGGTGATGCGGTCGAAGGAGGCTTGGCCCGCGGGCGGCTCCGCGGGACCGTCGATCAGGCCGAGATCCCAATTGTCCTCGATGAAGCGCAGGATCGATGACTGGTCTGTCGTCGTGTGATCGACGAAATTGACCTTGGCCCAGGGCGAGATCACCAGCAGCGGCTGGCGCGTGCCATAGCCGCACCGCGCGGCAAAGGCGCCCGGCTTCGGCGTGCCGCAATTCCCGGAGGTAGCGATGGCGCCGGGGCTCGCGGGCTGCGTCGGCTCGCTCGCCCGCGGCAGCGGCACCAGGGAGTCGACCGGTGTCTCCGACGGGCTGACGATCGGGCCGGTCACGTGATCGTACCAGCCGTCGGAATCATCATAGGCGATAATGATGGCCGTCTCCGCCCATTCCGGCGATTGCTGCAACGTGTTGATGACGTCGACGAGGAAGGTCTGCTCGGAGAGCGGGTCGGAATAGCCGGGATGGCCGTCCTCGTAGGCGGCCGCTTTGACGTAGGAAACCGCCGGCAGGTGGCCCGACTTCAGCGCGGCAAAAAACGCGCTGAGATCGTATTGATGATTGGCCTGATCCGTCTTCCCGATCATCGCCACCGAGCTGGGCGGCAGGTGATGAGGGTTGGCAGTGGTCTGGTAATACTGGAACGGCTGGTGGTGCGGGATGTAGTCCGTCACGAGCGTATGCACGTCCGCACCGCTGGGATTGCCGTCCGTGGGATTGGGCACGCCGGGATGGGCGGCATGCGCCGTGTTGCACACGGCGGGCGTCTTGACTGAGCCATCGGCATTGAAGGTCGCCGGCGTGCTGGGCGCGAAACCGCCCTGGAAGAAGCCCCAGGCGATGCGCTTCGCATTGAGGAGATCGCCGACATTCGGCCCGGCCATCTTGACCTGCGCGCGCGAGCCCGGGCTCGAGCAGTCGTCGAGCAGCGGCTGCGGATCGCCGATGACCGTCCCTTGCGCGTCGCTGGGCGCGACGAAGGTGTTGCCGGGGATGCTGGCGGAGGTCGGGGTCGGCACGCCGTTGACCGGAGCGGTTGCCTGGACGACGCCATGCGTCTGGCCGGCGATGAGGTTGAGAGCGCCGACCGTCGATGGCCCGAAATTGGTGTCGAAGGAGTTGTCGCTCATGGCGAAGCGCTGCGCGTAGTTCCACAGCGCCGTCACCGTGTTGCCGTCATAGTAGCCCATGACGGTGGAGCCGTTCGGGTTGCAGCCGACGCCCTTCCGCCCCACGGTCTGCACGAAGAGCCCGAGCAAGCCGCCATCGACCGCCTTCTGCTCGTCGGTGTAGCCGTGATCCATGTCGCAGGTGGCGGCCTGGGCGCGGTCCAGGCGAAACGGATTGAACAGGTTCGGATTGTCGGTCAGCAGCCCGCCGGTGAGGCCGTTGACGGAGGGCGTATCGTCGCGGCCGGTGAATTTCGGCTCGCCCACCGGGTTCAACGCGTTGGGATAGGTCGCGAAGTAGTGATCGAAGGAGATGTTCTCCTGGAAGATCACCACGACATGCTTGATGGGCCACTTCGTGCTGAAATCCTCGGTCTCGCGCGCCATGGCCGGCGACGCGACGCCCGCCGAAAGAAGCGCGGCCGTACCGACCGTCGCCAGCGCCCAATGGCGCAAGCTGCTGCTGCGAAAGACCATGCTTTACCCCCGTGTTGAATGATTGTGGCCGCTGGCCGAAGGCGCGAGCGGCGGTAGGCGCGATCAACCTACGGGAGCGTCGTTGCCGTGGCGTGATCGTCCAATGACGGTTTTTTGACAGGCGGCGGTTGGAACGAGGCCGACGCACGCGTTGACCCCTTAGTGGAGCGGCGCGGGGAGGGCGGGCATGGAGGGGCAGCAGGCGATCCGCACGGACGTGCCGGCGCGGCTGGATCGGCTGCCCTGGAGCCCCTTCCATCGCCTCGTCGTCGCCGCGCTCGGCATCACCTGGGTGCTCGACGGGCTCGAAGTGACGCTGGCGGGCTCGGTGGCGGCGGCGCTGCAGCAAAGCCCGCAGCTGCATCTGACGGCCGAGCAGGTCGGCCTCACCGGCACGGCCTATCTCACCGGCGCAATCCTCGGCGCGCTGTTCTTCGGCCACCTCACCGATCGGCTCGGGCGCAAGCGCCTCTTCAACGTGACGCTCGGCCTCTACCTGGCGGCGACGGCGCTCACCGCGCTCTCCTGGGACTTCGCCAGCTTCGCCGTCTTCCGCTTCCTCACCGGTGCCGGGATCGGCGGCGAGTACACGGCGATCAACTCGGCGATCCAGGAGCTGATCCCGGCGCGGCTGCGCGGCCGCACCGACCTCGCCATCAACGGCAGCTTCTGGCTGGGCGCGGCGCTGGGCGCGTCGGGCTCGATCTGGCTGCTCGACCCGGCGGTGCTGTCGCCGGAGATCGGCTGGCGGCTCGCCTTCGGCACCGGCGCCGTACTCGGCCTCGTCATCCTCTACCTGCGCCGCTTCGTACCCGAGAGCCCGCGCTGGCTCATGACCCATGGCCGCGTCGCCGAGGCGGAAGCGGTGGTGGCGGAGATCGAGGGGCGCGTGACCGCCGCGACGGGCGCCGCGTTGGCGCCGGCGCACGACGGCGTCATGCTCTTGGGCGGCGGGCGCATCTCGCTCGCCACCGTGGCGCGTACGCTGCTGTGCCACTACTCTGGGCGCACGGTGCTCGGGCTCGTGCTGATGGCGTCGCAGGCGTTCTTCTACAACGCCATCTTCTTCACCTACGCGCTGGTGCTGACGCGGTTCTACGGCGTGCCTGCTGGCGATATCGGCTGGTACATCCTGCCCTTCACGCTCGGAAATTTCGCCGGCCCGCTGCTGCTGGGTCCGCTCTTCGACACCATCGGGCGCAAGCCGATGATCGCCGCGACATATACGCTCTCGGGCCTGCTGCTCGCCGCCACCGCCGCGCTCTTCGCTGCCGACCTGCTCGACGCGGCGACGCTGACGCTGTGCTGGACGGTGGTGTTCTTCTTCGCCTCGGCCGCCGCCAGCGCCGCCTATCTCACCGTCGGTGAGAGCTTCCCGCTCGAGCTGCGCGCGCTCGCCATCGCGCTGTTCTATGCCTTCGGCACGCTGCTCGGCGGCGCCTTCAGCCCGTGGCTCTTCGGCGTGCTGATCGAGAGCGGCTCACGCGCCGAGATCCTCGGCGGCTACCTCCTGGGCGCGGCGCTGATGGTGGTAGCGGCGCTGGTCGAGCTCAAATTGGGCATCAACGCCGAGCGCCGGCCGCTCGAGGAGGTGGCGGAGCCGCTCTCGCTCCATCGCGGCGCCGATCTCGCCGGCTGATTTCCTGCCGCGCCCGCGCTAGAACGGGGCGCTGTCGCCCCGCGCAGGACATCGCAGGCATGTTGGTCGAGGCGCTGATCGCCACGAACATCGTCACCGCCGGCGGGCTCGCGCTCGCGCTCTACCGGCTCGCCATCTATCGCGCGCGGCGACGGCAGCGCAACCTGCTCTCCCGCTGGCCCATCCCGCGCGTGCCGGCGGGCGACATCGCGCCGATCCTGACGGCCGGCCCGCTCGGGCCGATGCCGGCGAGCGAGATCGTCGCCTTTCCGAATTACCGCGTGCCAGGCGGGATCAGCGATCTCGAGACCTGGGTGCTGTGCAACCTCGCGCGGCACGCGCGGCTGATCTTCGAGTTCGGCACCGCGACCGGCAAGACGACCTACCTGCTCGCGCGCAACGCGCCGGCCGACGCTCGGGTGGTGACACTGACGCTCGATCCCCGCGCCGACCGCTACCGGGAGGACGCCGGCGACGACGCCCGCGCCAAGCGCGCGGCCCTCGCCGAGTCCTTGCAGGAGTTCACCTACCGCCGCACTGCGGCGGCGGCGAAGATCACGCAGCTCCTCGGCGACAGCAAGGCATTCGACGAGACGCCCTATGCGGGCAGGTGCGATCTCGTCTTCGTCGACGCCTCGCATGCGCGCTCCTATGTCGAGAGCGACAGCCGCAAGGCGCTCGGCATGGTGCGGCCGGGCGGCACCGTGCTCTGGCACGATTACGCCGGCCCACGCCACGCGCCCGGCGTCTACGACGCGCTCAATCAACTCGCGCGCGAGCTGCCGCTGCGGCATATCGAGGGCACGATGCTGGTGGCGTATCGCAAGCCGGCGGCGAGCTCGTAGCACCCCTCACCCCGGCCCCCTCCCAGAAGGGAGAGTGAGGTCACCCTGCGCTTTGATCGGCCCCTCTCCCCTTGTGTGAGAGGGAGGGGCCCGTCGCGGAGCGATGGGAGGGTGAGGGGTGCCGCTGGCATGACTGGCGGTTTGACCGCATGGTCAACTCTTCCCACCTATTCACCGTCGCCCATGACTGCCGCACCTCAGATTTGGCTCGAGCCGACCCCCAAAGGGCTCTATTGCGCGCCCGGGGATTTCTTCGTCGATCCGGCCTGGCCGGTGGCGCGCGCGGTCGTCACCCATGGTCAGACTTGGCTCGAGCCGACCCCCAAAGGGCTCTATTGCGCGCCCGGGGATTTCTTCGTCGATCCGGCCTGGCCGGTGGCGCGCGCGGTCGTCACCCATGGTCATGGTGATCACGCCCGGCCCAACAACCGCCGCGTCCTGGCCACACCCGAGACGCTCGCCATCATGAAGAGCCGGTTTGGCGAGGAAGCCGGCGGCTCGCTGCAGCCGCTGCGCTATGGCGAGACGATCCGCCTCGGCGATGTCGCGGTCCGCCTCGCGCCGGCCGGTCATGTGCTCGGCAGCGCGCAAATCGTGCTCGAGTATGGCGGGAGCCGCGTCGTCGTCTCCGGCGACTACAAGCGCCGGCCCGACCCGACCTGCGCGCCCTTCGAGCCGCAGCGCTGCGATGTCTTCGTCACCGAGGCGACCTTCGGGCTGCCGGTATTCCGCCATCCACCCGATGCGCAGGAGATCGGCAAGCTGCTCCATTCGGTGCAGCTCTTCCCGGAGCGCTGTCATGTCGTCGGCGTCTATGCGCTCGGCAAGTGCCAGCGCGTGCTGGCGCTGCTGCGCCGACAAGGTTACGCCGATCCCGTCTATCTCCACGGGGCGCTGCTGCCGCTCTGCGCGCTCTATGAGGAACAGGGCGTGGCGCTGGGGCCGCTGCGTCCGGCCACCGGCGTGCCGCGCGACGCGCTCAGGAGCCGCATCGTGCTGGCGCCGCCCGGGTCGATCGCCGATCTCTGGTCGCGGCGCCTGCCCGATCCGGTCGTGGCGCTGGCGTCGGGCTGGATGCGCGTCAAGCAGCGCGCCAAGGCGAGCGGCGTCGAGCTGCCGCTGGTGATCTCCGACCACGCAGACTGGGACGAGCTCAACGCCACCTTCGATGACGTTGCCGCGCCGGAGATCTGGGTCACACACGGCAACGAGGAGGCGGTGGTGCGGCAGGCCACCCTCAAGGGCCTCAAGGCGCGCGCCTTGTCGCTGCGCGGCTTCGAGGACGAGGCGGAATGAACCGCTTCGCCGCGCTGCTCGATGCGCTGCTGTTCACGCCGTCGCGCCTCGGCAAGCTGCGGCTGATGGCCGAGTATTTCGCGACCACGCCTGATCCCGAGCGCGGCTGGGCGCTCGCCGCGCTCACCGGCGAGCTCTCCTTCGCCGAAGTGAAGCCGTCGCAGATCCGCGCGCTCGCCATGAGCCGCGTCGATGCCGAGCTGCTCGCCTGGTCCTATGACTTCGTCGGCGACCTCGCCGAGACGGTATCGCTCGCCTGGCCGCAGCGCCCGGGCGCCGACCATGTGCCGGGCCTCGCCGAGATCGTCGCCGAGCTCGACGCGGCGACGCGCGCCACCGCCGGCGCGCGGCTCGAACGTTGGCTCGACGCGCTCGACGCCACGGGGCGCTGGGCGCTGTTGAAGCTCGTCACCGGCGGCTTGCGCGTCGGCGTCTCGGCGCGGCTCGCCAAGACGGCCCTCGCCGAATGGAGCAAGCTGCCGCTCGACGACATCGAGGCGGTGTGGCACGGCCTGCTGCCGCCCTATGCCGAATTGTTCGCGTGGCTCGAGGGCAGGGGCCGGCGGCCGGAGATCGGCAGCCGGCCGACCTTCCACCCGCTGATGCTGGCGCAGGCGCTGGAGGACGGCGATCTCGATGCGCTGGACGCGTCGGCCTATCGCGCCGAATGGAAGTGGGACGGCATCCGCGTGCAGCTGGTGTCGCGCGGCGGCGCGCAACGCCTCTACTCGCGCTCGGGCGACGATATCGGCGGCGCCTTTCCCGACATCCTCGACGCCATGCCCGACGACGTCGTGCTCGACGGCGAGCTGCTGGTGCTGCGCGACGGCGAGGTGGCGCCGTTCAACGATTTGCAGCAGCGCTTGAACCGCAAGGTGCCGTCCTCCGCGATGCTCAGCGACTATCCCGCCTGGGTGCGGCTCTACGACATCCTCGAGGAAGGCGGCGAGGATCTGCGGCCGCTCTCCTTCGACGAGCGGCGCCGACGGCTCGAGCGATGGTTCGCCGCCGGCCCGCGGTCGCGGCTCGACCTGTCGCCGCTCGTGCCCTTCGCGAGCTGGGACGAGCTGCGCGCGCATCGCGAGGGGGCGCGGGCGCGCGGCATCGAGGGGCTGATGCTGAAGCGCGGCGATTCGCCGTACGTGCCGGGCCGGCCGAAAGGCCCGTGGTTCAAGTGGAAGCGCGGCGCGCTCACCGCCGACACCGTGCTCATGTATGCGCAGCGCGGCCACGGCAAGCGCTCGTCCTTCTATTCCGATTACACCTTCGGCGCCTGGCGCGACGGCGCGCTGGTGCCCGTCGGCAAGGCCTATTCCGGCTTCACCGACGCCGAGCTGAAGCGCCTCGACCGCTGGGTGCGCGACCACACGGTGGAGCGCTACGGCCCGGTGCGCGAGGTCTCGCCGCAGCTGGTGCTGGAGATCGCCTTCGACAGCGTGCACCGCTCGACCCGGCACAAATCCGGAATCGCCATGCGCTTCCCGCGCGTCCACCGCATCCGCTGGGACAAGCCCGCCGCCGAGGCCGACACGGTCGAGACGCTGGAGCGGCTGGTGACTTAGCGGCCGCCGCGCGAAAGGACGGGGACGAGCCATGGTTCCTAGATCGGCCGCACGGCGTTCGCGATGATCGATAACCCGAATGGCCGTGCCACCGCCTCGACCGCGCGCAAGAGCGGCACGATCGTCTCGAAGATCCGTATCTGCTCTTGCGGCGGCGTGATCCGTTTCAAGACTCGGCCGTTGAGCCACCATCCCGGGACGCCCGCCGCATTGAAGTAGCGCTCGTCACCCGGAACAAGGCTGGCCTCCGCGAAGACCCGGCGCAGGGTCTTCTTGCTGTAGCGCCGATAGTGGCCGATCGCCGCATCCAGCGGACTATAAAGCCATGCTCCGGCGGGAACCTTTACCACCACCCGCCCGCCTGGCGCGAGACAGGCGGCGAGTTGCCGCAGACAGCCGACATCGTCCTCTATGTGCTCGAGCACGTCGAGCAGCACGATGGTGTCGAATCGGGCGGCCCAGGTCATTTTGGTGGCGTCGCCGGCGACGATCGAAACGCCGCTCTGGGTGGCCAGCCTCGCTTTCGCCTTTTCCACATAGCCCGGGTTGATGTCGACCGCCGTCACCCGATGACCAGCCAATGCCATCAGCGCGGTGAAGGTCCCGGTGCCGCAGCCGACTTCGAGGATGTCGCCGGAGAGACAGGGCGCGATCCTGTCGAATACCCAGCGGTTGAAGCGGCCGGCGTCGTCCAGACTCGCGAGCCAGAAATCTTGCGCGGCGGAAGTCGTCATCTTGACCGGAAACCGAGACGAAGCACGAGCGGGTCCACGCGTGGCGGCGCGGCGATCTTACGCCAGCTTGCCCAATCGGTCGACCTCAGGTATGTATCGCCGGGATAGATCGCCGGGGGAATTCCGATTCGCGCGATGGATATGCTTGCCACCGAGCGGTCGCATGAGCGCTCCACCTCGATCGGTTCGAGCGAGGAGGCATCGGGCAACCAGCAGGATTTCTTGCTGACCATCGTCATCCCCTGCTTCAACGAGGCGCTGACAATCCGCCGCGTAGTCGATGCGGTTCTCGCGACCGACATCCGCAACAAAGAGATCATCATCGTCGACGACTGCTCGACGGACGGCACCACCGAGTTGTTGCGGAACGATATCGAGCCGCTGGTTGCCAAAGTGATCTATCAGCCGAAGAACCGCGGCAAAGGCGCGGCACTGCGGACCGGATTCCAGCATGCGACGGGCGACATCGTGCTCGTGCAGGACGCCGATCTGGAATACGATCCGAACGAATATCCGAAGCTCGTCGCTCCGATCCTGAACCACGGCGCCGACGTGGTGTACGGCTCGCGCTTGATGACCGGCCAAGCGCATCGCGTGCTCTACTTCTGGCACATGGTCGGCAACAGGCTGCTGACGCTCGTCTCCAATATGTTCACGAACCTCAATCTGTCGGACATGGAGACCGGTTACAAGGTATTCAGGCGCAACGTCATCCAGTCGGTCACGATCGAGGAAGAT
>Ga0209647_1001870_pt1 | contig 17445 bp, 12 predicted proteins | sample GraSoi_2013_60cm_FD_185827 | JGI IMG/M metagenome (GOLD analysis project Ga0209647, IMG submission 185827) | Grasslands soil microbial communities from the Angelo Coastal Reserve, California, USA - Sample 9_17_2013_60cm (SPAdes) (version 2) | ecosystem: Environmental > Terrestrial > Soil >...
GGACACCAACAACGGCGACCCCTGCACTCACGAAAAAGGCCCAACGAAAGCCAGCTACGAGGGCAGTGGCGTCTGTGTATCCCGAGCTTTTCAGTATGGCCGTAGAGGAGGCGGCAATGATGTCAAGCAGAGCAAGACCAAGAGCTGTCCCGAGTTGCGCTGCCGTATTGAGCAGACCAGCAACCAGACCTTGTTCTGCGGCCTTGACCTGGGCCATGCCTGCGCTTGTGGCTGCAATCGAGGCGACACCCAAACCGAACCCGAGCACAACGAGTCCAGGAAGGAGGGCATGCCAGTACCCCTCTCTGACCGAGAGCTGAGCCAGCAAGACCATAGAAAGTATGAGGACACTCATGCCTATCATCATACTCCAGCGCGTGCCAAGACGAGTCGTCAGCCAAGCACCAAAAGCGGAGCAGATGGCGATACTGAGACTTTCTGGGAGAAAGGCCAGGCCGGTGAGAAAAGGTGAAGTGCCAACAACCTGCTGGAGGTAGAGCGTTCCAAAGAAGAGGGGTGGGCTTGTAATAAAGGTGAGCAGGAGAGATACGAGCGTCGCTCCTGCAAGGGTACGCAGGCGGAAGATGCCAAAGGGAACTAAAGGATCCTGGACACGTCTCTCGATAACAACGAAGGCCATGAGCAAGACGAGTGCGAGCGCGAGGGCTCCGAGCGTCTGGGGAGCGCCGAACCCAACTGCTTGCATCTGAGTCAAGCCATAGATCAGCACAACAAGCCCGACGGTGCCTGTTATCGCGCCGCCTATATCCAATCGGACTGCATCAGCGGCTCGACTCTCCAGCAGAACGAGCGGTGCCAGGATCGCGCCAAGCAACCCGATAGGCACATTGATGAAGAAGACCCAGGGCCAGCCGGGGCCACTTGTCAGGAGCCCCCCTACCAGCAAGCCCGTCACGCCACCCAGTGGAGCGGCAGCCCCCCACCAGCCCAGGGCACGATTGCGCCCGGGACCTGCTGGAAAGATGGAGGTGAGCAGTGAGAGGGCAGCAGGAGAGATAAGAGCTGCACCAAAACCTTGCAGTGCGCGGGTTGCGATCAGCCATGCTTCTGAACGAGCCAAACTACAGCCCAGGGCCGCGAGCGCAAAGAGGAGCAGCCCTCCGATGAAGAAGCGACGACGCCCAAAGAGATCAGCAGCACGCCCTGTGAGTAGGAGGAATCCTCCAAAGAGCAGGACATATGCGTTGATGACCCATTGTAAATTCGTCTGAGAAATTGCGAACGCGCGCTGGATGGCAGGTAAAGCGATAGCAACGACCTGAATATCAAGCACGACCATGAACTGAGCGATACAGAGGAGTGCAAGAGCAAGCCATCGTGATGAAACGGCCTTGGAGGAAATGCGGTTCCCTTGCTGTTTTTTCAGCAAGGAGGGGAAAAAATGTCGCATGCGTTTACCCTCCTTATGTCGTATAACTGTTCCTTGCAAGAACAATCAGCACATTCAGAGGGGCGCATCTCTGCGAGAAGTGAAAGCTATGAAAACTCTAGCACAAATGTGTGCCCCACCCAGAGCCATAGCGGAAAATGATCATGTATGCTTTTTCCTGATTGTAGCATCCAGGTATGAGAGAGGGCAAGCCCATCTGTCGGGCGGCAATTCCTTGCAGTTCATCGTATTCACTTAAGCCTGCTTGCCACAATGCCTTGAAGAAGCCTGCCCGTTCCCACTCCCGAAAGCGATCATGCGCGGTGGAACTGGCGGTCAGTTCTCGGGGCAAGGCCAACTTACGCACGTATAATGGTTATGCCTAGCGCCCGGTAGGGCGCCAGCACCTCGTCGGGGACGGAGTACTCTGTCACCAGGTGGGTGAGGTCGCTAAGTGGTCCGACGATGTAAGGCGCAGCCGTGCCTAACTTCTCCGCGGACGTCAATGCCACCACTTCAGCCGCGCTCGCGATCATAGCACGTTTCACGTAGGCCTCTTCAAGATTGGAAGTACTGATCCCGATATCTGGATGTACGCTGCTTATCCCCAGAAAGCAGAGATCGGCCCGAATATTCCGGTACGCCTCGACGGTCGCCGCACCGACGTTCACCAGCTGGTGCTTGTAGAGATTCCCTCCGATCATGATGACTTCGACCCCTGGTTGTTCGGCCAGGGCCAGCGCAACTGGTGGGCTGTGCGTGATTGCTGTGGCGCGAAGACCTGGTGGCAGATGCTGTGCCACTTGCAGAGGAGTGGTGCCACCATCCAAGATAATCACCTGGTCCTGGCGGATAAGCTTGATGGCGGCCTGTGCGATGGTAGCCTTGGCCTCTGGCGCCTGCTGCTGGCGTACCGTGAAACTGACGCCGACCGGTGAGCGAGGCAACGCCCCGCCGTGCACACGCAGGAGTTCACCGGCGGCGGCCAGTTCGCGCAGGTCACGCCGGATAGTATCTTCTGAGACATGAAAGGTCTTGCTCAGTTCTGAAGCTTCTACCCTTCCCTCACGTTGCAAGGTCTGTACAATCGAACGCCGTCGTTCTGCTGTCAACATTGCACGTTTCTCCTTGAAGTTGCATGATATTACTTGACATTGCACGAAATATTTGGTAATATCATGATAGTGGAGTATAATGCATATTTGTACAGGTTGTCAACGGGTTGTGACCGTGGGCAGCCGGGGATGAATGGCTTTACTACACCGTCACCAGCAGCGGTGGCAACCGGGAGACAGCGACCCGGTATCTCTGCTCGCCGTTTCATAGACAGTAGCGGCAAAGAGAGTAAAAATCTCGCGGTTCTCATGAACCGGGGCATTCTACGTAAGTTTTGACAGTATCTCTTCACAAAAGTGAGGTAATAGATGGACAGTATCAAGAATTACTTAATAGATATGGATGGTGTCGTCCTGCGCGGTACCACGCTTATTCCTGGAGCAGCAGAGTTTTTGCGGCATTTGCGAGCGCAGGGGATTCCTTTCTTGATTCTTACCAATAACTCGCAGTACACAGCGCGCGACCTGCACGTGCGGCTGTCCTATATGGGCCTGGACGTGCCACCTGAAGCGATTTTCACTTCCGCTCTGGCGACCGCGCAGTTCCTTCACTCCCAGCGACCGGGGGGGCGGGCATACGCCATCGGAGAGTCTGGGCTGACGACGGCGCTGCATGACATCGGCTATATCTTGACCGATCAGGAGCCGGAGTATGTGGTACTGGGTGAGACGACAGCGTATAGTTTTGAACGCATTACGCGCGCCATCCGCTTCGTGACTGCTGGCGCGCGTTTCATTGCCACCAATTCCGATGTAATGGGGCCAGGTGAAGGGGGAATCGTCCCCGCGACCGGCGCGGTAGCCGCGTTGATCAGCGCGGCTACCGGCGTCAAGCCCTACTTCGTCGGCAAACCGAACCCGCTGATGATGCGCACGGCCCTGCGCACAATCGAGGCCCATTCCGAGGAATCCGTGATGATCGGTGACCGCATGGATACCGATATCGTTGCCGGGACCGAGAGCGGCTTGCGCACCATCCTGGTGCTCACCGGGGTGACTAAGCGCGAGGAGGTGGAGCGCTTCCCCTATCGGCCCACCTGGACAATGGAGTCCGTTGCGGATATTAAGGTCAGCGACCTCACATCTGAAGGTGAGGACTTGAACGAGTCAGCGACCCGACACCTGAAGGTGGTGGGGGCTTGAAAGAGCCCCGGAGCTGACCAGCCCCGGTGGGAGGCGCAAGCTGTGTGTCGTTCCTGATTGACAAATGCTCAAATAGAGAAGCGCGTGCGCAGGCACTAGCAGAGCGGCGCACGCGCCAATGTGATAGGCCTGGAGGAATCAAGAACATGTCTTTCAAGGCAGGATTCCACTAGCCGTTGACTTCGTGCATGAACGGGAATGATGAGATCCCTCCGTAACGAGTCACGCTCAGACCTGCCACCTGATTCGCAAAACTGCCCAGCTTGCTCAGATCACGCGCTGTGAGCGATCGAAGGTCCGAAGGCGTATTGCACCCCTGCTGCACCAACTTGTATAAGATGGCTCCCATAAATGCATCGCCCGCTCCCGTCGTGTCGACCGGGCGAACCGGCAGCGCGGGCGCCTCTACCCGGTGCTGGGCTGTTAGCAACAGGGCTCCGTGGGCACCCGCTGTCAGGATCACGAGTGCAGGCCCTTTTTCCAAGAGTGCTTCTCCTAAGGCGTTCAGCTCGTTCCTCGCCAGGGGTTCCGTTGATGAACGTTCCTGTGCACTCAGGAACGCAGCCTCGTCGGCACTGAACTTGAGAATGTCGGTCCGCTGCACGACCTGTGCTAGCGTGTCTCGGATAGCGGCATGCGATGTCCATAACGCCGGGCGAACATTCACGTCGAACGACACGAGGGACCTGACCTGGCGGGTATGGTCTATTGCCGCCAGTGTCGCTGATCGAGCCGGTTCGGCGGAGAGTAAGACGCCGCCCACGTGACAGATGGCAACATCGTGCCAGGCACTCCAATTGAGGTCTTCAACTTGCAAGTGGAGATCAGCCGTTCCTTGACGAAAAAAGGTAAAGCGTCTTTGCCCGTCAGCCTGTAAGGTGACCAGCGCTACCGCAGTAGGTGCCCCCTTGATCACACGCACGTACTGGGTGTCAACGTGATTCTCGTCGAGGACCTGCACCAGCAGTCGTCCAAACTCGTCTTCTGCTACCCCACCAAGAAAGCGTGAGAAGCCTCCGAGCCGTGCAACAGCCACCGCAACATTGGCGACCGCTCCTCCCGGGTAAGGGGAGTAGCAAGCCTCTCCCAGGCGTATCCGTGTCGTCGGGATGATATCGATGAGTAGTTCACCGGCGTTTAGGATGTATTTCAATCTTCCACCTCTCTATTGAAGACGGGGACCATCACCTGGCATACCATGATCAAAACAGTAGTAGAGTGTTTGGTAGGGTTGCCTGAACGCGATGACATCGTCAACAACATCTTCTGGCACTGCCTGCTCGACGAGAAGACGTGCCATGAAATCTGCAATGGTTTCCATCTCCGTCTCATGCATTCCTAGACGTGTGACTTCGGTAGTCCCTAGACGGAGTCCGCTTGGATGATCCCAATCTTCTGGCTTGTCAGCAGGGATCAAATTCTTATTCGTGATGATGTTGGCTCTTGCCAGTCGCTGTGCTACTTCCAACCCACCGCCAAACTGGCGCACATCGGCAATGACTTGATGGGTGGTGGTATAGCCTTTGTGTGCTCCGAGGACAGGGATACCCCGACGAGCCAATGCTGCTCCAAGTGTTTGTGCATTGCGCACAATCTGGGCCATGTACGCTTTCCCATAGGTGATCATTTCGGCAGCTGATACTGCCAGGGCTGCCACACGATTCACCTGGTGCGTTGCCGCCAACACAGGGAAAACGGCGTGGGTAAGAGGGCTCGTCAGTTGCGCATCATCCCACAGCATGATCCCGCTCTGCGGCCCGCTAAATGTTTTCCCGGCTGATCCTGTCATCACCGCTGCCCCTTCACGCAGTGGGTCTTGAAATTGACCACCAGCGACTAAGCCTAGTTGATGGGCTCCATCGAAGAAGACGTACCCGCCCCACTCTGCGACGATGCTGCGGATCGCCTGGATGGGAAAAGGGAACAGCGTCATCGAGGCCCCCAACGCGACCACCTTGGGGCGCACCAACGGGGCAACTTTGCTGAAGAGATCGAGGTCAACTTCAAGTTCGACTGGATCGAACGGAATGTCAACGATGTTCAAACCACGTACCCCCGCCGGCCCATCAACACGGTTGCTGGAATGACCCCCGAAAGGTTGAGCGACGCTCATGATGACGTCACCAGGTTCGGTCAGCGCTGTATAGACCGCCAGGTTGCCAATCATGCTCGCCACCAGCCGGTGGTCTGCATACCGGGCACGAAACGCCTTTTTCAAGAGTTCGACACACAAGGCTTCGATCTCGTCTATATACCTGGTGCCGGCAAACCAGCGGTTCACCGGGCCAATATGTCCCTCGGCAGCACGAGTGCCTACCTCAGCCGAGAGGAGTGCCCTGACCGCCGGACTGGTTGGTGCTTCAGGAGCAAGCAGATTTAGGCAGCGCTGCCCGCGCCACTCTTCATTGCGGGCAACGGCCGCCAGAACGGCTTCCTGCATCTCTTGAGGAGAGTGACAGGCATCCAGGACAGCCCTTGCCTGAGCAAGCATTTCTGGGTCGTGGACTTCAAACTGATCGGTTGAATCATGTAATTCGCGCATAGGATGGTCTCCTCTGAGCCTTGCTACAAAAGAAAAAGCACATGGAAATCGTGACGCAAATCGCTGGCGTTTCGTTGCCGCTCAAGCAGTCGGCGATACAACGGACACAAGTGATACAAATGACACAAATGATACAAATGATACAAGTGCGACAAACCTCATTGTAACACACCAGCAGAGTGGAACTGTGTAGACGTGGGGGGATCTTTTTCTGAAGTAAGATTGCCTCTTCGGATACTTTAGTAGCTTTTCCGGATATTTGTGACACTCCTTGAATCACACTATTCAAAAGCCGTAAGTTTGCCTTGTACTTCGTGATCTTGAAACAGCGTAATTCAAGGAGCGTCAAGAGAGAACTCTAGGTATCCTGCTGCTGCCCCGGTGCAGTTGGTGCCTCAAGTCGCTCTCGCATCTGTTGGAACGTCACGTCATCGATTTCGCCACGGGCATACCGCTGACGGAGTATCTCTAAGGCGCTGAGCTGGCTTGGTGGAGGAGTAGGATGGTAGCCAACCATAGGCATGTTTTTCCTATTGAGCCAGCTAATGAGTGCCCAGATAAGTGCAACGAGCAGAACGATCCAGAATACCGTACCGAGCAGGTGCATCAAAGCCCAAAGGCCATATTCGTATCTAAACATAAAGTGATCTCTTTCATCTTGTTCGGCATGATAATCGCCGGTATACTATCTTGTATTTTGCTACTATCTCTTCGTTGAAACGAACGCACTACATATAACAATAACGCCGCATCTTATGCCGGCGCAGCTCATCTTCAAGTGGCTCATCTCGTCAAGGTACCACTTCTTGCTCGCGCCTGTATATATGGTATCCCACCTTTATCAAAAAATATGCAGAAATCTGTAAAAAGTTTGTAAGGAGTTAGCAATGGAACAGCTGTGACCCGTTCCATCGCTACTCAAGGCCCTCAACCCCCTCCGTTTTCCTTTGCTTGATAGGCCACACCCCAATACCTTTCAAATAAGACGATGTGCGAGTCAAACGAAGCCGATGCAGGCGTGTCATCCTGAGCGTAGCGAAGGATCTCTGTCCGACGAGAGATCCTTCGCTACGCTCAGGATGACAAAGCGAGATGGTCTCTTCTTTGAAATGTATTGGGCCACATCCAGGAGATGCCCTAAGCCATCTTATGACTGGCGTGCCGCGGGCGCAAGATCGCATACTCGTAGATCAGGGCTGCGATGACGGCGCCGGCGATCGGCCCAATCCAGTAAACGAGATCGTTCTGCCAGAAGCCGCCAGCCAGGGCTGGGCCGAAGGTGCGCGCAGGATTCATTGATGCACCCGTCAGCGGTCCGCCCACGAGGACATCTACCAGCACCGTCAGGCCGATGCCAAAGCCACCGATTTTCGGAGCTCGTGGATCGACTGCGGTTCCGAAGACGGCCAGGAGCAGGAAGAACGTCAGGACCGCCTCAATGAGAACGCCAATACCGAAGGAGACACCCGGGCCGAGATTAGTCGTGCCGAGTTGGGCCGCCTGCCAGACCGCTTGCGGATAAATGGCGCGCAGCAGTAAGCCGGCCAGGGTGGCGCCAACGAGCTGGGCCACGATATAGAGGATCCCCAGAAGGGGCGCAATGCGCCTCGTTACCAGAAATCCGATGGTGACAGCGGGGTTGATATGTCCTCCCGAGGTCGCAGCGAAAATGGTGATCACGATGGCAAGTGACAGTCCAAGTGCCAGGGCGATGCCTAATAAGCCGATCGCGCCATGCGTCAGGGTATTGGTGACGATCGAGCCCGCGCCGATGAAGACGAAGGCGAACGTCCCGATGAGTTCAGCAATGAGAGGCTTCACATAGTCCTTGCTCATCTTCTCACTGGGAGAGGCCGTTTGGCTTTGGAGGTTTATCGCAGTCACCTGATCGGTGTCCTGTGTCTCTAGCGTCCTATCCCTCTGCTCGCTCGTTTGCTTGTTCGTTACATCGTTGTCCATATGCTTCCTTTCTTGTCATTTCTACAAGTAATCCTAGATGTACGGTTGTACGTCTGGTTGGCAGTTTGATATTACAAAGGATGCAAGGGGAGACAATCATTCTGTCTCCCCGTATTTCCTGCTCTGGTGCTAGTATGGCGAGGGCACGTCACGAAAGCGTTATGAGCAGCGTCATGAACGGGAAGTCAGTCCCTCCTCAAGCAGTCGCATGCCTGAGAGCACAGGGGCCGCACAAACTGTTTGGGAAGAGCAACCAGGGCCATATTTGACCGGAAAGTGAATGCGCAGGTGTCCCAGCGTCAGAAGAGGCATGTTTGTGTGCTTCCTGCCAGGCGCGTTTTTGCTCATCTGTGGATCAGCGTTTCAGGCCACCCTCCATGACGCTGCTCATGACGCTTTCATGACGCTTCCTCTCTTATACTAGGATCGGAAAGGACGAGGTGCGTCTATGGTGCAACAGTATTCGTATGAATTAATAGTGGGTTCCACAAGACAGAGAAGTCATCCTACGAACGTAGGATAGGTGCTCTCATGCACAATCTCTCGTTCATAGGATGACTTCGTTCATGTCCAACCCTCTAGTGAGTAACAGTTCAAGATTGGAGAAATATATGAGCGACCAACGCGAACAAAGACCAATAACGACGAACGATTCCGGCATTCCCGCATCAAGCGATGAATACTCGCTCACGGTGGGTCCCGATGGACCTGTGCTACTGCAGGATAGCTACCTCATTCAGAAGATGGCACAATTCAACCGTGAGCGCATCCCCGAACGGGTGGTCCATGCCAAGGGCGGCGGCGCGTTCGGCTACTTCGAGGTGACGCAGGATGTGACCCAGTGGACAAAGGCAGCCTTCCTCAACAAAGTCGGCAAGCGCACGCCGATGTTCGCCCGCTTCTCTGCCGTCGCGGGTGAACAAGGGTATCCTGACACGGTGCGCGACCCGCGCGGCTTCGCCCTCAAGTTCTACACCGAAGAGGGCAATTACGATATGGTCGGCAACAACACACCGATCTTCTTCATGCGCGACCCGCAGAAGTTCCAGGACTTCATCCACTCGCAGAAGCGCCTGCCCGATACCGGTCTGCGCAGCAACAACATGCAGTGGGATTACTGGTCCCTGTCTCCAGAGTCGGCACACCAGGTGACATTCTTGATGTCCGATCGCGGGACGCCGCGCGCCTGGCGCAATATGAACGGCTATGGCAGCCACACCTATATGTGGATCAACGCCAAAGGGGAAAAGGTGTGGGTCAAATACCACTTCAAGACGGAGCAGGGCATCGCCAACTTCACCGATGCCGAGGCCAAAGACATGACGGCCGCAGACCCCGACTACCATCGTCGCGACTTGTGGGAGGCCATCCAGAAGAAGCAGTACCCGGTCTGGCGGCTGGAGATGCAGATCATGCCGTTCGAGGCGGCGGCGACCTATCGCTTCAATCCTTTCGACCTCACCAAAGTCTGGCCCCACAAGGACTACCCGCCCATTACCATCGGGCGCATGGTGCTCGACCGCAACCCGGAGAACTTCTTCGCCGAGGTCGAGCAAGCCGCTTTTGAGCCCGCAAACATGGTGCCTGGCATCGGTCCCAGTCCGGATAAGATGCTGTTGGGCCGCCTGTTCAGCTATGCCGACACGCACCGCTATCGCGTGGGCACCAATTACTTGCAGTTGCCGGTCAACGCGCCTAAGGTCGAAGTGCATAGCTACAATAAGGATGGACCGATGCGCTATCGCCACAACGGTAAGCAGCCCGTCTACGCGCCCAACAGCTACGGCGGCCCGCAGGCCGACTCGCTGCACTATACCGATCCGGGCTGGTTCACGAGCGGGGAGATCATGCGCAGCGCCTATACCCCGCACGCGGAGGACAACGACTTCGTACAGCCGGGCAATCTCTACCGCCAGGTGCTCTCTGAGACGGACCAGCAGCACCTGGTCAACAATATCGTCACCCACATGAGCCAGGGCGTCGAGCGCTTCATTCAAGAGCGCACGGTCAAAAACTACTGGCGCCTGGTCGATCCCGATCTGGGAGCGCGGGTGGCCAAAGGTCTCGGTTTGGAGATCGCGCCTGCGCTCACCACCTCGGGCGGGGGAGAATAGTTGCTGGGGGAAGGGTCCAGAGCGCTCAGGGAATGCCAGGCCCTGGTCATAAGGGGGTCAGGACGATCGTCAAGCAAGGCCCAGGCGACCGCAAGGGTCGCCCCTACTATACGACGCATCGGCCTGCCAGGCCCGTGTATAGTAGGAGCGGGGCTTGCCCCCAATACATTTCAAATCAGACGATGTGCGAGTCAAACGAAGCCGATTCAGGATGACAAAGCGAGATGGTCTCTTATTTGAAATGTATTGGGGCTTGCCCCCGCCCGGGGCGGTGTGGGGCAATCCCTCGTGGTGTGGGGCAACCCCTCGTGAAACGCGTACGTGCGTGCCTCTGGGGCTTGCCCCCGCCCTGGTAGACCAGCTATGGTAACATGCGCGTCACCGCGCTGGAGCCCTCATGTGCAGAACTCCAGCGCGGTGCCACTATTGGCGCAAATCGGCCCGCAGGGTCTCCGGGTGCTCTGAACCCGGCCTCATGGAACATCAATGCCAGTGCTCCCGACTATAGGAAAAGGAACTTTGCCGCAGCCCTCCCCACAGTGTCTATCAGTTCATGCAGACATATTACACTTCAGGGCCATTTAAAAGTCGAGCAAAGCAGGGATCCAAGGGGCAGCAGCCCCTTGGCGGGGTGTGGGGAATGGAAGCCCCCCAGGCTTCCATTCCCCACCTTTTCCCTTTTTTCCAGGGGTGGGGCGGGGAAGAAGAGGACTTTTAAATCGCCCTGATTACACTTACACCAGTATTCTATTTCCTAGTATAATATTTCATAGAGGAGAATGAATACGCGAACAAGGAATACCTGAGAAATGAAAAAATGTCCATACTGTGGAACTGAAAACAGCAACGAAGAGAGCTTCTGTGAACACTGCGGTGGATTTCTGGATCCGTCTACTGCAACTACGACCCAGGGCGAGAGCGTTCATACTAGCAACTCTCAATCACTCACCCTGGGTTCGCACTTGCAGAATGGCCGCTATGTCATCAAAAAGATACTGGGTCAAGGGGGTATGGGGTCATTAGCCCTGGCAAGCGATACTCGCCTTGCTGATAAGCTCGTTGTCATCAAAGAACTGATTTCTGATAATGCTGACCCGACAGAAGATGTGCGCAATTTCAAAGGTGAAGTGCAAACCTTAGCACACCTTGACCATCCTCTGATTCCGGGCGTGACCGATCACTTTCAGGAAGGATCGCGCTACTTCATGGTGCAGGAGTACGTAGAAGGGGAAAACCTGGAAGCTCGCCTGGAGCGCATCAAGCGACCAATGGAGGAGCAAGATGCACTCAGCTATGCCGCGGAGGTGCTGGATATTCTGGACTACCTGGAACAGCAGACTCCCCCAATTGTGCATCGCGACATCAAGCCAGCCAATATCATTATCGGGACGAAGGATCAGCGGGCGCACCTGGTCGACTTTGGCATTGCCCGTGCTTACGCACCTTCAAATGCGCGGCGAAAACAGACTTCGGCACTCGGTACGCCAGGATATGCCCCACCAGAACAATACCAGGGCAATGCTGAGCCGCGCTCGGACCTGTATGCATTGGCAGCGACGCTGTACCACCTGCTAACGAACCGCGACCCGGCTGATTATCCGCCGTTTCAGTTCCCCCCTGTACGTACACTGAATCCACGCCTGTCTCTAGATATCGAGGCGATACTTATTCGTGCGCTCATACTCGATGTGAATCAGCGTTACCAGACCGCCCTGGAGATGAAGCGCGATATCGATGCTATATTGTTCAGATATTTTGAAATGCCTGGCAGCTTTAGTACGGGCAGTATAAGCGGTTATACACTACCTACTCCCAGCTCGATAAGGCAGATACCAGCTTCGGGACCGGTAAGCGTATATCAATCGGGTCAAATGCAACAGCAGCAGTTCCACGAGCCTCCTCTGTCGCAGCCCGCAAATCACTCACCTCTTTCGCCTTACCAGCCTATAGACATGTATGGTAGGTCTCGACAGCAATCGCCTCTGCATCAGCCTTCCACGAGCAGTGTAGGCTTTATGTTTCTCCTGTTCGTACTGTTCATTCTCCTGCTTGGACTCGTGGCCTATTTTGCCCTGGGCTACGTGCACGGTCTGGGAGTTGCGGTCTGAAGGAAAGCCGTCTTATGCTATCGCCATCTGAGTTAAGCCAGCTTCGCGCTGCCGCTGCCAACCACATCGAAGCAGTTGCCGAACTCGCTCAGCGCATCTGCGAGGTTCCAGCACCTACAGGAAATGAGCAGGCGCGCGCACAACTGGTGGCCTCGCTCTTGAGAAAGCGGGGCTATACTCCGGAAATCGATGCCATCAATAACGTCTACACCCGGCGCGGCAAGCGCGGGAATGGCCCGGTGTTACTGCTGCTGGCCCACACGGACACAGTATTTCCACAAGCAACACCCATCTCCATCGAACGTAACGCGGACATCTTACGCGGTCCCAGCATTGGTGACAACAGCCTGAGCGTTGCCGCCATGATAAGTACGCTGGACATACTCGATGAATTGGGAAGAGAGACAGATGCTGATATTGTCGCAGTTGCCGACGTGGGCGAGGAAGGTCTGGGCAATCTCCTCGGCGCACGTACCGCTGTCGAACGCTACCGCGAGAAGCTGGGCGCAGTCATCGCCATCGATGGGAAGCTTGGCAAAATCACCCACATCGCCGTCGGCTCCAAACGCTGGCGTATCACGGTACGTGGTCCAGGTGGACATTCGTATGGAGCATTCGGAACGCCAAGCGCAATCCACGGCCTGGGACGAATCATCGCAGCCATCGCGGATCTCCAGGTTCCGCGGGAGCCGAAGACCACCTACAATGTCGGCATCATCGAAGGCGGTACCAGCGTAACCTGGATCGCCTCGCGTGCAACCGCCTTGCTCGATTTGCGCTCAGCAGACGTCGCTTCCCTTGACCGGGTCGCTGACCAGGTGAGAGCAATCGTCCAACAGCGTGCCGGCCCCGGCCTACAAACGGAGATTGAAGTGCTTGGTGAGCGCCCGGCAGGCGAGCGCAGCCAATCAGATCCCCTGGTGCAATTGGCAGCCGAAGCGCTCACCTGGCTGGGGATAGAGCCAAAGTATGAGGCCTCCAGCACCGATGCGAATGTCCCCATCAGCCTCAATATTCCAGCGGTGTGTATTGGGATCACACAGGTAGAACAGGCGCATACACTCGAGGAGTTTGTCCATGTTCAGCCCATTGGCAATGGATTAGCTCAGCTTGTACGCCTCTGTATTGAGGCCGGCACGTTGATCGCAGGTACATGAGACACACGGGTTGAAGATCAGCACTAATTCACAGACCCCGATCCCTGGCCTGGCATCTGACGAAACTCTACTGGCAAGGCTATAAGCCCGCGCAACGAATAGTTCGGGCGAAATTCGGGGGTTTCGCCCGCCATCTTGAGATCGGGTAACCGCCTGATGATGGTATCAAAAGCAACCTGGCTTTCCATACGAGCCAGTGCTGCTCCGATACAATAGTGAATGCCATAACCGAAACCCAATGAGCGCACTGGCGGGCGGTTGATGTCCAGCTTTTCAGGGTCGGGAAACTTTTCAGGATCGCGGTTAGCCGCCCCGATGAGTAAATAGATGCTGCTATCCTTGGGGATGGAAACTCCCCTGATTGTCACCTCTTGCGAAGTGCGGCGGGCAAGCACATGCACCGGGCTCACGTAGCGGAGCAGCTCCTCTACCGCTGCCGGGATTTTGGATGGGTCGGCTCGCAGTTGCGCCATCTGCTCGGCGTTTTGCATCAGGTAGTATAAACCGGCGGCAATAAGGTTGGCGGTGGTTTCGTGGCCTGCGAAAAGCAAAAAATTCGTGGCGATGACAATTTCATCCTCGCTCAGCATATCGCCGTTTTCTTCGGCCTGCACCATCTTCGTGAGCAAATCTTCGCCAGGGTGCTTGCGCCGTTCTGCAATCAAGCTTTTCAGGTACGCAGTGACTTCGGCGAAAACTCCGGCCAGCCGTTGCCAGATCTCCGAGCCATAGAAAAGTATCGTTGCTACAAATTCATTGATAGCCTCGGCACTGGCCTTGATGTAAGGTCGCCCACTTCTCGGAATGCCCAACAAATCCAGGATCACGTTAGAAGGTAAAGGATAGGCCAGGTCAGCCACGATATCCATTTTGCCTTCCGCCAGCCGCTGATCGATCAGCTCATCCACCAGTTTTTGAACGGTTGGTCGGAAAGCCTCTAACATGCGCGGGGTAAATGTTTTCAACATCAAGGTGCGCTGGCGGGTATGTCCAGGAGGATCCATGCCTTGCAAGTTATATGCTAAAAAGGGAATGATCTGCCTCAGAGACTGGCTTTTCTCGTCCTCGCCCGTAAAACCGAGGATTTCCGGCGCGTCCGACCAGATATTGGAGGAAAATCGCCGGTAGTCGGAGAAGGCCAGGTTCACATCGTCATATCTGGTGAGCATGAAGCAATTGAACATCGGGTTCCAGCGCACCGGCTCGTTTTCTCTTAGGTACGTATAAACCGGGTAAGGGTTTTGCATGGTCGCAAAAAAATTATCCAACTCCAAGGTATTCTCAGCCGTCATAATTTTTCCTCTGAACCACAGTTGGTATTGGTAACCGGCTCCGTGGACTGGCAGAACTCTCCCCGGACGCGACGCCTGGCAAAGTTCACGAGAGGCGATCTAGTGAGTGCATTGGGAAAGAGGCGGCGTAGGAGATGCCCGACGCCACGTGCAATACGAAATGCTACTCTATGTCTCATGGTCCAGCGCAGTCCGTATGCCTGTCGTATGTCTGGTGGAAGTTGTCCTACAGTGATCAACCGCACAATCATCCACCATTGCTTGCGCAACAATGGCATTGGGGGATAGAGGACCTTCTGGGCAATGAAATGGGCAGCGGGTCCGATTGCAATCTCTCCTGAAGCAAGCGCTTCGCGCATGTATTTCTGCACAGCGGCATAGCTGGCCGGGAGGGTCGCATCAGTTAATCCGAGGAGTCGCGCATAGCGGCAGGATTCCTGCCAGTACTGTTCACACACTGCATCTGAAAGCGGGCCTACAAAAGACTTGTAGGCGGTGAGCAAGCTATCGACGAAAACGATATGGACCCACAAGAGCGCTAAAGGCTCCATGGCATTATAGGTCTCACCTGCAGTATAGCGTCCTATGCTCTCAGGAAGAGTACCCTGGACAGTATGATGCAAGCGGTTGAGATTACGAGCCATAGTGTTGGCCTCATGGGTGGTGCCAAAGATCAATATCGCCATTCCCTGAATGGTACGATAAACGCGTCCAAAGGGGTCCTCGGCGAAACCACTATGGTCAAGCGCTCCCTGAGCTACTTTGGGATGGGCGGCTTGCATTAAAAATGCGCGTGCGCCCGCCGTGATCAACCATTGTTCTTCATGTAAGCGCCAGGATATCGAGTCCGGGCCAAGTAAACCTGGGTCTGGATCCGGGTCACTGATAGGTAATTTGCTGGACATCGGTGCGCCGCTGGCCCAATGGATTAAGCGCATCGAATCGAGAGGTTTATGCATACGTATCTTTGTCTCTAAAATTGGCGTTATGATCGCCGCATATGGTTCATTTTTACTCTACAACGATTATAGGGCGACATAAAGGAAATGACCACCTTCGTGCTGCTCTGCTAGGTATAGGAAGGTCGGAAGCCCATCCTTTTGCTCTCGACCTTCCACCTTCTTTACTGCTGCAGATTCTCGAAGATGCCTGCGGCCCCCATGCCACCGCCGATACACATCGTCACCATACCGTAGCGAGCTTTGCGCCGCTTCATCTCATGCATGAGCTGGACGGTGAGCTTCGCGCCGGTGGCTCCCATGGGGTGACCAAGTGCGATGGCACCGCCGTTCACGTTCACCTTCTCAAGGTCTAACCCCAGTTCCCGGATGACCGCGAGCGACTGGGAGGCAAACGCTTCATTCAGCTCGATCAGGTCGATGTCGGAGAGCGAGAGGCCGGTCAACTTCAATACCTTGGGGATGGCGACGATGGGTCCGATGCCCATCACTTCGGGACGCACACCAGCAACGGCGAAGCCCACGAAGCGCAATAAGGGCATGAGCCCCAGTTGCTCGGCCCGCTCGCGCTCCATCACCACCACGGCGGCCGCTCCGTCACTGCGCTGCGAGGAGTTTCCTGCAGTAATCATGCCTCTGGCCTGGAAGGCGGGGCGCAGCTTGGCGAGTCCCTCCGCCGAGGTGTCCCGGCGCGGTCCTTCGTCTCGCTTGAAGATAGTTTTTTGATGCTGCACCTCTCCGTCATCGTCCACCCCCTCGAACTCCACCTCCAGCGGGACGATCTCCTCGTCAAACAGCCCGGAGTCGACGGCCCTGGCTGCGCGCTCGTGGCTGCGCAGGGCAAAGGCGTCCTGATCTTCACGGGCAACCTTAAACTCCCTGGCGACCTGCTCACCCGTGAGGCCCATCGGCATGTAGTACGCGGCGTAGGTGCGCACCAGTTCGGGGTTCGGTGAGAAGTTGGGAGACTGCAATGTTGACGACATGGACTCGGTACCGCCAGCCACAATAGTGGTAGCAAAACCCGCCATAATACGCTCTGACGCTGAGGCGATAGTCTGCAAGCCCGAAGAGCAGAAGCGATTCACAGTCTGAGCAGGCACACTCACCGGCAGTCCTGCTCGTGCCGCTGCCAGCCGGGCAACATTGTTCCCCTGTGTTCCTTCAGGGATAGCACAGCCGATGATAACATCCTCCACCTCTGCTGAATCCAATCCTGGAGCACGTCGCAGCGCTTCTTTGATGGCCGCGCCAGCCATATCGTCAGGGTAGGTAGCCCTGAGCGTTCCACGCGGCGCCCGCCCTACAGCGGTGCGAGCACCTGAAACAATAACAGCTTCTTTCATAATAGTTCTCCTTCTAAGTCCTAGTTCCTGAGCGGCTTGCCAGTTGTCAGCATAGCCTGGATGCGCTCCAGGGTCTTTTGGTTGTGCAGGAGGGCGAGAAATGCCTCTCGCTCCAGACGGAGGATGTAATCCTCGCTGACCCACTGCGGTGTCGAGAGTTCCCCGCCGCACAGAACGCGAGCGAGCTGTCCTACGACAACACCATCATACTCCGTTGCATAACCGGCCCACTGGAGCTGCCGCACGCCGATCTCAAGCGCCGCGAGCAGCGTTTTCCCGGCAGCGTAGATGTTCTTGCCTCGCTCGGGCGGGCGGTAATC